>Ga0326726_10001699_pt1 | contig 20483 bp, 22 predicted proteins | sample MHFenrmetagenome_2_FD_207603 | JGI IMG/M metagenome (GOLD analysis project Ga0326726, IMG submission 207603) | Lab enriched peat soil microbial communities from Michigan Hollow, Ithaca, NY, United States - MHF15MN | ecosystem: Environmental > Terrestrial > Soil > Wetlands > Peat | place: USA... | reverse complement strand
ATTGGAACGCTTTAAAAAGCTCGATCACGTCGGCGAGGTCAGACAGAAAGGGTTTATGACGGGCATCGAACTGGTGCAGAGCAGGAGAACGAAAAAACCGTACTCCCTTGTGCGGAAGACCGGGGTCAGGGTGGCCCTGGAATGCCGAAGGAACGGCCTCATCATACGACCGCTCGGAAACGTGGTCGTACTCATGCCGCCGCTGATGATTTCGATGAAAGAGTTGAAACGCATGATAGAGATTGTCTACCGTGCGATTAAAGCGGTTACGGAAACTGATTGAACAGGTTTTTATTTAGATGATCCCTTCTTCCCAAACGATAATTCAGAATTGCTCCAAAATTTTGTCAATATTCGCCTAAATATTTATTACTTGCCAGGCCGCATCCGTTTTCTTCTCGTTTCATACTATACAAAACGAGGGCAATGTCAACACCTTCGTCAGGGTATTTTCGGGCATTATAAATCACTTAAAATACTGTTACACAGCAGTGCAACGAAATTCGACAGCTGTTCCAGATTTCACTTGCGCAATTGGTGTTCTTGGGCTATACAGAGACATATCTATGAACAGAAAGCAGATCATCAGCTGGTGCCTTTTCGACTTTGCGAATTCAAGCTACTCCGCCGTGATCGCCGCCGTCCTTTTCTCTGTCTATTATGCCCGGGTGATCGTCGGCAACAATGCCGGCGCCGGCGACCTTTGGTGGGGCCGGGCAATATCGGCGAGCATGCTTTTCACGGCAATTACCTCGCCGTTCCTCGGAGGCATAGCGGATTACGCAGGCCTGCGGAAAAAACTGCTCGCGCTTTACACCGGCATGTGCATCGTTGCCGTCTGCGGCTTTTCCCTGCTCACACCCGGGGCGGTCGTGATCGGCTTCATCCTGATCGTGCTGGCGAATATCGGTATGGAAGGCGGCCTGGTATTCTACAATTCCTTCCTTCCCCGGATAGCGCCGGAGACTTATCAGGGACGTGTATCAAGCTGGGGTTTCAGCGTCGGCTATGCAGGCTCGATCTGCTCGCTCCTGATCGCACTGCCGCTCGTCAAAAGCGGGCTATACGAAATAACCTGGATCGTGACTGCGGCGTTCTTCGCTCTTTTCTCTCTTCCCGCATTCCTCTTTCTGCCCGGGGACATACCGGCAGGCATTCCGGCGGCACAGGCAGGGATCAGAGGCATGGAACAGGCCTGGAAGACATTGAGGGAACTCTGGCGTCTCAAAGAACCAAGAAAATTTCTTATTGCGTATCTCTTTTATGAAGATGGCGTTAATACCGTTATCGTTTTCTCGAGCCTCTTCGCGGCAACAACATTAGGCTTCGAAACCGGAGAACTCATCGGGCTCTACCTCACGGTACAATGTACGGCCCTCATCGGCGCTTTTGCCCTTGCAAAGCCCACGGACACCTGGGGACCGAAAAAAATCGTCATGCTCTCTCTCGTTCTCTGGGCCCTTGTCGCGGTCCTGTCCTATTTTATAGAGTCTAAACAGCAATTCTGGGCCATTGCATGCACTGCCGGCTTGGGTCTCGGCACGGTACAGGCCGGCACACGCGCCTTTTTCACGCAGTTCGTGCCCAAAGGCAGCGAAGCAGAATATTTTGGCGTCTATTCCCTTGTCGGAAAATCTTCCGCCATTCTCGGCCCCCTCCTCTTCGGCGTAGTGTCGTCTACGTTGGGCAGCCAACGGCCGGCAATCCTATCGATAGCCGCATTCTTCATCATCGGTCTGATATTGCTCGGCAGAGTCAACGGCGGCGGTCCGAATGTAAGACCTGAAGCATGAGCCGGATACGCGAAAAAATTGGCAGGTTCTCCTCTTACTCCTTTCGCGCTGTTCATGCACGGTAATTTTGCTTGACAAAACGGGAGCTACTCTATATAATTCGAGACTTACAGCCCCGGGAGCACTGTAAATGGCTATCAAAATCAATGACATACCACCCGAGGGGCTTACACTGGAATTAGCCCGAAAACTCGATTTGTTCGACACGGGAACAGCATCTTCAGCATTTACAGCAGTTCTCAGTATCAAACCAACAGGAGGCGGGAACCTCCATATCAGTGGCCGGCTTCAGGCGGGGCCGCAGCTCGAGTGCAGCCGGTGCCTGAAAAGCTTTGTCTACAGCATAGACACGGCATTGAATATTGACCTCGCCCCGGTGAGCGCCATGGGGACGGCACCCGAGCATGAACTCGCCGGAGGCGAACTCGATATGGAATTCTATCAAGGCGATGAGATAGAACCCTTGGACTATGTAAAAGAACAGCTGCTTCTCTCCATCCCGATGGTGCCGCTCCACAGTCCGGACTGTAAGGGTCTCTGCACAGTCTGTGGAACGGACCTCAATAGTGCCGACTGCGGCTGCAGGAAAGACAACCGGGACGAGTTCGGAGCATTCTCCGTTTTAAAAGATTTGTTCAAAAAATAAGAAGGAGCACTACACAAACATGGCGAATCCAAAACACAAAACATCCAAATCCCGCAGGGACAAGAGGCGCACTCATAAATTCCTCAAGGCCCCGAACCTCTCTGTCTGCCCGCAGTGCCAGGAGGTCAAGAAGCCGCACCACGCTTGCCTGTCCTGCGGCACCTACAACGGCCGCGAGGTCGTAACTGTCCAGCAGATATAACGTACGCTTTCGCAAAGGCAAAGGAATGATACTGTATTGTTCGGTATGACCCTTTGCCTTTTATATTGTTTGGGAGTTATGTTATGAAAATTGCCGTTGATGCCATGGGAGGTGACAACGCGCCCCATGCCGTCGTTGCAGGGGCAGTGCACGCGGCGAGGGATTTCGGGGTCGGCATCATCTTGGTCGGCATTGAGCAGACCATTCAGGCCGAACTGAAAAAATACCCCCATGCCAGGACGCTTCCCATAGAAATACGGAATGCGACCGAGGTCGTGGACATGCTCGATTCTCCGGCCACTGTCTTTCGCAGAAAAAAAGACTCGTCGATCCGCGTGGCCAACGAACTCGTTAGGAGCGGTGAGGCGGTTGCCGTATTCAGCGCGGGACACACGGGCGCGGCCATGGCCACTTCGCTGTTCGTACTGGGCCCCATAGAAGGGGTCGAACGGCCCGCCATCGCCACGTTCATGCCCACGATCAAAGGGACCTCCATCATCCTGGACGTGGGGGCGAATGTGGACTGCAAGCCGAGCCATCTCCTCCAGTTCGCTATCATGGGTGAGGTCTACGCGAAGTACCTGCTCAAGAATCCCAACCCCTGCATCGGCCTTCTTTCCATCGGCGAAGAGGCGACCAAGGGGAACGAACTTACCAAAGAGGCCTTTAAACTCCTGGCCGAGACATCACTCAATTTCATCGGCAACGTCGAAGGCCGTGATGTGATGTCCGGCAGAGCGGACGTGGTCGTCTGCGACGGTTTTATCGGCAACGTCGTGCTGAAGGTTTCCGAGGCCGTGGCGGAATCCATCGATCTCATCCTTCGGGAGAACGTGGGCGACAACTTGATCCGGAAGCTCGGGTATTTCATGATGCGGCCGGCCTTCCGGGCCCTCAAGCGCCGCGTCGACTACGCCGAGTACGGGGGGGCTCCCCTGATCGGCATAAACGGCATCAGCATCATCAGCCACGGACGTTCGACGGACCGGGCAATTAAAAATGCCATCCGCGTCGCCTCCGAACTCGCGAAGAGCGAGGTCAACAAGCATATTCACGAGGACATTGAAAAAAATATGGAGCTCACTAAAACAAGATGATCCGTGCAAGGATAACGGGGACCGGCTCCTATGCCCCGAAAAAAGTTATCACCAATCTCGATTTGGAGAGGCTCGTTGACACGAGCGATGAATGGATCACCGAGCGTACTGGCATTAAAGAACGCAGGATAGCTGAAAAAGGGCAGTCCACCTCCGACCTCGCCTATGAAGCGGCCCACAAGGCGCTCAAGGCTGCAAAGCTCCCGGCGCAGGAACTGGACCTGATCCTCGTAGCAACGACCACGCCGGACATGATCATGCCGAACCTGGGTTGCATGGTACAGGAAAAGCTCGGGGCAAAGAAGGCGGCGGCCTTCGACATCTATGCCGCCTGCTCGGGGTTCATATACGGACTGTCGGTCGCCAATGCCTTCATAAAGTCGGAGACCTATCAGAACATTCTCCTGGTAGGTGCGGAGTCACTCTCCCGGTTCGTGGATTGGGAGGACCGGACCACCTGCGTTCTCTTCGGAGACGGCGCAGGCGCAGTAGTACTTCAGCGGCATGCCGGCAAGCGCGGGGTGCTGTCCACCCACCTGCATTCGGACGGATCTCTCGGAAATCTGCTGAATATTCCAGCCGGGGGGGCACTGCATCCGGCCACACATGACACGGTGCGCAAGCGGATGCACTTCATCAAAATGAAGGGGAATGAGACCTTCAAAACAGCGGTGCGTGCGCTCGAAAGCGCTGTACAGGAAGCGCTGGAACACAACAAGGTCAAACCCGAAGAGATCGACTTCCTCGTGCCGCATCAGGCGAACCTGCGGATCATCCAGGCCATGGCGCAACGGCTCAACATGTCGATGGAAAAGGTCGTCCTCACAGTCCACAAATACGGCAATACCTCGGCGGCCTCGATCCCCATGGCCCTGGACGAAGCGGTCCGCGACGGAAGAATCAAAGAGAACCACCTCCTTCTGTTCGAAGCGTTTGGAGGGGGCCTTACCTGGGCGTCCGCCCTGGTAAGATGGTAATGGAGAAAGCACCGCATAAAACAAGAACCAAATAACAAATAAATTTCAAACAGCAACTCTCAAATTCCAGACATTTGAAATATGGGAGCTTTGATTTTGGAGCTTATTTGATATTTGGGATTTGAGATTTGATATTTATCATTGGAGGATGTTAAATGGACTACCTGCTGACAGAAGAACAGATAATGATCCGGGATCTTGCGCGGCAGATTGCCGAAGAAAAGATCGTGCCGGTACGCGCTGAACTTGATGAGCATAACAAATTTCCCACGGAGATTATGAAAGCCATGGCTCAGGCGGACCTCTTCGGCATCTATATTCCCGAAGAGTACGGCGGCCTCGGGAAGAAAAGCCTCGAGCTCTGCATCTGCGTCGAGGAACTGTCCAAGGCATGCCTCGGCGTTTCAACGAGCTTCGCGGCCAATGCGCTCGGCACGTATCCCATCCTGCTCCATGGCTCCGACGCGCAGAAAAAGAAGTATCTGCCCGATATCGCAGCAGGTAAAAAACTCGTGGCGTTCGGGCTCACCGAGGCCAATGCGGGCAGTGATGCCAGCGGCGTACAGACCACGGCCAGGCTCGAGGGCAATGAATACGTGATCAACGGCACCAAGCAGTGGATCACGAACGGTGGCGAAGCCGACGTCTATACGATCATCGCCATCACCGACAAGTCCAAGGGTCCCCGCGGCGCGTCGGCCTTCATCGTTGAGAAAGGCACACCCGGCTTCACCTTCGGGAAGAAGGAGAACAAGATGGGCATCCGCGCATCCTCCACGACCGAGCTCATCTTCAACAACTGCCGTATCCCCAAGGAAAATCTCATCGCAAAAGAAGGCATAGGATTCATTGTGGCCATGAAGACCCTCGACAGCTCCCGGACCGGCGTGGGCGCCCAGGGCGTAGGCGTGGCGCAGGGGGCCATCGACGAAGCCCTCAAGTTCGCGAAGCAGCGGGTCCAGTTCGGGCAGCCCGTCACGTCGTTTCAGGCCGTCCAGCACATGCTCGCCGACATGCAGACCCAGACCGAAGCGGCGCGCGCGCTCGTTTACTCAGTCGCACGCTTTATCGACACCGGCGCCAAGGACGTCTCCCGGGCCTCGGCCATGGCCAAGCTTTTCGCGACCGATACTGCCATGAAGGTGACTATCGACGCCGTACAGGTCATGGGCGGTTCCGGCTACATGAAGGAATACCCTGTCGAGAAAATGATGCGCGACGCCAAGATCCTCCAGATCTACGAGGGCACGAACCAGATCCAGCGCAATGTCGTGGCCCTGGACATGATCAAGGAAGCGACGAAAAAGAAGTAAAAGGCAAGCGCCAAATAACAAATAACTGCCAATTGCCTAACGCCATATGTCTCAAACGTTTCTCAAATGTGGGCCTTGGATATTATTTGAGATTTTGATTGCCGGAGAAAAACACGAATGAATATTATCGTCATGATTAAACAGGTCCCGGACACATCTGAGGTCAAGATCAATCGCGAAACGAACACGCTTATCCGCGACGGCGTCCCCAGTATTATTAATCCTTTCGATATGTACGCCATCGAAGAGGCTCTCCGGCTGCGTGAGCAGCACGGCGGCAAAGTGACCGCCGTGACCATGGGGCCGCCTCAGGCCGCCGAGGCCCTCAAAGAAGCCGTAGCCATGGGGGTCGATGACGTTGTGCTCGTTTCCGATCGGGCCTTTGCCGGAGCGGATACCTGGGCCACCTCCTATACCCTCGCGAAGGGCATCAAGAAGATCGGGAATTTCGACCTCGTGATCGCAGGCAAGCAGGCCATCGACGGAGATACTGCACAGGTAGGACCCGAAACAGCGGATATGCTAGGCATCCCCTTTGTTGCTTATGTAAGAAAGATAGAGAAAGTCGAAACCGGAAAAATGACTGTGGAGCGCATGATGGACGAGGGTTACGATGTGGTCGAAACGTCCCTCCCCGCACTCATCACCGTGGTAAAAGAGATCAACCAGCCGCGCCTGCCCTCGCTTAAGGGCAAAATGAAGGCCAAGAGCCTCAAGGTCGCGACCTTCAACGCAAAAGACATCGAAGCCGACGAGAACATGCTCGGCCTCAAGGGCTCTCCCACCAAGGTTGTGAGGATATTTCCGCCTGCACCGCGCGGTCAGCGGGAGATTCTCAGCGGAACCATCGTGCAACAGGTAGATCTGGTAGCAAAGAAGCTGAAAGAACAATCGCTCATCTAACAGCAATGCAAATTACAAAGTGCAAAACGAAACTTCCCTAATTTTATTTTTGCATTTTTTACTTTGCACTTGAAACAAGGAGTTCCCCGTGAGTATAAAGGTCAACCCTGACAAATGTACGAGTTGCGAGACGTGCGTGAGCAGCTGCCCCTTCGGCGCTATCGAGATGCGCGACGGCAAGGCCTTCATAACCGAGAGCTGCACCATGTGCGGGGCCTGCGTAGAAGCCTGCGAATTCAAGGCCATCGAGCGGACCGGCGAAGAGGCCGTGGCCGCGGCAACTGACCTCTCTGCGTACAAAGGCGTCTGGGTTTTTTCCGAGCAGCACAAGGGCGATGTATCAAGCGTTGCGCTCGAACTCCTGGGAGAAGGAAGAAAGCTCGCGGACAAGCGCAAAACAAAGCTCTCCGCTGTCTTCATCGGCCACAACATCAAGGATAAGGCCCGGGAACTCATCTCCCATGGGGCCGACATTGTCTACGTTGCCGACGATCCCGCTCTCAAGGACTTTAACGACGATTCCTATGGCGCCGTTTTGACCACGCTCGCCACGCTCCACAAACCTGAGATCATTCTCGCCGGGGCTACGGCGATCGGCCGGTCGTTCATACCCAAGGTTGCCGCGAAGCTCTACACGGGCCTTACCGCAGACTGCACAATGCTCGATATCGACCCCGAGACCGGCAATCTGCTTCAGACCCGTCCGGCCTTTGGCGGAAATATCATGGCGACCATCGTTTCTCCCAATCACCGGCCGCAAATGGCCACGGTCCGGCACAAAGTGATGAAAAAAGCCGCACCCGACGCTTCGCGCAAAGGCGATATCATCGACATCAGATTCACAACTGCGGGAGACGTGCGCACCAAGGTCATCAAGACCGTGGAGGAACTGACGGAAACCGTCAACATCTGCGAAGCCGACATCATTGTTGCCGGCGGCCGGGGCATGGGCAGTGCGAAGAACTTCCAGCTCCTCGACGAACTTGCAAAGACCATCGGCGGAGCCGTCGGCGCCACCAGGGGAGCAGTGGACGAAGGGTGGGTCCCCTATTCTCATCAGGTTGGTCAGACCGGCAAAACCGTCTGCCCCAAGCTCTACATTGCGGCCGGCATCTCCGGCGCCATCCAGCACCTCGCTGGCATGCAGTCATCCGATGTTATCATCGCGATCAACAAGGACCCGAACGCCCCCATCTTCAGCGTTGCCACCTATGGCATTGTAGGCGACGTTCTGGAGGTACTGCCGGTCATGATCAGGAAGTTCAAGGAAATAAGAGGATAATAATTCTTAACCTTTTTACGGACGCAGATCAACGCTGAAAAAGCGGATTTTAAATCGGCGCATTTTTTCTGCGTCTAGTGATTTTTGAGGTCTTTATTCATGAAAATCGCCTTCATCTTTCCGGGCCAGGGTTCTCAGTACGCGGGCATGGCCAGGGAGTTCATCGAAAATTTTGCGGAATCGAAGGAAGTCTTCGATACCGCGAGCGCGGCGCTCGGCTACGATCTTGCGCAACTTTGCATGCACGGCCCGGTCGAAAAGCTGAACCTCACCGAGAACACCCAGCCGGCCATTCTCGCGGCGAGCATAGCCATCCTTCGTCCCCTTGAACGGCGCGGACTCACGGCCGGCGCCGCTGCGGGCCACAGCCTCGGCGAGTATACGGCGATAACGGCCGCGGGCGGCCTCGAACTCACGGACGCAGTCGCGCTCGTTCAGAAACGCGGCCGTTACATGCAGGAGTCCGTTCCTGAGGGGACAGGGCTTATGGCCGCCATCCTGGGCATGGAGCGGCTGGACGTAGAAAAAACTTGCCATGAAGCGGCCAAAAATGGTATAGTTGGCCCTGCCAATTACAACTCCCCCGGCCAAATCGTGATCGCCGGTGAGAAAAAAGCCGTGGAAAAAGCCATGGAGCTCGCGAAGGCGTCGGGCGCCAAAAAAGTGGTCCCGCTCACCGTGAGCGTCCCGTCCCACTGCGGCATGATGAAAAAGGCGGGTGAGCGGCTGGCACAGGAACTGGAAAAAGTGAAAATCAGCGACCTTCATATTCCTATCGTGAACAACGCGGATGCGAAGTTTTTGCATACGGCGTCGGAGCTCAGACCGTCGCTCATAAGGCAGATCAGCTCCCCCCTTTACTGGGAAGACTCGATCAGGACCATGGTTGCCGACGGCTACGACACGTTCATCGAGATCGGTCCCGGCAGGGTGCTCTCGGGTCTCGTCAAGCGGATTACCAAGGACGTCAGGGTGTTGAACGTCGAAGACCAGAGGAGCATGAACGACACGCTCAGCGCATCAGGATTATAAAAACGCTTTCCGGGAGTACGAAATGAGTTTAAACGGTAAGATAGCGCTGGTCACCGGCGCAGCTCAGGGAATCGGCAGGGACATCGCGCTTGCGCTTGCGACTGACGGGGCCGATGTGGCCATCTGCGACGTGAACCTTGAAGCGGCGCAAAAGACGGCGGGAGACATAGAAGCCAAAGGCAGAAAATCACTGGCCCTCAAGGCCAACGTCGCTGCGTCAGCCGACGTCACGGCCATGATCGACCAGGTCGTCGAGAAGTTCGGGAGGATCGACATCCTCGTGAACAACGCCGGTATCACCCGGGACGGTCTCATTCTTCGTATGAAGGATGAGGACTGGGACCTCGTGCTCAGCATTAATTTAAAAGGCGCGTTCCTGTGCACGAAGGCCGCTCTCAGGTATATGAGCAAGCAGCGGGGCGGCACGATCATCAACATCGCCTCGATCGTCGGCGCCATGGGCAACGCCGGCCAGGCGAACTACGTCGCGTCCAAGGCGGGACTGATCGGCCTCACCAAGACCATCGCCCGTGAATACGCGAACCGCGGCATCACGGCCAACGCCGTGGCACCCGGTTTTATCGACACGGCCATGACCCAGGCGCTGTCCGAGAACGTCAGGACTGAGCTCGCGAAGCAGATCCCCCTGGGCAAGCTCGGCACGCCCGAGGACGTAGCGAACGCGGTCCGTTTTCTCGCCTCTCCCTGGGCGTCTTACATTTCCGGCCAGGTGATCCATGTGAACGGCGGCATGTATATGTAGCACAATCAGAATTCAACGTTCAAAATTCAAAATCTCAGTATTCAGAACACGAGGACATAACCACAGGAGGAAAACAATGGCAGATGTAGACGCAAAGGTGAAAAAGATCATTTCCGAGCAGCTCGGCGTGCCCGAAGGGGATGTGAAGCCCGAGGCATCGTTCGTCAACGACCTCGGCGCGGATTCGCTCGATACTGTTGAGCTCGTTATGGCGCTCGAAGAGGAATTCGGCGTGGAAATCCCTGATGAAGATGCCGAAAAGATAGCAACGGTGCAGAACGCTGTCGAGTACATCAAAGCGAAGGCGAAGTAAATCGTTCGAACGCTGAATATTCAGCAGCTCAATTTGAAAGAATTTCCGAAAGCCAGAAGACCTCCCGCTCATGCACGGGAACGGGTTTTTTGGCTTTTCGGATTTTTTACGCAGGAGGTAACCTCGTTTGAAGAGAAGAGTTGTCGTCACGGGCATCGGGATGATCACCCCGGTCGGCCTGGATACGGAAAAGAGCTGGGAAAGCCTGATCAACGGCAAGTCCGGCATCGGCCCCATCACGCAGTTCGATGACAAGGCCATCCCGACCCAGATCGCCGGCGAGATCAAGGGCTTCGATGCCGAGAAATACATCGAGCCGAAAGAGATCAAAAAGATGGACCGCTTTATCCATTTGGCGATCGCTGCGAGCCAGATGGCCGTGGACGATTCGGGACTGAACATCACGCCGGAGAATGCCGAGCGCGTCGGCGTCATCGTAAGCGCCGGCATGGGCGGGCTTCCCGCGATCGAGCGGGTCCACGACGCCTATCGCGACAAGGGATACCGCCGGATCACGCCGTTCTTCATTCCCATGACCATCATCAATGAAGCGGCGGGGATCGTTTCCATGCGCTTCGGTGCCAAGGGCCCCAATCTCAGCATCGTGAGCGCCTGCGCGACCGGGACCCACTCGATCGGCGAAGCGTTCAAGACCATCCAGCGCGGCGACGCCGATGCCATGATCGCTGGCGGCGCCGAGTCGTGTGTCTGCCCGCTCGGCGTGGGCGGATTCAACGCCATGAAGGCGCTCTCCACGCGAAACGACGAACCGCAGCGCGCCAGCCGGCCTTTTGACTCCGGCCGGGACGGCTTCATCATGGGAGAAGGCTCGGGCGTCGTAGTCCTCGAAGACCTGGAGTCCGCGGTGAAGCGCGGCGCCAAAATCCATGCGGAGATCGTCGGTTACGGCGCATCGGGCGACGCGTACCACATAACCGCTCCCGCCCCGAACGGCGAAGGGGCGGCCCGGTGCATGAAGATGGCGATCAAAGACGCCGGCATCGCGCCCGCGGACATGGGATACATCAACGCACACGGTACCTCCACCAAGTACGGCGACGAGCTCGAGACCATGGCCATCAAGACCGTTTTCGGCGACCATGCCTACAAAATACCCGTAAGCTCGACGAAATCCATGATCGGGCACTTGCTCGGCGCTGCCGGGGGCGTTGAGGCGGTCATCTCCGTCCTCGCCCTGGACCGCGGGGTCCTTCCGCCGACCATCAACCTCGAGAACCCCGACCCCGAGTGCGACCTGGACTATATCCCGCATACAGCGAGAAAAGCACAGGTGGACGTGGTCATGTCGAACTCCTTCGGTTTCGGCGGTACGAACGCCTGTCTCGTGTTCCGACGGCTCCGGAAGTAAGATGCCCCCCCTCTCGGACATCCAGCGGCGCATCGCGTATACGTTCAGCGACCCCGAACTGCTCGAGCGCGCGCTCACGCACAAGTCCTACGCGAACGAGAACAAGGTCCCCTACCATAACGAGCGGATGGAGTTCCTCGGGGACTCCGTCCTCAATCTCATCGTCAGCGAATACCTCATGAAAACCTGCCCTGACTCGACCGAGGGGGCCCTCTCGAGGCTTCGGGCCTCCGTCGTGAGCGAGCCCGCCCTTGCAGGGATCGCACGGGAAATCGGGCTCGGCAGCCACCTTCTGCTCGGCAAAGGTGAAGAGCAGACCGGCGGCAGAGACAAGGATTCTCTGCTTGCCAACTGTCTTGAAGCGCTTATTGCATCCATCTACCTCGATAGGGGCATGGACGCGACCGAGGCATTCATCATCCGATTCTTTGATGGCCTCATGAAAAAAGCGTGTGCCGCGCGCGTTTCACTCGATTATAAAACCGAGCTCCAGGAACTCTGCCAGGAACGTCTCAAGCAGCTCCCCGAATACCGGGTCGCCTCCGAGACCGGCCCCGACCACCAGAAACAGTTCGAAGTGGACGTGTGGATCAAGGGACAGTTGTCCGGACACGGCGTCGGCAAGAGCAAGAAGGAAGCGGAGCAGAAAGCGGCAAAAGAAGCGCTGGAAACACTCTCGGAGAACAGAGGGCAGAGCACGGAAGACAGACACTAAAGCGTCTGGCAACAGTTTGCCATCGTCCATTGTCCCGCTTCCGTCTTCTTACCCGTTACTTCTTACTTCAAAACCATGATCATCCCCTTCTTCATCCCACACTCAGGCTGCCCTCACCAGTGCGTGTTCTGCAACCAGAAGAAGATCACGGGCCGGACCCGACAGCCGGACCCTGCGTCAGTCGCGGGAACGATCGGCTCCTATGTAAGAACACAACCTGAAAAAAACGGCCTGGCTCCCCGCTTTCGCGGGAATGCCGAGCGGGAAAGCGCAACCATCCAGGTAGCGTTCTACGGTGGAAGCTTTACTGCCCTCGGCATCGATATGCAGAAGTCGTATCTTGAAGCGGTCCGCCCCTTCTTTCTCTCAGGCCAGGTCAAAAGCATCCGCCTCTCTACCAGGCCCGACAGCATCAATCGAGAGATACTCTCACTCCTCAAAGAATATCACGTTCAAACGATCGAACTCGGCGTTCAGTCCATGGACGATCATGTGCTCGCCCTCTCAGGACGGGGTCATAGCGCCGTTGATGTCGAGAACGCGGTAAAGCTTCTTAGAGAAGATGACTTCATCGTGGGATTACAACTGATGCCCGGCCTGCCGGGAGATTCAGCCGGAACATTCATCGATACCGTCGATAAAACCATCGCGCTTAAACCCGATTTCGTGCGCATGTATCCTCTCCTGGTGATCAAAGACACTCCGCTCGAAGGGCTTTATAAGAAGGGACAATACACTCCGCTTTCGCTCGACGAAGCCGTGTCATTCTGCCGGGAAGCGCTGCTGAAATTTGAAGATGCGGGCATCGAGGTGATCCGGATAGGGTTGCAACCGACGGAAGAGCTGGAAAAACCGGGGACCATACTCGCCGGACCTTATCATCCGGCGTTCAGGCAACTCGTTGAATCTGCGATTTATCTCGATAAAATGACTGCGTTGCTCCAGGGTAACGGGGTCGGGAACACCGATACTATATTTCTCGTCCATCCCGACGATCTCTCTTCCGCAATCGGCCAGAAACGCTCGAACGTGGAGCATCTCAAGGATCAGTTCGCATTAACAACAATCCGCGTTCGATCAGATCGGTCCCTCCCACGAAGGACCGTGAACCTTTTCAAGGGAAAATAGATTACGGAAGCCGAGTCTGTGGGACCTTGATGGGGGCGGCTGACGGTCTTGTCGGGCGGTTCTCGCGGTCAATGCGCCCCATGAGCGTCGTAAAAAATTCCGGCACTTCTGCTTCGAACGTGAGCTTTTTTCCGCTGAAAGGGTGTTTAAAGGAAATCGATCTGGCATGAAGTGCAAGGCGGGATTGGGACTCGTCCTCTTTACCATATTTGCCATACTTCGTGTCGCCCACGATCGGGCGTCCGATTCCGGCGAGATGTACGCGTATCTGGTTCTTCCTGCCTGTTAACAGGACCACTTCCAGCAGGGAAAAGCTCTTCGTCTCCCTGAGCACGGTATAAGCCGTTTGGGACAGCCTGCCTTTTGTACTGTCAGGCGTAGAGTACACGTTATAATCCTTGTCTTCCGCCAGGTATGAAGTAATGGTCCCCGAGCTCTTCTCGCACTTGCCGTGTACTACTGCAAGATATTTCTTCTCTGTTTGTTTCCACTGGGCCTTCAGGCGAAGCATCGCCTCTTCGCTCTTTGCAAAAATGAGCGTCCCGGATGTGTCCCTGTCCAGACGGTGAACGACGAACAGGCGTTTTTGAGACCTGCCGCAACCCTTGCGGATATATTCCGTTAATATGAAGTGGGCCGTGCGCGATTTTTCCCTTTCCGTAGCGACCGTCAAAAGGCCCGTTGGTTTGTCCACAACAAGGATATCTTTATCCTCGTAAAGTATTGCGAGCCCTTTCGGCAGGAACCTGGCGCCTGAACGTGAACGATTTCTCATGGTGAATACACTGTCCTCTATTTCTACAACCCCATCTTCTTCGCATAGATCATGCTGACGAGCTCGTCTCGCGTTATGATCCCCTTCTCGATCAGCAGGCTGATGAGCGCGTCGATGCGGATCTCTCTGTCCAGCAACGTCTGCTGCGCGGCTTCTTCCGGGGCAATGACCGGAGAAGACTCTTCCCCGCTCTTTTTGGCGCTGAGATCGACGCTGTGAGTGATTTCTATCTCCCCCGCCGTATTATTGGCAATGTCCCGGAACCGCGTAGGGGGCTTGCGCACGACCTCCTCGTGGTCGTAGTACTTCCTGATGGCGTCCGTGAGCTCGGATTCCAGGGCAAGGGCCGGCTTTATGTGGAACCCGGTGGCGAACCGGAGCGCATCGATCACCTCGATGTCCAGCGGGTCGGACATGGCCACCACCAGTCCCCCGGTCTCCTTTCTCACCGGCACCACGTTGTATTTTTTTGCCATATCATTTTTGATCACTCTGAGGATCGTCTCGGGGATTTCCGGTTCAAAAAGATTGGCCCACGGCGTTCGGAATTGTTTCGCGATCACCTGAGCCACGTCTTCCTCCCTGACGAATTCCAACTCGATGAGGATGGAGCCCAGCTTGCCGCCCCAGTTCCGCTGCTGGGAAAGCGCGGACTGAAGCTGGAAATCGTCGATCAAACCCGCCTCTATTAACAGCTCGCCGAGTTTTTTGGCCACCGCCATAGGGACCTCCGTTACCGCCACATTGGGCTCATACCGATTGAGGACTGATTCGATAGCCGGCACTTTGCCGCACGTTCGTCTTACCGGAGTATAACCTGTCCCTTCACATCTGTCCAGATTGATTTTCCCCCGGGAACAAAAGTCTCCTTCCACTTGTCTCATGGAGTAAGCACCGTCATTGACATCCTTCCTTGGCGGGCAAAAAGCGCGAACGAAAGGGGAACAGTATGCGTTACACACTCATCGGGATCGTCACAATAGCCATGGCAGCGGCAACACCGGCATTCGCCCTGAGCAGGGCCCCGCTGCCCGGGGAGGTCGTTGTCGAGATCGTCTCGGACAGCGGGAGCAGTTTCCGGACCATCCCCCACCAGAGCTTCCGGACGAACGGGACCCAGGTCGTCAAGAACTATCTCGAAGCGAGAAAGGGCGAGAACTACGGGATCGTCATCCGGAACAACACGCTCGAAAGGATCGGCGCGGTCATTGCCGTGGACGGAAGGAATATTATTTCCGGAAAGAAGTCAGAGCTCAAGAACAGCGAAACCATGTACATCGTCAACGGGTATGACAACGCCAGGTATGACGGGTGGAGGACCAGCCAGGACCAGGTGCACAAGTTCTATTTCACGGAACCCGTTGACTCCTACAGCATCAAGACGTTCGCGGACTCGTCGGCCATGGGCGTCATTGCCGTGGCAATCTACCGGGAGAAAGAACGACCGCAGCCGTTGTATGAGGGGAACAAGAGCGAGCTTGCGCCTGCCGCGCCGTCAAGGGGAAGCGCTGCAAGGAGCAAGGAGAAAATGCTCTCGGATGAGGGCGCGGGCACGGGCTTCGGCGCTGCGCAGTACTCCCCCGTAGTTACCGTTGTATTCGAGCCGGAGCGCGTCCCGGCCCAAAAGATGCTCGTCAAGTACGAATGGCGGGACGTTCTCTGCAGGAAAGGCCTTCTGCGCTGCGGCCAGGACACGGGAAACAGGCTGTGGGACGAGGGTGGATACGCGCCCTTTCCGCCGGGATACCCGAGGAATTAGCCGGACGCGTTGGAGGTGACAACTCGAGAGGGCAGACGATGTCTTTCGTCGTCTGCCCTCAGTGAGCAATATCCAGGTTGTCAGTTGGGAGGTCGGGCCGCGCTTTTTGACCCGACGCCTTATTATGTTTGGGTTGTCAGGTGTCGCCTAGCTCTGCCTGCCCTGCCGACCCTGCTTCTGATCGCTTTTTCCCAAGGTTTCTCTTGCGTACCTCAGATAAAGGTCTTCAACTTTATCTCTGGCCCAGGGGGTTTTTCTCAGAAATTGCAAACTGGACTTGATACTCGGGTCGTTATTAAAACACCGGATCGCAATGGCCCTTCCCATTTCCTCCCACCCGTACCGTTCCACCAGCCGGATTAGCATCATTTCCAAAGTGACGCCATGAAGCGGATCAATGGATTTTTGGTCGATCATGTTGCCGCCTTTCCCCGGGTTTCCCTGCGGGTGTAAAGAGAGATGATACGTGCTAATCTTTTGTCGATGAAACAGGCGTAATCTCCTAAAGAGTCATCAAGACCAGATCATGATCGTTCAATTCCTGATACAGAGCGTCCAATTGCTCTTTACTCCGGGCCGTGAATGTTGCTGTGATGGATAAGTACTTGCCGGCGCTGCTCAGGCGACGGGAGTAAGAGATCTGGCCGGGGTCCACGTGTTTCTCGAAAATGACCGTTACCGCCGCTGCAAACAGCTCAGTATTGAGGCCCATGACCTTGAGCGGGAAAGAGCAGGGAAAATGGATGGAGCTATCTGTCTTTTTCATTCGTGTGTCCAATCGCGGTAATCCTAGCACTTCGATCGTAGCCGGAACACGCATGGCATGAGCCGCGTCACTACGACTCAACTAATGGGGTTTACGGTAATAGTTCATTAGAGTTGATTTGCTTCAACGAACCGTCCTTTACCCAATAGAGACCTCTTTCGTCCGGGAACGTTATCTTTAGCGTTTTGAATTCGACTGATCTCTCTAAAACCTGGACTTTGATGTTGCCCGTAAGCCGCAGCACTGTCCCGTTTTTCATGAGGCCTGCAAGCTTTTCCTTGTTGCCTTCCTCTTCAAACCTGATCGCTGCATTTAAAACCTCCTGAGTAGATGCGGCCAAAGCGCCGTCCTTCGTATGGTAAAACTCGTCCACCTGGCATGCCGACGCGGACTGGTGGGCCGGGATTGCCATCACCGCGCAAACCAAAAAGAAAATAAGCGTTTTTGTTCTTCTGTTCATCCTTGCCTCCGCGTATCGCAGTCTGCCTCTTTCAGGAAAGCTCCGAAGATATTTTTTCCATGCTCCAGCACCTGATAAAGCCGGTACATTTCTCCCTTTCCATAGGCAGGGTTCTTCTCCCGCCATTTCTCCAGATGCTCCACTGAGCAAAAGAAGTTCATGAACGGACAAAAGGTCTCTGCGGTACATCCGCAGTGTTCACGGCTGCTGACGAATTCAACAATGCCCTCCGGTCTACAGGAGACTACCTTGCCGGCCTTCACTTCGATCTTCATTTCGTTTTCGCAATCAGGGCAACGGGACCGGACGGCAATGTCCAAGCCGAGCATGAAATGGATGCCCAAGGCGTCCGTGGCGCAGAGTGCGTATACCTCGTGCCCGTCCTGAAAAATAACTTTATGGCGGGTCGCTTTTGCGGAAAAGGGATACGCTGAAATAATTTCGCCGTCCTCCTTCGTCAGGATGTCCGCCTTATGCAGTTTTTCGACGAGGAGGCGAGCTGATTCGAGGGCAGGCAGCTTCATGGCCGCGGCAATCGCTTTCTCGGACGGGGGCTTGCCGGTCTTCGCGAACTCGTTCAGAATGTATTTGCGGGTCTCGTCTTCCGATTGACTCAGGCGCGCTTCCGCCAGTCTTCCGCGTACTGTTTCTCCGATCTGGTCCATGAGACTTTTCTTACAGGCCTTTCCATCCCTGGATGCGTCCCCCGTCCCGCAGCTCCGCTCTTTCAAGGTTTTTCGAAGCGTGTCCATTGACGGGACATTCGCGAGCCTGCCAGACTCGTCCTTGAACATCCTTCAGGAAAATCCGACGATGCCCTGCGGCTGCAATTCCTTTCCATCAATAAAGACCGATGGCGATCCGCTGAGCTTCAGTTCTGCCGCTTTTTCATCGTTGATCCGGTGAATGCCAACTTCCGCATGGATCTTCTCGGCTTCCAGAGCGCGTGTGATGTTCTCTTTCAACGCTTTCTCGGAACCGCATCCCTGTGATATATAGCAGTCGATTTTCACGCTCTTCCCCCTTGCCATGTTTTGTTTATGAAATATCCTTTTTATCTTCTCGTATTCATCCTGATCTCTTCCTTGGCAATTAGACGAAGCCACTCACTTTTGTACATCCTTCGCGAATCACAGCGCCGCAAGGTTGATAGCCTCGAAAGAATTGGATTATTATAACCCCTGGAGTGCAGTCTAGGGTCAAGAATTTTTCGGGAAATTGTATTGATGGACCTCGGATACTGAGCTTGCCCGCAGGAGAGGTTTCTTTTATGTTTCACACAGGATTCCATTATGCACTCATGATACCTTAGTTGTATTTTCCCTGCATTGGGTCCCTTTTTTCCTCGAAAAAAGAGCTGAACAGCACCCGGATCCTTGCCAAAAAGCCATCTTCCTCCTCTTTTTTGACCAGGAGTATTATAATGTAAAAATAGGTTGTATTATTGGGACATATACGCAACTGTTAGCTGAGGAGGGGCAAGAAGCACGTGCGGGAAGTGCTGGCTGAGATCAAGGAGGCGCCGAGCCTGCGGGTCATTTCCGTCATCGTCATGACCACGTCGGAAATAGGAGGAGGACATCCCGGCAACCTATTAGTCATGCGAACAGCGATGTCGCGTATGTCGCGAAGCCGATGAGCCTGGACAGGTTTTTCGAGATGGCGAAGATCATCGAAAATTTCTAGCTTGCGACCGCGAACTGCCGCCGAGGGAGCGCTATGAAGAACGTGAATATTAATGTACTCGCGATCGAGGATAATCCGGACGATGCAGAACTGCTCCGGGTGATGCTGAAAAAGGTGCAGGAGCCCTCTTTTACTTTCGTCCAGGCGCCACGGCTATCCGGAGGGCTTCAGATCCTGCGCGAGGGTTCATTCGACATCGTGCTCCTGGATCTGGGGCTTCCCGACAGCGAGGGGATGGACTCGGTCCTGAAGATCAGGAGGCAATCCCCCACTATCCCGATCATCGTATTCACCGGGATTGACGACAACGAGGTCGCCCTTAAAGCCCTGCACCTGGACGTTCAGGACTACCTCACAAAGGGACAGATCGACCGCCATCTCCTGGTGCGCTCCATACGGTATGCCATCGAGCGAAAACGGGCCGTCGAAGCGCTCCGGAACAGCGAGGCGCGCTTCCGCCGCCTGAGCGAGAGCGGCATTATCGGCATAGCGTACTTCGATGCCGATGGGCGGATCATCGACGGAAACGACAAATTTCTCGCGATGATCGGCTCCAATCGCGAGGAGCTAGCGGCGGGCCGGGTGCGGCGCTGGGGCCGTCTGGTCCCGCCGGAGTGGGAGACGAGAATGAGAGAAGCGTCCGAGGAGTTCAGGGCGAGCGGCCGCATCACGCCCTACGAAACGGAATATCTTAGCCGGAACGGGTCGAGATTCTGGGGTCTTTTCGGCGCGGCGAAACTCGACGGGCAACCGGACGAAATCGCCTTCATCGTGGACATCACCGAACGAAAAAGACTCGAAGAGGAGATCACGCATATGGCCCATCACGATGTCCTGACGGGCCTGCCGAACAGGCGGCTGTTCATGGAACTGATCCGCTTCGAGATCGCCGAAGCCCGCCGCAATCGAACGAAAACGGGGCTCCTATTCCTCGATCTCGACCGCTTCAAAGAAGTCAACGACACGCTGGGACACGAGGCGGGCGATAAGCTCCTGAAGACGGTGGCAGAGCGCCTCCGGGCCGCAATCAGGGATTCGGACGCCGTTGCAAGGATCGGCGGGGACGAGTTCAGCATCCTTATTGCGGGCATCACGCGGCCCGACGACATCACGGAAATTGCCCAGAAAATCCTGGACGCCTTCCAGGAGAAATGCATCATTGCCGGCCACGAGTTCACCATCACGGCCAGCATGGGCATCAGCGTCTATCCTGATGACAGCGACACCATTGAATCATTGTTCCAGTACGCGGACATTGCCCTTTATCACGCGAAGAACCGGGGCAGGAACACGTTCGAGTTCTACGATCCGGACATCAACCGGCGTTCGGTCGAGCGGCTGAAATTTGAAAACGCCCTTCGCCAGACCGTGGCGCACCGGGAACTGACAGTTCACTATCAGCCGCTGATCGACATCGGGACGGGGAGGATCGTCTCGGCCGAGGCGCTCGTGCGCTGGAAGCACCCGGAACTGGGCCTGCTTGACGCTAAACGGTTCATCCCGA
>Ga0326726_10001698_pt1 | contig 20483 bp, 15 predicted proteins | sample MHFenrmetagenome_2_FD_207603 | JGI IMG/M metagenome (GOLD analysis project Ga0326726, IMG submission 207603) | Lab enriched peat soil microbial communities from Michigan Hollow, Ithaca, NY, United States - MHF15MN | ecosystem: Environmental > Terrestrial > Soil > Wetlands > Peat | place: USA... | reverse complement strand
TTTTTTGCGCGTTTAACGAATCCGGAGTTGTTTTGAACATCGTTTTGATACGAATTTTTTCTGAATCTTTTTTTACAAATTCTGGCTTCTTTTTCTATTCTGAACAATATGGAACGATTTTTAACTGATTGAAAGTATTGAGGACAGTACAGTTTTTGATAAACTTTCGTACCCCTTATTTCAGACCGGCTCCAAAAAAAAGTTACCGGAATGCTCCGGATTGGAAAAATACCTATGACCAGAACCTTTGGAATGTTTATCGGGGCGATTCTGCTTGCACTGGTTTTCACGACTGGAATCGTATGTGCAGCAGAGGGAACAGAAACGCATGCTGACCTTAATGTCTCAAAAGCAGTGAGTTCTACCGGACCCTATGAAATCAATGACGAAGTAACGTGGATTGTAACAGTCTGGAATAATGGACCCGCGAATGCTACGAACATCACGATGGCAGAAGACATTTCTTCCCTTGCCGGGTTGAAAAACATCACTACCCTGGCAGGCCGAGGTACATACAATACAACAACTAACATCTGGAACATTGATGAGCTTGAGAATGCTTCGTACGCAACCCTCACGCTCAAAACAACATTCGATACTGCGGGAAATAAAACAAATAAAGTCACTATCACCGCTCTCAACGAGACGGATCCCATCCTGAACAACAACCGCGCTGAAGCGACTGTCCGGATCAATACTTCGGGTACCGTTACACCCCGGAGGCCGGAAGCTGACCTTGCTATCTCAAAAGTCGCGAGCTCTGCCGGTCCCTATGAAATCAACGACGAAGTAACATGGGTTGTGACGCTCCGGAATAATGGACCCGCGAATGCTACGAATATTACGATAGCTGATACTATTTCACATCTCACCGGGCTGAAAAACATCACCGCCATAACAGGCCGTGGTACTTACAATACAACAACAAATATCTGGAATATTGATGAGCTTGAGAATGCTTCGTACGCAACCCTCACGCTTAAAACAACATTCGATACTGCAGGATATAAAACAAATAAAGTCACTATCACCGCTCTCAACGAGACGGATCCTATCCTGAACAACAACCACGCTGAAGCGACTGTCCGGATCAACACTTCGGGTACCGTCACGCCGCATATCGATACTCCGGTATCGGCAAAAATGATTATCAAGCCGACAACCCTGAATCTTAAAAGCAACGGTGTTTTCACGGTTTACGTTACCCTTAAAGGTGCCGACCTGAATCCTGCTGCAGATGAACGCAAAAAACAGCGTATCGACTATGCCAACAGCTCCCTGACCTGCAGTGGTGCTGAATTGGTCAGGGCGACCGTATCCAGCAAGGATGGTGGAACCCTTATCGCAAAGTTCTCCAGACCAGACCTCAGGAATGTGACGACAGGTAACGGAGTGACAATTAATTGTTCAGGTACTCTGGCTGTGAATGGTACCATGATCCCTGTTGAGGGCAGCGATACAATCCGCGTTGTTGGGGAAAAGAAGGGGCTGGATATCGTATTATCGCGGCTGTGGAAATTCCTTGGCATTGACAAGGATGATGTTGAAATCACTGAAGGTGAAGACGGTAATATTACCGTGACGTTATCTCTGAATCCCGACAATTTTAAAAATCCAGGTCAGGTAAAAAAGTTGCTTAAAATCAAAGATAACGAATCTGAAACGGTATCAGGTAATGAAACGGTCGGTTTTGATCAAAACCGTGACGGAAAAGAGAAAAACTCAAAAAACAATGGAGATACCAGACAAATAAGAGAGAAAATTACCGATAATAAACCAGATAAGGACAATAAAGGTTCAGATAAGCGTGATGACAAATCCCCGGGACAGTCAAACGGAAAAAAGAATACGTGATCAGGCCATACGCTACAATTTTTTTTATTGATTAAAAGATAGTTCTCTCCCGATTCGTCTCATTTCTCGTCATTTTCGCACTGCAAAAAAGAACCCAAAAAGAAAGAGGAGAGACATATCGGGGGATTTATGCAACCATGTACAACTTTTTGTCCTGCCTTCGAAGTTCTGAATGAGAGGAAGTACAGGGTAGAGAGAAAATCAACACGGTTGATACTTCAGACTGCGATCAACTGATCCGGAAACCGGACCGTTTTTTCAACGGAGGTTACCAGGGTTTGCAGCGTCAGGGTCTCCCCGATACATTTTGTCGCAAACGCACCACAATCGGCATTGATTGTGATGGGTTCGGATTTCTCCTGTCCTCCGGAGATGTCCCCGATACACCGGTTAATGGAAGGTTCACCATTCAGGTAAATGATCTCATTCCTGCTATTGTGAAGTCCAACAGTAATACAGACATTATGCGCCGTTTCATACCCGGTATTGGTGATCGATGCGTCCAGCTGGCGGCAGGTCAGTCCGCAGTTCGTCGGATCACCCGGCTGAAGGACAAAATCGACCGGTAGTGCCAGGGGTTTTTGCAGAGTCGGTGTTTGTCTGATAGTCTGGGTTCCTGTCTGGCGGAGGGTATTCTGGACTTTTTGGGTTTGTAGTACCGATACTTCCTTTTCAGACCGGGAGAAATTTTTTATGACCGGGGGTTGGGCGGTTCCCTTACCAGCTGTTGACTGGACAATTACCATCACTACAATAATTGCCATGATAAGCACCACAACCACAACACCGGCAATTTTCAGATTCTTTTTTTCCGGTGATCCTGGTACGGGTTTTTCCTTATCTTTTTCCTGTTCATTGAATGTATCGTCTGTCACTCTGCTATCCCTCAGGTATCTGTCCTATACTGGGAAGTGAGAGAATAATAATTGGGAGGGAAAATAATTGCCCGATATCCTTCTTTTATTTTTTGGATTTCTGCTTTGTCAGAGTAACCATCTCCTCTTTTTTTCTCCTCTTCATGATTCGATACTTTCTTATGCCGGTACTGCTCATCGGAGAGTATGAACGATATTGTTGGCAGCAAAAAGATGGAGAACGGCATTGTGGTTTTCTGGATGGAAAAAGAAGAGAAGAAGTATGACTCGTTCAATTATTCAGAACTGATCGATATGAAGATCAATGCCCTTGATTTACTGGAGCGGCCCAAGTCATACAAAGTTGATGTGTCCGGCCACAAACTTATTGTAAAAAAATAACCTGCTCTTTCATTAGATAAAGGCGGGATTCGGCCGCACTGTTCCTTTTACTGGGGGCTGATAAACCGGTATGCCCCCTCGGGTATCCGGATTTCAAATCGTGCTCCTTTACCAAATGACCCGGTCTCGCGAATAGAGATGCCGGTTATGGACAAAATTTCCCGGGACAGGTACATGTCGAGGCCGGAATTCTGGAAAAGCTGGCGGTTGAATATCTTCTCTTTTTTATCAGGGGAAATACCGATCCCGTCATCTTCGCAGATCACCAGCAGTTCTTCAAATGACTCTTTACAGAAGAACCGGATTTTCCTGATCTTTCCAAACCTGACAGCATCATCGATCAGGTAGAAAAATACTTTCTCAAAAACGTGATCCGCATAAATCTCTACACCTTCAATATCTACCGACAGGTTAATCGATTCCATGCGAACGCTGTCAGCTGCCGTTCTGATCGTTTGGCTGAGATTGTACCACGCCGGGGGCTGGATCCCGATGTTCTGGTAGTCCCTGGTGAACATGATCAGGTTCTGGATGGCGTTTGCAGCAGCCAGCTCCTTATCCAGTGAGGTAAGCAGGAAAGGGGGGTCCCGGATCCCCTCTCTTGAGAGTTCAATGTATCCCTTGACGACCGTTAAATGGTTGGCGGGTGATAGAGTTATAGGAATTGAGTTTTGTATTGGCCCTCTGGAGTGCATCTTCTTCACGGGTCTTATGGGTAATATCCAGAAGCGACACAACCATCTTTTTGGTATCAGGAATCGGGGTGAGGGTGAGGAACCCTGTGCGGACATATCCATCGAAGCGGATAAACTGGAATTCATGGTTTGCCGTTCCCCTGTACGGGTTAATCCGGCACTCCCGCTTGTACTGCTGTAACCGTTCCAGGTCTTCCGGAGCAACAAACTCCGTCAGCTTTTTCTTCCCTTCGATTTCGTCCCTGACATAACCTATGACCTTTTCAAATTCCGGATTTATGTACGAGAGGGTGTCATCCTCATCGATAATCGCAATTGCCGATGCAGTATGTTCAAGGATAGTCCGGTATCGTGACTCTGAAACCAGCAGTGCAAGTTCCTGTTCTCTCAGCCCGGTGATGTCCGTGATCGATTCTATCGCACCTGAGAGTTTCCCGGACTTGTTAAAAATTGGTGAGGCAATTTCCCGGATAACCCGGGCCTGACCATCTGCTGTCATTACCGTGGTTTCTGCAGACAGGGTGTTTCCTGTCCACTGTATCCCGGTATAACCCTGATCTTCAATTTCTGTGTCGGATGCAAAGATCAGGTCAATGATCATCGGCCTGCGATCGTTAAAAAAGGGAATGGCGTATTCATGGCTGCCTTTTCCGAGGAGATCTGCACCCAAACCCCCGGTCAGCTCCTCAATTGCCCGGTTCCATGCAATAATCCTCCCCCTCCGGTCGACAGCAAATGTAGATTCAGGAATATTATATATGACTCCCGACATCTGCTGGTTATTGTACCCGAACGAATTTTCGAACAGTTCCCCGTCGGTAATTTCCATCAGGGAAAAAATGAATTGCTGCGTCCGGGAAATTACTCCTGCCGTGAGTACTACATCATGATTCTGTTTTTTCTTGTCAACAAACCCAAAAGAATACGGTTCTGCTGCCACCCGGTTCTTTTTTGTGTTCCCGGAGAGATACTTCGTCAGTTTATCGATATCTTCCGGTGCAACAAACTCCATCCATTTTTTCTTTCCCACGATCTCCTGCCGGCGGAAACCACTCAGCTGCAGGAAAGCGCGGTTGGCCAGGGAAATGGTCGAATCTTTCTCAATAATAATGGTGGGTAAACCTGTGTGTTCAAAAATGGTGCGGTAAGGTTTTTCAGATGCATCCGGCCCGGGGTGCGGATCTTTCTTTTTTTTTGGAACCGGGGATTTCTTTGCGGCCATGGGTACGCTCTTTTAAAGCAGAGATGAGGGTTCCTGTATTTTATACCTGTCTTCTTCCATCTGCAATTTTGCGAAGGAATTTGTTCTTACGATACCATGTAGGTAGACGTTATGCTTTAATTATGTATTGAAGAAATACCCGGAGGTAGTTCAAATGGCAATCCTGATCTTTTTTTCATCATAACAGGGGAATTCACACCGGAGCACTATCATTCATGCCCGGTATTTTCGGCATCCCGTATTCACCTCTCTTATCACGCTTTTTTTGATGTGGCGGAATGCTCACCATACTAAAATCCGGCCAGGAAGTATGCCTGCAAGATTCTTAAAAAGATATTCGTATCCGGCTTATTCGCGCGTCCAGGGAACGCCGACCCTGATTAACGCCCCTGTTCCCCGGAATTTCTTCCAGAACCATGTCTTTTTGAATTATCGCTTCATTTTTAATTCTGAACCATCCCGAACGATTCCTTCGAAATTAAGAGATCTTCAGACCTTCCGGTTTTTATGGAACCATAACCACCCTTAACTTCTTAAAAATGATACCTAATCTGAACAGAAGATTCCAGTTCGGGATGGGGGATATGAAAAATACGCACATTATTCTTGGAGGGGTACTGGTGATTGCTCTGCTCTTCAGTGTTGGAACCGTTGCAGGGCTGGATGACAATTCACCGGGCGTACTGGGAACGGATAACATTTCGGATGATATTGCACCCTATAATGGCCCCATTGGTGCAGACAACCCGCTGCACGGGCTGAAACTTGCCATGGAAGACCTTGATGAGACATTTACCTTCAATGATACCCAGCGGGTGGAAAAGCGCCTCGACCATGCACAACTTCGTATTGCTGAAGTCCGGGAGGAACTGGACCTCAACCAGACAACTACAGCAGAACGGGTGCTTGAGCTGTACCGGCAGAAACTGAACCTGACAGAAGAGACAATAGCCCCGTTTGGATCCAATGCTACCGGGCTTCTCCATGCACAGGAAATGCTTGCCCGGCACCAGGCTGTTCTGACAAACCTGGTGCTCCTGCACCCGAATAATACGGGTCTTGCCCGGGCATACAACAACAGCGTTTCACTCGAACAGAAGTTTGGAGAGAAGACCGACATACGGTTTGCCCGTGTTATTGAAAAGAACAAAACCGTCTTCAAAGCGGTGAAACTTGAGACCAGGAACCATGACCGTGCCAGGGATGGCAACGTCACGGTTACCGGAACTATGACGCTGGACAGAGATACGATCCGGGAAAAGATAAAAGATCAAAAGGATATGAACCTGGTGAACACAACGGATACCTCGCAGACCGGGCCCGGAAACGACACACCGGCAAGTATGAAAAATCCGCAGGAAGATAAAGGATCTTCACGTGATAAAGGAAAAAACGGGCGTGACTGAATCAGTCATGCGACCGTGCGCAGGGGACCTGCCTCCATACCTGCCGAATGCGTCCAATCCACGACGGCGTTAAGGAATGAATAATAAAATTCTGCCTATTTTTTATACTCTTGCATAAAAAATAATCAACAGGTTGGTGATTCATGGAGCTTATAACCCGGTTGGGCATTATTGTTATCATTGCAGTGCTCCTGGTAAGTATACCGGTTATTGCAGGAGCGGCACCTGTTCCTCCGGACTCTTCAATCACCTACACGATCGCCCTCAAAGAAGATGGCACTGCCAACTGGCATGTGGAGTACCGGACGCTCCTTGTATCTGATGAGGATGTGGGGGCATTTGATTCCTATGCAAAAAATATATCTTTTACCTATCTTCCCCAGTTCCAGGATCTGATGCAGCGTTCCGCTGCACAGGCAGCAGCAGCCACATCCCGGCCAATGGAAATTACTGATTTTGCCGGCGATACGGTTATCCAGACTACCCCGACAGGCAGGTATGGGGTTGTGTATTATTCGTTCAACTGGAAAAATTTTGCAAAAACAGGAACTGATCTTGCCATTGGCGATGCATTCGCCGGTGGGTTGTATCTGGCTAAAGACAACACCCTCATCATCAGGTATCCCTCCGGGTATACGGTCAGTGTTGCAGAACCTGCACCTGAGCAGGTGCGGGACGGGCTCATCTGGTACGGCCAGCGTTCATTCGGGGCTGGTGAGCCACGACTGGTCTTTGAAAAACCTGGCGTTCCCTGGCTGCCGCTCCTCCTGGGAGGTTTGCTGTGCGTAATCATACTGGGAGGCGTGTATGTGATTCTGTCAGGAAGACGAATTCCTCCATCGGTTGAGGATGAGGACACGCCAGTCACCTTATCCGAAACGGAACTTTTGAGCCTTGAAGAAAAGATTATCCATCTGTTAAAAACACGTGGCGGGGAGCAGTACCAGTCAGAGATCGTTAAAAACCTGGGACTCCCCAAATCAACGGTGAGCGCTACACTCAATGACCTCCACCAGCGTGGTGTTATCCAGAAGGTCAAAAAAGGGAGGGAAAATCTCATACGACTGCTGTGATTGTCCGGTTCTTCAATGTCTGATTATCCTGTGTTGATTCTCAAGAAAAACGGGACTTTTGAAGAATTCGATACTGGGTGATCAAAAAAGTAATGGTGGGAACAATACCTGTCGCCCCCTTCCCGCTTCTTTTTGCTGAACGCGATGATGATGTATTACTTTTCTGTCGAATTTCCGCATTTGGGGGAGCCGAAGCGGCGGGGTGAAACCCCCGTGAGCGTTTATCTCGTAATTGAGCATTTCAGCAAAGCCGAAAAATCGTAATTATTCAGATATAATGCGGGGATTGTTACCACACTAACCATCAGGTACGATGATTACCGCCTCCCCCGACGGGACGCCCCCGCGGCGATTCAGCGAATACAATAAAAATAACCCGCTGCCCCGCCATGCCTCTAAAGAGGCCCTGAGGCGGGTGTCAATCGTATTGAGACCATTTTCATTGTTCGGGAGTTAACCAGAATTGGTTCTGTCATCTCTCCCGGGCAAAAACAAGATCTTTTTTCTCTTTGCACCGGGAACGTTTTTTACTATAAGTTCCTTTGATAATACAGGAACAACTATGACAATTGACTGGTATAAAGAATTTGTCGACCTGGAGTATACTCCGGCACCTGATGACCTTATCTGCATGTTTTATTTTGAACCTGCTGCCGGGATCCGCAGTAAGGAAGCAGCCGGAAGGATAGCATCCGAAAGCTCGACGGGCACATGGACAACACTCTTTACCCTGCCGCCCCGGATGAAAAAACTTGAGGCAAAAGCGTTTGACATCGAAGGAAATGTGGTAAAAATCGCATATCCTCTTGCACTCTGGGAAGAGGGAAACGCGGTCCAGCTGATGAGCGGGATTGCAGGGAACATCTTTGGCATGAAAGCGGTGAGAAACCTTCGGCTCATCGATGTCTCCCTTCCCCTGGCATACCTTCACCATTTTAAAGGCCCGCATTTTGGCAATGATGGGATCCGGAAGATGATGAAGGTCAGCAAACGGCCACTGACCGGCGCTGTTCCCAAGCCCAAGATCGGATTTTCTGCACAGGAACATGCAGAAGTGGGCTATGAGACCTGGATGGGGGGGTTTGATTTTGTCAAGGATGACGAGAACCTTACGTCCACACCATTCAACCGGTTTGAAGACCGGGTAAAAAAACTCTCAAAGCTGCGGGATAAGGCCGAGAAAGAGACAGGCGAGAAAAAATCCGCATTCCTCAACATATCCGCTGATACAGAAACTATGAAAAAAAGGGCAGATTTACTCGCAGAATACGGGTGGAACTACGCGATGATTGATGTAGTTGTTGCCGGGACTGCAAGTGTTATGACGATGCGGGACTACTGTTCCGATCTTGGTCTTGCAATCCATGCACACCGGGCTATGCATGCAACGTTTGACCGGAACAAAAAGCATGGGATCACCATGCAGTTCCTCGCAAAGATCATGCGGCTTATCGGTGTCTCCCAGATCCATACGGGAACGGCAGTGGGAAAGCTGACCGGATCAAAAAAGGAGTCGATTGCCCTTGCTGATGTACTGCGGGAGAAAAAAACCCCGGCAGTGGAAGGGATGCTCCTTGAGCAGGACTGGGGCAGGATCAAATCAGCATTCCCGGTCTCATCTGGCGGGCTTCACCCCGGGCTTGTCCCCGATGTGCTGAACATTTATGGGACCGAACTTGTGCTGCTTGTCAGCGGAGGTATTCACGGCCACCCGAAAGGTACCCGTGCCGGTGCACAGGCGACCATGCAGGCAATCGAGGCCTGGCAGGATGGTGTTACGCTCGAAGAAAAGGCAAAAAAGGCACAGGAACTCAGAGAAGCGCTGGAGAAGTGGGGGCATTATAAACCCAGGTAGTCGGATATTTTTTTTAAAAAAATGTCTCTGTATGAGTAGTGATATTTCCTGAAGTGAACCTATGGCAACACAAACCCCGATAAGCAATAAGCAGATCGCGTCTGTTTTTTATGAAGTTGCCGACATTCTTGAGATAAAAAGTATAAAGTTCAAGCCGGTGGCTTACCGAAGAGCTGCCCATGTAATCGAGACGCTGGAAGAGGATATTGCCAGCATCAGTGAACGCGGGGAACTCGAGGAGATTCCGGGTGTTGGTACTAACCTTGCTGCCAAAATCCGGGAAATACTGGGGACCGGCAAGTTGGCATACCTCGAGAGGCTGAAGCAGGAAACACCCGAAGGGGTCCTGAAACTGGCCGAGATCGGAGGCATCGGGCCAAAAAAAGCCCTGATACTGAGCAGGGATCTGGGCATTACCGACAGGGAAAAACTGGAAGAAGCGGCAAAGGCCGGGAAGATTCGTGACCTGCCAGGGTTCGGTGAGAAAAGCGAGAAAAATATCCTGCAGAGTATTCATACAATGAAGAGTACGGGCAGGCGTTTTCTCCTTGGTGATATTCTTCCCGTTGCCGAAACAATAAAAAAACGGCTCGCAGCTCTTCCCGCAACGCAGCAGATCAGCCTTGCAGGTTCTATCCGACGAAGAAAAGAGACTATCGGGGATGTGGATATTCTTGCTGCATCCGCTGAACCTGAAAAAATTATGAGCGAGTTCTTCCAGCTGCCTGAAATTGATCGGATACTGGGACGAGGACCAACAAAAAGCAGCATCGTACTCGCTTCCGGAGTGCAGGTCGACCTAAGGGTTGTGGATAACAACCAGTACTGGACTGCTCTTCAGTATTTTACGGGATCCAAGGCCCACAATATCGCCATGCGGCGCAGGGCACTTGACCGGAACTGGAAGCTGAACGAATATGGAGTCACCAACCTGTCTGACGGAAAGATACTCCCGGGACAGACAGAGCAGGATCTGTACAGGATGCTCGACCTTCCCTATATAGAACCTGAGATGCGTGAGGATCGTGGCGAGATCGAAGCCGCGATCAACGGAACCCTTCCTGAGATTGTTCCCTACGATGCGGTAAAGGGAGATCTTCACGTTCACTCTTCATGGAGCGACGGAAAACATACCATCAGGGAACTGGCAGAGGCTGCAAAGGCGTATGGCTATGAATATATTGCCATCTGTGATCATGCATGGAATCCGAAAGTAGCCCGCGGACTTGATGAGACGGCAATCGTGAAACAACATGAGGAGATAGAGCAGGTAAACCGTGAACTCAATGGTTTCGTGGTGCTGGCCGGAATTGAATGCTCCATTGACACTGACGGGAATCTGGATATCAGCAACAAGATCCTTGGGGATCTTGATGTTGTTGTGGCAAGCGTCCATACAGGTCTGGATATGCCCCGGACCGGGATGACAAATCGTGTACTTGCCGCTTTACATAATGATCAGGTCGATATCCTCGGACATCCCACCGGGCGCATTATCCAGCAGAGGGAACCGGTTCAGATGGATCTCACGGTAGTTTTTGATGCTGCCGGGGAACGTGGCGTCTCGCTCGAGATCAATGCATTTCCCGCACGACTCGACCTGTCCGACACTAACTGCAGGATGGCTCGTGAGCATGGTGCACGGTTCTCGATTGGTTCTGATGCCCATGCCCGGGAAAACCTGGATTTCATGGAGCTCGGAATTGCCACAGCCCGGCGTGGCTGGCTCGAGGCGAAGGATATCATCAACACCCTTCATCTCAGGGATCTGCTCAAGGTGCTGGAATCGTGAAGACCGGTCATGTCTTACGCCAGGATCCTGCACGGCCATAGGTATGCCGCATCCCTATTCCTTATTATATAGCACTCCGAATTCCTATGCACCATGACAGAATTCCAGCTCGCCTCTTCATTCGCTCCGGCAGGTTCACAACCGCTGGCAATCAGGGAATTAACGGACGGGCTGGAGAACAACCTCCAGTACCAGACACTGCTGGGTGTTACCGGGTCGGGTAAGACATTCACCATGGCAAATGTGATCGCCGCCGGGAACAGGCCGGTCCTGGTGCTCGCCCATAACAAGACACTTGCCGCCCAGCTCTACCAGGAATTCTGTGATTTTTTTCCGCACAACCGGGTCGAATACTTTGTCTCTTATTACGATTACTACCAGCCGGAATCCTATATTCCGGCAAAGGACCAGTATATCGAGAAGGACTCCGCCATCAATCCCAAGATCGAGATGCTCAGGCTTTCTGCCACTGCATCGCTCTCGTTCCGGCGCGACGTAATCATCGTTGCTTCAGTCTCCTGTATCTTTGGTCTCGGCAACCCCGAAAACTTCCGAAATATGGGTTTTGAGCTTTCTGTTGGCCAGAAGATCACGAGAAATGAGATCATGAGCCGGCTCCTGGACATTCTTTTTGAGAGAAACGACCTGGAACTGATGCCCGGCAGGTTCCGGGTCAAGGGGGACATCATCGACATCGTGCCCGGATATTTCAATAACATAATCCGGATAGAGATGTTCGGCGATGAGATCGAACGCATCCGCGAGGTGGACAAAACCAGCGGCGCAAAAACAGAGGAGATGAAATATTTTTACATCTATCCTGCACGGCATTTCGTTACGCCGGAGGGAGCGCGGAAGTCAGCAATTGCATCGATCCACCGGGAACTCGACGAGGTTCTGCCAACGCTCGGGATGATCGAGGCGCACCGGCTTGAACAGCGGACCCGGTTCGATCTCGAGATGATAGAGGAGACCGGTTCCTGTAAAGGGATCGAGAATTACTCACGGCATTTTGATGGCAGGAAAGCTGGCGAGAAACCTTACTGCCTCCTTGATTATTTCCCTGACGATTTCCTGATGATCATCGATGAGAGTCACCAGACCATCCCGCAGCTGCACGGTATGTATAACGGAGATCGTTCACGGAAAAAAGCACTGATCGATTACGGCTTCCGGCTCCCGAGCGCTTATGACAACCGCCCGCTGAAGTTCCATGAGTTCGAGCAGTACATGGGAAATGTAGTCTTTGTATCAGCAACACCCGGTGATTATGAGCTCAGAAAATCCGCTCAGCTGGTTGAGCAGATCATCCGTCCGACCGGGCTTGTAGATCCCAAAGTTGAGGTACGCCCGATAGAGGGTCAGACCGATGATGTGATCCGTGAAGTGAAGGCTACGATCAAACGCGGTGACCGGGTACTCGTCACCACCCTCACCAAAAAACTTGCAGAAGAGCTCTCAGAGTTCCTTGCTGACCAGGGGATCCGGACACGCTATCTCCACTCTGAGATTCAGACCCTCGAACGCAGCGAGATTATCCGCGAGCTCCGGCTCGGGAAGTTTGATGTACTCGTCGGGATCAATCTTCTGCGGGAGGGGCTTGATATCCCCGAGGTGGGGTTTATCGGTATCCTTGATGCGGATAAGGAAGGATTCCTCCGCGATGCACGGAGCCTGATCCAGATCATCGGGCGTGCGGCGCGGAATGTCAATGCACATGTCGTGCTCTATGCCGACGTCATGACCGAATCCATGAAGCGGGCAATCGCCGAGACAAAACGGCGGAGGGACCTGCAGGTGGCGTATAATACCGAGCACCATATTACTCCGCAGACCATCAGAAAACCGGTCAAGGAAAAAGAAGTCGAGATCAGGGATACAAAACATGTGCCCCGCACCGAGATTCCCAATGTCGTCATCGAGCTCGAAAAACAGATGCGGGATGCAGCCGAGAGCCTTGATTTTGAACGGGCGATTGCCCTCCGTGAACAGATTAAAAAACTGCATGAACGGTTAAAAGAGAGCGGGAAGCGTTCTGTGGAAAGGTAACAAGGCACAATTTTAAGATGACGAAAGGGACATGAGCCTGTCCATCTCTTTACACAAAATTGTCATTTATACGATGGACCTCCGCCTCAGGGCCTCTTCGAGGCACGGCGCGCAGGAAATTTTTTTATTTGATTTTTGTGACACCGAACCGCCGCGGGGGCGGCATTCATCGTTTATGATCATCGGTGGTAACAATCCCGTATCATATCTGAATCATACGTTTTTTTTGGAATCAGACCTGAGTCACGAACTCAGGAAAACGCAATGAATATCGGGGTCTTTCTTGGTAATTTCTTTTGAAAGGTTGTGAATAAAAACACAGGTATTGTGAAGGAGGGGCACCGTTCCTGTTCCTCCTCACTACCTTTGCGCTTAATTCGCGATGAAGACCTGTTATTTTTTAAGGGTGTATCGCATTTGGGGGAAGCCGAAGCGGCGGGGGTGAAACCCCGTGAGCGTCCAGATTGTAAAAGAGCATTTTCTATAAAAACTGATATTTGGATATTCCGGGAGATAGTCCCTCTCTTACAGATGCGATGAATACCGCCGCCCCGATGGGACGCCCCCGCGGCGGTATAAGTGACATAAAAATGCTGAAACCTCCTTGCCCCGCCGGTGCCTCATGGAGGCCCTCAGGCGGGGGATTCTCGTACCTTATCGATTTACAGGTTCCAGAGTAAACTCAAATGTTCCAAGTCTGTCTCTAAAGTGCCATATTTTTTTTAATCCCGCTGATCATCCCAGTCCCCACTGGGCTAACGTTGTTCTTTGCGGGTCAACGTCAGCCCAGTCCCAGCCCAGTGATTCTATGATCCGAGAGATGGGTTGTTTGATGGTCTTGTCCAGCATCAATTCCCAGTCCACAACAAATTCTTCAGGCACCTGATCTCCATATTCAAAACAGAGCACATCGGTCTTGGGGTATTTTGACCTGACATTCTTGATATAGATCCTTTTAGGTTTGCTCCCTTTGCCAAATTCGGTGTGGAGATGCAGGTTGGCATATTTTGCACCTCTGACCTGCGCATCATCGGTCGCGTAATCGTCAAGGGATTTGCCGATACCGCCAGGAATGCCAATCTCGTCAAGCGTATATTTTCCTGCCCGGTATTTTGTAATAACGTCGCCAAGGAGGGCCTTGATTCCTGCGTATCCCTCACCGGCAAGGATCATCTCCATCACTTTCATCTGCACAATTTTGGTGATCTGCGGGGTATCGCTTCGCCTGATTTCAAAACCCACGATATCGGTTTCGTGTACCTCTTTGCCTTCCTTCCAGACGAGCGATCCTGCGTACCGCTTCTTTTTCCCTGCCTGGAAGAACCGGGCATAAATCTTCTCGAACTTGATGGAGAAGAAGTGGACATCGGCATTCAGTTCCGTCTTTGCAAATTCCTGATAACTTGCATTCAGACGCTTTTCAATGACCCGGGCGAGTTCGATCGTCTTTTCCTGGTCAAGCGGGGGTAACTGTACCATGCAGGAATCGGTATCACCGTATATGACCTTATATCCCTGCTGCTCGATTACGCGGCGGGTGTGTTCAATGATTGCCCTTCCTACCGAGGTAACGGCAGAACCAATCTCGCGATCAAAGAGCCGGAACCGGGTATATCCCGAAACCCCGTAGTAAGTGTTCATGATCACCTTCAGCACGTTCTGCTGCATGTCATACATGACGTAGTGCGGGGAACCAAAAGCAAAGGTGTTACGCAATGCCTTCTTTTCATCCCGTTCCTTTAAGAGTTCGGAAATGATGCTGCGGGTGAGCCCGTCCGGTTGTTTCTTGAACCGGATTCCATTGGGAGCTTTGAGTTCCCCCTGGGGATCTTTTGTTTCAGGCGAGGCATTGATCGTCATCATCGCCATCGGGTAAAGTGATTTAAGATCAAGTACTACCACATTCTCCCGCACACCCTTGCTTGGTTCAAAGACGGTTGCCCCTTCAAACTCCTCAGCGTTTGCAAATCCCTTTGAGGGCAGGATATACGTTCCCGATGCTTTCCGCAGGACATAGACATCTATCACGCTGGAGGAGTTGAGCGTTTTGTCGAGCGGGCAGCCTACATAGCGGGCAATCTCACGGTAGAACTCAATGATATTGTCTTTTTTATTGATCGCAACGCAGAGTTCCACATCCTTGAAATTGTACTCGACAAGGAGCGCCGGCTGTTTCTTCCAGAGATCGGAGATCGTTCCGGTGTAGCGGACTTTCTGCTCACCTACCTCTTCCAATGCGACAGCATCGAGTCTGTACGACTCTTTTAGCGTTGCGTGCATCTTTTTGTATGCCGTGAGGAGGTCAAAAAGTGCCCGCCCCCGCAGTGCATTGCGCTCGGTCTGTCCCGGAATACGGGCAAGCGAATCCGCCCGGAGCCCGAGTCTGTCCATCCGCCCGGTGATATAGGGCATATCGAACTCGACAAAATTCCAGCCGGAGAGCACATCCGGGTCCCGGGCGTTGATATAGGTGACAAAAGCTTTGAGCAGGGCGACCTCGTCCGTGTAGGTGCATATGGTGTGCATTTCCTTTCGGAAACAGCCGTTTTTCAGCCCCCCTTCAGCTTCCTTCCGGATGATCTCAGCAGGTGTACCGCCACCAGCCAGCAGGAATGTCGTATAGTCATTGTCAAATGAATCATGGCAGGTGATGCAGGTGATCGCATCCCTTTGGGGATCAGGAAAACCCCGCTCGTCTTCACACTCAATATCGAGAATACACGTCCGGGCCGGGGTATCGACCTCGGCACACACTACATCATGATAATCTACCGGGCTCTGGGGTGCTGATACACCTCCGGTAAGCCCGCTGTCAATCATATACCGGGTGGCAAAAGGGATATCTGCTTCAAAATGCCGGTATCGCTCCCGAACGTCCCGAACATCGGTCGGGCGCTGGGTATAGAGCCGGCGGAGGGGCTCACCCCGGATCGAGCGGTATATTGTTCCTGGTTCGATCTGGGCCTGAGGTGGAGGAGGTGTTCCTTCTGCCTGATCCGCCGGGACGTAAAAATACGGTTTGAAACCGGTGACATCAAGACGGACTGCCTTTCCCTTGGTATCGCGCCCGAAAATATGGATGATCGGGCCATCCGGAGCATTGCTGTACTCAACCTGGTTAATGGCTATTTTTATACCGGAACTCTGGCTGGCGGCACATGAGGTGTTTATGCAGGTATCTGATCGGATCGATTGCGATGCCATGTCAGGACACCGCCCGCATACAGAGGTTTTTAACAAACTGTCCTGCTTCGTTCATCTTTGCTGTCTCCCATGCGTCAAGATCCCATTCCTCAATCTTCCGGATTCCGTTGCGGCCGATGCGGGCAGGAACACCAAGAGAACATCCCGATAACCCGTATTCTCCTTCGAGTACTGCTGAACAGCAGATCAGTTCACGGGCATCTTTGAGGATGATCCGGGTAAGGTTGACCAGGTGAAGTGCCGGACCAAAGACCGTTCCACCCTTTCCCCTGATTACTTCCATGCTTGCACCCCGCAGTTCGGCAAGGATCTCTTCCCGCTGGTCGTTTTCCACCCGGGTGGCAAGGCTGGAAAAGAGCGGGACCTGGTGCTCACCATGCTCTCCCAGAACGAAGGGGAATCCCGTAATCCCCCTGTTCCTGAGTGTGAGCCCGAACCGGGCACTGTCAAGCTGTCCGCCAAAGCCGATGCACCGCTCCCGCCCGATGCCGCTCTTTTCGCAGAGCACAAAGTTGTTTGCATCCATAGGATTTGTTACCGTCACAAGAATGCCGGAAAATCCTTTGAGCAGTGCAAGACCGTCACGCGTTGCAGACAGATTGACCTGGAGCAGATCGGCACGTGTTTTTACTGAGGGATTTCGGGGCACTCCTGCAGAAAAAATGCAGATATCTGCATCCCTGATTGCAGGTATATCAGTGCTGATAGGTATCTGGAGCCCGGTATGCTCAAGATCCAGCACCTGTGCCCGGAGCAGGTCGGGAGCACTGTCATACAGCACCAGTTCGTCCACGATTCCCAGCGATGCCGCCAGGTAGGCGACCTCCCCCCCGATCCTGCCGACTCCTATTACCGCAAGGCGTGCCATCCGGATACAATATGGGTATCCTGATAATAATTAAGTGAACTGAGGCACTACATACTTCAAGGGTAGTCCGATCATTTTTCCCGGTAAAGCTGATGGGGCGATTCATTCATTTATTGACGGAACAATCCGGTATGGAGGAGCCATGGGTGATCCGGAAGACCAGAAACATAAAAAAATCAGTCAGGGACCTCACCTGACCGGTCCCCCGTTTTATCTTCCGGAGTTTGAAAAGTCTCACCGGTACATCATCGAAGAATATGAGGTGCCCCCCCGGGATATTGCCATTTTCATGCCCTGTGCGGTCCGCAAACCCTATAGCAAAAGTCCCAGCCACCAGCTTATCAGGACGATAATCTCTCAGGTATTAGACCATTCCCGCTACCATATTGTCATTTTCGGGACCTGTGGTATTGTCCCGGCCGAACTTGAAGAAATGTATCCTTATGCTCATTATCATTACATGCTCGGTAAATGCAAAGACCCTCAGGTCCTTGAGGATTTTCTCCGTATTGAGACAGAACGTATTGCAGCGTACCTGGATAAGACCCGCCTGGTTTATCATTACCGTATCGGGTATTGTCTCGGTCTCTTCCGGGAGGCACTCATAAGGGGATCACAGCAAGCGGGGGTTCCGATCGATCTCCTTCTTCCCACGCGGGATTTGATCGATAAAATAGTCGAAGAGGGAGATTGCATTTTTGAGGAAGGCAGCCTTTCTATGGAAGATTACCTGGGAGAATTCTGTGACGAGCTCATCAGGTTCAGGAATTCCCTTCCCAATGGGGGTAAAAAATAGTAAATATTGCCCGGTAAAATTCCTTTTATCAGGTAATGAAATAAAAAGCACTGGCAAGATAAAGGAGTGGACTACCGCCCCTGCGCTTAATTCGCGATGAAGACCTGTTATTTTTAAGGAAGTATCGTATGTTGGGAAGCCGAAGCCGCGGGGGTGAAACCCATTGAGCGTTCAGGTCTTTTAACGACATTTCTCCGGAGCCGGCATTTTTGTTCATTCGGACGAGACTCTCCACGGTAACCGATATGCTCATATCCTGTAATGTAAAAGGAAGCTGCACACATGAATGATGAAGTTCCCCAGATTCCGGTATTTATGGAGCAGATGGCTGCAACCATAACAAAAGCTGCCGGTATGCTCGACCAGAACCAGATGAGTGCTTTTTTTCAGGAAATGCTTTCTGCCAAAAAAATATATGTTGCCGGTGCCGGACGATCAGGGTTTATTGCCAAGGCATTTGGGCTGCGGCTGCTGCATCTCGGGCTGGATGTATACGTAGTCGGGGAGACTATTACACCGGCCTTTCGATCGGGAGATACCCTGGTGGTGTTTTCCGGATCGGGTGAGACACACTCAATGATATCCATCTCTAAAACCGCAAAAGAACTGGGGGGAAAGGTCTGTCTCATTACATCATCACCCGACTCAATAATAAGTAAAATTGCAGATTGTAGGGTAAATCTCGGAGACCTTACCGGGTATTACCGGAAGGATAAAAAATCGTTTGAAATCCGGCAGCTGACCGGGGAATATCGTTCGGTAAGTTCCGCATTTGCACCACTGGGTACATTGTTTGAAACACTGGCTCTGGTATTTTCCGATGCCGTCATTTCTGCGCTGATGGAGGAAAAAAAGTCAGAAATCCTCGATATGCAGCGCAGGATTACCAACGTTGAGTGACGGAAATTGTACCAAAGGAAGAAGATATCCGCCGTATAATTGCGACACTTTCTTAGCACCGCAAAACTTTCAAAGGGCATATCAAAATGGCGAGGGTCCGGCATGCGTGTCATTTTTCATCCTCGCCCTGCAGCACAGCATATCACTTTTTTCTCACCAGCTGTAATAAGTCCGGGAATGGCCCAAAAAAAATAATTTCTGAGAATATATGCCACTTTGTGGTACGCGTTTATGCCGGGTGACGGGTAAGGTTCAATGAGTTTTTCTTAAATATCATTATGGCATACCAAAGCGGACATGAGAGTAATGGTAATCCTGCATGACACTCTATCGCTGCGATGTCTGTAATGTATTTGAGTATGAATCTCAACGGGGAGACCTCCTCACCCATGTCCTGCCCGGGACAGATCCGAAGGATTTTCCTGAGGACTGGGCATGTCCAATCTGTACTTCAGACCATACCCACCTCAGACCCGTTCCAAGCTTTACCGCCCCCAGCCATACAAACACCTGTCCCTCGTGCGGGGCTCCACTCACTCATGTCCTGTCTCTTCCGGACTCCCAGGGTCTTCCCGATTATCTTTCTGCATGGGAACGCCCTTCTGATGATCTCGAGATATACATGGCAGATATCCACACCATGGCAGTTACCGGAAAATCGATTATCGAACCGATGAGGACAAAAAAAACCGTCATCCCATGGGATGATATCCTGATCAAAGGTGCTCAGATTGCCACCCTGCCATTCAACAAAGAGACCTTTGTCAATACCCGTACGGTGATTGGCCCGAAGGCACGGCAACCAATGGTTATAGAAACTCCCGTTTTTGTAACTCACATGTCATACGGGGCACTTTCAAAAGAAGTGAAAATTGCGATTGCACAGGGCACTGCTGCCGTACGGACTGCAATGGGATCCGGAGAAGGGGGAATGTTACCGGAAGCCCGCGAGCACGCTTTCAGGTATATCCTTGAATATGTCCCAAACCGATACAGCATCACTGAAGAGAACCTCACATCTGCTGATGCAATCGAGATCAAGATCGGGCAGTCTGCTGAACCGGGCATGGGTGCACGTCTCCCGGCAGAAAAGATTACTGCAGAAATAGCAAAAATCCGGGGATACCCACAAGGCACTGACATCATCAGCCCTGCAGCATATGACGATATCAGAAACAGGGAAGACCTGAAAAAGAAGGTGCAGTGGCTGCGGGACAAGTCCGGGGGAAAACCAATTGGGGTCAAGATTGCTGCAGGGGACATTGAAGCAGATCTGGCTGCGGTGCTCTTTGCACAACCCGACTTCATAACGATCGATGGCCGTCCGGGTGCAACCGGGGCGGCACTGAAATTTATTAAAGATTCAACGTCAGTTCCAACCATTTTTGCATTGTACCGTGCGAGAAAATACCTTGACATGAATAACGGTAAGGATATTTCCCTGGTGATAACCGGCGGTTTACGGGTCTCTTCGGATTTTGCCAAAGCGCTTTGTCTGGGTGCCGATGCGATT
>Ga0326726_10001697_pt1 | contig 20487 bp, 21 predicted proteins | sample MHFenrmetagenome_2_FD_207603 | JGI IMG/M metagenome (GOLD analysis project Ga0326726, IMG submission 207603) | Lab enriched peat soil microbial communities from Michigan Hollow, Ithaca, NY, United States - MHF15MN | ecosystem: Environmental > Terrestrial > Soil > Wetlands > Peat | place: USA... | reverse complement strand
CGTGCGCCGCGGCGGCGCCATCGGTCTACTGGAGAGCCTGTTCCTGCCCCTCGGCGACCGTTGGGAATGCGATCTCGTTATCGAGCGCCGAGCCGTCCAGGCGATCCGCGAGCTGCGCCGACGGTGCGACAATGAGCGTCGTGCCCTTCCGTTCGACGAGCCCTTCGGCGGTCAACCGGGCCAGAACCAGGGACACGGATTCGCGGGTCGCACCGACGAGCTCGCACAACAGCCTGTAGCGTGTGGTACACAACACTACCCGGCCGTCCTCGCCCGTGAAGGTCTGATTGGCCGCCATGCGAACCAGGGTCGCGATCAAACGTTGCTCGACGCTCAGGGTCGTCAGCTCGCGAAGCTTGTCCAACAAGACGGCGCGTTCGGCCATAAGCTGGTTCAAGAGCGTCAGCGCGTGCTGTGGCTGCTCCCGAACGAACGCCCGGAAACGCGTGGCGCTCAGAAACAGCGTTTCGCTTTCCTCGTCGGCGCGGGCGTCGGTCGCATAGCGCGCGTTTTGCGAGAGACCTTCCGAGCCGAACGTTTCGCCGGGCGTTGCGATCCACGGCACGAAGCCTCGACCGGCCCGAACGCGACTGCGTAGGACAATTCGTCCGCGCGTTACCAGGAAGACACCATCCGCCATCGCATTGCGTTGATAGATCGCGAAACCTGCGGGCCAGCTGGCCCGCGCCGCGTACGCAGCGATCGCGTCTCGCTCACCTTCGGCGAGTCGCGCCACTCCCATGCTCATCCCCTCCACTCCAAACCTCACATAGTGCTGCGACAGGGTGGGGGTGCAATGTCTGGGCCGCTCTTGACAGCTTGTGCGTTTCACCGCTTGTTGCAGGGCCCGGTCCGCGGCGTGACTCGTCGCACCACCCGCTCCGCGTCGGCACGCTTGGTTTCTGCCGCGCGTTCCTGACCCTGGCTGTGTCAGCCGCGAATTCTACCCACCCCGCCGTGCGGCAGGCCGTACCGATCGTGATTCTCGGTACGGACGCCATCCTCGCCGCGTCCCCAGCGACGCCGGTGCAGCTTGCGCACGCGTGTCTCCGCGCGGGGTTCGCCAACGTGGTGCCGGCGAGTTGGGGCGACGAGCTCGTGGCGGCTGCCGTGCTGCGACGTCTGCCGAACTTCGGCGGCGGGCCAGTCATTCAGTGCAGTTGCCCGATCGTCGCGCATCGTTTGCTCACTGTCGGCGGCGACCTCCGTCCGGTGCTGCTTCCCCTCGTGCCGCCGCCCGTCGCCGTCGCGCGCTACGTGCGATCGCTCGCGCAGCCGACGCGCACGCGCATCACCTACGTCGGCGCGTGCCCAGGCGCGGTCGACGAGTCGATCGATATCCGCATGACGCCCGAGGCGCTCATCGCGATGCTCGCCGAGCGCGACATCGTGCTCGAGGACCAACCGCACGTCTTCGAGTCCGTGCTGCCTCCCGACCGCCGGCGATATCGATCGCAACCCGGCGGTGTTCCAACCGCCGAGGCCCTTTGGACGGAGCTCGGCTCGCGCACGCTCGTCGAGGTCGACGGCGATGACTTCATTGGCGAGGTCGCTCAGCTGCTGCTGACGGGAAGGAACGTGCTCATCGACACGTCGGCGCGTCTCGGCTGTTCTTGTAGTGGCGCCGTCGGCGGGGAGCGGCATCCGCGTGCGGCCATCGTGGCACTCGAGCCTCCGCGATCCACCACGCCCGTCGTCGATGAGCAGACGCCAATCGATCTCGACCTGCCGGTGCCCGCGACGTCGCGCACGCCAGTCGACGTCGTCGCCGTGCCAACGACGCCGCCGTCGCCGCGCCCGACGACGCCTCCCGGAGGAATCGAAGCGCAGGTTGGCAGTCGTTTCAGTCCCGTCCGCGCGGGTTCATCATCGTCGGAGCCGCCGCGGGCACCCCGTGTGAGCAACCCAGTCGTTCCCCGCTCGGTGCTGAGCGCCTTTCCGGTCGCGCGCGACATCGAGGGACGATCCTTGCCGCGGGCCTACGTAGCGCGCCGCCGATCGTCGCCACGAGGCGTCTCGTTCACGCTGCCGCCCGAGGATGCCGCCGCGGAATCACCCATGCCGCTGCCGGAACCGGCAGCGCAACCGGCGCCGCCGGTGACGCAGCCCGTTCGCGCGCACGTGGTCGCTCCCGCGCCAGCGGCTCCGACGGGGATCGAGGCTCGGCCGGTCATCGCTCAGCCGCCGGCTATCGCCCTCGAGCCGGTGACGCAGCCCGTGATCGCACCGGCGCAGGCGCCATCGATATCGTCGTCGGTGGCCGCCGCGTCTGCGCCCGCGGTTGCACCGGGCGCGCCATACACGACGGACCTGACGCCGTCGCCGGCTCTCCGCCAGGCACAACCCTGGGCGCCCCCGGCGCCACTCAACGACGCGTCGATCGACCGACCTGTTCGGGATGCGGCACCCGCGCCCACCAGCGCGGTTGCGGCGCGCCGTACTCCCGCGGAATCGTCGCGCTCCTCGCGCCCGATGCCGCCCGCGCCACCCACGCTGACACGTGGACAGCTCGTCGGCATCCTCATCGCGATCGCCATGATCGCGATCAGCGTCAGCACCGTGGTCGCGATCATCGTCGGACGCTCCGTGACCGCGTCCGTCAACACACCGCTCGGACGCTGACCGATCAGCGACCGCGCAACGACGCGCGCGCGTCCGCCACAGCCTGAGCCGCCCGATCGAAGCGCGCGGCGAGATCCGCGATCTCGTTACGCGTGAGCGTTTCGTCATTGCCACGAATCGCTTCGTTCACTGACGGCAGCGCCATGTTCGCGTAGCCGTTGTTCTCGTCGGCCACATAGATGAGGTTTCGGAACCACGGGCGCGAACGCAAACCGTCGGGGCGGATGAGCGATCGCTCCACCTGCATCAGGGCGCGGTTCGTTCGCTGGAGCGTGGCGGTCGGCGGCGGCGATGACGACAGCGCGGAATCGCGCGCGGCATTGAACGCCGCACCTTCGCGCTCCAGCCGGTCGATCGCGCTGCGAAGCGCCGACGTCGGCGCGCTCCAATGACGATCCGCTACTGCTCGATCGATCGGAGCGAGGTACCGGCGCATCGTCTTCGCGTACTCCGCATAGTCGTAGGGAAGGACGTCCGCGTTCGCGATCCGGAGCACCATTGCCGCGCCGACGCGCGCCGCCGCCGCGTGGTAGAGGAAGCCGGGATCGCCGAACTTCGTCATCCAGGTGTAGCTGTCATATTGCGAGTGATACACGCCGCCCGCGCCACCGAAGCCCCACTCGGCGATCGGAATGCCGAGGTGATTGTAGAAGCCGGCGAAGTCGGACCCGCCACCCGGATCGCCCATCGCCGGTTCGGCGGTGTCCGCGACGGCGCTCACCTTTCGCCACTCGGCGTAGACGCTGCCCTTCCCGTTCGGATCCGGCACCACACGCGCAGCGTCCCTCAACGTCGCTCGCAGCGACGGCGCGCCGCCGCCGCCGAACCTCGGCCCTTGCGCCGCGACGTCCTGATTGAGGTATGCCACCGCGTCGCGACTGAGTCGTAGCGAATCATCTTCGACGAATTCGGTGGAACCGATCAATCCCCACTCCTCGGCGTCCCAGGTCGCGAAGATGATCGTGCGCCTCGGGCGAGCGCCGGCCTTCACTTCCTCGGCGATCGCGCGAGCGGTCTCGAGGACGCTGACCGTTCCGCTCACGTTGTCCGCGGCGCCCGGCCCCCATCCGTCGCGATGGCCGCCGATGATCACCAGCTCGTTCGGGAAATCGCTCCCACGGATCACGCCGAACGTGTCGTAGATCGGCTTCAGCGGCTTCGTCGCGCGGTCGTCCTTCACCGCGACGCGCGCGCGAACGGGACCGGGCCCCACGTGATACCGGAACGCGAGTCCGCCCTGCCACCCCCGCGGAACCTCTGCGCCACGCACGTACTTCAACAGCTCGCTGGCGTTGCCGTAGCTGATCGGCACCACGGGAATGTGCGAGATCGTCATCTGCTCGGGCGTGAGACGCGGTACGGTGCCGGTGCTTCCATACCCCGGCGTCGATGGATCGCCGTCCGGATTGAGAATGCTGCCCCGCTGCACGCCGGCGCTGTTTCGCATCGGACCTTCGGGATACACGTCGCCGACCACGAACCCGTCGTCCTGCGGATCGCTGTAGATCAGCAGACCCACGGCGCCGTTCTTTTCCGCTTCACGTGCCTTGATGCCACGAAACGATCGACCGTAGCGCGCGATGGCGACCTTGCCCTTCACCGAGATTCCCATCGAGTCGAGCTGAGCGTAGTCCTCGATGAGCCCGTAGTTCACGTACACGACGTCCGCGGTCACGTCGCCCTGACCGCTGTACCCGTTCACCGTCGGATACTGCCAGAGCTTCGACGTCGGGTCGCCGGCGACCGGCGGTTCGGCGAGCGACAGCTCTTTCGGTTGCGGCGACACTCTCAACACTTGGACCGAGGTCGGATGCGGCATCCAGATGTCGTACGCGCGCACCTCCGTCTCCAGTCCCCACTTCTTCATCTGATCGATCACGTAGTCGCGCGTGCCAGCCTGCGCGGGCGTTCCCGCCACGTGCGTCTCGCGCGACAATTGTCGCGAATGCGCCGACGCGGACGCCGGTGACGGTCGCGCGATGGCGCTGGTTTCGAGCGCGCGTTCTCGCGCCGCGGCCGAAGCCGAGTATCCCGGTATCGGTTGTTGGGCGGGAGCTGACACCGACGCGACGACGAGCAGCGCGACCGTGATTTTCATGATGGGGGCGGTGATGTGTCGAAGTGAGAAGGCGTGAAGTTCTGGCGTCGGAGTCATTCGTATTGATCGAGAGCGGCGCGCAGCGCGACCCTGAGCCGTTCGTCTCTCCCCGACCCGTCGCGGATCGTGCGGGCGAGCGCACCGAACTGTTTGAGCATCTCGCCCTGAAGGAACGGCGACGTGTCCTTGATTCCGATCCCTTCGAGCGCGCGCTCCGCGAGATGACGAAGCAGCGTACGGGATTCGGCATCGAGCTCGTCGAGCGACGGAGGTGTCGCCGGCGTTGGCGTGACGCCACGCCCGTTCTTCCGTTGGGGTGACTCCCACAGCGCCGACACCGGTGCGAGCGACACCACAAACGAGCCGGGCGTATGTTCCGCGTGTCCGCTCACGACGCCGCGTCGTTTCAGCGTGTGCAGGAGTCGCAGCACCGCTTCCCGGACGACCGGCGTGCTGGCGTAGCTCCGATTTCCGCGACCCGTCACGATCAGTACTTCACCGGCGCGGTCAACTTGCTGTTGTCGCAGCCACGCTTCGGTGCGCGTCGTCGCGGCCGCCGCCGTCGGCAGTGAATCGCGGAGATTCAACGTTTTCTGCGGCCCGAAGCGCGCTTCGTCGAACGCCTGGCGAAGTCCCGTCAGTCCTACGGTGCGATTCGAGCGACGCATGCGGAACAAATCTACGTTCCGCGCCGCCCTCGGTCAGCTTACGCGACGCGATCGCGCGACCGCGGCCGCCGCGCCGACGGCTACGATCAGCAGTATTGCGCCGGCCGCGAATCCCGAGCGGTCGATGCCGGGTCCAGTCGGCAGGGGCCCATACGCCCGAACCGCCCAATCATGCACCCACGAATCGAGACTCTGATTCGCCGCCGCCTGGAACGCCGCCGCGACCGGTTCGTTCGAGCGCCAGAATGCCGCGAAGCGCTCCTTGCCGAGCGTGCGGACCATCTCCGACAGGAGCCACTCCTCCGATGGTCCGAGGGCCGTGCGCGACCAGGGCATGCGAAAGGCCAGCTCGGTCGCCCCGTTCGTGCTCACGACGCTTCGCTTCCACATCGAGTCGGCGTCGGAGCCTCTCGCGGGCTGTACGGCCTCGACGCATCGTCCAGCTTCGCCGGCGAGGCACGCAAGTCCGACGGTTGACGTCTTCGACCGCGGTTGGTACACAAAGGTCGGAACGTCGCGCGCCTCGAGCAATTGTCGTGCGCTCAACAGTGGCCTCAACGGCGGCGGCGGCACTTGCCAATCTGTGACGTGTGCGATGCGCCAGTTGCCGTCGCGAAGCCACTGCGCTATCCGCGTCCCCGGCGCCCCGAAGGTGGCGTAGTAGAGGCACGGTCCCAGGAGGGCACCGATGGTTTCGGGCGCGAAGAGATCGCGGCGCAGGCTCTGTGACGATCGCGCGTCGATGACGTACGAGAGGCGAAGGACGGACAGACAGGGCGAGCCCGCGCTGGAGTTCGGAAGAAACGCGGTGATGGACGGCGCGCTCCAGACCCGTGGCCGCACCGCGCCCGAGACCACGGACGAAGAATCGAGCACAGCGGCGACCACGACGCGGGCCTGTGAGCTCGGCGCCGCCGTCGTCCAGCGCTCGCGGAGAAGGCTGTCGAGGGTGTGACCAATCGGATCGTACTCGGCACCGATCAGCACCGTCAGACCGGCCGCGCGCGTCTTCGCGGTTTCACGAAGGATCGAGTCTCGGATCTGCAGTAGCCGCAGGCGATCGGCGGCCTGGGCCATCCCTCGTCCTGCAACATCGGCGGCAGCGTTCCCTGCGAATGGATCGCTCTGTACCGCGCTTGGAGCCGCCGAACGATGTGGCGCGCGGAAGAGCGCGAGCCACACGGCAGCGGCGCCGATGACGGCGGCGACCATCCACCGTGGAAACGTCAACGCCATCGCGAGCTCCGGAGCGCGAGCGCACCGCAGAGACACGCCCAGAAGAGCGACGAGACCGCCGTCGCAGCATCCATCGTCGTCGAGCTCGACGCAGAGCTCATCAGGTTGGCTTGCCATCGCGTCACCGCGGAGTCGATCGGCATTCGCGCGGCCGCGGCAACGCGATCGGCGACGGTGCCTTCCGTGTTCGCGAGTCGGTCGAACGCGCCCTCGCCGCCGATCAGCAAGGCGTATCGAACGAAATTCAGGCGCACCGCCGGCGAGACCGGCCGCGGGATCACGTCCGCGGGCATCGAACGGATCAGCGAGTCGCAAGCAGCCTGCTGCCCCGCGGTGCATCTCGCGTACTTGCTCGGCTCTCTCAATCGAAGGACGAACGAGTACCACTGGATGAGGTCGCGACGCTCTCGCTCGTCGAATAGCGTGAACGCCGGTTCGTTCACCGCGACGAGATCGAGGGCCCGCGAGCAGGACGCAATCGTTCCGAGCGCGCAATCATGAGCAGCGCGCGAACGAGACAGCACGAGGTCCACTCGCCCCGCCGCCAGTGTTCGCGCGGTCACGGGGTCACTGCGAGTCGCCACGCCGAGCCATTCGCGAAGTGCCGGAGTGAGATCGGATGACAGGGCTACTTCGGCTTGTCGCCGCCACGCGGCGGACAGCGCCTCGGTCGACGCGAAGGTCGACGAGGGCATCAACACTCGCCCGTCGGCGCTGGCGACACCCGACTCCACCGTCGAGCTGTCATCCACCACCCAGCGTCGTGCCGGACGGCGCACGACGAGGATGTGCGTGCGCATGCGTGCCGCCCACGATCCGTACGACCGCTCGAGCTCAGAGGAAACGATGGCGGCGGTCGCCTTCGCGAGCGTCGCGTACGCGCTGTCACTGAGCACGATGAGATTGCCCTCGCGAATCGTGTCCAGCGGCAGTCGGCGCACCCGCTCGCTGTCGGCCCGGACCTGCGCCGCGACGGCGACGCGCCACACCGCCGTCAGCGAATCGACTCGTTTCGCGTACTCGACGGTCGACTGCGCGAGGGCGGTCTGCGCGGCGAAGGTCGCGACCAGACACGCCGCGCCGGCGCGCCAACTTCGCCTCTCACACATCGACCAGCATCCACCGGCCGCCGAACACCGCAAGCAGTCCGGGTGCAGCCAGGAAGAGGTCCGTCAGATATCCGGGAAGGTCGATCCGGCTTCCCGCGGCGCGAAGGACGATGTTGAGCGCGAACATGAGCCCGATCGCCGCGAGAATGTATCCGGCCGTTCGCGCCGTTGCCGAGGAGATCGCGAAGAAGACCGAGTAGGCGACGAGTGCGGCGAAGGTGAATCGCAGCGTCAGGGCGATGGGGTACGAATGAAGCGTCTTGGGAACGAGCGCGCTATGCGCCACGATCTCGGCGCCGACGAGAAGCGTCGCGATCGGAAGGGCGATCAGCGTGATTCCGGCCGTGAATCGCATGAGCGCGTACCGCCATCGCTCGATCGGAAGTGACAAGGCGTACACGTGGCGAAGGCGGTGATCGTACGCCCACGCGAGCATCGCCGTGAGCAGCCCCACTCCAGCCGCGGCGAACGCATAGGCGACCGCCCACGTCTGCATCGACGAGATGAAGAGCGATTCGTCTCGCGCGCCGACCGAGCTGCGGAGCGAGAGCAGCGGAATGGCGAACGTCGTCAACGAGATCAGCAGAAGGACGCTGCGCGTCCACTTCCATTGCGTCTCGAAGAGTGCGCGCCAGCGTGTCGGTTTGCCGGTCATGCCGCCCCCCGGAACGAGCGCAGCAGCTCGACGAAGCCCTCCTCGAGATCGAGATCGATCACCTCACGCAGCGTTCCGCCCGTGCTCACGAAGTACTCGCGCATGCCGTTGGTCCATCCGCGCACCAACCACTGCTCGCCGCCCCCACTGCCCTGCTTGCGCGCGAGCACGGTGAACGGCGTTTCGCCCAGGGCACGCGCGGCGTCGGCAATCACCAGGCGCTTGATACCATCCTTGAACTCCTGCATGGGGAGCTCGGCCACCATACGGCCGCGGTCCATCACGGCGATCCAATCGCAGATGCGCTCCAGCTCGTGCACCAAGTGACTCGAGATCAGCACGGTCGCCGCGTGACTCGAGACGTAGGCCAGGAGCGCCTCGAGGACATCGCGTCGAACGACCGGATCCAGTCCGTCGGTCGGCTCGTCGAGCACCAGCAATTCCGGCTGCTGCGCGAGCGCGAGCAGCATCATCAGCTTCCCGGTCTCACCTTTCGACAGTGACGCCACACGGCGGTCGCCGATCAATCCGAATTGTCGCTTGAGCTCATTGGCCCACGTGTCGTCCCAGCGCGTGTGGAATGCCGAGTGCAGACGCAGCGTCTCGTCGACCGACAGCGTCGGATAGAGGTGCGGGCGCTCCGGCACGTATCCGGTCCGGGCCATCACCTCGACGTAGTCCGACGGCATGGACCGGCCCAGCACCGTGATCGTCCCGCGCTGCTTCGGCGTCAACCCGAGAAGCAGTCGAATCGTCGTCGTCTTTCCCGCGCCATTCGGGCCGAGAAATCCGTAGAGAGACCCGGTGGGCACGTGCATGCTGAGATTCGAGATCTCAAACCCGCCCCCGGGCCTGAAATGGAGATCGCGCGTTTCAATGGCGAAGGGCATCACTCCTTTCTCCCGTTGAGCTCGAGGTCGACCGCCGCGCGGAGCTCGCTCACCGGGATTCCGAGCCGCCCGGCGTCCGCGACCATGTCTCGAACCAATCGCCGAGCCTCGGCGCCGCGCTCGGTCGTCCGACGGTCCGCGGGAACGTCGAGCACGAAGGTGCCGGCGCCCTGGCGAGTCGCGACCAGTCCCTCCGCCTCGAGCGTTCGGTAGGCCTGGACGACCGTCGCGGGGTTGATCCGAAGCTGAGACGCGAGATGCCGCACCGAGGGGAGCGATTCCCCAGGGCGCAGCTCGCCAGCTGCGATCGCAACTCGCAGTCTGGTCGATATTTGCGCGTATAGCGGCGTGGGGCTCCGCGGGTCGATTCTCTCAAACACGCGGGTGCCAATACTGTATCATTGTTATGATACAGTATAACGGTGTTTTGGCGGCGTCAAGCGCCGTTTCGTGTCAGCTCAGGCGGCCATCGCCGCGATCTGCAGGTTCTTCGCGAAACAGAACTCATTGCAAGCGAACCGACGGACGCAACCGAGACAGTCGCGCCGGATCTTCTCCGGATATCGTGCCCGGTCGACGCGCTGATAGCCGATCGCGCTGAAGAACGCCGGCTGAAGCGTGAGCGCGAAGACGTCGTATACCCCACGCTTGATCGCCAGCGCTTCCACCGCGGCGACGATCGCCTTCCCCACGCCGCAGCCGTGGACAGTTCGCGAGACGGCGATCGCCGCGATCTCCGCGACGGAAGGCGAATACTCCTTGAGCGCGCCGCACGCCACGATCTCGCCGCGTCGGGTCACCGCGACGACGTAGTCGTCGATCGCCAGCGAGACCATCTCGGGTGTGCGCCTGAGCATCAGCGCCTCATCCGCGAAGATCGCGATGAGTCGCGCGATCGCCTCCGCATCCTCCGCGCGCGCGCGACGAATCACGACGTCCACCGTCATTACAAGATCTCTTCGAGAATGCCGAGACCGAGCGCGAGCTCGTCGCGGGTGGCGATGAGCGGCGGCAGGAGACGAACGGTGTACTCCCCGGCCGTGCAGGTGAGCAGCCCCGCCGCGTACGCTTCGTTCACGACGTGCGACGCCGTTCCCATGACGTCGAACCCCCACATGTACCCCAGTCCGCGCACGCCCCGAATTCGTCCGGTGCGCTGGGCAATGTCGTTCAGCTGATTTCCGAACCATTCTCCGTTCTCGGCGACGCTCCGCAGCAGCGCGGGGTCGGACAGACGCGACATCACGTAGTTCGCCACGGACGCCACGAACGGCCCACCGCCGAACGTCGTTCCGTGGTCGCCGGGTTTGATGGTGGCGGCAATCTCCTGCGTCATCAGGATCGCGCCCATTGGCAGTCCGCCGGCGATCGGCTTGGCGAGCGCGAGGATGTCCGGTTCGACGCCAAAATGCTCGTACGCGAAGAGCTTTCCCGTGCGACCGAGACCGCACTGGATTTCATCGAAGATGAGCGCGGCCTCGCGCTCACGCGTCAGCGCCCGAACTTCTCGCACGAATCCCGCGTCCAGCACGCGAACCCCGCCCTCGCCTTGAATCGGCTCGAGGATCACAGCCGCCGCCGTCTCCGGGTTCAGCGCGATGGCGAGGTCTTCGATGTCGCGCTCAACGATCGTGATTCCCGGCGTGAGCGGACGGAATGGAACCCGATATGACGGCCGATCGGTCGCGGCGAGCGAGCCGAATAGTCGTCCGTGGAACGCACCGCGAAGCGCGACGATCTCGTGCTTCGCGTCGCCCTTCGTGCGCGCCCAGCGGCGCGCGAACTTGAAGGCGCCTTCGTTCGCCTCTGCGCCCGAGTTGCAGAAGAACGCCTTGGACGCGAAAGACTGCTCGACGAGCGCGGCCGCGAGCTGCTCGCCCGGCTGCGTCGCGTACAGGTTGGACACGTGCACGAGCCCATCCGCCGCGGCGTGCAACGCGCGCTGCAGTCCAGGATCGGCGTAGCCGAGCGCGTTCACGGCGATGCCGCTCACGAAGTCGAGGTACCGTCGCCCGGTCGCGTCTATGAGATAGACGCCGCTGCCGTCGACGAACTGGCCCGGCGCCCGCTTGTAGTTACCGAGTAGCGGGGACTCCGCTGGCGCGGTGGCCTCCGGCGACGCCGGCGCCACCCGCGGTGGGGTCCGTGGCAGGTCGAGGATGCCGGTGGTCGGTTCGATGGAAACGCTCATGAAAGTTCTCCAAGGGAGCGAAGCGCGGTGCCGCGCAAAGGATCGGCGATGGCCGCGATGTCCGAAATGCGCACGCAGGGAACGCCGCCGGCGATCGCCGAGAGGCCCGCCTGTAACTTGGCCTGCATGCCGCCGACGACGGTTCCGTCATTCATCAGCCGTCGCGCCGAATCGGGCGTCAGCTCCGGAATCACGACGCCGTCGTGCATCACGCCGGGGACATCCGCTACGAGCAACAGCTCGGCGGCTCCGAGCGCGACCGCGATGGCGGCGGCCGCGTCGTCGCCGTTCACGTTGAGCGCCGCGCCGAGCGTGCCGCTCGCGTCGCGGCTGACCGGCGAGATCACCGGCAGATACCCGCCGGACAGAAGGTGGCGAAGAAATGCGACGTTGACCGTCTTCGGGATGCCCACGCGCCCGAGCCGCTCGGCATCCATAGGCGACGCCGCGATCAACGCCGCGTCTTCGCCCGAGAGACCGACCGCGTCGATGCCGCTCTGCACGAGGGCTGCCACGAGTCGCTTGTTGGCGCTGCCGGAAAGCGCCATTCGCACCAACTCGATGTCTTTCTCCGTCGTAACTCGGCGGCCGTTGACGAACGTAGTGCTGCCGCCGAGCGCGGCCTGCAGCGTGCTGATTTCGTCGCCGCCGCCATGCACGAGCACGAGCCCGCCGTTCGTCTTCGCCCAGCCGGACGCCAACGTCGTTGCGAGTCTGGGATCCATTTGCGGGCGTCCGCCGATCTTGATCACGCGCGTCATGACGGCAGCCCCGCGGCTTCGTCGAGGCCGAGCATCAGATTGGCGTTTTGGACCGCTTGTCCAGCGGCACCCTTGAGCAGATTGTCGATCGCCGAGGTCACGAGCACCGTGGGTGTTCGCGTGCCGGCGAGCATCGTAGCCGAAATGCGAACGACATTGCGATGGACGACGTCGCGCAACGCGGGAGTTTCTGGCGCGACCTCGATGAACGGCTCGCCCGCATAGGCGTTGCGCCACGGCGAGAGCGCGTCATCGAGACCACGTGTCAGCGGAACGGTGATCGTAGAGAGAATGCCTCGGGCGACCGGCAACAGATGCGGCGTGAATACGAGGTCGGCATCGGCGCCCCAACTGCCGAGCGTCGCGTGCATCTCCTTCACGTGCCGGTGCGTGTTGCCGATCCCGTACGCGCGGAAGTCTTCGACGACCTCACCGAACAGCAGCTCTCGCTTCGGCGAGTTGCCGGCGCCGGTGACACCGCTCGCAGAATTCGCGACGATGGTGGAGCCGGGGGCCACGAGCCCGTCTTGGACGAGCGGCGCGAGCGCGACGAGAATCGATGTCGGGTAGCATCCGGGGTTTGCGACGAGATCCGCCCCGCGAACGAGCGAACGATTCAGCTCGGTGAGTCCGTAGGCGATTCCCTCGCAGCCATTGCCGGGACGCAGGTCAGCCGATAGATCAACGGCGCGCGCCCCCTCGCTTCGGGCACGCGCAACCCATTCCTTGGAAGCGCCGTGGGGCAGTGCGCTGAATACGAGCTCGACGTCGCCGAGCGGGGCGTCGTCTGGCGCGACGAAGGTCACGTCGCGCCCGGCAACCCGAACGGTGGCCCCTCGCTGATCGTTCGCCGTGGCGAAGGCGAGGGATAGGCTTGGGTGCCGGAGAATGAGTGCACAGAGCTCGCGGCCAGCGTATCCGCTGGCCCCGAGCACGCCTACTGGAGTTTTATTCACGCAGAATGCATAATAATGCACACGAGTGAAGTCAATCCCTTCATAGGCGCTGCCGTGGCCTCGACGCTTCACCGTATCGAAGCCCGTTCAAACTCATGAGCAAGAAGACCGAACGGCAGGCTGCGATCCTCCGCCTCGTCGGCAGTCATCCGATCGCCAGCCAAGAAGAGCTGAAGCGCCTCCTGGTTGCCGATGGATTCGCTGTCACTCAGGCGACACTGTCGCGCGACCTTCGAGACCTGGGTGTTCTCCGCGCCCCCACCGACGACGGCGCCAGATATCTCCTCCCAGAAATGCTCGGCGATGGCGACAAGCCACGGCTGGATCAGCTTCTACCGCAGTGGTTCTCGAGGATCGACGGGGTGGGGGAGTTGATCGTGCTGCATACGCTCCCGAGCGGAGCATCGCCAATCTCCGAAGCGGTCGACTCCCTGGCTTGGCCAGAGGTCCTCGGCACGTTGGCCGGCGAGAACACCGTCCTCATCGTCTGTCGGTCGGCGGCGGCAAGGGCCGTCGTCACAGAGCGCCTCACCGAGCTCGCAACGCCGACCTGACCGGCCCTGGCGCCCCGAGCCGCGAGTGGCATTGACGCGACTCTGGCAACTGATTAAATATGCGCTCTGATTGCATAACATCGATTTTTCTCAGGAGCGCACATGCCCCGCAAGATCGTTCTCGCCTACTCGGGCGGGTTGGACACGTCGATCATCGTGCCGTGGCTCAAGGAGCACTACGACGGTGCGAGTGTCATCTGCGTCGCCGCGGACATCGGCCAGGGGGGTGACGAGCTCGCCGGCGTGCGCGCCAAGGCAATCGCCTCCGGTGCCGACGAGTGCTACGTCGAAGACCTGCGCGACGAGTTCGTGGAGTCGTTCATTTTCCCGACTTTGCGCGCCGGCGCCATCTACAATCGGAAGTACCTGCTCGGCACCTCCATGGCCCGGCCGCTCATCGCCCGCCGCCAGGTGGAAGTCGCGCGGCGCGTCGGCGCCGACGCGCTCGCGCACGGCTGCACCGGCAAGGGCAACGATCAGGTTCGCTTCGAGCTGACCTACGCGGCCTTCGCTCCCGATCTTCCGGTCATCGCGCCGTGGCGCGAGTGGGACATTCGAAGCCGCGAAGACGCAATCGCCTACGCGGAGTCGCGCGGCATCCCGGTTGCCGCGACGCGCCAGAAGATCTATTCGCGCGACGCCAACCTGTGGCACCTCTCTCACGAGGGCGGCGTGCTCGAGGACCCGAACGCCGCACCGCCGGATGACCTCCTCATGCTCACGCGGCACGTCACCAAGGCACCCGACGTTCCCGAGAACGTGGTCATCGGCTTCGAGAGCGGCACCCCGGTGACGGTCAACGGCACGCGATTCGACGGCGTGGATCTCATCTCCGTGCTGAACGAGATCGGCGGACGACACGGCGTCGGTGTCGTCGACCTCGTCGAAGATCGACTGGTCGGCATGAAATCGCGCGGTGTATATGAAACGCCGGGCGGTTCGCTCCTGTACGCGGCGCACTCCGAGCTCGAGCAGCTCGTCCTCGATCGCCGGACGCTCGCCGCGAAGGACTCGATCGCGCCGCGCTACGCGGATCTCGTGTACGAGGGCCGGTGGTGGACGACCGAGCGCGAGGCGTACGACGCGTTCGTCGGCGTGACGCAGGAACGCGTGACCGGCTCGGTCACCCTGCGCCTCTACAAGGGCTCGACCGCCGTCGTCGGTCGCGAGAGCGAGCACGCGCTGTACGACGAGCGCTTCGTCACGTTCGGCGAGGACGAGGTCTACGAGCAGAGCGACGCCGCCGGCTTCATTCGGCTGTTCGCCCTTCCCGCCCGCGTGCGCGCGATCAAGGATCAGGAGATGGAGCTCGCGACGCAGGCCGTCGCGATTCCCGAGGACGTGCTCGAGGCGGCGCCGGTGCAACCGACGCTGCAGATCGCATGACGACCGCGGCCTTCACGACCGCGTCGGCGACGTCGCACAAGCTGTGGGGCGGCCGGTTCTCGGGCGGCCCCGCCGCCGAATTCGATGCGCTCAACAACTCGATCGGCGTCGACTTTCGCCTCTGGCCATTCGACATCCAGCTCTCGAAGGCCTGGGCCATGGCGCTGTACCACGCCGACGTGCTCACGCTCGACGAGTGCGGGGCCCTCGAGCGCGGCCTCGATGCCGTGGCCGCCCGTCTCGCCGCGGGCGAGCGACCGGCCGCGGGCGACGAGGATGTGCACACGCTGATCGATCGCCTCCTGCACGACGAGGCAGGCGAGGTCGCATCGAAGCTCCACACGGGCCGCAGCCGCAACGACCAGGTCGCGACCGCGACTCGCCTGTGGTCGATCGACGCGGCGTCGCGACTCGACACGGCCGTGAGAGCACTCCAGCGCGTCATGATCGACCAGGCGCACGGACTCGAGACGGCGCTGATGCCGTCGTACACGCATCTGCAGCGCGCGATTCCGGTGTCGGCCGCGCATTGGCTGCTCTCGCATTTCTGGCCGCTCGAGCGCGATCGCACGCGTCTCCGCGCGGCGCACCGCGGGGCGAGCGTACTTCCGCTTGGCTCAGGCGCGGCGGCTGGGTGTGCCTATCCCGTGTCGCGCGTCTTGCTCCAAGGCGCCCTTGGATTCGGGTCGATCTCGCAGAACTCGATCGACGCCGTGAGCGATCGTGATTTCGTCGCCGAGCTCCTGTTCGCGGCAACGATGATCGGGACGCACCTGTCTCGTCTGGCCGAGGACTTCATCATCTACGGGACGAGCGAGTTCGGGTTCGTTCAGTTCGGCGACGCGTATACGTCGGGGTCCAGCATGATGCCCCAGAAGCGGAATCCGGATGCGCTGGAGCTCGCGCGCGGATCCGCCGCTCGCGTCCTTGGCGACCTCACCACGTTGCTGGCGACGCTCAAGGGGTTGCCCAGCAGCTACAACAAGGATCTGCAGGACGACAAGCGTGTGCTGTTCGACGCGGTGGACACGCTGCTCCTCGTGCTGCCCGCGGTCGCTGGCGCGCTCGCCGAGTGTGAGTTCAAGCCGCAGCGGATGAAGGCCGCGCTCTCCAGCACGATGATGGCGACCGACCTTGCCGACTACCTCGTGCGGCGCGGTGCGACGTTCCGCGAGGCGCACAGTGCCGTGGGGCGTCTCGTCCGCCAGTGTGAGGACGAGAAGCTCGAGCTGCACACGCTTCCGCTTTCGGCATTCACCGCCGCTCACGCGCTGTTCGCCCAAGATGTCTTCGATGCACTCTCGGCGCACCAGTCGGTGGAGCTGCGCGAGGTCGACGGCGGCACAGGTCCGAGCGCGGTGCGCGCGCAGCTCGAAGCCGCTCAGAAGGCTCTCGAGTAGGCGGCGCCGGGCGGCGTGCTCGGACGGCGTGTAGAGAGAATCCTAAAGACGAACGGCGCGCCCACCAGAGGGCGCGCCGTTGTCGTTCAGGGCAGGGAAGCGGCTCGGCGTCAGAACGCCACGCCGAACACGATTGGCGCGAAGCTCACGGCGACGCTCGACACCGAGTGATACCGCGCCTCGACGTAGACCGAGAATCCGGTGAGCGGAAATCGAACGCCGCCGCCGAGGTTCCACCCGACGTTCCACTGGCTATCGCTGTTGTCGAAGTCGCGCGTGCCGTAGAGCCCGATCCCGCCGATGGCGTACGGCGTGAAGGTGGCGCCTGGAGCCATCGCGAAATCATAAACCGCGTTGCCCGTGAACCCGCCAGCGCGCGACGATTGGTTGCTCGGACTCTTGTGGTTGAACTGGTTGTACGCCGCTTCGGCGCGAAAACGGATCGGTGAGGCTGGTGCGGCGAATCCCAGTCCGCCGATTAGAGAGAATCCACTTTCGTTGAAGTCGCCGAACGAGCCCGTCGGAAGCCCGATTCCGCCGGCGAGGTTGAAGGTGGTCGGTGTTTTTTGGGCGCGAGCGGCCTGTGGACCAAGAGTCAGTGCGCCCAGCGCGATCAGAACGCCTGCGCGGATTGAGCGGCTCATGAGATCTCCATCTCCATTGGATGAACGGTTCGCGGCGGTTGTGTTCGAAATCCGTGCCAGCCTCAGGAACGACGTCGCGTCGTCTCCTGGCAGCGGTTCGGCCTTGAGCCGAACCGGCCATTGCACGGCGAACGGGATCGTGAATATAATCCTCCATGATCAGGATCTTTTACGATCGCACATGATACGTGATTTATCCTTGCTACTGAGGATAATTTGACACGACAATATCACGTTGATATAGCACGCTTTGCGGCGAAGGCAGACGCAAAATGGGTCGACAACCTCCTCTCGCACTTCGACGTGCCTGGGGTCGAGCGTGCCCGGCAGGGACTGTCCCGCCGAATCTCACCTGACGGGATCTACCACATCGCGCTCGTCAGGCGCCTCAACCGAGAGCTCGGCATCAGCACGGCGGCAGCTGTCTCACTCGCGGCACGGCTGCTGTCCACGGAGGCGGGGCGGGTGTCGCTTGCCGTTGGCCTCGAGCTCGAGTTCGACGTCGTCCGCTTTCGGCGCGACATCGACGCGTCGATCGCCGAGGGCGTCGAATCGCTCGCGCCGGCGCGCCGCGGGCGGCCACCCCGGGACCCAAGCGACGGTCGCTGAACATCGACGTGCGTTCGGGGTCGTTTTCCCAGTGTCGCGTTCCAGAGATCGCGACGCGTCGCTTGTCGATGTAGAAAGGGGAGCCGGATGGCTCCCCTTTTTTTCCCGAGAGTTTGCTGCCTCGGCTCAGTGGGCGGCGACTTTGCTCACGTTCTCGGCTGCCGGTCCCTTCTGACCCTGAACGAGGTCGAACTCAACTGCCTCTCCCTCGGCGAGCGTTTTGAATCCACTACCGGAGATGGAGCTATAGTGGACAAAACAGTCCTTGTCCCCACCGTCGGGCGTGATGAATCCGAACCCCTTCGCGTCATTGAACCACTTTACTTTGCCGGTCGTACGCATGTCCCGCTCCTCAAGAACTATCCGACGCAACACCATGTTGCGCGGGCCGAAACGCTGAAACCGGCCGTCCGGCACCCCCGGATGCCCGGTCACAGGCGACGGCCAAAGTAGCAGCACCACGAAAATCGGTCAAGCGGCGCGTCGGCCGAGTATCTTTCGTGCGAATCCTCGCCCCGTCCCATGCCCCCTGGTCCCTTCGGCGCGCGTCGACAGACCGTCACGACCTGGATTGGCGGAGTCCCCGTCGGTTCATCCGTCCCGGTGGTCGTGCAATCGATGACCAACACCGATACGGCGGACGCCCCGGCGACCGCCCATCAGGTGATCGCGCTCGCTCGCGCCGGCTCCCAGCTCGTTCGCGTGACCGTGAATACCGAGGAGGCGGCCGCCGCGATCCCTGAAATCGTCGATCGCGTCGCGGATGCAGGCGTCATCGTTCCGGTCGTCGGTGATTTTCACTACAACGGCCATCTCCTGCTCGCGAAACACCCCGCCTGTGCGCGCGCGCTGGCGAAATACCGGATCAACCCGGGCAACGTGGGCGGCAAGCGCCGAGACGAGAATTTTCGAACAATCGTTCGCCTCGCCGTCGACAACGACAAGCCAGTTCGAATCGGCGTGAATTGGGGCTCGCTCGACCAGGATCTGTTGACGCAGATGATGGACGAGAATGCCTCGCGCCCGGCGCCGCTCGACGCCAAGGACGTCTACATCGAGGCGATGCTCGCCAGCGCGCTTCGGTCCGCCGAGCTCGCGGAGGATGTGGGACTCAGGCACGATCAGATCGTGATCTCGGCGAAAGTGTCGGGAGTCCAGGATCTCGTCGAGGTCTACCGACGGCTCGCCGCGCGCTGCGACTACCCGCTCCACCTCGGACTCACCGAGGCGGGGATGGGGATGAAGGGCACGGTCGCCAGCACCGCGGGTCTTTCGATCCTCCTCGCCGAGGGGATCGGCGACACGATCCGCGTGTCGCTCACGCCGAAGCCGAATGGCGACCGCACCGAAGAGGTGTTCATCGCGCAGCAAGTGCTCCAGTCGTTGGGACTCCGCAGCTTCGCGCCGCAGGTGACGGCGTGTCCCGGGTGTGGTCGCACGACGTCGACCTTCTTCCAGCGGATGGCGGAAGACATTCAGACGTATCTTCGCGACCAGATGCCGGTCTGGCGGGAGACGCGCCCCGGCGTCGAGGAGCTCAAGGTCGCCGTGATGGGCTGCGTCGTGAACGGCCCCGGGGAGTCGAAGCACGCGAACATCGGCATTTCGCTCCCGGGAACGTTCGAGGAGCCCAAGGCGCCCGTGTACGTGGACGGTCGCCTGCGGACGACGCTCCGCGGTGATTCGATCGTTGAGGATTTTCTCAAAATCCTCGAGGACTACGTCGCGGCGCGTTACGCGGCGACCGACCCCCACGCTTCGAGCGACCTGACGGCGGCATCGAGCTCCAGCATGATCTCGCCGGCGAATCCGACCTCGGCGAGTCGATCGTAGACTCGGCGGTACCACTGGAGCGTTCCGTCCTTGCCGATGCTGAAGCGGCGCCAGATCGTGTCGGGATCGATCGTTCGGCGCAGGTCGGAGACGATGGTGCTCGCGTTGTGCAGCTTGTCGGCGGCGCACACCCAGCGGGCAGCCTCGTTCGCCGTGGCGAGTCGCTCCACGTAATCGTCGCGCCGGTCGTCGCTGGATAGCTCGACGCCGTCGTCGTCGATGCGGCGGTACGTGACGGCGAGCACGGTCTCCAGTACCTCGCGACCGAACTTCTCGCCGATGCGCTGCTGGAGCATCTCCGAGGTATACGCCTGACTGACGCAATCCTCGATCACGTCGTGGAGGATCCCGGCGACGATCGTCGGTTCGTCGCGGCCATACCGCGTGAGGATGATCGCGACGTTGGCGGGATGGGTCAGGTAGGGCAATCGCGTGCCCTTGCGCACTTGCTGGTCGTGGTGCTTGGCCGCGAATGCGAGCGCGTGATTGATTCGATCCGAGTACCCGGTGATGCTCATGGGCAGGACACCAGCCTACACGCCCCCCGTGCGGGCGTCAACCGCGCCCGACACCGGCGAACCAGGTCAGCAAGCGCTCCAGGCCGTCGGCGTCCTGCTGGTCGAACGCGGCGGTCTTCGTCGAATCGATGTCGAGCACGGCGATGAGCGTCTGGCGAGCGTCGAACACGGGGACGACGATTTCCGATCGCGCGCGCGCGTCGCACGTGATGTGACCGGGGAACCGGTTGACGTCCGGCACGATGACGCTTCGACGTTCCGCAGCGGCGACGCCGCAGACTCCCCGGCCGAACTCGATGTCGAGACAGCCGAGCGTACCCTGGTACGGACCCACCCGCAGTAGGCCCGGTTGAACGA
>Ga0326726_10001696_pt1 | contig 20489 bp, 17 predicted proteins | sample MHFenrmetagenome_2_FD_207603 | JGI IMG/M metagenome (GOLD analysis project Ga0326726, IMG submission 207603) | Lab enriched peat soil microbial communities from Michigan Hollow, Ithaca, NY, United States - MHF15MN | ecosystem: Environmental > Terrestrial > Soil > Wetlands > Peat | place: USA... | reverse complement strand
GGCCCGTCGCCAGCTCGAGCGGCTGCACCACCGAGTCCGCCAGCGGCGCGTCGCGCGGCGCCCCCAGCAGCTCGAGCGCGCGATGATCCGCGCTCATCCCGGCCGAGAGGCGCTGCGCGCGTCGGCGTCCCTCCCCCGGCACCTCGTGCTCGACGGCGTCGGCGATGCGCCAGTACAGATCGCGGTAGGTCTGGATGAGCGACACCGGCGCCTGCGGCGGCAGCTCGGCCACGTGCGGAAACAGCACGGCCGACAGCCCCGGTGGCTGGCCGTCGGGACCATCCCGGAACAGCGACTCGACGTACTTCGGGACCGGCACGCTCTCGGGCCGGTTGCAGAAGAAGCCGCCGGCGAAGCGTCCGCCGTCGAAACGCAGGTAGGACACGCGACCGTTCGAGATCAGCTCGAGCACGCCCGTCGCTTGCTCCTGGGCCAGACTCGGGAACAGCGCATCCGGGCGCCGGGCGTCCACCGGCCGGACCTTGAGCGGCTCCGCGCAGGATTCGTACATCCAGGCCAGCTGCTCGTAGGGCGCGGTGCAGTAGGCCAGCTCCCCGCGCTCGACTTCCGACTCCATGCGGCGCAGCGCCTCGGCGATCGGGACCACTTCGCGGCCGGTCGTGTGCAGCGAGACGGCGTTCACGACCTCGCCCGTGTGCAGCAGCAACAGGAGGCATTCATCGGGGAGCCAGGCGACGAGATAGCCGTCCACGCGGCCGTCACGGTCGCGTTTGGCGAAGGAAAGGACGTTGTCGACGTGGATGAACGCGAGGCGGGTGCGATGAATCAGCCGGCCGGTCTGCGGAAACGCGAGCTCCGCGAGCCGGACCGGCGAATTCGTCAAGCGAGCCGTGCTCGCGCGCATCGCGACCCTCCGGAGGGACGGCTACTTCAGGTGATGCTGGATCTTCTCGTCGAACGCCGCCTTCGGATAGGCCCCCACGAGCGTATCGACGTGACGGCCATCTCGGAAGAACAGAATACTCGGAATCGACCGGACGTTGAAGCGCATGGTAGTGCGCTGATTCGCGTCCACATCCATCTTGGCGACCTTGATCTTGCCGGCGTATTCCCCGGCCAGCTGCTCCAGGATGGGTGAGACCATGTGGCAGGGGCCACACCAGGTCGCCCAGAAATCCACCAGCACCAGCCCCTTCTGCTGCTCGACTTCGTGACCGAACGAATCGTCGGTCACCGCCGTCGGATGAGTCTCCGTCATGCCGTTTGCTCCTTCACATTCCGTCGTTAAGTTCTCGCCGTCATGAACGATTCCGCGCCGCGCCTCGCCCACGTCGGCATCGCCGTTGCGCGCATTGCCGATGCCCTGCCCTTCTACCGCGACGTACTGGGTCTGACGCCGGGCCATCCCGAAGACGCCGATGGGGCGACCATCGTGAGCGTGCGGTTCGGCGACGTGGACATCGAGCTGCTGGAGCCGCGCGACCCCGAGAGTCCGATCGCCAAATTCCTCGCCCGTCGCGGCCCCGGCATTCACCATGTGTGCTACCGGGTGCCCGATCTCGACCGGGCCCTGGAGCGGTGCCGCGCGGCCGGCTACCGCCTCGTGGACGAGACGCCGCGCCGCGGCGCCGCCGGTCGACGCATCGCCTTCCTGCACCCGAAAGCGACCGCGGGGATACTCCTCGAGCTCACCGAATGACCAACGCGCGAGCGCTACGGCCGGGTTCCCGGCGCGGCCGGGCAGGTCCCTGCTTCGTTCGCGTTTTCCAGATGCACGTCGTATACCAGCCAGCCGCCGCGGTGGGCCTGAATCAGCTCGATCGGCTGCACGTGCACGCACTGGGCGCGCTGCAGCTCGACCCGGAACAGGCGCCGGTCGGTGTGACCGGGAACCGCGAGCGGCCCCTCGACGATGCGGTACCCGTTGGCCGTCATGTAGCGCTGCACGACCGACATCCGCATCTGCAGCGTCGAGTCGGACATCCACTCGACGGCGGGGCCCCGCCCCGTCCCCCACAAGCGGCCCATGCGCTGGATGTCCTTCGCCTGCGCCGCATCGAGAAACTGACTCAGCGCGTCGTTCATGGTCGCCGGCACCGGCACCTGCGAGCGGCTACCACCTCCACCGCACGCCAAACCCACCACGGTGAGGAATACGGGCAGCCGTCGCATTGCAGAACTCCTCGAGTGAGCGAACCGATCCGAAGGTAAGGAATCATGCGCCTCTACGTCAACATCGACCACGTCGCGACGTTGCGGCAGGCGCGCCGCACCGACGAGCCCGACCCGGTGCGCGCCGCCGCGGATGCCGAGCGCGCCGGGGCCGACGGCATCACGGTGCACTTGCGCGAAGACCGGCGTCACATCCAGGACGCCGATGTGACTCGGCTCGCGCAGTCGGTGCGCACGGTGCTCAATCTGGAGCTCGCCGCGCATCCGGACATCGTGCGGTTCGCCGTCCGGCTGCGGCCGTTTCAGGCCACGCTCGTCCCCGAGCGGCGCCAGGAGATCACCACCGAGGGCGGCCTCGCGCTGTACGGGGGCGCGCGCGATCGCCGGATCGCGCAGACGGTGGGACGGCTCGCGGACGCCGGGATCCGGGTCAGCCTGTTCATCGATCCGTCGCGTCGCACCATCGACCATGCGGCCGCGCTCGGCGTCGCGGCTGTCGAGCTGCACACCGGCCGCTACGCCCGGACCTGGCGGCGCAACGACCGGGCCCTCGCCGCGCTGGGCCGTGCCGCGCGGCACGCCCGCGCCCTCGGCCTCGCAGTCCACGCCGGCCACGGCCTGACCTACCAGAACGTGCAGCCGGTGGCCGCCACGCCGGAGATCGAGGAGCTCAACATCGGCCACAGCATCGTGAGCAACGCGGTGTACTGGGGGCTGGACGAGGCGGTACGGCGCATGCGAGCGCTGGTGGATGCGGCGGCCACAGGGAAATCGGCCGAATGATGGCTGAAAGCTGACGGCGTTCGTATTTTGGTACGATCATGAGCCACCCGCCCGGCACCCCGCTCGCCATGGCCGACTTCTTCGCCCTCGAGGCGGGGGAGTACCTGGAGCGGCTGGATGCCCTGCTCGCGCCCGAAGGCGCGCCCGCGGCCGACGAGTTCGTGCGGCTGGCGCGCGCGCTGCGCGGCAGCGCGCTGATGGCGAGTCAGACCCCGATCGCCCGCGCCGCCGCCGGCCTCGAATCGCTGGCGCGCAGCCTGCGCGAAGGGCGGCGCGGCTGGGACCCCGGGACGCGACAGGTCGCGATCCGGACCGTGGACGACCTGAAGATCCTGATCCGCCGCGTGGCGACGTGGGGCGAGCCCGATACGGCGAAAGCCGAGGCGCTCGCCCACGAGCTGGAGCAGCTGTCAGGGCGTCCTTCGGCCGTGATCCGCCAGGCCGAGGCGCTGGGACTCGACGCGGGAGCGCGTGCGTTCGTGGCGCGCGAAGGCGCCGCGATCGCCAGCGCGCTGGACCGCGCGGCCACCGCCCTGCGGGGCAGCGTCCCGTCACGCGATCCGCTGCAGCACGTGCTGCGGACGTTGCAGCCGCTGCGCGGCCTCGCCGCGCTGAACGACCTGCCCCCGCTGCCCGACGTCCTCGAAGGCATCGAGCGGGCGGTGAACGAAGTGCTGCGCGGCGGACCGAATCCGCCAGCGGCCGCTCCGGATTTCTTCCAACATGCGGGCGCCGCCATCGCCCAGGCCGCACGCGAAGTCGCCGAGCGTGGCAAGCCCGATCCCGAGGGGCCGGCGTTCCGCTCGTTCGCGGGCCAGCTGGCGCGGTTCTTCGACCGCGAGCCGGCGGTCATTCCCATCAGCGATCTCTACTTCGACGACGTCGGTCCCCATATCGTGCAGCGCGGCGCGGGCGCGGCCCAGGCCGCGCCGCTGTCTCGCGTGGAGCTCGTCAGTCACGGCGAGCATCTGCGGCTCGCCGCCGATGCGATCGAGCGCGCGCCCAGCGTGACGCAGCGCGAGCTGCGCGTGCACACCCTCGCCGGGACGTTCCGCGCCCTGTCGTTCGCCGGCGAAGGCCCGCTGCCCAGGAGTCTGACCCATTTCGTGGAAGCGGCGCGCGAGGCGGTCGCGATGGGGCACGCGGTGCAGGAGCCGGCGCGCTTCGCCGCGGCGCTGCGGCGGGCGAGCGAAGTCCTGGCCAACTCCAGTCACGCGGACGAGGACCACCTCGCCACCGGACTGGGCGAGGTCGCGGCGCAGCTCCGCACGCTGGCGGCTCCACCGGCCCCACCCACGACGGCGCAAACCGTCGTGTCGTTCCCCGGCGCGCAGCCGCTGGGCGCCGCTTTGGACGAGCCGGAGCCCGAACCGGAGGCGTCCGAGACCCCGATCGTTCCCATCGAGGACCTCCAGCTGCCCGACGAGTGGGCCGAGCTGCAAGCCGTCGCCGAGGCGGTCGAGCCGGTTGCACCACCGCCGCCTGCCGCGCCCCCTGCCCCAGCACCGATCGTCGAGACGGCGCCGGCGGAGCCGCCCAAGCCATCGATGCCGCCGCTCTTTCTGATGGAGATGTCGGAGACGCCGGCGGAAACGCCCGACATCGTGGGATCGTGGATCGCCTACGAGCGCATGGTCGCATTAGGGATTGGGCCGGCGTCGCTCGAGGAGCTGATGGGCGGGGCCGCGACCGCGGCCGCCGCGCAGGCCGCGGAGGATCTCCCGGTCGTGGACGTCAAGTCGCTGCTGTACCACGGCGACCGCGCACTGGCGCGCGTGCAGGAGCTGCGCGACCTGGCCCGGCGCACTCCGCCCGACGAGCTCCCCGCCCTGTTCGACGAAGTCTGCGATCTCGTTGACCTCGCCATCCAGTCCGGCGCCTAGACGGCCGTCGCGCTGGACCTGGCCGTTGGGCCTCGGCGTCACCGCCGCGTTTCTCGTGTGGGCGGTGCACGGCGTGAACCTGCGCGAGGTACTGGCGGGCGTCCGCGCCGCCAATCCGGTGCTGATCGTGGCCGCCGCCGGCGTGGCCACCCTCACCTTCCCGTTGCGCACGCTGCGCTGGCGCGTGTTGCTCCGCGCCCCCGACGGCAGCCGCTATCCGTGGCGGGCGCTGTGGGACGCGACCGCCATCGGGTTCATGGCGAACAACCTGCTGCCGGCGCGGGCCGGGGAGTTCGCGCGCGCCTGGGCCGCGAGCCGGAGCTTGCCGGTCCGGTTCACCACCGCGCTCGCCTCGATCGGCGTGGAGCGCGTGTTCGACGGCCTGATGATGCTGGCGCTCATGGCGGCGGCGATCGCCGCGCCGTCGTTTCCCCGGCAGGCCACGGTTGGCGGCACGCCGCTCTCGCGCGTCGCTACCGGAGTCGCCATCGCCTTCGGCGCCGCGTTGTTCCTGGCGTTCGTCGTGGCGCTCCGACCCGGCCCCTGGCTCCGCATGCTCGAGGCCGTGGCCACGGCCATCCTGCCGGCGCGCTTCGCGGCACGCGTCCGCTCGATGGCCGAGGGGATGGTCGCGGGTCTCGCCGCGCTGCGGAGCCCCGGGCGCTTCGCGGCGGTGCTCGGCTGGTCGCTCGCGCTGTGGCTCGTCAACGCGGCCGCGTTCGCCCTCTGCTTCCGCGCATTCCGCCTGGCGGTGCCGGCCGAAGGCGCGTTGCTGCTGCAGGGCCTCATCGGCTTCGGCGTGGCGATCCCGGCCGCGCCCGGATTCTGGGGGGTCTTCGAGTACGCCACACGGCTCACGCTGCAGTTCTACGGCATCGCGGCGACGCTCGCGCTGGCCTACGCGTTCGCGTTCCATCTCAGCGGATTCATTCCGATCACGCTGCTCGGCCTCGATGCGCTGTCGCGGGCGCACCTGCACCTGGGTGACCTGCGCCGGGCCGCGCCGCCGCCCGAACCCGCGCCGTGAGCGGCGCCACCGCCCTCGCCCGCGTGCGCATCGCGGCGCACGCCAAGGTGAATCTGCTGCTCCGCATCCTCGCCCGCGAGAGCGGCGGCCACCATCAGATCGAGACCGCGTTCGCGCTGCTCGAGCTCGCCGACGAGCTCGTCGTCGCCCGGACCGACCCCGGCGTCTCGCTCCAGGTGGACGGTCCGGACCCGGGACCCACGGAGGAGAACCTCGCGGTCCGGGCGGCCCGGGCGGTGCTCCAGACCACCGGTGAGAAATTCGGCGTCACGATCCACCTCACGAAACGCATCCCCGTGCGCGCCGGCCTGGGCGGCGGCTCGAGCGATGCGGCGGCCGCCTTGCACGCCGTGAACGCCCTCGCCGGGAGCGTCGTCCCCCGCCAGGAGCTGCTGCTCCTAGCCACGCGGCTCGGTGCCGACGTGGCGTTCTTCGCGAGCGGCGCCCCGACGGCGCTCGCCTGGGGACGCGGCGAGCGGCTGTTCCGTCTGGCGCCCTGCCCCGCCGCGCCGGCGCTCGTCGCCGTGCCGGCCGTGTCGGTCGCGACGCCGGACGCCTACCGCTGGTGGGACGAGATGCATCCCGAGCCGTCGTCGCGCGGACCGGTCGTGCTCGACAGCGACGCGTTCGCCACCTGGGGCAACATCGGCCGGCTGGGAGGAAACGACTTCGAGGTGCCCGTCTTCTCCCGCCACCCCGAGCTGCGCGCGGCATTCGAGCGGCTCGCGCAGACAGGGCCGCTCTGGGTGCGGCTGTGCGGTTCCGGGTCGGCGGTCGCCGCCGTGTACCGGACGGCGCGTGACCGCGATGACGCGGCCGCCGCCGCGGCCGGCAAGAACGTGACGATGATCACCACCACGACGCGGGCGGTTGCGGCGCCCGCCCCGATTCCCGAGGACTAGCCCGCATCTTGCGTGTCCGGACCCGGTGAGAAGTGCGGAACATGGGAATCCGAGACCGGGGCTCGCTGTTCAGTGAGCGTTGGCGCTGCGCTGCCGTCGCGCGCTCTCACTCACCTCGTGGTGGAGGATCCGGTTATGAAACGCAAGAGATGGATCGTGGCGGCCGCGCTGTCGACGCTCGCGGCATGCAGTGGCATCACGTCGCCGTACGGTGGTGGTGGCGGCGGCGGGGGAGGTGGCGGCGGGGGAGGTGGCGGCGGCGGTCCGGCCGGCGCCGTGACGGTGGGGAACACCTACTTCCGCAGCGCCCACGATGGCAGCCAGAACCCCGCCGTGAATACGATCGCGGCGGGAAGCACCGTCACGTGGAGCTGGAACGCAGCCGGGTCGCACAGCATACAATCCACCGGGTCGCCGAGCTTCGCGAGCAGCGGGATCATGAGCGCGTCCAACTCGACGTACTCGGTGACCTTCAATACTCCGGGTACCTACACCTATGACTGCGGGGTCCACGGAACGGCCATGACGGGAAGGATCGTCGTTCAATAGCAATGCGATCGATGAAGCACGGGCTGGGTGCGACGCCGCTGCTCCTCGCAGCGTGTCTCGCCCATCCGTTCGAGCCGGCGGGGGCACGGCCGTTCAGTCCACCCCCGCCGCTCTACGCCGTGTGGTGGCAGCGCATGGAGACCTGCGCCCAGATCACCGCCCCACTGGACCGTATCGAATGGTACGAGATGCCCGGCGATCAATTCGCAACCCCGGATGGACCGCGCTGGGGATGGTGGGGGCCGCCGCACGCGATCTACATCGCTACGACGCACCTTTCCGACGAGCGGCTGGTGGAACACGAAATGCTCCACGACTTGCTGCAGACCGGGTCGCACCCGGTCGTGTTTCAGACGTGCGGCGTGCAGGAGCCGGTGACGGCGAGCCGCGGCCTACTGCGTATGGATGTGCAGCGGCACGATCGTCGTCCCCCAGTGCAGCCGTAACACCGCTGAGTCGGGTCCGACGACCGGAAAGTAGAACGCCAGCACTTCCATGTGACTCCCCTGCTCGGGCGCGACCATTACGCGCAGGACGTCGTGTGACGCGCCGGGATAGGGAAGGTGAAACACGTGCAGCGCGCGGCTGAAGATCACGGTCCAGCGTGTCGAGTCGGGGATCGTCCACAGCGTGTACTGCCCCGCCGCGAGCGACTGGCCCTCGACGGACACGTCCTTGCTGAACGTGATGGTGGTCGCCGAATCCGCTCCCGGGTGCCAGACCTGCCCCCACTTCACCAGCTTGCCGAACAGCACCCGACCGTGCGCCACCGGCCGGTTGTAGGAGAGACTGATGTCGGTGAACCCGACTCGCTGGGAGACGGTGCCGTGCTGGCTGAACGGAATCCCCTGCCCCGTGAGAGGGATCCCCGTCAGCTCGATGAGCACCGCCGCGGTCGTCCATTTCATGGTTCCCCCACCGCTATGCCTCGTGGCGCGCGAGGACATTCTCGATGCGCCGGTCCGGAATCAGCCAGATGAGCGCCACGGTCACAAAGATCACCTGGGCGATCGCCGGCGACCACATGGTCACGAGGATGGCGACGATATAGAACACCGGCGACAGCTTTCCCTTCCAGTCGCGCCCGACCGCCTGCTGCAGAATCGAGCCCGGCCCCTGCGCGCGGATGATCGCCTGCTGGAGCACATAGTACGCGATCGCAGCCATCAGGAGCACCACGCCGTAGAGGGCGGTGGGCACCGCGGCGAAGTGGTTCTCCCCCATCCAGCCGGTGGCGAAGGGAAACAACGACAGCCAGAACAACAGGTGGAGGTTGGCCCAGAGCGTCGCGCCCGTGACCGTGGTGGTGGCATGCAGCATGTGGTGGTGGTTGTTCCAGTAGATGCCGACATAGACGAAACTCAGTACGTAGCTGAGGAACACGGGGAGCAGCGGCAACAGCTCGTGCAGGCTGTCGCCATGCGGGACTTTCAACTCCAGCACCATGATCGTGATGATGATCGCGATCACGCCGTCGCTGAATGCCTCCAGCCGTCCTCGACCCATCGCTCCTCCCGTTGCCGCGTGCGAATCTGAAGACGTAGATTAACCCAACGCTCCCGAGCCCTTTGGCCCCTCGTCCAATGGCAGGACACCGGACTTTGGATCCGGGAATGAAGGTTCGAATCCTTCGGGGCCAACTCCCCTGTTGCACCAATGCCACAACCCAGGTCCGAACTGCTGCTGGGACCCTACTGGCGCGCCGATTGCTCGCATAAGCTCCCCTCAACACCCATCTCAGGCCATAGGACCCGCCTTTACCGTGCAACGCGCCGCGGTCGCTGTCGCTCTGCTCGCCACGCTCGTCGTGACCGCGACGTGCGCGAGGGACACCTCCGGTCCCGCGACGCCCGTCCCCGCGACCGTCGCCCCGCTCGCCGGGAACGGCCAAACCGGCACGGCCGGCGCACCGCTGTCCCAACCGCTCATCGCCCTCGTCACCGAATCCGACGGCGCCCCCGTTCGCGGCGTAGCCGTCTCGTGGCGAGTCACCGCAGGCGGTGGATCCGTTTCCGCTTCCTCCGTCACCACCGACTCGCTCGGCCGAGCCGCGGTCCAGGTCACGCTCGGCACAACGGCGGGCACCAACGCCGACACGGTGGAGGCGAGCGTCGGACAGCTCCCCGCGGCGGGAGTGTTCACGGCGAGCGCCACGCCCGCCGCGCCGGCGCAGGTCAGTCGCATCTCGGGTGATGGCCAGACCGGCACCGTCGGTCTGCCGCTCGCCGACTCGCTGATCGTCATCGTACGGGACATCTACGGCAACGCTGCCGGTGGCGTGAGCGTCGCCTGGGCCGTGAGCGCGGGATCGGGCAGCCTCTCCGCCACGACGGTGCCCACGAACGCCGCGGGACGGGCGGCCGTCGCCTGGACCATCGGCACGGCCGCTGGCCAGAGTACGGACAGCGCGGCGGCGAGCGTCACCGGCCTCGCGGGTTCCCCCGTCGCCTTCGGGGCCAACGCGAATGCCGGTCCCCCCAGTGCGCTCACACGCGTGGCCGGCGACAACCAGACCGGAACCGTCGGAGCCGCACTCGCCGATTCGCTGGTGGTCGAAGCGAAGGACCAATTCGGCAACCCGGTGGGCGGCGCTCCGGTGACCTGGCTCGCCACGGCCGGCGGCACGCTGTCCGCGGCCACGAAACCGACCAACGCGTCCGGCCGATCGATGGTCTCCTGGACGCTCGGCGCCGGCGCGGGCCCGCAGCAGGCCACCGCGACGCTGCCCGGCGCGGCGGGATCTCCGTTGCCGTTCGCCGCCACCGCAACTCCGGGGGCACCGTCCCTCCTCGCCTTCTCGACGCAGCCGGCCGCCAGCGCGGCGGGCACCGTCATCACCCCCGCGGTGCGGGTGGCGATCGAAGATGCGTTCGGGAATACCGTCTCCGCTGCCGCCGGTCCGATCGTTCTGGCACTCGGCGCCAACCCCAGCGGCGCCGCGCTCATCGGCACCGCGCAGGCCACGCCGGTCAACGGCGTCGCGACGTTCTCCGATCTGCACATCGACAAGACGGGCAACGGCTACACGCTCGTCGCCAGGGCCAACGGCCTGACCTCGGGCACGAGCATCCCCTTCGCCATCACGCCGGCGGGCGGGCCGAGGCTGTCGTTCACCGTGCAGCCCGTCGCCACGACTGCCGGGACCGCGATCGCGCCCGCCGTGCAGGTCACTGCCCGGGACAGTCTCGGCAACACGTTCACGAGTTTCACGGGCGACGTCACGCTGGCCATCGGCGCGAATCCGGGCGGCGGCGCGCTGAGCGGCACCGTGACAGCGGCTGCGGTCTTGGGCGTCGCCACGTTCAGCAGTCTCGTCATCGATCGCAGCGGGACGGGATACTCGCTCACGGCGACCGCCACGGGTGCGGCCTCGGGGGGCAGCGCGAGTTTCGACGTGACGCCAGGTGCCGCCTCCCACCTGGTTTTCGCCACGCAGCCGAGCAGCCCGTTCCAGGGCAGCGCCATCACACCCGCGGTCCAGGTGACTGCGCAGGACGTATTGGGCAATACAGCCACGGGCTTCACCGGCAGCATCCTGGTGAGCATCGGCACCAATCCGTCGAGCGGCGCATTGTCCGGTACCACGACCATCGCCGCGGTCGCGGGAGTCGCGACGTTCGCCGATCTGCGCGTCGATTCCGCCGGCGCCGGTTACACCCTCACGGCAACGGCATCGGGGTTGGCAACCGCCACCTCGGTGCCGTTCCAGGTCGTTCAGGTCAGCCAGTTCACCCGCCTCGTGTTCACGGCGCAGCCTTCCAATGTCCAGGCCGGAACCGGCATCGCCCCGGCGGTAGTCGTCACCGCGCTCGACCAGCTGGGGAATCCTGCGACCGGCTATTCCGGATCGGTGACGATCACGCTGGGCGCCAACCCGGCCGCGGGAACGCTCACCGGCACGACCAGCGCGTTCGCCGTATCCGGCGTCGCCACGTTCAACGATCTGCGGCTCGACAAGCGCGGCACGGGCTACCGGCTGCGGGCCACGGCGGCGGGCCTCGCCCCGGATACGAGCGGCAGCTTCGCGGTTCGCGCCGGCCCGCCCGCTCGTATCAGTGTCCAGGGCGGCAACGGGCAGACCGGCGCGGCCGGAACCGCGCTCCCCACTCCGTTCTCGGTGCAAGCGTTCGACGGTTTCGGAAACCTGGTCCCCGGGGCGAGCGTGAGCTGGACGATTCCTTCGGGTGGCGGTTCCGTGAATCCGGCGCAGAGCGTCACCGATTCGGGCGGGCGAGCGACCACGGTCCGTACCCTCGGGGTGCATCCCGGCACGCAGACCGTCGCCGCCGCGGTGGTCGGCCTGCCTGATTCCGTGGCATCCTTCACCTCCACGGCGACGCCCAACGGCACGATCAGCGGAACGATCAGCCTCGCGTCGGGATTCCTGGCCCCGCCTTCCACCGGCGGTTCCCCGCCGCTCGCCACGACATCGTCGGGGCCCGCGTACACCGCGGACGAGCTGATCGTCACCTACCGCAGTGCGGCGCTCGCCGCGCCGCCGCTCGGCTCGGTCGCTCTCACCGCGCCCGCGACTGCCACGGCGCTCGGTCGCAGGATCCAGGATCGCCTCGCGGCGTTGCCGGTGGCCGCGCAGTTCGAGGTGCGCGGCGTGTCGCCCGCCCTGCTGGCCGCGCGCGTGCGGGTGACCGATTCCACCCAGCTGGACGCGGTGGCGGCGTCATTGCGCCAGGATCCCGCGGTCGAGTCGGTGGAGCGCAACGGGATCGTGCGTCTCGAAACCCGTCGCGCGCACGCCGCCGGGGCCGCGACGGTGCCCGGCGATCCACTCTATCCGCAACAGGCTTGGCACTACGGGATGATCGATCTGCCCCGGGCGTGGACCATCACGACCGGCAGCGCGAACGTCCTCGTCGCCGTGGTGGACAACGGCATCCGCTACGACCATCCAGCGGTCGCGGCCAACCTGACACACGACGGCTACGACTTCGTCAGCAAACTGACCGTGCCGCTGTGCGCGGGAGGCACGATCGACAACGTGGGCGACGGCGACGGCTACGACGCCGACCCCACGGCGATCGCCGACTACGACTTCAACGATTCCAAGAACTGCGCGATCGGTCTCACGACGTCCGGCAACCACGGCCTGCACGTCGCCGGGACCATCGGCGCCTCGGGCAACGACGGCGTGGGCGTCACCGGCGTCAACTGGACGGTGCGCATCCGCCCCGTGCGCGTGATCGGGGTGGCGGGGTTCGGCAGTTTCTACGACATCGCCCAGGGAATCCTGTACGCGGCGGGACTGCCAGCCGACAACGGCAAGGGCGGCACCGTGACGGCTCCCAGCGGCGCGCGCATCATCAACATCAGCCTGGGCGGCTCGTCGGGGAACAGCACGCTGCATAACGCCGTGATCGCGGCGACCAACGCGGGCGCGCTGGTCGTCGCCGCCGCCGGCAACAGCGGGAGCACGAGCCTGCTCTATCCCGCCGCGTACCCCGAAGCGTTGTCGGTGTCGGCGGTGGGACCGGACGGGCTGCTGGCGTCGTACTCGTCGTTCGGCTCGACGATCGACATCGCGGCGCCCGGCGGCGACATCGCCGACGGCGACGGCAGCTACGGCGTGCTGTCCTCCACCTGGAACTACGTCACCAACGCGCCGATCTACGATTCCTGGGACGGCACGTCGATGGCGACGCCGCACGTCTCGGGCGTCGCCGCGCTAGTGCTGGCGCAGAATCCGTCCCTGACGCAGGCGCAGCTGCGGTCGCGGTTGACCACCTATGCCGTCGATGCCGGGGCGGCGGGACCGGACAACCAATACGGTGCCGGCGTCGTGAACGCGCGCAACAGCCTCACCCAGACGCTCGCGCCGCCGGCGAAGACGTATGCGCGACTGTTCTCCGCCGGCGGACAGTTGCTCGGCACCGCGGCGGTGGCGGCGGACGGTTCGTACGCGTTCACCGGCCTGGGCGATGGGAGCTACACGGTCTTCGGCGGGACGGATGAGAACGGCGATGGGCTGCTCGGCGTGCCGGGCCGCCGTTGGGGCGCCCTGGGTGGAACGGCCACACCGTCATCGGTGACAGTGAACGGGGCTGCAACTTATCCGGCGACGTTCGCCGTGGCGCTGCCGACGGAGCTCGAGCCGAACGATGCGCCCGCGCAGGCCAACGCCTTGGTGATCGGCGGATACGTGACCGGGACGATCGGCACCGTCTCGGACGTCGACCTGTTCCGGTTGCGGATCCCGCAAAGCGGCACCTACACCGTCGAGACGTCCGCGGTCAATGGCGCGTGCGGGTTCGCACTCGAAGAGAACACGCGCCTCACGTTGTCCGACTCCACCGGGACGGTGCTCGCGACCAACGACGATATCGACGCGCTGAGCTTCTGCTCCCGCATCACGGCGACGCTGTCCCCGGGCAGCTACGTCGTCGCCGTGCAGGGCTCGCGCGCAAAGCGCTATCGGCTCGCGGCGCGCGCCGGGGGCTGAGGCCGCTTACGGAAATCCGCCCGACGTCTTGCAGCAGCTCTGACTGCATGCCACCCACAGCTGCTCGTCGGCCTCGGTCCAGATGTACTTGGCGACCGACACGTTCCAGCGATAATGGTCCACGTCCACATGGTGGACGAAGCTGTCTGGCATGAACGCCCGCATCGTGTCCCGCGAAATGAAGAGCGAGCGCCACACCCCATGCCGTCCATCGACCCACCAGTAACTGGTCCCGCCGGGCTCGAGGTTGAACTTGGGATAGGAGTCGCCGGGTCCGACGCTGAGGTTCACCAGGCGGGCGATGATCCGCCCCTGCCAGAGCGCGGCGGAGTCCAGCGCCACGGTCCCCGTTTCGGGCTCGAGCCGCACCAGCGGTCCGTAGCTGCAACTTCCGGGGCATGTGCCCCGCATCAACCGCCGGGTCTCCCCCGTGGCGAACGAGTCCGTGAACGTGAGCGTGTCGGCATACTCCAGGATCGCGCTACGACTCGTGGAATCGACGTCGGTCGAGAACGCCGGTTGTGGCGTTGCCCGCGGCAACGGCTTCATGAAGCACGACACGAACACCAACACCCCGACGAGCAACACGATTACCAGCAGCAACCACTTGGACGTGTGGCCGCGCTCACCCTGACTGGCCATTCCCCCCCCTCGCGTTAGTTCCCGCGTCGACCGATGCCCGCCAGCGAGCGCATTCGTCTCACTGCTGGCTGAATGTCCGGCTCCGCATGCTCCCACAACATCGCGACCCGACTCGCCCACCACTGGGCCAGCGTGGAGTCGCCCTGTGCCGCGGCGATCTCCGCGCGCAGCATGATCGCTCTCGGCAGGCCGCCGGCCTGCGGCACCGACGCCAGGAGCTCGGTGGGGAGCCCGGCCAGCTCGTTGAGCGATGAGTCGAGCTCCGCACGGGCGGCGGCGGTGTCGATCAGCTGCAGGCGTATCCAGGCCTCGCCATACGCGCCTTCGATGGCCACTTGTTCACTCGTGGCACGCTGCTGCACCAGGGCATCCGCCGCCGCCCGCGCCCCCGCCGTGTCGCCGCGGGAGATCGCGACCTGAAGGTTGAATAGACTGTACCGGGTGAATCCCAGCCGGTGCGCCGGCTGCACCCCGAGCAGCGGGTACGCCAGCGCGGCCGGAACCGCGAGGGTCGCTTCTCGCGTCGCGCTGCGCCGCTCCGGGCGAATCGAGTCCGCGATCATACGCTCGATCGCCAGTTCCAGTGCCTGGATGCTGTCGGCCGGCGCTCCGACGGCGGCAAACGCGGTGAGCGCCGCCGCCGTTTGAATTAGGGATCGGCCGGCGGCAAGCGGTTGACCGTCGATCCCGTGAAGCGGCGCGGTCGCCACTGCGCGCCGTGCCAGCCGCGCCGCGAGGTCCGGACGTCCGGTGAGCGCCGCCAGCGCCGCAAGGGTGTCGGCTTCACCGGCTCCGGGTTCCGGCAGCGCCGCGATCAGGGAATCGGCGATCCGACGGGCGGCCCCAAAATCGTCGGCCTTGATGGACAGGCGGGCCGCGGCCACCGCCAGCCGCAACCGCTGACCCGGGTCAGTAGCCCGTTCCTGCGCGTGCCGCACGATCTCGAGGGCGCCCAGCGGGTGTCCCGGCCCCCGCTGGATCACACCGGACGTCTCCAGCACCCACGCGAGGGACTCCAGGGCCTGCGGGCTTTCCGGGAACCTCGCCACCCATCCCGAGGTGATCGTGTGCAGCAGATCGCGCTGCCGTCCGAGGGCGGCGCGAATCGCCGCCGGGAGGGCGGCTCGCGGCCCCGCTTGAACGTCCGCGAGACGATAGGGAGCGAACGCCAGCGTGTCGTGATCGAGGGTCACGAACGCGGCGAACAGCCCCGTATCGGGAGCGAGCGCGCGTCCAAGCCGGAGGTAGTTCGCCTCGAGGGCGTAGAACAGATCGGGAACGTGGTCGTAGAACGCACGATTGGATGATGGCGCCGACTCGAACGCCCGCGCGTAGTCGTGGACCGCCGCTTCGTAGCTGCCCCGAAACCCCCATCCCGAGCCCACGGTCGACGAACGCACGACGGTATTGTCGGTCGCTTCGCACTCTCCCAGGCCGTACCACCCCGTGAAATCGTTCGGGTTGAGCCGGACGACACGGCGGTACGCATCGCACGCCTGGGGATAGTCCCGGGCCGCGAGCGCTACCAGGGCTCTGGCCCGGAAGCGATCGAGCAAGGGCAACTGAACCTCGGCCGCCTTCGCGACGGCCGCGGCGCCGCTCCAATCGGCGGGCGGCGCTCCCTGCCACTCGAGCACCTGGGCCAGCCAGAGGCTGGCGTCCGGATAGTCGGGATCGATCGCCACTGCCGATCGGAAGGCGGCGACGGCGGCCGGAAGATCCCAGGCGTCACGCGCAGCCAGACCCGAATCGAACGCCGCCCAAGCGCCAAGATGCGCCGTGCGATGCGCGCTCGCGGCGGACGCGCTGGAATGCGCTCCACCGAGCAGCAGCCCATCGGCCAGTCTCTGGAATCCTTCCTCCAGGCCGCGGAGATCCCGCGGGATGCGAACCTCCTGACGCCGGATTGCGCGGCGGGTCTCGACGTCGAACAACGTCGCCTCAACACGCAACGAGTCTTCGACGAGATCCGAGACCTGTCCCCACACGACGAGACCAGCCCGGAAGCTGCGTGCCTGCCGGAACGCCTCGACGAGCGTCGGGGGCGGATAGGCACGGACGGCCCGGTCATCGGCGACCTGCAGGTCGCTGACGGCCTGCACGTCGCTCCAGCGGTTGAACGCGGCGTACAGCAGCCGTTGGCACTGATCGCCGTTGAGCAGCGCCGGCGACGCACCGCCCGGGTGGTCGAAGGAGGCCACGAGATAGAGCCGCGGATCCAGCCCGCCGTGCAGTACTCGCGGCAGGAACAGCACAATGAACGCGCTGAGGCTGGCGAGTGCCGCGATGCCGAGCCCGACCCGCCGCCGGTGGCGCGTCGCGACACTGCGCGGGGTCCAGACGCCGCTCGGAGCCGCGAGCGCCTCGGCCGCCTCCGCTCCCGTCGCGAACCGGTCGCCCGGCGCCGGCGCGAGCATGCGCGCCACCACGCCCGCCACCGGCGGCGGCACCGACGGCCGCAGCGCCACCAGCTCGGCCAGCCGATCCCGCGGGCGCAGTGGTCCCGCGGCCGGACCCTCGGGAGGCGTCAGCGCGGCGGGCGGCGTGCCCGCCAGCATCTCGAACAGCACGCACCCCAGGCTGTAGATGTCGCTGCGCCCGTCGATCGGCCCGGTGCCGGCGGCCTGCTCGGGACTCATGTAGTCGGGCGTGCCCACCGTCGTGCCCACGGCGGTCACACGCCGCGATCCGGCCGCGCTGATCGCCCGCGCGATGCCGAAATCGCTCACTACGGCATGACCCGCCTGCAGCAGGATGTTCTCCGGCTTGATGTCCCGATGCACGACGCCGGCCTGATGGGCGTAACCCAGCGCGTCGGCGATCTCCCGCGCGATGGCCAGCGCGTCCACCAGCGGCAGCTGCCCATCGCGCTCCAGGCGGTCGCGCAGCGACTCCCCCGGGACGAAAGGCATGACGTAGAACAGACACCCGTCGGCTTCGCCGGAATCGTGCAACGGCAGGATGTGCGGATGGGCGAGACCCGCCGCCAGGCGGATCTCCTGCAGGAACCGTTCGGGACCGAGCGTCGCGGCCAGCTCCGGGCGCAGCACCTTGAGCGCCACGTCGCGACCGTGCCGGACGTCGCGGGCGAGGTACACGATGGCCATCCCGCCGCGGCCGATCTCTCGGCCGATGGTGTAGCGCCCGTTCAGGGCGGTCTCCAGGCGATTGCGCAGCTCGGCCATAGCTTTCCGTCGCTCGACGTAGCGAACGCGTAGAGTCTGCGTTTCAGGGTATCGTCCCATACTTGCCTCCGCCAGCGTCACCAGCCTGGGAAAGCTGGGGCAACGGGGTCAATCCGCGGTCAAGCACGCCCTGGTGGCCAACCCCTTGGCTGCGAGCACTTTGCCCGCTAGCTTGTGGGGCTCCGGATGGCGGACTTCACGTTTGCGCGCGGACAGCTGCTGCTCCTCGCCGGGACGGCCAACAGGCCGCTCGCCGAGGAGATGGCGCAGCATCTCAACCAGCCGCTGTGCGCGGTCACCATCCGGCGTTTTGCCGACGGCGAGATCTTCGTCAAGATCGACGAGAACGTGCGCGGGCGGGATGTGTTCATCATCCAGCCCACCAACCCGCCGGCCGAGAACTACATGGAGCTGCTGCTCCTCACCGACGCCGCCCGGCGGGCGAGCGCGGCGCGGATCACGGCCGTGCTTCCCTACTTCGGGTACGCGCGCCAGGACCGGAAGGATCAGCCCCGGGTGGCGGTGAGCGCGAAGCTCATGGCGAACCTGATCACGCACGCCGGCGTCGATCGGGTGCTGGGCATGGATTTCCATTCCCACCAGCTGCAGGGGTTCTGGGACATCCCGGTGGACCACCTGTATGCGGCGCCGGTGTTCGTGTCGCACTTCCGCACCAAGGGCCTGCGGGAGCCGGTGGTGGTGGCCCCCGATGTGGGATCGGCGAAGATGGCCCGCGGCTACGCCAAGCGGCTGAACGCGTCGCTCGCGATCATCGACAAGCGGCGGCCGTCGGCGAACATCGCGGAAGTGGTGAACGTGGTCGGGGAGGTCGAGGGGAAAGACTGTCTCATCCCCGACGACATGATCGATACGGCGGGCACGATCACCGAAGCGGCCGCCGCCTTGAAACGCCTCGGCGCCCAGCGCGTGTTCGCGTTCGCGACGCACGCCCTGCTGTCGGGACCGGCCGTGGAGCGGCTGAAGGCATCGGCGATCGAGGAAGTGACCGTCACCAACACAATCCGGCTCCCCGAGGAGCGCAAGTTCGAGAAGCTGAAGATCCTGTCGATCGCGGGACTGATGGCGAAAGCGATCGGCTACGAGCACTCCAATCAATCGGTGAGCTCGCTGTTCGACTAAACCGTTGACCGCAGACTAAAGGACGCACGTATGGCGCAATTCGTGGAACTCGCGGCGACCCCGCGCGACAAGACCGGCAAGGGCGCGGCGCGGCAGATCCGCTTCCAGAAGAAGGTGCCCGCCGTGATTTACGGGCACGGCCGCCCCAGCCAGTCGCTGGAGCTCGACGCCAAGGCGCTCGAGATGGCGCTCATCGGGATCGAGCCCGCGAGCACCATCATCGAGCTGACCCTCGAGGGCAAGAAGTCCCGCACGCTGATCCGCGAGATCCAGCGGCATCCGGTGCGCCCCGACATCATCCACGTCGACTTCTACGAAGTCCGCGCGGGCGAGAAAGTGACGCTCCGGGTCCCCATCCACCTCACCGGCATCGCCGACGGCGTGCGCAATGCCGGCGGCGTGCTGGACCAGGTGTTGCGCGAGGTCGAGATCGAGGTGCTCCCCGAGCACATTCCCGACCGGGTGGAGCTCGACGTCACGGCGCTCACCATCGGCCACTCGCTGCACGTGAGCGACCTCGTCATCCCCAACGCGACGATCATGGTCCAGAGCGATCTGACCGTCGCCACGGTCGTGCCGCCGCGCGCCGAAGAAGTCGCCGCGCCCACGGCGGAGGCGACGGTGGAAGTGGCCGAGCCCGAGCTGATCCGCAAGGTGCGTGAGGAGGAAGGCGAGGAGGGCGAGGGCGAGGCCGAGGGCAAGACGGCCGAAGCGAAGCCCAAGGCCGAAAAGGCGGAGAAGCCCGAGAAGTCCAAGGGCGGCAAAGAGGGCTGAACCGGTTGCGCGCCGTCGTCGGCCTGGGCAACCCGGGTCCGGAGTACGCGGCGACGCGCCACAACGTGGGCTTCTGGGTGGCGGACGCGCTCGTCGCGCATTGGGGGATGTCCCCCTTTCGGCGCGGCGAGCGCGCTCGTGTTTCCGAGGGGGTGGTGGACGGCGTCCCCATCCATGTCCTGAAGCCGACGACCATGATGAACCGCAGCGGGGCGGCGCTCGCGGCGCTCCGCGCCGACCCCGCCTTCGTCCCCGCCAGCGATCTGCTGATCGTCGTGGATGACTTCAACATCCCCCTGGGCACCTACCGGCTGCGCCCGTCCGGCTCACCCGGCGGACACAACGGCCTCAAGAGCATCGAGGGCGCGCTCCAGAGCCAGGAGTATCCGCGCCTGCGCATCGGCGTCGGCCCGGTCCCCGCGGGAGAGCCGTGGGAGGATTTCGTGCTCTCACCCTTTGCCGACGACGAGCGAGAGCAGATGGACGCGTTGATGCCGCAGCTGGTGGAAGCGATCGATACGTGGGTGCGGCGGGGGGAGGGCGTGCCGTGACCCCGGGCGATCAGGTGACCTGCCAGGTCCTGCCCTTCGTCAGCAGCGCGGCCAAGTCGCCGCCGGTCCCCGCGGCCTCGGCCAGCGCCTCCACTTCGCGGTCATAGGGCATCGCCGGGTCGCAGTACAACACCCCCAGCGCCATCGGGAACGCCGGGGGTTGCAGGCCTGCCAGCAGGCCCGCGAGGCTCCGGTTCGTCTCGTCGTGCACCAGCAGATCCTGCTCGCTGATGCCGTCCTGACCCACCGTGACGATCTCGAGCTCGAGCGTGCCGGGCACGAGTCGCAGCGCCCGGCTCTTGTCCTTGCCGAACCGCAGCGGCTGTCCGTGCACGGCGTGCAGCTGCTGATCCGCGGCCACCGTCTTCTCCGTGAACGCGTCGAATACACCGTCGTTGTAGACCACGCAGTTCTGGAACACCTCCACGAACGACGCCCCGCGGTGCGCGTGCGCCCTCGTCAGCAC
>Ga0326726_10001694_pt1 | contig 20495 bp, 20 predicted proteins | sample MHFenrmetagenome_2_FD_207603 | JGI IMG/M metagenome (GOLD analysis project Ga0326726, IMG submission 207603) | Lab enriched peat soil microbial communities from Michigan Hollow, Ithaca, NY, United States - MHF15MN | ecosystem: Environmental > Terrestrial > Soil > Wetlands > Peat | place: USA... | reverse complement strand
GCTGCTTCTGAACTGTATACCATTCAGCCGGCAGTTTATTGCCGGTTTTTTTTCGGTTACGGCAGAGACCGTCATATGTATTTATGTTCCTGCAACCCCTATGGTTTTTATTGTGTGGAGAATCTGCCGCATTTTTGTTGAATCTCTGCCAGACGCAATAGTAATATTGTCATGATGTATCAACAACAATAACCCTTATGATCATGGCCCCCGATCCCCAAACGTTGAATATCCAGCGTCCTGAAGTTGAACGCCGGATCAGTGATATTGATTTTCAGGCACTTGTCGAACAGAGAAATTTTTATCCCTCACCGTCCTCATGGGAGGATGAAGTGCTTTATTTTCTTTTTCTTGATCGCTTTTCTGACGGCAGGGAGCATGGTGGATTCTCTTCTGTAGATGGTGTTCCGGTGAGCGCTCAACCGGGAGTCCGCACCACTCCCTTGTTCGATGCTTTCTCCGATAGTGCAGGTGCGGATCGGGAGAGCTGGTTTGAAGCAGGAAAACACTGGTGCGGCGGTACAATTGCCGGCATGAAGGCGAAACTGGGCTATCTGGTGAGGCTGGGAATAACAGCAATATGGGTCAGCCCGGTGTTCAGGCAGGTGACAGGCAGCAATGATTATCATGGCTACGGTATCCAGAATTTTCTTGATGTCGATCCTCACTTCGGAACAAGGGAGGAGCTGAAGGATTTTGTCAAGGCGGCGCATGGTGTCGGCATAAGGGTGATTCTCGATATCATCATTAACCATGCGGGCGATGTGTTCGCCTATGAAGGCAATCAACGGTATAGCTATCAGGGAGGGAAACCCTGGCCGGTCAGCGGATACCGACTGTCGAGCGGTGAACCGGGAAGCCTGCCCTTCGAGGAAGCTCCTGCATGCTTCAAGCTCGGGGCCTGGCCGGACGGTGCTGTATGGCCGGAAGAGTTGCAGTCACCAAACACCTGGACCTGCAATGGCGAGATCCGGCAGTGGGATTCTTTTCCGGAGTTTCTCGATGGTGATTTCTGTACACTCAAGGATATTCATCTCGGCGATGCGCTCCGGGATCCTGATGCCCTGCAGGATCTGGAGCGGCGTATCAAAGAGTTCAGGGTTTCACAGGCTCTGCGTCATTTGACCGATGTGTACAGGTTCTGGATAGCCTATGCTGACATCGACGGTTTCAGGCTTGATACCGTCAAGCATATGGAGCCGGGTGCTGTGAGGTATTTTGCGAGAACCATTCATGAATTTGCAGAATCGATCGGCAAGGAAAACTTTACCATCATCGGCGAAATAACCGGAGGCCGCGCTTATGCTGCTGCCATTCTCGATACTACCGGGCTTGATGCTGCGCTTGGTATCGATGATATTCCCGACAAACTCGAGTTTCTCGTCAAGGGGTGGAGAAGCCCCGGAAATCCCGATACCGAAGATCAGGAAGGGTATTTCGATCTGTTCCGAAACAGCATTCTTGACAACAGAAAGAGCCATCAGTGGTATTCGAAGCATATCGTCACCATGCTGGACGATCATGACCAGGTAGGTGTCCGACACAAATTCCGCTTCTCCGGCGATGCTGAGCGAAGCAGCCGTCTGCTTGCCGCAGCGCTTGGCTTGAATCTGACTTCGGCAGGCATCCCCTGTATTTACTATGGAACGGAACAGGCATTCAATGGTGCTGACCGGCGCAGCGATGATGATTCCTACAGTGACGTTTTTCTCCGGGAGTGCATGTTCGGAGGCGGTTTCGGCTCGTTTCAGAGTACCGGAAAGCATTTTTTCAATGAAAATCATGAGATATACCGCTTTGTGCAGGAGGTGACCCGCATGCGCAGCGAGCACATAGCCCTTCGTCGCGGCCGGCAATATCTGCGGCCTGTATCGGAGAGCGGGCGCGAAGGTGAGTTCTACTATCCCCAGCCGGTTTACGGTGAGTTGCACTGGGTCGTTGCCTGGTCGAGGATTTATGCCGGTTCGGAATTCCTTTGTGCAATCAATACCGATACCGAGCGGGAGCTGACGCTCTGGGTGCTGGTCGACAGCAGCATCAATGCAGCTCCCGGTACGATGAGCTGTATCTATTCGACCGATTCCCGGCAGCGCGGCGAGAGTTCGCCGGTTATTGCCGCCAACGGTTCGGCTGTGCGCATCACGGTGCCGCCGGCAGGGTTTGTTGTCTATCGGTAAGGTGATATATTGATAAAAAAACGGATTCTGATTCAGATCATGAAGCCTCTTTTTCAGTGAAGTGAAACGTTAAAGCATGTTTACCGGAATTATCAAGGATGTCGGCCGGGTCAGGAGAGTTACACGGCAAAATGGCGGGCTGCGGCTCAGGGTTAATTTTGGTAATGCTGCAGAGTTCAGCAATCTCTCGGTTGACGAAAGCGTCAGCATTAACGGTGCATGCCAGACCGTTGTCAGTGTGGGTGAGGGGTGGTTTGAGGTCGATACAGTTGAAGAGACGCTCAGCAAAACCACACTCGGTGAGCTCGGCAACGGCTCGCTGGTGAATCTCGAACGGGCTCTTCGCCCTCTGGACCGGCTGGGAGGGCATTTTGTGCTTGGCCATGTCGATTGTGCGGCAACCGTTCATGAGATTCGTGAACTTGGTTCAAGCCGTGAAGTTTGGATCAGTTTTCCCGAAGCGTTCAGTCCTTACATCGTTTCGGCTGGTTCGATAACCATCGACGGCATAAGCCTGACGGTGGCAAAGCTGGATTCGCAGCTTTTTGCCGCAGCGGTTATTCCCTTTACCTTCGCCCATACCACCATAAACGCGCTCAAAGCGGGAAGCAGGGTTAATCTTGAGTTTGACATTCTCGGAAAATATGTGGCCCGCCAGATCGGTTTGCGCTCCAATTCAGAGAGGGCTGTCTCCAAAATTGATGAAGGGTGGCTTTCAGAGCAGGGTTTTTAGATGAGTGACTCTTCCGACATGCAGTCAGATCTCTTTGGCTTTTCAGCCGCTCCCGCCAGTGGAAAATATTTTCAGCCGCTGGCTGAGCGCGTTCGTCCCCGAACACTGGACGACATGGCCGGGCAGGAACATCTTGTCGGCCCCAATGGACCTCTTCGCCGTTTTCTCTCAAGCGGACAGCTCCCTTCCATGATATTCTGGGGACCGCCGGGTTCAGGTAAAACCACCCTTGCCGAAATCTGCGCATCTTCGCTCAACTATCGTTTCGAACAGCTTTCAGCCATCGATTCCGGAGTAAAGGATGTTCGTAAAGCCCTTGACAATGCTGAAAAATCAAGGCGGGCGGGTCTGCGCACCATTCTCTTTATTGACGAAATTCACCGATTCAACAAGGGTCAGCAGGATACGCTGCTGCATGCGATCGAACAGGGGCTCATAGTGCTGATCGGGGCAACAACTGAAAATCCCTCCTTTGAAGTCAATGCCGCTCTTCTGAGCCGGATGCAGGTCTACATACTCAAGCCGCTCGGTCCCAGTGAGATAGAAGTGGTTATACGAAGGGCGCTGAAAGAGGATACTCTCTTCAGCGGGTTTGAAATCGAGATCCCCGACCTTGATTTTCTGCTGCAGTTTGCCGGAGGCGATGCACGCAAAGCGCTTAACGCAGTCGAAACGGCACTCTCTCTGCTGCCTCAGGATACACCGAAAATTGTGTTGCATCGGGAAGTGCTCGAACGCGCGCTGCAGCACAGGGCTCCGATTTACGACAAGGGGGGAGAGAACCACTACGATATTATCTCTGCCTTTATCAAATCAATGCGAGGTTCGGACCCCGATGCATCACTTTTCTGGCTTGCACGAATGATCGAAGGCGGGGAGGATCCCAAATTCATCGCCCGCAGGATGGTGATTTTTGCAAGCGAAGATATCGGCAACGCCGATCCATACGCCATAACTCTTGCCATTTCCGTGTTTCACGCCGTCGAACTCATCGGAATGCCGGAGGCCCGCATCAATCTTGCACAGGGCGTCACCTATCTGGCCTCATCGGCAAAATCAAATGCCAGCTATCAGGGTATCAATGAGGCCATGAAGGAGGCAAAATCCATGCAGGACCTGCCGGTTCCTCTCCATTTGCGCAATGCACCGACAAAACTCATGAAAAATGAGGGATATGGTGCAGGGTACCAATATCCGCACAGTTATCCAGGGCATTTTGTGCAGCAGCAATATTTTCCCGAGGGAATGGAGCCGAAGGCCTACTACCGGCCCGGAGATGAAGGGAGAGAAAAATATCTCAGGGAACGGCTCGGCCAGTTCTGGAAAGAACGTTACCGGTCATGATTTTTACGAAACGCTAAGCTCTTTGTATATTGACACCTGTACGGCTCGCGCCGCTGCCGGCAGGCTTTATTCATCAAGACAGACAATGTTATGAACAGGTTGAGACCGATCCGCTTTCTTCTGCCGATACTTCTTTTGCTGTCGATTCCGGCATCTCTGTATGCAGCTGCCGGACCGGCAAATGCGCCGCTGTCGCTTGAAGATGCAGTGCGAATTGGACTCAGCAGAAGCCGCGCACTTGAAATTGCACGCCTCGACAGAGATATGGCTGGTCAGAAGATACGTGAAACCTGGTCGGAAGTGCTTCCCCAGCTCTCAGCGGATCTGATCTATACACGTTCACTGAAACCCGCGATACTCTTTTTCCCTGATGTGTTTCAGGGAGGCAACGGCTCTTCTTTTACACCGCTTGAAATCAGTGCCGACAATTCGGCAACAGCAACCCTTAATTTGCGTCAGCCGATTTTCAATGTTTCAGCTTTTGCCGGCATAAAAGCGGCAAGCACTGTCCGCAAAATGAGTGATGAAGCATACAGGAACACTGAAGCCGCCGTTATCACCGATATCAAAATGGCCTATTTCGATGCTTTGATCTCAAGGGATCAGTTAAAGCTGATAGAGCAGAGCATTTCGCGCTGGGAGGAATCGAGAAAGGATACAAGAGCGATGTTCCGCCAGGGAGTTGCGGCAGATATTGATACCCTCAAGGCATTTCTCTCTGTTGAGAATCTCCGCCCGGAGCTGCTTCAGGCTGAAAACCGTGTCGGGATAACCATGACAAAGCTCAAGAACACGATGGGCATCTCAGCGGACAGTACGATTACTCTTGCCGGAAAGCTGGAACTCTCTTCAGCTGTTTATCCATCCGAAATCGCTTCGGCATATCGTGAAGCGCTTGAGCGGCGTCCCGATCTTCGCCAGCTCGAGCTCCAGGTGCAGGCTCAGGGTGAAAAAGTCTCTTCGGTGCGTGCGGAACACTATCCTGTGCTCTCGGCTTTCGGAAAGCTGGAGTCGCAAACGGCATTCAATGATAACGTATCCCTTTCTGATTCCCGCTGGCCGCTATCCTCGTCGGTCGGTCTGCAGCTCTCCCTTCCGATTTTTACAGGGTTCAGGATAAGCTCCAAAGTTGAGCAGGCAAAAATTGAGCAGCTCCAGACCAGAACTCGCTATGAAGATCTGAAATCCAACATCCGGGCTGAAATTGAAATCATGCTCTCCAATTACCGGGAGTCGCAGAAGAGAATCGAGGTACAGTCAAAAACAATCAGTGTCGCTGAGCGAAGCTACCGGATATCCCAGCTGCGTTTCAGGGAAGGTATAGGCTCACGTCTTGAACTCACCGATGCCGAGTTGCAGCTCAACAAGGCAAAAACCAACTATCTGCAGGCAGTTTACGACTACCTGGTAGCCAGCGTCCGCCTCGACAAGGCTCTCGGCCGCTCACAAGCTATGATCGCAGAAAAAGGCTAAACAGGCGTCTCTTTATTTTAATCGTCCCTGCTGTCCCTTTAGTCCTTTTTCTTCACAAAATACACAATGCTTGATGCTTTCATCGGCCATAGAAACCCTATGGCCGATGCCGCGATCGCTTTCAGCCCTGCCGCTGCCAGTTGCGGGGCGTGAAACCCTCTTTTCTCTCTTTTGCAGAGGAGTTTTTCGCTGTGCAGGGTGTTGTAGAGCGAATCCGGGATGTAGGGCTGGTATCCGGCGACTTGCAGATCATGGCGATCAAGCAGCTTTTTGAGGGTATCCGGAACGAAGTGGTAGAGATGGCGCGGAGCGTCCCAGGCGATCCAGTTCTCCCGATAGTGCCGGGCATCGCTGCTTGCAGGGTTGGGCAGTGCAAGCACGATTACTCCTTTTGCGTCAATCTTTTCTCTCAGGTGAACGAGCGTTTCATGCAGATCGTGAATATGCTCCAGTGTATGCCACAGCACAATACGGTCAAATTTTTCGGGAGTGCGGTTACTGTCATCCATTTCCACAACGGACGGCATGACTGTGAGTCCGTATTGCTCCATGGCATATTTTCGACTTTCAAAATCAGGTTCCACTCCGGCAAGATTCCTTTTCGGGATACCCTTTTTTCGATGGAGACAGTTCAACAGATCTCCGGTCGAGCACCCTATTTCAAGAAGCGAGAGCTCTTTCGCAGGCTTATGCAGGCCTTTCAGAATAATATCTGCCCGGTAACCGAGCAGGAGTTTGCGGGCGGCGAGATAGGCTCTTTCTGTGAAGGTCATGCCATTTGCGGCATGAAGATAGGGATCATAGTCTCCGTTACGATAATGTGACGGCGCTTCAGCGCTATCCGGGCGCGGATTGAGCATGATAAGGCCTGAAGCCGATGAACGGACAAGCTGCCAGCAGGCACGTTCCGCATCGTCGAAACGATCAGGTACCTTTAACCAGGGGGTAAATGCTGTTGAGTTGCTGATGGGGCAGGGAACGGTTTCCATTGTCCGGAAAGCTACTCTGCTTTTGGCACCGTCAGTTCAGCGATTGCCTTCTTCAGGTTCTGATAGGTGGAGCGCAGGTCGTTGCTGAGCACTTTTATATCAGCAAGTACAGGCATGAAATTCGTGTCGCCTTCCCAGCGGGGAACGATATGGAAATGAATGTGGGTGTCAACGCTGCCACCGGCAACCTTGCCGAGGTTGGCCCCGAAATTGATGCCCTGTGGTCTGAGCGTCATTTTAAGCGCCTTGATGGAGAGGTCGGTCAACTGCATGACCTCAAGCATCGTCTCCTGGTCCAGTTCTGAAAAATCAGCTGTCTGCAGATAGGGAATCACCATGAGGTGCCCGCAGTTGTAGGGGTAGAGGTTCATGATGATGAAGCATTTTTTCGCCCGGTAGAGCACAAAACGCTTCTCATCCTCTTCGGGAGGAATATCGGCGAAAACTGACTTTCCAGCCTCACCGGCAGGCTTTTCATCCTTGAAAGACTGCATATAAACTTCACGCCACGGCGAGTACATTCTCTGCATGATGGTGCGCGGGTGTTCCGTTAAAATGCTGTTAGGGAAATGCTATTAATCTGTTCAGCGATTTTGTGGCTTCAAGCGCCTCACGTCCCGACGTTGTCGGGACTATCCTCAATTAGTAGAGGTTTCTTTTCTGTCTGGTACCAAAGGTGGGACTCGAACCCACACGAGTTATTCACTCACTGGATTTTGAGTCCAGCGCGTCTACCAGTTCCGCCACTTTGGCCTGTTCCCGATGCGTGCGAGAGAAGGGACTCGAACCCTTACGCCTCACGGCACTAGTTCCTAAGACTAGCGTGTATACCAATTTCACCACTCTCGCATTGTGAGACTACGAATATACGTGGTTTTTATTTTAATAAAAACTATCTTTCAACATACTTTTCCGAAGTAGCACAAGAAAATATTTATTTCTAGATTATTTCGTCATAAGCCCATGCAGTTTGATCTGAAACGCTTTGCAAACTTTATTTCATGGGTGATCAGTCCGATAGTGGTTGCTCCGGCAGTGTATACCGCAATTGTTTTGCTGGGATACTGCAATGACCCCTACAGAATGTCGTATCTGATGGTGCTGTTTTTATCGAGCACTATCGCCCCCATGCTTCTGGTATTCGGACTGAAAAAAATAGGGAAGGTCTCTGATTATAACATTACCTTTCGCGAGCAGCGCTTTCTGCCGCTTCTGGTGCTTGTAGCCATCAATGCCCTTGGTTATGAGTTTATGAAACAGTTTGATGCCCCGAGACTGCTTTCGGGTATTCTGCTTTTCAATGCGGTTAATATGGTGTTCATACTGCTGGTAACGCTTCAGTGGAAAATCAGTATTCATCTGTTCACCTTTTCCTCCTCTGTTGCGTTGCTGTTTTTGCAGTTCGGCTATGAAGCGTTATGGCTTCTCTTTCTCGTGCCTGTTCTCATGTGGTCCAGAATACACTTGAAAGCGCATAATTTCATGCAGACCCTTGTCGGGGGTGCAGTCGGCTTTTCGGTGATGTTTGCCGAGTTAAAATGGTGGATTGGACTGTGAGAAGGAAAAAATATGCCGTTGTTGTTACAACATACGGTGAGGTTGACAAGCTGACGATACGGAATCTTTGGCCGAGCTCGCGCAGAATCCTCAAGGTAGTTACCCGTCAGATTGTCAAAATACCTGTGGCTCTTATCTATTTTATTGCAGATTACCGTTCTACAAAGCACTATATCAACTGGAAACTCAATCGTTACCGCTCATCGCTCATAGCTATTAACCGGGCGCAGACGAACACGCTTGCAGCTTCCATTGCTGCATCCGGCAGCCTGCTGCTTTCAAGAGCTGATGTCAAGGTGATCGATGCCTATTACTTTGTTCCGCCCTACCTTGATGATATGCTGGAAAGGCTTCGCGGGGAGTATGACGGTATAGTTGTTGTGCCGATGATACCTGTCGAGTCATCGTTTTCCTGCGGGGTGGCCTGTCAGATGGTCATTGATGTCTACGGGGAAAACATCCTGACTACCGTAAAGGTCATGAGCAAGCTCTGGAAAGATGACCGTTTGCACCGCGTCTATATCGACTATCTTTTCTCGCAGCTTTCACCGGCAGTGCGACGAAAACAGGGGGGCAAGATCGGCCTTGTGCTTGTCATCCACGGCACCCTGGTAAAAGATCGGAGAGGAAATACTCCGAAAGTTTTTACCGGACTTGAAGAGACTGCGGCATTCTTTGATGTGATGAAGCGCAAAATCATGGCAGACGGGCAGAATATATTTACTGACGTGCGTCAGGGCTGCATCAATCATTCGACGGGAGGGGAGTGGAGCGCAGACACAATTGAAAAAGCACTGACTGATTTTAAAGAGGAAGGTTATGAGACTGTAGTCATGTTTCCCTATGGTTTTTTTGCCGATAACAGTGAGACCGAGTATGATGCGAACAGTCGCCTGGTGAAGGCCTGTTTTCCGGTTTCACAGTATGTCCGCTGCATCAACGATTCGCCGGCATTCGGCCGCTGGCTGGCTGAAAGGGTGCTTGATGAGCTTCAATCGATTGAGAACCTGCAGAAAATCTATGAAAGCCTTGGAAAGAACCTTGAGAATTAAATCGTAAAATCCCTTTACCTTGAATGCAGTGAATAAAACCGGGTTGGATGCCGGCAACGCGCGCCAACTTTATGATCTTGCGCTTGAGTGCATGCATGAACAGCGCAACAGTGAAGCGCTTGAGCTGCTCGACCGCAGCCTTCAACTTAAAACACGCGATGCAGAAGTTCTTTATGCGCGGGCGGTGACCCACCTCTCAATGAGCAATTTCCGGAAAGCCGGGTGTGACCTTTTGAGAACCATCGTTCTTGACCCTCGATGTCTTGAGGCGTACAAGCATCTCGGTTTTGTTCAGCTGACGCTCGGCAAGGAGGAAGCTGCGCTGAAAACCCTTCAGAAAGCATTGGAGATCGATCCCGCATATGCCGAGGTACACTGTGTCATCGGCGATACATATCTGGATCTGGGAGAGTATGACAAGGCAAAAGAGGCATTTGAAAAAGCGCTTGAGCTTGAGCCTGCAAATGCCGAAGCCCACTACAAGGCAGCCATGTACTATCTGTCGAGAGGTGATATGGCGGGGCTGAAAAAAGAGTACGAATCACTTAAAACGCTTGACGCCGAAATGGCGGAACAGATAGGAAGCCTTTACTTTTAAAACAGCATGAAACTTTTTCCTGATAAAGCCTCAAGACAGCGGTTCATGAAAACCGGTCTGACCGTTATACTCGGCGTGGCATGGTCTCCGATCATCTGGCTGTTCGCGTCTTCCCTGCTCGGTTCACCTCTGAGTGCAATTACCGGTTCATGGATGGTTACTCAAGGAGTGATACTGGTGTTCGCGTTTTTCGCTACGCTTTTATTATTAAGGCTATTTGTGCGAATCGGTAGTAAATTCCATGGCAGCAATCACTAAATGGCTAACAGTGTTTTGGTATATTTGAAATAATGTTAGCTTTACCCATCACAATTGTGATTTTAAGAAAATGGAAAAGTAAGTGTTGAAAAGCCTGAAATTTTCTGTGTCACAAAGAAATATTTTTTTATATTTGCGCTCCTGATTGAACGAAGTCGTTACAGGAGCACCGATTGATTCTTATCAGCCCAGGATTAAACTCAAATAGTATTACATGGATCAGACGCTGAGTAATTTTGGCAATGTCTTTGTTTTCCTTGCCCTCGGTATAGTTTTTGTCGCCGGAGGTTTTCTTACCGCCCGCATGTTGCGCCCCCAAAGGCCGAACCCTGTAAAAACGTCCACCTACGAATGCGGCGAAGAAGCTGTCGGCAGTGCGTGGGTCAAGTTCAATATCAGGTTTTATGTCGTCGCCCTTATTTTTATCATTTTTGACGTTGAAGTTGTCTTCCTTTTCCCTTGGGCTACTGTGTTCAAGCAGCTTGGAGAGTTCGCTCTTGTAGAGGCGCTTGTGTTTGCGGGCATTCTGATTCTCGGTCTTGCCTACGCATGGGTCAAGGGTGATCTGGACTGGGTCAGGCCTACGCCGAACATTCCAAAGATGCCTGAAATGCCTTGCGACAAATCATCGTCACTCGGAGCTTAAATACTATTCACCATATTTATTAGAGGTTATGGGTTTACTTGATGCCGGAATAACAAAGCATAATGTGCTGGTGACATCGGTTGACAACGTCCTGAACTGGGCTCGTCTGTCGTCGATCTGGCCGATGGGTTTCGGTCTTGCTTGTTGTGCGATCGAGATGATGGCTACCAACGCGTCCAATTACGACCTCGAGCGTTTCGGTATTTTTCCCCGTTCTTCCCCCCGTCAGTCTGATCTTATGATTGTTGCAGGTACCGTTACCATGAAAATGGCTGAACGGGTTGTGCGTCTTTACGAACAGATGCCCGAACCCCGCTACGTGCTCTCCATGGGAAGCTGTTCAAATTGCGGCGGTCCTTACTGGGAGCATGGATACCATGTTCTCAAGGGTGTGGATCGGGTTATCCCGGTAGATGTTTATGTTCCTGGCTGTCCTCCCCGGCCTGAGGCGCTTATCGGCGGCCTCATGAAGATTCAGGAGCTTATCCGCATGGAGCAGATCGGTATTTCAAGGGCGGATGCCCTGAAAAAACTGGTGGAAAAAAGTGTTGATCCCCAGGCTGTCATTGAAGAGGAACGCAAGGCAGTCAGAGCATAATTTAAATATAGGCTTGGAGTCAGATGGCAGAAGGAACGGTTTTTTCGCAGTCAGTACAGCAGAGCGCTGCGGCATATGCGATTATTCGCGAGCGATTCGGCAGTGCCGTTTCGGAGTTCGACGGCAACGAGACAATGCCGTTTTTTGAGGTGCTCGATTCATTGCGCTGGCAGGAGATTGCTCTCTTCATGCGTGATCATGCCAAGCTGAAGTTCAATTATATGGCCTGCATGTCAGGCGTTGATTATCAGGCTGAAGAGAAAATCGGTATTGTCTGCAATCTTGAGTCGCTCGGAGTTTTCAATCACAAGCTCGCCGTCAAGGTCAAGTGTGACCGCAACGGGGGAGTTGTTCCGACAGTCTCATGTGTATGGCATACAGCCAACTGGCACGAAAGGGAAGCTTATGACATGTTCGGCATCCTCTTTTCCGGCCATCCCGACATGAAACGGATTCTCTGTCCCGATGACTGGGAAGGCTTCCCGCTTCGCAAGGATTACAAGGTCCAGGAGACCTATCACGGAATAAAGGTACCCTACTAACAAGGAATAAACAGTAAAAGCAGCTCAAGTATGCAGGAATTAGATAAAGCTGGACTGGGTTCGGTCAGGGTTACCCGAAAAAGCGACAACGTCGTTGTGCTTGAAAAGGATCTTGCGACCGACCAGATGGTTCTGGCCATGGGACCTCAGCATCCGTCAACCCATGGTGTTCTCAAGCTGGAATGTCTTACCGACGGTGAGGTCATTACCGAAGCCGTGCCCTACCTCGGTTATCTTCACCGGTGTTTCGAGAAGTATTGTGAAAACGTTGATTATCCGGCCATTGTCCCCTATACCGACAGGATGGACTACCTTGCCGGCATGAACAGCGAGTTTGCCTATGCCATCACGGTTGAAAAACTGCTCGATGTCGAAATTCCCCGCCGCGTAGAGTTTATAAGGGTCATTGTTGCCGAGCTGAACCGCATAGCCTCGCATCTCGTGGCCATCGGTACTTACGGCATCGATCTTGGTGCTTTCACACCGTTTCTTTTCTGTTTCCGTGACCGTGAACACATTCTCTCTCTTCTTGAGTGGGCATCCGGCGCACGAATGCTCTATAACTATATATGGATCGGCGGTCTCTCTCAGGACGTTCCGGCCGATTTCTGCAAGAGGGTCAAAGAGTTTGTCGATTACTTCAGGCCGCAGGCCAAAGAGCTCTACCGACTGCTCACTGAAAACGAAATTTTTATCAAACGTACCTGGGGTATCGGCATCATGCCGGCAGACGTCGCCATCAACTACGGCTGGTCAGGCCCCATGCTTCGCGGATCCGGAGTCAAATGGGATCTGAGAAGAAACGACCCCTACTCGATCTACCCCGAACTTGATTTTGCCGTTCCAGTGCCTGATGGCCGCCACTCCGAAATCGGCGACTGCCTGTCACGCCATCTTGTTCGTGCCCTTGAAATTGAAGAGAGCCTGAAAATCATCGAGCAGTGTATCTCCAAGATGCCGACCTCCGAAGGGTTCAATCCGAAATCGGCTATACCTAAGCGCATTCGCCCGAAAGCCGGTGAAGTTTACGGTCGTGCGGAAAACCCGCGCGGCGAGCTTGGTTTTTACATTGTGAGCGACGGCAAGTCAACCAAACCGCTTCGCTGCAAGGCCCGTTCATCCTGTTTTGTCAATCTTTCAGCAATGAAGGATCTTTCAAAAGGTCAGCTTATACCTGATCTGGTTGCCATTATCGGCAGCATCGATATCGTTCTCGGGGAGGTTGACCGATGAGTGTAACTGCTTTATCGCAATTTAGCATGCCTTTTCTTATGGGTAACAGTCTTAACACCTGGTCGGAAACGCTTGTTGGTTTCGCTCCGATGGGTCTGCCTCTCGGTCTGGTGATTCTTGCAGCCATACCACTAGTCTTTATTGCACTTTACGCCCTGACCTACGGTGTCTACGGCGAGCGCAAGATCTCTGCATTCATGCAGGATCGTCTCGGACCTATGGAGGTCGGTAAATGGGGTATTCTGCAGACCCTCGCAGATATTCTGAAACTGTTGCAGAAAGAGGACATCGTTCCAACTTCAGCCGACAAGTTCCTTTTTGTAATCGGACCCGGAATTCTTTTTGTCGGATCCTTTCTGGCCTATGCAGTGCTTCCTTTCAGCCCTGCCTTTATCGGAGCGAGCCTCAATGTCGGACTCTTCTTTGCCATCGGTATTGTTTCCATAGAGGTTGTCGGTATTCTGGCCGCCGGCTGGGGTTCAAACAACAAGTGGTCACTTTACGGAGCTGTCCGCAGTGTAGCCCAGATTGTCAGCTACGAAATTCCTGCAGCTATCGCCCTTCTGTGCGGCGCCATGATGGCCGGCACCCTCGACATGCAGCAGATCAATCTCCTGCAGTCGGGATCCTGGGGATTTGCACACTTCTTTCTCTTTCAGTCGCCTATTGCCTGGCTCCCTTTTATTATATACTTCATCGCTTCGCTTGCTGAGGTCAACCGCGCACCGTTCGATATTCCCGAAGCTGAATCGGAACTGGTTGCCGGTTATTTCACCGAATATTCAGGTATGAAGTTTGCGGTTATTTTTCTTGCGGAATACGGCAGCATGTTTATGGTTTCGGCCATTATCTCCATAGTCTTTCTCGGAGGCTGGAATTCACCTCTGCCGAATCTTGGCTCCTTCGCCCTTAACGATATGACCAATGGTCCAGTCTGGGGCGCATTCTGGATTATCATGAAAGGCTTCTTCTTTATTTTTGTGCAGATGTGGCTGCGCTGGACTCTTCCCCGCCTGAGGGTTGACCAGCTGATGTACCTGTGCTGGAAAGTTCTGACCCCGTTTGCCTTTATCAGTTTCGTACTGACGGCCATATGGGAAATCTATGTTCCTTAAGAGTGTTCAACAGTCAATGCAGGAAAGTAATGTCCATTAGATTATGAGTGAGTATTTCAGCAATATAAAAACCGGCGCGGTTACCATTGCCACCGGTATGGGAATCACCCTCAAGCATTTTTTCAATGCTACCAAACGCAAGGGCGATGCCGGCGTAGATGATGTCGACTATTTCCGGCAGGTAGACGGGCTTGTGACCCTGCAGTATCCGAGAGAGGCTATTCCGACCCCGAAAAACGGCCGTTACCGCCTCTATAATAATATTGACGACTGTATCGGCTGCGGTCAGTGTGAGCGTGCTTGTCCGATCAGCTGCATCACCATCGAGACTATCAAGGTGGCGGCAGACGATCTCGCGCTCTGCGGAAAGACCTCCGACGGGCAACAGAAAAAGTTCTGGCTCCCGGTATTTGATATCGACACGGCCAAATGCATGACCTGCGGAATATGTACCACCGTTTGCCCGACAGACTGCCTTGTGCACACTCCGGTCAGCGATTTCTCACAGTTTGATCGCCAGAACCTGATCTATCATTTCGGTAATCTCAGCAAAATGGAGGCTGAGGCAAAACGCCGCAAGAATGCTGAGCTTCAGGCAAAGGCGCAGGCGGAAAAGGAAAAGAAGGCTGCAGAGGCGGCTCAGCAGGAAAAGAGTGGCGGAGAATAAGCGAAACAATTAATGCGCTGAACAATTATGAGTAACCTGACACCCTATACGGTCATATTCTATATTTTTGCGGCTATCACGGTCTTTTCGGCTGCGTTTGTCGTATTTACACGCAATGTGATCTATTCCGCATTTGCGCTTCTCTTTACATTTTTCGGCGCTGCGGCTCTCTATGTTTTCCTGAGTGCTGACTTCATTGCTGTAACGCAGGTTGTCGTTTATGTCGGCGGTATTCTTGTTCTTCTGCTTTTCGGTGTGATGTTCACCAACAGCATCATGCAGGCTAAACCAAAAAGCGATGTGCTGCATATCGTACCGGGCACACTCCTGCTTATCGGTATGATCGGCGCCATACTCTATACCTTTTATACCACGCACAGCTGGATGCCGGGTGAAGCCATACTGCAGGGCAGTATTGTAGAACGGATCGGTTTTGAAACCATGTCGCGCTATGTGCTTCCTTTTGAAATGGCCTCGATCCTGCTGCTTGCAGCCCTTATCGGCGCAGCTTTCCTTGCTCGCTTCGACAAGTCTACGGACAATAAATAATTAGTCTATTACAACAATGGAACAACTCGCAACCATAGGGCTCAACCACTACCTGACCATATCGGCCATTCTGCTTTCGCTTGGTCTTTTTGCTGTCATGACCCGTAAAAACGCCATCGTCATTCTGATGGGTGTTGAGCTTATTCTGAACGCCGCAAATATCAATTTTCTGGCATTCTCGAAGTACAACGGAGGAATGCAGGGCGTCATGTTCAGCCTGTTTGTAATCGTACTTGCAGCAGCTGAAGCCGCAATCGCACTGGCAATCATCATCAATATCTTCAAAATCTTCAAGAGCGTAGATGTTTCCAGTATAGATTCTTTGAAAGAGTAACAGGGTGTCGAAGCATTATCAGTTTTAATTTTTTCTTGTAAAAACAAAAGAACATGCACAGTTTAATTCAGTTATCAATAGTCGTACTGCTACTGCCGCTGCTCTCGTTTGTCATTCTTATCTTCTTTAACCGCCGCCTTCCAAGACGTGGCGATTTTATAGGAGTGGGAATACTCGGAACAGCTTTTGCAATATCAGCCTATATTTTCTGGACAGTAGTTGTGCAGACCTACGATCCCGCCTTCCGGATAGCATGGGATTTCACCTGGATCGATCTCGGCAAGGTTCCGGGAGTCGGCCCGCTTCAGGTCAGGATGGGTATTGTTATCGACAACCTTACCTCCATCATGCTGGCGATGGTCACCCTGATCAGTCTTCTGGTTCATATCTACTCAACAGGGTATATGGCCGGCGACAAGAACTACGGAAGGTACTTCGCGTTTCTCGGAATCTTCACCTTTTCGATGCTCGGTATCGTTCTCTCCGACAACCTGTTCTCTATATATATATTCTGGGAGCTTGTCGGTCTTTCATCATACCTCCTCATCGGCTTCTTCTTTGAAAAAGACAGTGCGGCAAATGCCCAGAAAAAAGCGTTTCTTGCCAACCGTGTCGGTGATATCGGCATGTGGCTCGGCATTCTGATTCTCTATTCACAGTTTCATACCTTCAGTTTCTCCGAGATCTATGCAAACCTCGCAGCAGGGAAGTTCGCTCTTTCCAATGCCTGGCTGACAGCCGCCGGTATTCTGCTCTTTATGGGCTGCGTAGGCAAATCGGCACAGTTCCCGCTCCACATCTGGCTGCCTGACGCCATGGAAGGTCCTACTCCGGTATCGGCCCTTATCCATGCTGCCACCATGGTTGCTGCAGGTGTCTATTTCGTCGCCCGAATCTTTGTTGTGCTCACGCCTGACGCACTCCATGTGATTGCTTTCATCGGCGCATTCACAGCCTTCATGGCCGCCACGATCGCCATTACGCAGAACGATATCAAAAGGGTTCTGGCCTACTCGACCGTTTCCCAGCTCGGATACATGGTGCTCGGCCTTGGTGTCGGCGCCTACTCGGCAGCGCTCTTCCATCTGGTCACGCACGCATTCTTCAAAGCCTGTCTCTTCCTCGGTTCGGGCGCAATCATTCACGCCATGCACCACGAGCAGGACATGCGCTGGATGGGCGGGCTGCGTAAGCACATGCCGTGGACCTTCGCTACATTCACGCTTGCCACACTCGCACTTGCCGGTCTTCCCTTGACCAGCGGTTTCATGAGTAAGGATGCCATTCTAGCCGGAGCACTCGGTTTTGCCAAAGTTGAAGGCGGCGGGATATTCTATCTCATTCCTGTTCTCGGATTCTTCTCTGCGATGCTGACCGCCTTTTACATGGGCCGTCAGATCTGGCTTGTCTTCTTCGGTGAGAGCCGCACGCACCTCAAACCGGCCGATAACCACCACGGCGATCATCATGCGCACGACAGTCATGCCGCACATGGCGACGATCATCATGCCGATCACGGCGTGCACGAAGTCAGCTGGAACATGAGAGCACCTCTTGTAATACTCGCAGCACTCTCGCTATTCTTTGTCTATTCGCCTGACCCGCTTGACGGCGCAAAGGGCTGGTTCATGAAAATGATTCCGACCCCTGCCACGGTCGTCGGCGCAGCCAATCCGCAGATCGGTTCACTGCCTGCAGGAACAGTACTCCCGCAGCTCGCAGGAATCGGTGCAGCCGCTGAAGCTCACGGTGAAGCCGCTGTTGCCGAACACGGAGCAGCACCAGCCGCAGCAGGAGCGCATGGTGAAGAGAAAGGCGGTCATGCATACTCTGATCCCCGTCAGGCAGAGATCATTCATGCCGGTCACGGAGCACACTACACCGCTATTTATATCTCAAGCGTCATGGTGCTGCTCGGAATCAGTCTTGCATTTGTGGTATATGTTTTCGGTATCATCAATCCGGACAAAACAGCACAGTCCATACGGCCGCTCTATCTCTTCTCGCTCAACAAGTGGTACTGGGACGAGATCTACGATGCTACCTTTATCAAAGGCTCCATGCTCATATCGAAAATTCTCTCCTGGTTCGACACCAATGTTGTTGATGGCATCGTCAACGGTGTTGCCACTCTGGTAAGAAAATTCGCCTTTGCCAATGCAGGCTTCGATAAATATGTTGTGGACGGCCTCGTGAACTTTACGGCTTTCTCCGTAAACACGATCGGAGCTGTTCTGAGAAAACTCCAGACCGGAAAGGTTCAGACCTACGTGGTTATGCTGATCCTTGCCGTCTTCGGATACTTTGTCTATTACTTTACACGACTGATCTACTGAGAGGGATCTATTTTTAATCTGAAAACTTACAGAAACGGAACATGCTGAGTTTAATTGTATTTCTGCCTATTATCGCCGGTCTGATCATTCTTGCCGTGCCCTCCTCGCAAAAGCAGATAATCAGAATTGTTTCACTGCTTGCGGCTATCGGCCAGGGCGTGCTGGCGTTTCTGATCTGGAGAGGATATGATCCTTCACTTCCCGGAATAACTGCGGGACCAGGCGGCAGCGCTCTGGGTTCGTTCCAGTTTGTCGAGAAGCTCTCATGGATCAATATCAATCTCGGCGGATTCGGCTCGCTGAACATCGACTACTTCCTTGGTGTTGACGGCATCTCGGTCACCATGGTCATCCTGACCGCTCTGGTCTCTGCCATCGGTGTGCTGTCAAGCTGGACAATCCAGAAACAGGTCAAGGGATACTTTATCCTCTACAACCTCCTCGCGACTGCGATGATGGGCTGTTTTGTGGCGCTTGATTTCTTCCTCTTCTATGTATTCTGGGAACTCATGCTTCTTCCGATGTACTTCCTTATCGGTATCTGGGGCGGACCGAACCGTGAATATGCAGCTATCAAGTTCTTCCTCTACACCCTGTTCGGATCGGTATTCATGCTTCTTGTCATGATCGGTCTCTACTTCAGTGTTATTGATCCGGTTACCGGCAACCATACCTTCAGTCTCGTTGCCATGGCCAGCCAGGAGAACTATATCAAGGATGCAATCCTCGGCCCTGACAATGTCATGTGGCGCTATGTTGCCTTTATCGTTCTCTTCATCGGTTTCGCCATCAAGGTTCCGATGTTTCCGTTCCATACATGGTTGCCTGATGCTCACGTTGAAGCGCCGACTCCTATTTCGGTCATTCTTGCAGGCGTGCTTCTGAAGCTCGGTACCTACGGCATGATGCGTATCAACTTCCCGCTTTTCCCGGAAGTCTTCCATGCTTCGATGTATGTGATCGGCGTATTCGGTGCAATCAATATTATATATGGCGCATTCTGCGCTCTCGCCCAGCAGGATCTTAAAAAGATGGTTGCCTACTCCTCCATCAGCCACATGGGTTATGTGCTTCTCGGTCTTGCCGCTGGAAACAGCGAAGGTATGCTCGGCGCACTCTACCAGATGTTCAACCATGGCACCATCACTGCCATGCTCTTCCTTCTGGTCGGTGTGATCTATGATCGTGCCCATACCCGTCAGATCGACAAGTTCGGCGGCCTTGCTTCCTACATGCCGACCTATGCAGCAGTCGTAACCATCGCATGGTTCGCCTCTCTCGGTCTTCCCGGTCTGAGCGGCTTTATCTCCGAAGCATTTGTCTTTGTCGGCGCCTTCAGTTCGGTTACTACACGCCCCATTGCCATAGTTTCTGTGCTCGGTATCGTGTTTGGTGCAGCCTATCTGCTCTGGTCGCTTCAGAGAATGTTCCTTGGAAAGAGAAAGCCTGATGCAGCCTACGACCTCGAAGTCGGTGCAGACGGTCACGAGCACATCCACTTCCACGACTGGAAAGGAAAACTCGATCTTGACGCACGTGAACTCGTCATGCTTGTGCCGCTTGCTGTAATCACCATCGCCCTAGGTATCTATCCGATGCCGGTGATCGGCATGCTCACATCGAGCATAAACAAGCTTGTTGAAGTGCTGTCGCCTGTTGTGCTGACATCGTTGAATTAACCGGATTTAATGAGGTAAAAGAATAAACGTAGAGAATTATGTTCGAGCTGCCATCAGGTGCTGAAATTCAAAGTATCATTGCTGTTCTAAAAGCAAACGTTGGATTTTTTATACCTGAAATTTATCTGTCCGTGCTATTCATGGCCCTGATCATTCTTGATCTGGTCATCAAAGGCAGGAAAAACAACTTGCTCTCCATCACAACCCTTCTCGGGCTTGCGGGCAGCATCTTTTTCATCTACCAGCAGCACGCGCTGCCTTCGGGAGAGCTCTTTTTCGGGATGTATGTGCTTGACCCGTATGCGCTCTTTTTCAAATACTTCTTTGTCGGTTCCGGTATGCTTGCCGTTATCATGACAATGACGGACGACCAGTTCGACACGGAAGTAAAGAGTATGGGCGAGTATTATGCCCTGATTGTATCGATGGTGATCGGTATGGTCATGATGGCCTCATCGGCAGATCTTCTTATGATCTTCCTCTCCATGGAGCTGGTGAGCTTTTCAGCCTATATTCTTACAGGCTATTTCAAGCGCAACAGACGTTCAGCTGAAGCCGCACTGAAATACCTGGTCTACGGAGCGGTCTCTTCAGGTCTCATGATCTACGGCTTTT
>Ga0326726_10001693_pt1 | contig 20504 bp, 18 predicted proteins | sample MHFenrmetagenome_2_FD_207603 | JGI IMG/M metagenome (GOLD analysis project Ga0326726, IMG submission 207603) | Lab enriched peat soil microbial communities from Michigan Hollow, Ithaca, NY, United States - MHF15MN | ecosystem: Environmental > Terrestrial > Soil > Wetlands > Peat | place: USA... | reverse complement strand
ATGCCGCCCGCCGAGCAGCGCGACCGGATGCGCAGCATGCGGGGCCTGATCCAGGACTTCAACGTGTACCGCTGGGCGGGGCGGATGCTGCTCGACGCCGGCCAGATTCGCACGCGCAGCCGCCTGCTCTCGCGTGCCCGCGAGCGCAAGCCCCTCGCCGTTCGCGCGGTCTGATCGCCCAAGGCCGATGCGGGTTTCGAACGCGCGGTTCGAGCAGGTGCCCGAGCTCCGGGGCCGCTGCGCGTTCTTCCTCGACATCGACGGGACGCTCCTCGATATCGCCGATCACCCGGCTCTCATACGCGTCGACACCGGCCTGGTCGGTCTGCTGAGGACGCTCGCCCGGGCCGCAAGCGGGGCTCTGGCGCTGATCAGCGGACGCCCGATCGCCGACATCGACCGCCTGCTCTCGGACTCCGGATTCTGCGTCGCCGGGCAGCACGGCGCCGAGCGCCGCGACTTTTCCGGCACAATGCACAAACGCGAGGTCCCGCGCGCGGCGCTCGAGGAGGCGCGGCGCAGGCTGGCCCTCGTTGCCGCCAGGCACCCGGCGCTGGTGCTCGAGGACAAGGGCGTCAACTTTGCCCTTCATTTCCGGTCTGTTCCGGAGCTGAGCGCGGAGGCACAGGATGCGGTGCGCGGGCTGGCCCGCGACCTCGGGGGCGAATTCGAGGTGCAGCTCGGAAAGATGGTCGTCGAACTGAGACCCGCAGGAAAGGACAAGGGCGTGGCAATCTCCGAGTTTCTCGCCGAAGCGCCGTTTCGCGGGCGCATGCCGGTATTCGTCGGCGACGACCTGACCGACGAGATCGGCTTCCAGCTGATCAATCGCGCCGGAGGCCATTCGGTGAAAGTCGGCGACGGCGAGTCGGAGGCGCGCTGGCGGCTGCCGGATTCGGCGGCGGTGAGAGCGTGGCTCGCGGACTTCGTCGCGCGCTCCGGGGGAAGCGCTTGAGCAGCCTGGACCTCGCCCTGATCGGCAACTCGAGCGTCGCTGCGCTGCTCGACGCCAGGGCTCGCATCGTCTGGTCCTGCCTGCCGCGCTTCGACAGCGATCCGGCGTTCTGCGCGCTGCTGCGCACCGAAAGCGGGCCGGAAGACCGAGCCGGCATCTTCGAGGTGGATCTCGCCGATTTCGAGCGCTCCGAGCAGGCTTACATCGCGCACACGCCCATATTGAGGACGCGCCTCTACGACCGGCACGGGGGCGCAATCGAGATCACCGACTTCGCGCCGCGCTTCCAGCAGTTCGGCAGGCTCTTCTACCCGGTCATGCTGATGCGCCAGATCCGCCCGCTCGCGGGCAGCCCGCGCATCCGGGTGCGCATCCACCCCTTGTGCGAGTACGGAGCCCGGCGGCCGGCAATGACCTGGGGCAGCAACCACGTGCGCTATGTGATGCCCGACATGGACCTGAGGTTGACGACGGACTTCTCGGTCACCGCGATCCTCGAGGAGACGCAGGTGGTCCTGCGCGAGCCCGCCTCGCTGGTGCTCGGACCGGACGAGACGCTGCACACCTCTCCCGGCGAGGCTTTCCGCCGGTTCCTCGACGACACCGCGGGCTGGTGGCGCGCCTGGGTGCGCGGTCTCGCCATCTCTTTCGAATGGCAGGAGCAGATCATCCGCGCCGCCATTACCCTGAAGCTCAACGCTTACGAGGACACCGGCGCGATCGTCGCCGCGGTCACGACCTCGATTCCCGAATCTCCAGGGAGCGGGCGCAACTGGGACTACCGCTATTGCTGGCTGCGCGACGCCTATTTCGTGGTGAACGCGCTCAACCGGCTGAACGCGACCAGCACCATGGAGCGCTTCCTGGATTTCATCATCAATACCGCCTCCGGAGCGAACGGCGCCGACCTGCAGCCGGTCTACTCGGTCACCGGCAAGGCGGGCATCGCTGAGCGCGAAGCACCTTCACTTCCCGGATACCGCGGCATGGGCCCGGTCAGGGTGGGCAACCAGGCTTACTCGCAGAACCAGCACGACGTCTACGGCGCCGCAGTGCTCGCGGCGGCCCACGTGTTTTTCGACGCGCGGCTTGCCTTGCGCAGCGACCAGGCGCTGTTCCGGCAGCTCGAGCAGCTCGGCGAGCGCGCCGCAGCGCTGTACGACCAGCCCGACGCCGGCCCGTGGGAGCTGCGCGGAGCGAGGCACGTTCACACGTTCTCCAGCGTCATGTGCTGGGCGGCGTGCGACCGCCTCGCGAAGATTGCTGCGCGCATCGGTCTGGAGGAGCGAGCACGCCACTGGCGTTCGCGCTCCGATGCGATGCACGCCGCGATCTGCGAGCGCGCCTGGAACGCGAAGCGCTCGAGCTTTACCGCCACCTTCGGCGGCGATCACCTGGACGCGAGCTTGCTGCTGCTCCACGAGCTCGATTTCCTGCGCGCCGACGATCCGCGCTTCGCGGGCACGGTACGCGCAGTGGAGAAAGACCTGCGCCGGGGCGATTTCGTGTTCCGCTACACGCAGCCGGACGACTTCGGCACTCCCGACAATGCCTTCACCGTATGCACGTTCTGGTACATCGACGCGCTCGCCTCGCTCGGGCGCGGCGAGGAGGCGCGAGCCCTGTTCGAAGGCCTGATCGCGCGCTGCAACCAGCACGGCCTGCTCTCCGAGCACATCGAGCCGGCGACCGGCGAGCTGTGGGGCAATTTCCCGCAGACCTACAGCATGGTGGGCCTGATCAATTCCGCGATGCGGCTCAGCATCCCCTGGGACCAGGCGTTCTAGGGCACGCGTCGCCGTGACCCGCATCGGCGTGGACATCGGCGGCTCCAAGATGGAGATCGCCGCGCTGGACGAGTCGGGCGCCGAGCTCTTCCGGCGCCGCAGCGACACGCCGCGAGGCGCCTATCCCGATGCGCTCCGGGCGCTCGCCGACGCGGTGCTCGACGCGGAACGCAAGGCCGGCGCGCGCTGCACTGTGGGAATCGGCACTCCCGGGGCGGTATCGGCCAGGGACGGGAAGCTTAGGAATGCCTACGCGAGCGTGCTGAACGGCATGCCGGTGAAGCCCGACCTCGAGCGGCTGCTCGGGCGCGAGGTCCGGTTCGCGAACGATGCCAACTGTTTCGCGCTCTCGGAGGCGGCCGACGGCGCAGGCGCGGGGGCCCGGGTGGTGTTCGGCGCCATCCTCGGAACGGGGGTGGGCGGGGGCGTGATCGTGGATGGCCGCGCGCTCCACGGCGCCAACGCCATCGCCGGCGAATGGGGACACAACACCCTGCCCTGGCCCACCGCCGATGAACTGCCCGGTCCGCGCTGCGGCTGCGGCAAGGAAGGACACATCGAGGCGTTTCTGTCCGGACCGGGGCTCGCGCGGGACTACGGGCTCGCCGCCGGCGAACCGCTAACGCCGGCGCAGATCGTCGCGCGGGCCGAATCGGGCGATCCCAGCTGCGAAGCCGCGCTCACGCGCTACGAGGACCGCCTGGCACGCGCGCTGGCGAGCGTCATCAACCTTCTCGATCCGGACGCGATCGTGCTCGGCGGCGGCCTGTCGAACGCCGAACGCCTCTACCGCAACGTGCCGAAGCAATGGGGCCGCTACGTCTATTCGGATTCGGTCGCGACGCCGCTGCTCAAGGCAAAGCACGGCGACGCGAGCGGAGTGCGCGGCGCCGCGCGCCTGTGGTAAAGGCGTTAGCCGCGAATCAGAATGATGTGCACGCGCGAGGGGCCGTGCGCGCCGAGCACGATGGTCTGATCGATGTCGGCGGTGCGCGAGGGGCCCGAGACGAAGTTGATCGCGCGCGGCAGCTGGCCGAAGGCCTCCCGCGCGAGCGCGAAGGCGTCCTCCATATGGGCGACGATCCGCCCTGCGCGAACGACCGCGACATGCGTCTCGGGGAGCAGGCTCGCGGTCGCCGGCGTATCGGGGCCGGAGGCGAGCACCAGGGTCCCGGTCTCGGCGATCGCCGCGAAGGCGCCGGTGACGCCGAGCGCATCCTCGGCCCCGGCGCCGCGCGGCTCGAGGGCAAGCCCTGCCGCCTTCCAGTCCAGATGCGCGAGTTGCGGCCAGACGCAGCCGGCGAGTGGCAGCTTGCCTGATTTCAGGTAGCGCGCAACCGCTGCAGGGATATCCCCCTCGGCAGCGACTTCGTCGGTCGTGCTCTGCATCGACTCCGCGCGGGAGCGGAAGCGGGCGACGAGATCGCCATCGACCTTGGGCAGCGTGCCGCGCGGGTGCGCGCGCAAATAGGTTTCGATCGCTTCCAGCTCGGCCTGCGAGGGCCTGCTCGCGCCGTGGCCCTGCGCCTTGCGGATGCGGGCAAGAATCCTCTCGCGTGCACTCAATCGAGCGCCTTGACCATGTCCTCGACGACCTTCTTCGCGTCGCCGAACACCATCATGGTCTTGTCCATGTAGAAGAGCGGGTTGTCGAGGCCGGCGTAGCCCGCGGCCATGGAGCGCTTGTTGACGAGCACCGTGCGCGCCTTGTTGGCCTCGATGATAGGCATGCCGTAGATCGGGCTGCCCTTCTCGTGCGCAAGCGGATTGACGACGTCGTTCGCGCCGAGCACCAGCACCACGTCAGTCGTGCCGAGTTCGCCGTTGATGTCCTCCATCTCGAACACCTGGTCGTAGGGGACTTCGGCCTCGGCGAGCAGCACGTTCATATGGCCGGGCATGCGGCCGGCGACCGGGTGGATCGCGTAGCGCACGCTCACGCCCTTCGCGATCAGCTTCTGCGCCATTTCCTTCACCGCGTGCTGCGCGCGCGCCACCGCCAGGCCGTAGCCCGGCACGATGACCACCGACTCGGCGTTCGCCATGAGGAACGCGGCGTCCTCGGCCGAGCCGGACTTCACCGTCTTCTGCCCAGCGCCTGCCGCCGCGGCGCCCTCGGCCGCACCGAATCCTCCCATGATCACCGAGATGAACGCTCGGTTCATCGCCTTGCACATGATGTAGGAGAGGATCGCGCCCGAGGAGCCGACGAGGGATCCGGCGATGATCAGCATCGTGTTGTTGAGCGAAAACCCGATGCCCGCCGCCGCCCAGCCCGAGTAGCTGTTCAGCATCGAGATCACCACCGGCATGTCGGCACCACCGATGGGGATGATGATCAGCACGCCAAGCGCGAAGGCGATGCCGAGCATGATCAGGAACGGCATCCAGGCCTTGCCTTCGGCGAGGAAAAACGCGAAGCCGAAGCCGATCATGACCAGCGCGAGGACGAGGTTCAGCGGATGCTGCCCCTTAAACACGACCGGGGCGCTCGAGAACAGCCGGAATTTCTTGCCGAGCCCGGCGAGCTTGCCGAAGGCGATGACGCTGCCGGAGAAAGTGATCGCGCCGACGAAGCTGCCGATGAAGAGTTCGAGCCGGTTGCCCAGGGGCAAAGGATCGTGCTCGCCGAACGCCGCTGGATTGTTGACCACCGCGACCGCAATCAGCACCGCTGCCATGCCGACCAGCGAATGCATCGCCGCCACCAGCTCGGGCATCTGGGTCATCTGGACCCGACGCGACACGACCGCCCCGATCGTCCCGCCAATCACCATCGCGGCGAGAATGAAATCGAGGTGGCCCTTGGCGACGATCGCGACCGTCGTGACCACCGCGATGACCATTCCCGCGATGCCGAACGCGTTGCCGCGGCGGGCCGTCTCGGGCGACGACAGCCCTTTCAGCGCCAGGATGAAGCAGACCGAGGCGACGAGGTACCAGAGCGCGACGAGGTTGGCGGTCATTTCTTCTCCGCCTTGCTCCCGGCTTTGGGTGCCTTCTTCTTGAACATCTCGAGCATGCGCTTCGTGACGAGGAAGCCGCCGGCGACATTGATCGACGCAAGCCCGACCGCGACCGCCCCGAGGACCGAGCCGAAGTCCACCTGCGAGGGGCCGGCAGCGAGGATCGCGCCGACGATGATCACGCTCGAGATCGCGTTGGTGACGCTCATCAGCGGCGTGTGCAGCGCCGGCGTCACGTTCCAGATCACGTGATAGCCGACGAACACGGCGAGCACGAACACGACGAGGTTGACGACGGTCGGGTCGACGGTTCCGGTCATGGTCAGGTCTTCTTCAGCAATTCGCCGCCGCGGGTCATCAGGCAGGCGGCGACGATCTCGTCGTCCATGTTGATCGAGAGTCGCCCGTCCTTGTCCGCGATGAGCTTCAGGAAATCGAGCAGGTTGCGCGCGTAGAGAGCCGAGGCGTCCGCCGCGACCATCGCCGGGAAGTTGGTGTGGCCGACGAGCGTCACACCGTGCTTCACCACCACCTTGTCCGCTTCGGTCAGCGGACAATTGCCGCCCTGCTCCGCGGCCATGTCCACGATCACCGAGCCTGGCTTCATGCTCTTGACCATCTCCTCGGTGACAAGCACCGGCGCGCGCCGCCCGGGAATGAGAGCCGTTGTGACGACGATGTCGGCCGACTTGATGCGCTCGGCCACCAGCGCCGCCTGGCGCTTGCGGTAGTCCTCGCCCATGTCGCGCGCGTAACCGCCGGCCCCCTTGGCGAGCTCCTTCTCTGCGTCGGTGAGCGGCACCTCGATGAACTTGGCGCCCAGCGATTCGACCTGCTCCTTCGTCTCCGTCCGCACGTCGGTCGCCTCGACCACCGCGCCCAGGCGCTTTGCAGTAGCGATCGCCTGCAGGCCCGCGACGCCCACGCCCATCACCACCACGCGCGCGGCCTTGATCGTGCCGGCGGCGGTCATCAGCATCGGGAATATCTTGCCGAAATGGTTGGCCGCGACCATCACGGCCTTGTAGCCGCCGAGGTTTGCCTGCGAGGACAGCACGTCGAGCGGCTGCGCTCGCGTGATGCGCGGCGCGGCCTCGAGCGCGAACGCGGTGGCACCGGTGCGGGCGATCGCGGCGAGCCCCTCCGCGTCGAAGCGGTTCAGCATCCCGACCAGCACCTGGTCGCGCCTCAGCATGCCAAGCTCGCCGTGTTGAGGCGGGCGCACCTTCAGGATCACTTCGGCGCGTGCATAGACATCGGCCGCGCTCGCGGCGATTGAGGCTCCCGCAGCCTGGAAATCGGCGTCGGGGATGCTGGCGCCCGCCCCCGCGCCCGACTGGACGAGGACGGTGTGCTTGCCGGCGACGAGCTTCTTGACCGTCTCGGGCGTTGCGGCGACGCGGGTTTCGCCCGGGCGCGTCTCGGCGGGGATGCCGATGTTCATGTATTTTTTTCTCTGACGCTTCTCATTCCGGCCCGTACCGACCGGCGCGAAGCTCGATGATACACGGGCCTCGTATAATCGGCTCAATCAGGAAACATGGAGGAGTCATGACCGTCAAAGTGCGGCGAGTAGTTACCGGACACGACGCGAGCGGACGCGCCGTCGTGAAGATCGACGAAGTCTCGAAGAACGTCGTTTCGGGCCGGCCCGGCGCGTCCGCCTGCGTCGTCTGGACCACCGATGCGATCCCCGCCGACAACTCCGGCGAGGGCGACGCGGGCCTGAAGAAAGTCGGCACCACGCTCCCGGGCGGAACGGTCTTCCGCGTGGTCGAGTTCTCGCCGGGGGTCTCGCCGCGCGTGCACCGCACCGACTCGATCGACTACGCGATGGTGATTTCCGGCGAGATCGACATGGAGCTGGAGAAGGGTAACGAAGTCCACCTCAAGGCAGGGGACGTGCTCGTCCAGCGCGGCACGGTCCACAACTGGATCAACCGCGGCACCGCCCCTTGCGTGATCGCCTTCTCGCTCATCGACGCGAAGCCCGTCGCCGCGGGCGGCAAGGAGCTCAAGGCGTTCGGTTGAGCTATACCGGCTGGCGTGCCTTTCCGACCCAGCTGAAGCGGCGCTCGCCGAGCTCGAACAGTCCCTGGATGAGCAGCGCGAGCACCGCCGCCGGTATCGCGCCCGCGAGCAGCGTGGCGTTGTCGTTCAGCGCCAGTCCCGAGGCGATGCGCTCGCCGTAGCCCCCTGCACCGATGAAGGCGGCGATGGTCGCGGTGCCGACGTTGATTACCGCCGAGGTATTGATGCCGGCCAGGATGGAGGGCAACGCGAGCGGCACTTCGATGAGCCGCATCCGGTCGCGCGTCGACAGGCCGAGCGCCATGGCCGCTTGGCGCATGCCCCTGGGTATGCCGGTCAATCCCGTGCAGGTATTGCGCACGATGGGCAGAAGCGCGTAGAGGAATAGCGCGATCAGCGCCGGAACCGTGCCGATCGCGCCCACGAGGGCGATCAGGAACGCGAGTAGCGCAAGCGAGGGAATCGTCTGGACGACGCCCACGACGCCGAAGATGACGGCACCCGTCTTCGGCACTTTCGCCGCCAGCACGCCGAGCGGCAGACCCAATGCGACGCTCGCGGCGAGCGACGCGAACACGAGCAGCAGGTGCTCCCCGGTGAGCCGCCAGAAATCCGGGCCGAAAAGCACCTCCAGAAAATTCCGCCGCGCCGTGCTATGCAGCCTGCCGTCGGCGTCGACCAGCATCGCGGCCTCGGCAAAGCTCCTGCCTCCCAGCTCCGCCGCCGCGTTCATGCGGATCATCCGATGCCCGTCGATCTTTCCCTCGAGCGCCTGCAGCGCGCGCCAGGCTTCCGGAAAGCGCTTGGGCACGTCGAGGCGATAGAAGAGCACCGCGTCGTAGCGCGGAAAGAAATTGCGATCGTCGTCGAGCGCGCGCAGCTTGAAGCGCTCGATCTTGGCGTCGGTCGAGTAGATGTCCATGACGTCGATCCGGCCCGCGGCGATCGCCTCGTAGGCGAGGCCGTGGTCGAGCCCGGAGGGCGTCGCGTACGGCAGCCGGTACGCAACCTTCAGTCCGGGCCAGCCGTCGGCGCGGCCGATGAATTCCTGCGACAGGCCGAGCTTGAGACCCGGGCGCCTGGCGAGGTCCGAGAGCGTGCGTATGCCCAGCGCCTGGGCGCGCTCGTCGCGCATGGCGAGCGCGTAGCTGTTGTTGAAGCCGAGCTTCACCGCCACGCCCAGACCCTGCGGCGCCAGGGCCTCGCCCAGATCGGCGAGCGTCGGATTGCCCTCGACCTTGAGGATCTCGCGCGCGATCGTTCCGGTGTACTCGGGATAGAGGTCGATCGATCCGCTTTTCAGCGCGGCGTAGAGGATGCCGGTGTTCCCCATCCCCGGCCGGAGTTCCACCGCCGTCTTGCCCCCGGCCGCCTGTTTCAGCATCTCGCCGAGGATGTAGGACTCGGTGAAGCGCTTCGAGCCGATGCGCAGGGTGTCGGCCGGCGCCGGAAGCGCAGCCAGGAGCAGCGACAGCGCGACCAGAGTCCTCATGGCACCGTCGAGAGATCGCCGAGAAACTGGAGCGACGCCAGCCGCGCGTACAGGCCCTGCTCGCGCACGAGTTCGGCGTGCGAGCCCGCCGCGATCACGCGCCCCCGGTCCATCACCACGATGCGGTCGGCGTTCTTCACGGTGGCGAGCCGGTGCGCGACGATGAGCGTGGTGCGCCCGCGCATCAGGTGCTCGAGCGCGCGCTGTACGTAGCTTTCGCTTTCGGCATCGAGCGAGCTCGTCGCCTCGTCGAGCAGGAGCACGGCGCGATCGGAGAGCAGCGCGCGGGCGATCGACAGGCGCTGGCGCTGCCCTCCCGAGAGTCGCACGCCGCGCTCGCCGAGAAACGAGTCCATCCCCTCCGGCAGGCGCTCGATGAACTCGGTCGCGTAGGCCGCCTTGCAGGCGGCGAGCACCTCGGGGTCACTCGCCGCGGGCCTCCCGTAGCGCACGTTCTCGGCGACGCTTGCGGCGAAGATCACCGGGTCCTGCGGCACGAGCGCGATGCGCGAGCGCACCGCGCGCGGGTCGGCGTCTCTCAGATCGACGCCGTCGAGCGTGATGCTGCCCGAGGCCGGATCGTAGTAGCGCAGCAGCAGCTGGAATACCGTGGACTTGCCCGCCCCCGACGGCCCCACCAGCGCCACCCTCTCGCCGCGCGACACCGAAAGGGAGAAATCCGAGAGCGCGGCGGCGTCCGGCCGCGAGGGATAGCAAAACGTGACGCGCTCGAAGCGCACCTCTCCCGCTTTTTCGTTGCCTCGGGGCTCGGGCAGCGCCCGCGGATTCACGGGGGCCCGGATCGAGGACTCGCTCGCGAGCAGCTCCATCAGCCGCTCGGTCGCGCCCGCCGCGCGCTGCAGGTCGCCGATCACCTCGGACACCGCGCCCACCGCCCCGGCGACGAGCACGGCGTAGAACACGAAGGCCGAGAGCTCGCCCGCGGAGATGCGCCCGGCGAGCACGTCGTGCCCGCCGATCCACAGGATCACGCCGACCGCGCCGAAGGCGAGCAACATCACCAGCGCGACGAGGAGCGCCCGCTGGCCGATGCGCTTCACCGCGGTCCCGAAGGCCTGCTCGACGCGCGCGCCGAACTGCTCGCGATCCCTGTCCTCGTGGCCGTAGGACTGCACCGTGCGGATCTCGTGCAGCGACTCGTCGATATGCGTGCTCACATCGGCGATGCGGTCCTGGCTGGCGCGCGACAGCTTCCGCACCCGCCGGCCGAACAGGAGGATGGGGGCGATCACCAGCGGCACACCGAGCACGACCAGCGCGGTCAGCTTGGGGCTGGTGATCACGAGCATCACCAGCGCGCCCAGCATGATGAGCGTGTTCCTCAGGGCGAACGAGGCCGAAGATCCGATCACGAGCTCGAGGAGCGCCGTGTCGTTGGTGAGCCGCGAGATCACTTCGCCGGTGCGCATGGTCTCGAAGAACCCCGGGGACTGCTCGAGCAGATGGCCGAACACCGCGCGGCGGATGTCCGCCGAGACGCGCTCGCCGATCCAGGATACCGAGTAGAAGCGCGTATACGTGGCGGCGGCGAGCACGCACACGATCGCGAGCAGCGCGAACAAGGCGGTATCGAGCGAAGCGGCGTCCGCCCCCGAGAAACCGGCGTCGATGACGCGCTTCAGGCCCTGCCCGAGCACCAGCACGCAGCCCGCGGCGACCACGAGCGCGACACCCGCCACGACCATGCGCCCCTTGTAGGGAGCGACGAAGCGCAGGACGCGGGCGAGCTGCCTGATGTCGCGGTTCGCGGGGCGTTCCGGGAGGTTGTCGATCTGCCGCGCCATGCGATTCCCGCCCGACGGCCTAGCCGAGCCGCTCCTCCAGCGCGACTATCCAGTGCTTCACCGGCAGGCCGGTGCCGCTCTGCAGGTGGGCAAGGCAGCCGATGTTGGAGGTGACGATCTGCTCGGGCTCGCCCGAGGCGAGCGCCGCGAGCTTGTTCGTCTTCAGGCGCCCGGCGAGCTCGGGCTCGAGGATCGAGTACGTCCCGGCCGAGCCGCAGCACAAATGCGCGTCCGGCACGGGTGTGAGCTCGAAGCCAGTGCGTACCAGCAGCCGCTCGGTAACCCCCTTGATATTCTGCCCGTGCTGCAGCGAGCAGGGCGGATGAAACGCGACGCGCCCTCCTGTCCTTCCGAGCAGCGGTTCGAGCCGCGGAAGCTCCGCCTCGACCACCTCGCAGATATCGCGCGTCATCGCGCTGATTTTCGCGGCTTTGTCCGCATATCGCGGGTCGTGCCTGAGGAGGTGTCCGTACTCCTTCACCGTCGCGCCGCAGCCACTCGCGGTCATGACGACGGCTTCCGCCCCCGCTTCGATATGCGGCCACCAGCGGTCGATGAGCGCACGCATGTCGTCCAGGCCCTGCTCCTGGTAATTCAGATGGAAGCGAAGCGCGCCGCAGCAGCCCGCGCGCGGAGCCTCGATGAGCGAAATGCCGACGCGGTCGAGCACGCGCGCCGTTGCAGCGTTGATATCGGGCGAGATCGAGGGCTGCACGCAACCGGCGAGCACGATCATCTTTCTCGCGTGGTGCGGCGCGGGCCACCTGCCGGGCGCCGGAACCGACGCCGGGACCTTTTCGGCGAGCGCGGGCGGCAGGAACGGCCGTACCAGGCGGCCGAGGCGAAGGAGCGGGGCGAACAGAAAACGTCTCGGCAGGACTTCGGCGAGGACCCGGCGCATCACGCTCTGCCCGGCGGGCCGCCTTGTCTGCTCCTCGACGAGCTTTCGCCCGATGTCGAGCAGACGCCCGTACCGCACGCCCGACGGGCAGGTGGTTTCGCAGGATCGGCAGGTGAGGCAGCGGTCCAGGTGCACCCGTGTCTTGTCGGTGATCGCTTGCCCTTCCAGCGCCTGCTTCATGAGGTAGATGCGGCCGCGCGGGCTGTCGTTCTCGTCGCCCAGCAGCAGATAGGTCGGGCAGGTCGCGGTGCAGAAGCCGCAGTGCACGCACTTCCTCAGGATGGCGTCGGCTTCGCGCCCCTCGGGCGTGTCGCGGATGAACTCGGCGAGCGCGGTTTGCATCGTCAGCGAGCTTTCGTCATAGGTCCGGGTACATCCGGCCGCGATTGAAGATGCCCTGCGGATCGAACTCGCGCTTGAGCTCTCTGTGGATCTTCATGAGGGCGGATGCGAGCGGTTGGAACACGCCGGCCGCCTTGTCGCCGCCGCGGAACAGCGTCGCGTGGCCTCCGGCGCGCCTCGCCGCCTCCCGCACCGTGCGCGCATCGGCATGCGAATGAAGCCAGCGCAGCGCCCCGCCCCACTCGATCAGCTGCGTGCCCTGGAGCTTGAGCGGCGGCGTGATCGAAGGCACCGACAGCCGCCACAGCGGGGCGTCGTTGGAGAAGAAGCGATCGGTCTGCTCGCGAATCCCGTTCCAGAACTGCCACGCGTTTTCTCCCTCCACGCGCTCGCCGCCGATTTTCGCGCACGCCTCCCTCACCGCGGCAGCTGCTCCCGAAAGGCGGATCGCGAGATCGTGGCCGGTCCACGCACTGGCACTAATCGGCAGGGGTTTCCCTCCCCAGCGGTTGAGCTGCTCGATCGCCCTGTCCTCGGGCAGCTCGAACCTGAGCGTCGCCTCCGCGACGGGAATGGGCAGCGTCTTGAGCGAGGCCTCGAGGATGATCCCCAAGGTGCCCAGCGATCCTGCCATGAGGCGCGAGACGTCGAACCCGGCGACGTTCTTCATAACCTGCCCGCCGAAACGGAGCACGTCGCCGCGGCCGTCCATGATCTTCACGCCCAGGACGAAATCGCGCAGGGCCCCCGCCGCCTGTCGGCCCGGGCCGGAGAGTCCGGCGGCTACTGCCCCTCCGAAGGTGGCAAATGACGTAACACCGTCGCCGAAATGCGGCGGCTCGAAGGCGAGCATCTGGCCGCGCTGGCGCATCGCCGCTTCGACCTCGGCGAGCCGGGTGCCGCAGCGCGCGGTGATCACGAGCTCCGAGGGCTCGTAGGCAACGATGCCGGAAAGGCCGCGCGTGTCGAGCACTTCGCCTTCGAGCGCTTGGCCGTAGAAGTCCTTGGTGCCGCCGCCGCGAAGGCGCAGCCCTGCCTTCGACCTCGCCGCCTCACGGACCTTTTCGGACAGCTTCTTCAGCTCCGCGTCCACGGCTAGTTGAAGGACATCCCGACGATGGCCTTGACCGTCCAGTCGTCCGTGGCAGGCGTAAGGCCGCGGCCGACGCCGAAGTTCAGGGTCCACGCCTTGCGCTCGATCTCCATCACCGCGTAGAGCGTGCGGTTCTGCTCGTCGCGCGGAAGCGGGTTCGAGAGCGGGCCGTAATCCTGATAGTACTCGGCGCCGAGCGAGAATCCCCGGGCGACGTCGTACATCGCCTTCCAGGCGAGCGTGAAGTCGGGGCTGCCGCGAAAGCCGGGCGACAGGGCCCACTCGAGGATCGGATTCACCCCGATGAGCCAGTCGGCGCCGCGGTAGCCGCCGATGAAGCGCACTTCGTCGTTCCACCTGGAGTCGGAGAAGGACTTGTTGAGGTCGGAGAGTTCGTTGTTGATCCCCGCGTACCAGCCGCTGCCGCCTTCCGCAGCGTGCACCGGCAGCCATTTCACGCGCAGCTTCGCGCCGCCGAAATAGAAGTGCCCGTCGGAATCGGTGGTGGTTGGGAGATAAAGGCCCCAGTCCAGGTCGTGGCCGAGGCCCCACGAGAATTCCGGAGTGATCCGGACCCCGTGGTAGGGAGGAATGTCGCCGGGATAGTCCGGCGTGCTCCTCCCGCTCGGCGTCGTGTTGATGTGAAGCTCGAGTCCGCTCTCGCCGCGGGCGTCGAGGTCGTCCGTATATACCTGGATCTCATCCACGATCGCGAGCGCATCCGGCGCGGGAAAAAGGCACGCGCACAGAAACGCCAGGCAGAGAGACCAGCCAACGCGCGAGGTCGCGCCCCGACACACGTCTAGAATCTCGGCAGCTCGGGATGCGGGAGCTGCCCTCCCTTCACGCGCATGCGGCCGAACTCGGCGCAGCGGTGCAGCGTCGGGATGTTCTTGCCCGGATTGAGGAGGCCCTCGGCGTCGAAGGCGCGCTTCACGCCCTGAAAGCGCTCGATCTCCGCAGTCGAGAACTGCACGCACATCTGGTTGATCTTCTCCACGCCCACTCCGTGCTCGCCCGTGATGGTGCCCCCGACTTCGATGCACTTCTCCAGCACCTCGCCCGCGAAGCGCTCGGTGCGGTCGAGCTGGTCGGGATCGTTGGCGTCGAAAAGGATCAGCGGGTGCAGGTTGCCGTCGCCGGCGTGGAACACGTTAGGGCAGCGCAGGCGGTATTTCTTCTCCATCTCCGCGATGAACTTCAGTATCTCGCCCAGTTTCTTTCGCGGGATGGTGCCGTCCATGCAGTAGTAATCGGGCGAGATGCGCCCCACCGCGGGAAACGCGGCCTTGCGCCCGGCCCAGAATTTCTGCCGCTCCGCCTCGGAGCCCGAGGCGCGGATTGCGGTCGCGCCGGCGCGCCTCAGTACGTCGCTCATGCTGGCGATGCCTTCCTCCACCTCTTCGGGCGTGCCGTCGGCCTCGCAAAGGAGGAGCGCAGCGGCTTCGAGGTCGTAGCCGGCGTGCACGAACTCCTCCACGGCACGCGTCGCCGGACGGTCCATCATCTCCAGGCCCGAGGGTACGACGCCGGCCGCGATGATGTCGGCGACGGCGTTGCCCGCCTTCTCCACATCGTCGAAGGAAGCGAGGATGACGCGCGCCGCCTCTGGCTTGGGCAGGAGCTTCACGGTGATCTCGGTGGCGACCGCGAGCATGCCCTCCGAGCCGATCAGGATCGCGAGCATGTCGAGGCCGGGCGAATCGAGTGCCTCGCTGCCGAATTCGACGATCTCGCCCTCGATCGTGACCGCGCGAACGCGCAGGACATTGTGCACGGTGAGCCCGTATTTCAGGCAGTGCACGCCGCCAGAATTCTCGGCGACGTTGCCGCCGATCGAGCAGGCGATCTGCGAGGAAGGATCGGGCGCGTAAAAGAGGCCGTAAGGCGTCGCGGCCTCCGAGATCGCGAGATTGGTGACGCCGGGCTGCACACGGGCCGTGCGCGCGTGCGGATTGATCGCGAGGATGCGCCGCATCTTCCCGAGCGACAGCAGCACGCCGTCGCCGCGCGGCAGCGCTCCGCCGGAGAGCCCGGTTCCCGAGCCGCGCGCGACGACCGGGACCTTCAGCTCGTGGCAGGCGCGCAGCACTTCGCGGACTTCGTCCTCGGTGGAGGGCAGCGCCACCACCATCGGCAGCTGCCGGTAGGCCGAGAGGCCGTCGCACTCGTAGGCGCGCGTGTCCTCCTCGGCGTGCAGAACGGCGTCGGCGGGCAGCAACTGGCGCAGGCGCCCCGCGACCTCGGCCTGGCGGAGAAAACTGATCCCGGTGACGGCGACGTTCATGCGTGTTTCCCGCTATGCGTGCAGCTTACAAGTAATTCTTTGCCCACGCCAAGCTGTCCCCGGTCTTTCCGCTGGGCAGATATTCGGCGCCGATCCAGCCGCGGTAGCCGAGACGGTCGATGCGATCGAAGAGCGCCGAGAAATCGATCTTGCCCGTGCCGGGCTCGTGCCTGCCCGGGACGTCGGCGCACTGCATGTGCCCGATGCGGCCGAGGTTCGCCGCTATCGTGGCGGCAAGATCGTCTCCCATGATATGCATATGGTAGAGGTCGTACTGAACTTTGAGATTGTCCGCGCCCGCCTCGTCCAGGAGCGCGAACGCCTCAGCCGATCGATTCAGATAAAAACCGGGAACGGCGTGCGTGCTGATCGGCTCGATGAGGAGCGTCATCCCGGCCCGCGCCAGCTCGTTCGCGGCGTAGCGAAGGTTGGCGACGTAAGTCTTCCTCAGCACCGAATGGTCTGCATCCCGCGGCGCGACGCCGGCGAGACAGTTCATCTGCTTGCAGCCCAGCGCCGCCGCGTAGTCGATTGCCCGTGCGACGCCCTCGCGGAACTCCCTCAGTCGCGACGGCAGGCAGGCGATGCCGCGGTCGCCCTTAAGCGGATCTCCCGCCGGAAGGTTGATGAGCACCACCTCGACGCCGGCGTGCCCCGCGATCTGCGCGAGGCGCCCCTTGTCCCAGGCGTAGGGAGACTGGATCTCGACGGCCTTGAACCCGGCGCGCGCCGCCGCCTCGAAGCGACCGGGGAACTCGAATTCCCCGAACAGCATGCTGATGTTCGCGCTGAACCTCGGCACTGGACCGTCAGGCCGGCGCGGGCCTGCGGACCGTCGGCCGCTCGTCGATCGGGAGATTGACGACGACCGAGATCACCGACAGGCCGATCGCGATCAACCATACGATCTGGTACGAGCCGGTGTGATCGAAAACGTAGCCGCCGAACCAGCCGCCGAAGAAGCTGCCGAGCTGGTGGAAGAAGAAGACGAAGCCCGAGAGCATGGCGAGGTGCTTCACGCCGAAAATGCCCGCCACCACGCCGTTGGTGAGCGGCACAGTGCCGAGCCAGAGGAAGCCCATCGTCGCGGCGAACACGTAAGCCGACATGGAAGTGAGCGGAAACGCGATCAGCAACGCAATCGCGACCCCGCGCAGGGCGTAGAGCCCCGAGAGCAGATAGGTCTTAGAGAAGCGGCCGCCGAGCTGCCCCGCGAGGTAGGAGCCGAAAATATTGAACAGACCTATGAGCGACAGGCAGATGGTTCCATCGCGGGCGGTGAGTCCCTGGTCCATGAGGAACGCCGGGAAGTGCGTGCCGATGAAGACCACCTGGAAGCCGCAGGCGAAGTAGCCTGCGCCGAGCAGCCAGAAACCCTTGCGGCGGAAAGCCTCGGCGAGCGCGTCCTTCAGCGACACGCCCGCTCCGGCGGCATGCGTGCCATGGTAGCCCTTGTCGGCCACGCCGAAGGAGGCGGGTATCACCACAGCCATGAGCAGCGACAACGCGATCAGCGCGGAATACCAGCCGAGGCCGGTGATCAGCACCAGCGCAAGAGGCAGCAGGGCGAACTGGCCGAACGAGCCCGCTGCGCTGGAAATGCCGAGCACGATGCTCCGCTTCTCGGACGAGTAGGCACGCCCCAGCGCGCCGAACACGATATTGAAGGTGGTGCAACTCATGCCGATGCCGACGAAGATACCGATCGCGAGCGTCAGCCCGAGCGCGGTGGTCGAGTTTGCCATGAGGACGAGGCCGAGCGCGTACAGGAGCCCTCCCACGAAGAGCACGCGCCCCGCACCGAAACGGTCGGCGAGCATCCCGGTAAACGGCTGCGTGATCCCCCACAGCAGATTCTGCAGCGCGACCGCAAAGCCGAACACCTCGCGCCCCCAGCCGTTGTCCATGCTCATCGGCTGGAGAAACAGGCCGAAGCTGTGCCTGGTTCCCAGTGCCAGCGTCAGGATCACGCTGCCGGACACGAGCATCACGGCGGGAGTTTTCCAGCGGGAAGAAGCCAAGATTCTCATTCGGGCGGCGGAAAGCGCGGGAGCATATCACACGCCCGGGCCTGCTACGACGCCCGGCCCGATGCAGTTCGATACTGTCATGCAACGCGATTTGGCGAGGAGGCTTCACTACATCCGGGAATTCCGGGATTCCCCGACTCCGTTCGAGTTTCAACCGGACACTGTTATTATTAGCGCCCGCTGAAATTTCACGAGCCGAACGAACGCAACAGCTCATGGCCCGCCTATCGCTTCGTGCGTTGAACGGGAAGCGGCTCCAGTTTTTCTTCCCCTTCCTTTCTTGGGGACGCGAGATCGGCCCCGGTACGCTCAGGGCCGACCTCATAGCCGGAATCACCGTCGCTCTAGTCGCCATTCCTCAGTCGCTCGCCTACGCGCAACTGGCAGGCGTGCCGGCATACTATGGCCTCTACGCCACGCTTCTTCCCTGCGTGATCGGCATTCTGTTCGGCTCATCGAGACAGCTGTCGACCGGTCCGGTGGCAATGACATCCCTGCTGACCGCGGCAAGCGTCATTCCGCTTGCTGCCTGGGGCAGCGAACAGTTCTATGCCAGCGTGATCCTGCTGGCTCTTCTCTCGGGCGTGACGCAGATTGCGCTTGGCCTTGCGCGCATGGGGGCGCTGCTGAACTTTCTCTCCCATCCGGTGCTGATGGGTTTCATCAATGCGGCGGCGATCATCATCGGGCTGTCGCAGTTCGCTCCCCTGATCGGCATGTCGCTGCGAAACAGCAAGCATCTTCTCAGCGACATCGCGCATGTTCTCGCAAGCATGGACGAGATGCATGCAGTCTCTTTGCTGTTCGGCCTAGTTTCTCTGGCGCTTATGGTTGCCCTGAAACGATTTGTCCCAAGGCTTCCCGGCGTGCTGATTGCCGTTGCCTTGGCGACCCTCGCCAGCAATTTCATCGGGTTCGAGACAATGGGGGGCCGCGTGGTGGGCAAGGTGCCGGAAGGGCTGCCGGGTTTCGGCATTCCGGCCCTCGACTGGAAGCTGATTCCGAGCCTGATCCCGATGGCCGTCGTCATCGCTCTAGTGAGCTTCGTGGAGGCCATGTCGAGCGGCAAGATCATTGCCATCAGGACCCGCACCCCCTGGGACGAGAACCAGGAATTGATCGGCCAGGGGCTGGCGAAAGTGGCGGCAGCCGTAAGCGGCACCATGCCGGTAAGCGGTTCGTTTTCGCGTTCGGCGCTCAACCTGGCCGCCGGGGCCAGAACGGGAATATCGTCGATCGTCACCGCCGGGGCGGTGCTGCTCACGATCCTGTTCTTCACCCCCCTGCTCTACCATCTGCCGCGGCCGACGCTTGCCGCAGTGATCATCCTGGCGGTCTTCAACCTGATCGATGTCAAGGCATTCGCCGCGGCCTGGCGGGCGAGCCGGCATGACGGCATCGCGGCGGGGACGACCTTCGCCGTCACTTTGGCGCTGGCGCCGAACATTCAATACGGAATCCTGACCGGGATTATCCTTTCGCTCGCCCTGTTTCTGTTCCGCACCATGACGCCCCGCATCGTGCTCCTCGGACTGGACGAGCACGGACGCTTGCAGAACGCGGAAAAGTACAACCTCCCGCGATTTCACCCGAAGGTCATCGCGATCCGGTTTGATGGTCAGCTCTATTTCGCGAATGTCAGCTATTTCGAGCAATCCGTGGTCAACCTGGTCAGCAAGGACCCAAATCTACGATACCTGCTGGTGGATTCGCGGGGCATCAACGGGCTCGATGCGTCCGGAGTGGAAATGCTTCGGGGCCTCGTGGACAGGTTGCGCTCGAACGGAATCGAGCTGGCGTTTTGTAATATCAAGGGACCGGTGGTCGAAGTAATGCTTCGCACGGGACTGCTGGACAAGATCGGAGCAGAGCGCATTTTCCTGACCGAAGAAGCCGCGCTCGAGGCCTTTGAAAAGCGTCTGGCCGGGGAGACTGATTTGCCGGCGCCCGCAAAGTAGCGGGCTTGGTCAGGCGTAATCGCGTTGCATGAGCTGCGGCGTGCGGTCCACCCGCACTAGCAACGCCACCAGCGCCGCCGTCGAGATCAGCATCAGCAGCGGGTCGAACAGCCAGAACACCATCGGCACGGTGTAGTAGAAGGCGCGCATGCCGTAGCTGTAGTAGGCGCCGCCGCGGTTCAGATGGGTCGCTACGTGCTCGGGCGAAATCGCCTTGTGCTCAAGCGAAAGCGGCACGTTGATCATGTAGCCGACGTGGTTGTAGATGCGTATCGACATCGAGAAGCAGAAGAACGCGACGAACAGGTCCAGCAGTAGCAGCAGCAGCTTCGAGAGCCAGAGGGTGCTGCCCGTCGTGCCGAGCAAGTTGAGCGCATGCCAGATGTCCCCGAGCTTGTCGCCCTGCGCGGTCAGGCTCAGCACACCTATGATGAGCAATATCGCAGTCGAGGCGAGAAAGGTGGCCGCCATGGTCGAATTGCGCAGCGTCTGGACGGCGAGAATGTCCTTGCGCTCGCGCATGATGCTCTCCACCCAGGCGGCGCGGGCGATCGCATTGACCGCCTGGATCGTATAAGTCGGGTTGCGCCGCAGCTTGTAGCGCAAGAAAAGTTGATATCCTGCGAGCAGCGCTACGCTGAGCGCAAATGCAAGCAGATCGTTATGGGCTCCCGCAAACTGAGCAAGCCAGGTCGTCATGTGGGCCGGGCCGATCGCCAGAGAAGGTACGAATGATAGCGTCAGCGACGCGCAGACGCTTGTGGCCGGGCACGGCGCTGTTAGTTGCGCTCGGGTTGCTTGCCGCTTGTGGCCCGCGCACGCCGCCGCTACCGCGGCTCGCGCCCGACGCCGTGGTG
>Ga0326726_10001691_pt1 | contig 20509 bp, 16 predicted proteins | sample MHFenrmetagenome_2_FD_207603 | JGI IMG/M metagenome (GOLD analysis project Ga0326726, IMG submission 207603) | Lab enriched peat soil microbial communities from Michigan Hollow, Ithaca, NY, United States - MHF15MN | ecosystem: Environmental > Terrestrial > Soil > Wetlands > Peat | place: USA... | reverse complement strand
ATTGGGCAAGCGCTCAAACGGCAATCCGGAGGTGGTGCTCAACTTCATCACGCCGCACCAGAAGTGGGGCATCCACTCCACCTATACCGACAACCTGCTGATGCTGACGCTGTCGCGCGGCGGGCCGATCGTGTGGATCTCGGAGAAGGACGCGAAGAAGACGGAGATCGTCGACAACGATTGGATCGAGGCCTACAACCTGAACGGCGCGCTCACTGCGCGCGCGGTGGTGAGCCAGCGCGTGCCCGAGGGCATGGTGCTCATGTACCACGCGCAGGAGAAGATCATGAACACGCCGGGCTCGGAGATCATGGGCACGCGCGGCGGCATCCACAACTCGGTGACGCGCACCTGCCCGAAGCCCACCCACATGATCGGCGGCTACGCGCAGCTGAGCTACGGCTTCAACTACTACGGCACCGTCGGCTCGAACCGCGATGAGTTCGTGATCGTGCGCAAGATGGCGACGGTGGACTGGATGGATGCACCCGCGAAGGAGACGGCATGAAAGTCCGCGCTCAAATCGGAATGGTGCTGAATCTGGACAAGTGCATCGGCTGTCACACCTGCAGCGTGACCTGCAAGAACGTCTGGACCAGCCGGCCGGGAATGGAATACGCCTGGTTCAACAACGTCGAGACCAAGCCCGGCGTTGGCTACCCGGACGAATGGGAGAACCAGGAGAAGTGGAAAGGCGGCTGGGAGCGGGGCGCGAACGGCAAGCTGAAGCTCAAGCAGGGCGGCAAGCTCAAGGTGCTCGCCAACCTCTTCGCCAACCCGAACCTGCCCGAGATCGACGACTACTACGAGCCTTTCACCTTCGACTACGAGCACCTGCACGACGCGCCCGCCTCGCAGGCGGCGCCCGTGGCGCGGCCGCGCTCGCTCATCACCGGCGAGCGCATGGAGAAGATCGAAGGCGGTCCGAACTGGGAGGAGATCCTCGGCGGCGAGTTCGCGAAGCGCTCGAGGGACGCGAACTTCGAGGCGATGCAGAAGCAGATGTACGGCGAGTTCGAGAACACCTTCATGATGTACCTGCCGCGGCTGTGCGAGCACTGCCTCAATCCCTCGTGCGTCGCGAGCTGCCCCTCGGGCTCGATCTACAAGCGCGAAGAGGACGGCATCGTCCTCATCGACCAGGACAAGTGTCGCGGCTGGCGCATGTGCGTCTCCGGCTGCCCCTACAAGAAGATCTACTACAACTGGAACACCGGCAAGGCCGAGAAGTGCATCTTCTGCTATCCCCGCATCGAGGCCGGGCAGCCCACGGTGTGCTCGGAGACCTGCGTCGGCCGCATCCGCTATCTGGGCGTGGTGCTCTACGACGCCGACAAGATCGAGGAGGCCGCAAGCGTCGCCGAAGAGAAGGATCTCTACAAGGCGCAGCTCGGCGTGTTTCTCGATCCCGCCTCGCCCCAGGTGATCGAGCAGGCGCGCAAGGACGGGGTGCCCGAAGCCTGGATCGGCGCCGCCCAGGGCTCGCCTGTATACAAGATGGCGATGGACTGGAAGGTAGCCTTCCCATTGCACCCGGAATACCGCACGCTCCCCATGGTCTGGTACGTGCCGCCGCTCTCGCCGATCAGCGCCGCCGCGAACAGCGGGCTCCTCGGCATGAACGGCGTCATTCCCGACGTGTCGCAGCTGCGTATCCCGCTCCGATACCTGGCCAATCTCCTCACGGCCGGAGACGAGGCGCCGGTGAAGCTGGCGCTCGAGCGCATGCTCGCAATGCGCGCCTTCATGCGCGCGCGCACCGTCGAGAAGCGCGAGGACGCCAAGGTGCTGGCGCAGGTCGGCCTCACCGCCCTCCAGGTCGAGGACATGTACCGCACTATGGCGATCGCAAATTACGAAGACCGCTTCGTCATACCGACCTCGCACCGCGAGCACGCCGAGGACGCCTACGACCTGCGCGGCTCCTGCGGCTTCTCCTTCGGCAACGGCTGCTCGGGCGGGGAGTCCGAGACGAGCCTCTTCGGTGGCAGGAAGCGCGTCATCCCGCTGAAAATCGTGAGCGCCAAGGCATGAAGACCTATCTCGCCCTGTCCGCTTTGCTCTCCTATCCTGAAGCCGAGCTCCTCGAAGCGCTGCCGGAGATCCGCGCCGCGCTCGACGAGGAGCGCTTGCTTCCGCGCGCGGCGCGCGGCGAACTCGAGGCGCTCGTCGCCGAACTCGCCAGCCGCGACCTGTACGATTCCCAGGAGCGCTACGTGTCGCTGTTCGACCGCAGCCGCGCGCTGTCGCTGAACCTGTTCGAGCACGTGCACGGCGAATCGCGCGACCGCGGCCAGGCGATGGTCGATCTCGCGGCGCTCTACCGCTCGCGCGGCTTCGAGGCCGCCGGAAACGAGCTGCCCGACTACCTGCCGCTGTTCCTCGAATACGTCTCGATGCTGCCCGGCCGGGAAGCGAAGGATCAGCTCGCGGAGACCGCCGACATACTGCGCGTGGTCGGCGACGGCGTCGCGCGCCGGGGCAGCCGCTATTGCTCGGTGTTCGCCGCGCTCCTCTCGCTCTCGGGCGAGCGGGGCTTGAGCGAGCGGCTCGCATCGCGGCCGGGACCGGCCGAGGAAGATTCGGGCGAAGCGCTCGACCGCGTGTGGATGGACGAGCCGGTCACTTTCGGCGGCGCCTCCGCAACGCCTGCGGCGCAGCCGCTGCAGTTCTACCGCAGGAGGCCCTCGGCATGAGCGACTTCGTGCACCAGCTCCTCTTCGGCATCTATCCTTACGTGTGCCTGGCGGTGTTCCTGCTCGGGTCGCTGGTGCGCTTCGAGCGCGAGCAGTACACCTGGAAGAGCGACTCGAGCCAGCTCCTGCGCCGCGGGCAGCTGCGCTGGGGGTCCAACCTCTTTCACATCGGCATCCTGATGCTCTTCTTCGGGCACCTCTTCGGCATGCTTGTGCCGATGGACTTCTACCATACGCTCGGCCTTTCCACCCCCGCTAAGCAGATGCTCGCCATCTCGGCGGGCGCCATCTTCGGCGTGATGTGCCTCGTCGGCCTCGTCCTGCTGGTTCACCGGCGCCTGGCCGAGTCGCGCATCCGCGCGACCTCCACGCCCATGGATATCTTCATCCTCCTTTGGATCCTGGCGACGCTGCTGCTGGGCCTCGTCTCGATTCTCTTTTCGCTGCAGCACCGCGAGGGCGGGGTCATGCTGCTGCTCGTCCAGTGGGCCCAGCACATCGCGACCTTCCGCGGCGGCGCCGCCGACTTCATCCGCGAGGTCCCGTGGATCTACCGGGTGCACCTGTTCTTCGGGCTTACGGTGTTTCTCCTGTTCCCGTTCTCGCGCCTGGTGCACGTCTGGAGCGGATTCGGGGCGCTCGCCTACCTGACGCGCGCACAGCAGATCGTGCGCAGCCGCTGAGGTCTTTGATCCGGATCGATCGGAGGTGCCATGAAAGAAGCGTTGCTCACAGCACGTGTGCTCTTCGCGGCCGCCTGCGTTGCGGCCTGCGTCCCGGCCGCGCTCGGGGCGGAGCCAAAGGCAAAGATGTCGAAGGAGGGCGAGGCCTGCGTCGCCTGTCATCAGGCCCAGTCGCCGGCGTTCGTGAGGGAGTGGAGGATTTCCAGGCACGCGGCCAAGGGCGTGGATTGCTACGGCTGCCACAAGGCGGACAAGGCCGACGCCGACGCCATGGAGCACAACGGCTTCACCATCGCGGTCCTGGTGACACCCAAGGACTGCGCCCGGTGCCACGAGCGTCAGGTGAGCGAGATGACCTCCAGCCACCACGCGAAGGCGGGGAACATCATCGATTCGCTCGACAACTACCTCGGCGAAGTCGTCGGCGGTCCCGAAGCAGTGGCCGTCGGCTGCGTGCAGTGCCATGGATCGAGAGTGAAAGTGCTATCGGGCGGGAAGCTCGACACCAATACCTGGCCGAACACCGGCATCGGCAGGATCAATCCCGACGGCTCGCTCGGCTCCTGCAGCGCCTGCCACGCCCGTCACAATTTTTCGAAGGCGCAGGCGCGCGAGCCCGAGGCCTGCGGCAAGTGCCATCTCGGCCCCGACCATCCGCAGATGGAGGTCTACCTGGAGTCCAAGCACGGCATCCTGTACGCGGCGAACAAGCAGCGCCTCAACCTGGACAAAAGCTCGTGGGTCGTCGGCCGGGACTACAGCGCGGCGCCGACCTGCGCGACCTGCCACATGAGCGCGACGCCGAAGCAGGCCGCGACCCACGACGTGGGCACCCGCATCTCGTGGACCCTGCGCCCGCCGATCTCGAAGAAGCTTGAGAACGCGGACAAGCGGCGCGCCGACATGAAGGACGTCTGCAGCAACTGCCACGCGCAGCCCTTCGTCGAGGGTTTCTACCAGCAGTTCGACAACCTGGTGAATCTATACAACGAGAAGTTCGCGAAGCCGGCGACCGCCATACGCAACGACCTCATGGATCGCGGCAAGCTGAGCCGCGCCGATTTCGACGAGAAGCTCGACTGGATCTACTACGAGCTGTGGCACCACGAAGGCCGGCGGGCGCGCCACGGGGCATCCATGTCGGGACCGGACTACGCGTGGTGGCACGGGATCTACGAGGTCGCGAAGAATTTCTACACCGAGTTCCTGCCCGAGGTGAAGCGCGTCGCCGGGCCCGAGCTCTACGAGGAGCTGACCCGGAAACACATCGGCAGCGACGTGAGGCACGAGTGGTTCCTGAAGGGCATGAGCAAGGAGCAGCTCGAGAAGATCAGGAAGTTCTACGAGGAGCGCTACGGGAAGGCCGAGGCGCCGGCGAAGTAGCGCTCACGATCGCCTGAGGGGAAGGGCGGAGCTGCCGCAACCGGCCTGTGGGCAGGGCACGTCGTAGAAGAGCGCGTTGAGGTACGCCGCCACGTCGTCAATCTCCTCCCGGCTCCAGTCCTGGCCGGAGACCCTCTGCCAGCGCGACACCTGGAAGAGCAGGTCGTCCCACGACCGGACCAGCCGCTTGTCTCGCCAGTGCACCTGCGCGGTGTGGCAGGCGATGCAGTGCGTGCGGTAGAGGTCGCCGCCGCGTAGCTGATCGGGCCCCGGCGACTTGTCGGCCGGCGCGGCGCAGCCCGCAGCGAGGGCGAGCGCGCAGACGGGCAGCCAGGCTCGAATTCGATTCATGATGAGAGCTCCGGGTCCATGATGACCCGCCGGCCGGCTCGCGCTTTGACGCAGGTCAAAGCCGCTACCCCGGCTTGCCGTCCGCGCGCGAAAGCACGAGGATGGGTGTGTAGACGACGAGGTACAGCGCGAACGCCGCCGTCCACAGCGCTCCCGAGACGAAAAGAGTCTGGAGGTACTGCGCGGGCCACAATCCCGGAGCGAACACGCGCGCGGCGACGCCGAGGGTGAGGAGGAGGTAGGCCGCGGCGACGCTTCCGCTCACCGTCAGCTCCCGGCCCGTGTGCCCCAGCGCCGCGCGCGTCATCACGGCAAGTATCATGGTCCCGAAAACGCCCATAGTCAGCGCGTGCGGCCATTGCGCCGCCCACCCGGCGCCTGCGAGCAGCCACAGCGCCTTGAGCGCGAAGCCGACCGGCATCCACGCATAGCCCAGGTGCAGCACCCACAGGATCGCCTCTCCGCGCGTGCGCAGGCTGCGCCATCCGGAGAGCCGCACGCCTTGAGCGACTGCGACCAGCGCCGCGAGCCATCCCGCAACGGCGCCGTCGGGCTCCCACAGATCGACCAGAGCGACGGCGACCATCAGCGCGACCACCGCGCGCTCGAGCCACGGCAGACTGCGTATTTCCGGCGCCTCCCCGCGTCGCCGCAGGGCGTTGGCGGTGAACGAGGGCACGATGCGCCCGCCGATGACGGTCACGACGATCAGCATCAGGTCGATCGCGATGCGCAGGCTGCGGCTCGCGAGCAGCGGGTCCTGCCGCGCCAAGCCGGCGAGAAACACCGCATCGGCGATCCACAGCGCCGCGAGCATGAAGAGCAGCGGCGTGTTGCGATTGCGCGAGCGCAGGAGTGGAGGCGCGAGCAGGGCGGCGACACCGGGGAAAAACGCGAGCTCGGCCACGGCGAGCGCCCACAAGGGCACGAAGCTCGCGGCTGCAAAGGCGAGGCGCCCGAGAAGCCAGGCCGACGCTACCGCGGCGAGCGGCCAGCCGCCGAATCCCTTCGCGCCGGTCCAGCTGGGAACCGCGGTCAACAGGAAACCGGCGAGCGCCGCGCCGACGAAGCCGTAGAAGAGCTCGTGCGCGTGCCACAGCTGGGGAGGCAGCGCGCCGAGCGGCATCGTCCCTTGAGCGATCATCGCCAGCCACGCCGGGACCACGAGGACGGCACTCAGGCCGGCCGCGAGGAAGAACGGCCGGAAGCCGTAGGCAAACAGCGCGAAGCGGCGAAGCGCGGATTCTGTCAAAGCGATGGGCTACGCGTAACGGCTACGGCGGCGATGTAGCCGAAGACGGCCAGCGCCGCCACCCAGGCGGCGACGCGCGCCCGCTTCGACCGCCCGGGCCGAAGCGCCAGCATGCCGAGGCCGATATACAGGGGGAGCGCTACGAGCTTCGCCGTCAGCCAGGGCGTCGCGCCGGGCGCAAGACGCAGCTCGAAGGCGAGCCAGATGCCCGCCGCGAGCAGCACGGTATCGTTGAAATGCGGCACGACCCTCACCCAGCGCCGGCCCAGCTGCTCCGAGTCCAGCAACATCCACACCCCGCGAAGGAAGAACAGGGTAAAGCTTAGCGCGACGGCGGCGAGATGAACGACCTTGAGGGCGGAATACGTCAAAGCCGCTCGGCCACGACGCGGAAGTGATGGCCGATGATGGCGAGCTCCATCGCGACGCGGAACTTGCGCGGGCGCACGATCAGCGTCCCCCAGAACAGCCGCCAGAACGCGATCCGTCCGCCGCGCAGGATGCCGAGCGCCCACAGCGAGCGCAGGAACGCGCTCACGTCCGACCCGGCGAGGCGCAGGCTGGGGCCGCGCGGCCGCCAGGTCGAAAGGAAGGCGCGCACGCGGCGGTAGTAGTTGTCCGGCGCGTAGAGCGAGCGCATCAGCTCGCGGTAGCCGTCGAACAGGTGCTCGCGGTCCAGCCGCGGGACGAAGTTGAGCACGGCGGCGGTGTTGTCGCCGATGCTGTCGGCCAACATGCGTCCTTCCCGAGCCAGCCGCTCGTAAAGCCGCGTCTGCGGCAGCGCCGTGAGCAGTCCCACCATCGCGGTCACCACGCCGGAGCGCTGGATGAACTCGAACTGGCGGCGGAAGATGTCGAGCGGGTCGTTATCGAAGCCGACGATGAAGCCGCCCATCACTTCGAGCCCCGCCCCCTGGATCGCGCGCACCGCGTCGGCGAGATCGCGCTTGCTGTTCTGCACCTTGTGGCATTCCTCGAGGCTTTCGGTCACGGGAGTCTCGAGGCCGACGAAGACCTTCTTGAAGCCCGCGCGCACCATCAGCTCGAGCAGATCGTCCTGGTCGGCGAGATTGACCGAGGCCTCGGTGAGGAATCCTATCCCCGGCCGCGTGCGCTCGCGCCATTCGACCAGCGCGCCGAGCAGCTCGCGCACGCGCTTCTTGTTGCCGATGAAGTTGTCGTCGACGATGAACACCATGTCACGCCAGCCGGCGCTGCGCAGGGCCTCGAGCTCGGCGATGACCTGCTCAGGTCTCTTGGTGCGCGGCACGCGGCCGTTCATCACGACGATGTCGCAGAATTCGCAATCGAACGGGCAGCCGCGCGAGAACTGTACCGGCATGGTCACGTAGTGACTCACGTCGACGAGGTCCCAACGCGGCACGGGCGCGTGACTCACGTCGGGAAAGTTCGCCGCGCGATAGATCCCTTTCACGCACCCGGCGCGCATGTCGGCGACCAGTGCGTCGATGAGGTCCTCGGCTTCGCCGAGGACGAAATGCGGAATCTCGGGGAAGTCCCGGTGGCCGGTGGTGAAGAGCGGCCCGCCGGCGACGACCGTGCGGCCGAGCGCGGCGCAGCGCAGCGCGATCTCGTGCGCCGAGTCCTTGTGCACGATCATGCCGGAGAGGAACACCCAGTCGGCCCAGGCGATGTCGCGGTCCTCGAGCGGCTCGACGTTGGTGTCGACGAGCTTCAGCTCCCAGTCGTCCGGAAGCAGCGCGGCGACCGTCAGCAGGCCGAGCGGCGGGAACGCCGCGCGCTTCGCGACGAACCTGAGCACGTGCTTGAAGCTCCAGAAGGTGTCCGGACTGCGAGGGTAGACCAGCAGGATCTTCATTTCGTCCTCCGTGGGCTCGGTGCGGCTAACCCACGATCATCCACGGAAAGCGCCTCGCCGTGGACGGGAAAATCTGCTTGTTATTTGATCTGGATCAAAACACTGGACGGAATTGGGCGGGCTCAGGCATAACTGCGCAGGCGCTGCGAAAAGTCCGCCAGCGCCCGGATGCCACTCGCTTCGGCTCGCCTGCACCAGTCCTGGAACTGCCTGACGAGCTGATCCCTCGGCGCCGCGGAGCGCTCCCACAATGCCGCGAGCTCCCGGCGCATCGAAACCATCGTCTGCAGCACCTGCGACTTCGGCAGTGCCTCGTTCAGCTTCGCGCGCTCCGCCTCGCGGAGTATCCGTTCGTTGCGCGTCAATGAGCCTTCGATGCCCTGCAGCAAGCGCGCTTCCGCCGGGGCGAAGCGTCTCAGTCGGCCCAGCTCCTTCGCGTAAATGACCTTGAGGGACTTGGCGTACTGCGCCAGCACTTCGTAGCGATTGGCGATCACCGCCTGCAGCACCTGGAGATCCACCGCCGGTTTCGGCCGGGAGAGGTGAGGCCTCGGTGCCACGTGCTTGACCTTCGCCAGCGCCAGAGCCTGGAATACGCGGATGTATAACCAGCCGATGTCGATCTCGTACCATTTGTTCGAGAGCTTGGCCGAGGTCGGATAAGCGTGATGATTGTTGTGCAACTCCTCTCCGCCGATGATGATGCCCCAGGGCGCGATGTTCGTGCTCCAGTCTGGCGTGGACCAGTTGCGATAGCCCCAGTAGTGGCCTACGCCGTTGATGACGCCGGCCGCCCAGAACGGGATCCACACGAGCTGCACGAGCAGAATCAGGCCGCCGGGCACGACGCCGAACAGGACGATGTCGATCACGCCCATCAACGTGATCCCCAATATCTGATGCCTGGAGTAAACGTTGCGCTCGAGCCAGTCGTCGGGCGTCCCGGCGCCGTAGCGTTCCAGGGTTTCGGGATCGCGCGCGGCCTTGACGTACAGGAACACTCCGCCCCAGAGCACGCGGGCAATGCCGTAGATCTGCGGGCTGTGCGGGTCCTCGGGCGTGTCGCACTTGGCGTGGTGCTTGCGATGCACGGCGGCCCATTCCCGGGTCACCATGCCGGTCGTCATCCACAACCAGAGCCGGAAGAAATGGCTGAGCGCCGGATGCAGGTCGAGGGCGCGGTGAGCCTGATGCCGGTGCAGGAACAGCGTGACGGCAACGATGGTGATATGGGTAAGGACCGCGGCGACGATCACGTAGCCCCACCACGGCAAGTCCAATACGCCGTAATAGAACACGATGCATTCCTTTTCTATGGGCCCAATCGACACTCTAGGCCGGCGGCAAGGCACTTTCTTGATCTAGCTCAAGCCTTGCGCGGGCCGGCCGCTCCTAGTCGAGCCCGAAGCGACGGACGAGCGCAGCTTTCACCGATTGGGTGAGCAGCAGATAGCAGACCAAGATCGCCGCGAGCGCGATCCAGTACGCCGGCGGCAGGGGCGTCAGCCCGAGCAGGGGCCCGAACTGGGAGAAAGGCAGCCATAGGGCCGCGGCGCAGACGGCGATCGTCGTCGCGAGCAGTGGAACGGAGGGCCGGCTGTCGCGAAACGGAACGCCGGCGGTGCGGATCACGTGCACGATCAGCGTCTGCGACAGCACCGATTCCACGAACCAGCCGCTCTGGAACAGGCCTGGATTGTCGCGCGCGTGGAGCGCGTACAGCAGCGTGAAGAAGGTGACGTAGTCGAACAGCGAGCTGATCGGCCCGAACACGAGCATGTAGCGGCCGATGTTGCCGATGTCCCACTTGCGCGGTTGCGCGACATAGGCGGCGTCGACGCTGTCGGTCGCGAGCGCGGTCTGGGAGAAGTCGTACAGCAGGTTGTTCAGCAGCACCTGCACCGGCGCCATCGGCAGAAAGGGCAGGAAGGCGCTCGCCCCGACGACCGAGAACATGTTTCCGAAGGCGGAGCTCGCGCCCATGCGGATGTACTTCAGAACGTTCGCGAACACGCGCCTGCCTTCGATCACACCCTCACCGAGCACGAGCAGGCTCTTCTCCAAGAGAATGATGTCGGCGGACTCCTTGGCGATGTCCGCCGCGCCATTTACCGACACGCCGACGTCGGCGGCCCGCAGCGCGGGCCCGTCGTTGATCCCGTCGCCGAGATAGCCGACGACACCGCCGCCCGCTCGCAGCGCGGCGATGATGCGCGCCTTCTGCTCCGGCGCGAGCTTTGCGAACACCGCCGTTCGCGCAGCGGTCTGCGCCAGCATCGCGTCGTCCATATGCTCGAGCTCGCTGCCAAGTACGACCGTGCCGGTCTCGATTCCTACCATGGCGCAGACTTTTCTGGTCACAATCTCGTTGTCCCCGGTCAGGACTTTCACCTGCACGCCGCGCTCGTGCAGCGCCCGGACGGCGCCGGCCGCGCTCTCCTTGGGCGGATCGAGAAACGCGACGTACCCGGCGAGGACCAGCTCCGACTCGTCCGCGCCGCTGCACACGGTTTTCGAAACGGGGATGTGCTTGTAGGCCACCGCGATCACACGAAAGCCCTCCTCGTTCAGGCCGCGGATGACCGGAAGCAGGCCAACGCGGTGCGCCGCGGTGAGAGGAACGACTTTGTCCTTTTCCTCGAAGTGTTCGCACACCGCGATGGTTTCCTCCGGCGCGCCCTTGCAGATCAGTACGTGGTGCGTCGGATCGCGCGCGACCATCACCGACATGCGACGGCGCAGAAAGTCGAAAGGCACTTCGTCGATCTTGCGATAGCTGCGAGGAACGTGGACGTGCTCGCGCATCTCGGCGTGCTCGAGGATGGCGACGTCGAGAAGGTTCTTCAGGCCCGACTGGAAATGGCTGTTGAGGTAGGCGAGCTCGAGCACGTGCCGGCTTTCGTCCCCGAAAATATCCACGTGCTTCTCGAGAATGACCTTGTTCTGCGTGAGCGTCCCAGTCTTGTCGGTGCACAGCACGTTCATCGCGCCAAGGTTCTGAATCGCGCTCAGGCGCTTGACGATCACCTTCTTGCGCGACATCGCGAGCGCGCCCTTGGCGAGATTGATGGTCACCACCATCGGCAACATTTCGGGCGTGAGACCGACTGCCACGGCCACGGCAAACAGGAAAGCCTCGACCCAGTTGCCTTTCGAGAGGCCGTTGATGAGGAAGACCAGCGGCACCATCACCAGCATGAAGCGCAGCATCAGCCCGATAAAGCGCTTCACGCCCAGATCGAAGCTCGTCGGCTGGCCCTCGGCCGCGATCGATGCTGCGATCGAGCCGAAGCGGGTGTGCGCGCCCGTTGCGATCACGAGGGCGGTCGCGGTGCCGCTCACCACGTGTGTGCCCAGGAAGGCGACGTTGGACAACTCGAGGGCCGATGCGGCGCCCGGCGGCGCGGCGGCGTGCTTCTCCGCGGGCATCGATTCTCCGGTGAGCGCGGACTGATCGACGAACAAGTCCTTCGATTCGAGCAGTCGGACGTCGGCCGGAATGAGATCGCCCGCCGCGAGTTGCACGACGTCCCCGGGAACCAGGTGGGCTATAGGGATCTCGTGCAGGCGGCCTTCGCCGACGACCGGGTTCTTCGCCGTGGTCTTGCCGCGGTCCCTTCGCAATACGCTCGCCGTCGTATGTACCATCGCCCGCAGGCGCTCGGCTGCCTTACTGGAACGCACTTCCTGAAACCAGGAGAGGAGCACCGAGAGCACGACCATGATGGCGATGACCGCCGCTCCGCGCGTCTCTCCGCTCAGCCGCGCAACGACCGCGAGCCCGAGAAGAAGAAGCGACAAAGGACCCAGGAAGAGTTGCAGCAGGCGCGCGAGCGACCCCCGGCGCCGCTCGCGGGCGACTGCATTCGGGCCGAAGCGCGCGAGACGCGCGACGGCTTCGTGCCGCGTCAGCCCTGCCGGCGAAGCGGCGAGGCGGGAAAAGAGCAGCTCGAGGTCAGCCCGCGCCGCCTCTTCGACGCTCAGCTGGGCGTGCTCGGGTCTCTCTTGAGTCTTCAACGCGTCCAGGTTGCGCGGAGGAGGTTCTCCTCCTTACTGTACTGCAGCGCGAGGCTGCCCTTGCAGGCGTCGTGGATGTTCTCGGCGATGCGCCGCGCCAGGTGCGCGTCGGTGGTCGTGACCATCACGCCGCCCTCGATGTCCTTGATCGCCATGATCCTTTGCAGCGGATGGTCGGCCTTCTCTTTCGCCTCGCAGTTCTTGGCGATGTTGAGGATCTCGTCGCGGTGGGTGGCGAAGTACTCGCCGCCCAGGCTCACGTATCCCGCGGGAAAGCCATCGCGGATGCGCTGGCATGCCGGGCAGAGCTGCTCGTGCACCTTCTCGCCCGGCGAGCCAACCCAGGTCCAGCGCCCCCTGTGGTACACGGCGCCGCACTCGGGGCAGCGCGTGGGGTCGGGCAGCTTGACTTTGGCCTTGTAGCTGTCGTGCCTCGGGTTGTCGAGCAGCTGCTCGCGACGCGGCGGGCGGGATCCGCCTGTTCCGGACTTCATGATGGCTCTCCTTTCGCCGCGCGCCGCGGCTTGGTTGCGTGCTTCTTGACCTCACGGCGCGCGACGCGCGCGGTGTCCTCGAGCTGGCGCCGGAGCGAAAGGAAAGAGTCGCGCAGGGCGAGGTAGGGATCCTTGTCGTGGCGGTGGTTCGACACGATTTCCCTGCCTGGAACGCGCAGCGCGACGCGGACGTGGAAGAGACGGCCCTTGCTGCGGTGCCTGCGCAATTCCTCGATGCTCACGCGGCAGCTCACGATGCGCGCGTGAAATTTCTCCACCTTCTCCGCCATTTTTCGCACGCGCGCCTCGAGCGCCTGCGAACGCGGCAGGTTGAGGACGGTGATCTGAAGGGGTACTCGCATGGCCGATCCCGTCTAGCCGCGCCGGGCGGAGCGGACCATAAGTACCGGCACCGGAGAGTTGCGCACGACCAGCTCGGCGTCGCTCCCGAGCAGCATGCGGTTGACCCCGCGCCGCCCATGAGTGCCCATCACGATCAGGTCGGCCCGCCAGCGCTTCGCCCGCCCGATCAGCACCTCCGCGACGCGCCCGGTCGCGTTTTCCCACAGCTCGGTTTCGGCCCGGACTCCCCGTGCGGCCGCCGCCTTCGCGGCCCGTTCGAGCACCCGTTTTCCGGCGCGCTTCATCGATTCGATGATCGGCTCGATGTTGAGCCCGGCCTCGCTCGAACTGAAGATCATCAGCTCGTCGACGATGTTGATCAGCCGGACCTTCGCCTTCTGGTTCTTGGCCAGCCGCAGCGCCTCGTTCAGCCCGGCCGTCGAAGTCGGGCTTCCGTCCACCGGCACCAGGATTCGCTTGTAGACCATGGTTCGCTCCATTCGCTTATCGATTCGATATTATCCTAGTCAAGCTAACCGCCGTCCCGGGCAAGGCTGTTGATCTACGTCAAGCCGATGCCGCGTGTCGAATCAGCTTGATCTGCATCAACGCTCAAGGCGGGCCGGCGCGTAGAGTGGGCATCGACGTTGTTCCTCCGAGTAGCAGCGCTCTCACGCGAAGATCGCGCAATGCACCGCATTGAGGGCCCTCTGAACGGGTTGTCGGCCGCCGAGGCGGCGCGGCGCCTCCGGGAGGAAGGGCCGAACACCATCCCCACCGCGAAGGGCCCCGGCCTCGCGCGCCTTGCGCTCGAGGTCCTGCGCGAGCCGATGCTGCTGCTGCTGCTGGGGGCGTCCACCGTCTATCTCCTGATCGGCGATCTCACCGAAGCGCTGATTCTGGCCGCCTCGATCCTCGTGGTGATCGGGATCAGCATCGGCCAGAGAGCCAAGACCGAACGGGCGCTCGAAGCCTTGCGCGACCTCTCGAGTCCGCGCGCGCGGGTGGTGCGCGACGGCGTGCAGCAGCGCATCGCCGGCGCGGAGGTGGTGCGCGGCGACCTGCTGATCCTCTCGGAGGGAGACCGCGTTGCCGCGGATGCGCGCCTGCTCGCCGCGAACGACCTGACGGCGGACGAGTCGCTGCTCACCGGCGAGTCCCTGCCCGTCGAAAAACACTCCTCGGGCGCGCCGGAACAGGCGCACAAGGTGTTCTCCGGAACGCTCGTCGTCCGGGGGCATGGGTACGCCGAGGTCGTCGCCACCGGGGCGCGCAGCGAGCTCGGCCGGATCGGCCGCATGCTCGGCGAGATCGAGTCCGAGAAGACCTCGCTCGAGATCGAGACGCGCAGGATCGTGAAGCTCGTCGCCACCTTTGCGGTGAGCTTGAGCGCTCTGGTCGGCCTGCTTTACTTCGCGGTGCGCGGCGGCTGGGTGGAGAGCGCTCTCACGGGACTCACGCTCGCCATGGCGATCCTGCCCGAGGAGTTTCCCGTCGTGCTGACCGTGTTCCTCGCGCTCGGCGCCTGGCGCATCGCGCGCCGCGACGTGCTGACGCGGCGCATGCCGGCCATCGAGATGCTCGGCGCTGCGACGGTGCTGTGCGTGGACAAGACCGGGACGCTGACGGAAAACCGCATGGCCGTAAAGGAGCTGTTTGCCGACGGGAGCTGGGTCGGCGCCGGCCGGCCGCTCTCCGCGAACCAGCGCGCCGTTCTCGCCCACGCGGCGCTCGCGAGCGAGCTCGCGCCTTTCGATCCCATGGAGAGCGCCATTCTCGCCGCGGCGGCGGAGCGCGCCCCCGAGGCCGTTGAATGGCGCAGGGCCTGGCGGCTCGATCACGATTATTCGCTGAGCGAGACCTTCCTCGCCGTGTGCCACGCGTGGCGAGACGCCGAGGGCCGCGCCGTCGTCGCGGTCAAGGGCGCGCCCGAAACCGTGGTCGCCGCTTGCCGGCTGGAGCCGGACGAGGCGGAAGCGCTGCTCTCCCAGGCGCACGCCGGAGCGGAGCGCGGGATGCGGATTCTGGGCGTCGGCTCCGCGCAATGGCTTTCGGCGGACTGGCCTGCGGATCCGCGGGAGTTTCCCTTCCGCTGGCTCGGCTTCGTGGCGCTCGCCGACCCGCTGCGGCCGGCGGTGCCCGCCGCCGTCGCGGAGTGCCGGCGCGCGGGCATCCGGGTGGTCATGATCACCGGAGACCACGGAGGAACCGCGCTCGCGATCGCGCGCGAGGCCGGCATCCGCACCGAGGGCGGGCTGCTCACCGGGATGGACCTCGTTTCGCTCCCCAAGGCCGAGCTGGCGCAGGCGGTGCGCGGCGTCGACGTGTTCGCCCGCGTCCTGCCCGAGCAGAAGCTGCAGCTGGTCGCGGCGCTGAAGGCGGGAGGAGAGATCGTCGCCATGACGGGCGACGGCGTGAATGACGCTCCGGCCCTCAGGGCGGCCCACATCGGGGTGGCGATGGGCGGCCGCGGCACCGACGTCGCCCGCGAAGCCGCGTCGCTCGTCCTGCTGCGCGACGAGTTCGCTTCGATCGTCGACACCGTGCGCCTGGGCAGGCGCATCTACGACAACCTGCGCAACGCCATGGGCTACCTGCTCGCCGTTCACGTGCCGATCGCAGGCATATCCTTCCTGCCCCTGATTCTGGGCGGGCCGATCGTGCTCTATCCCGTGCACGTCGTGTTTCTCGAGTTCGTGATCGATCCCGCCTGCTCGGTGGTGTTCGAGGCGGAGAGCGGGGAGCGCGAGGCGATGCAGCGTCCGCCGCGCGATCCGCGCGAGCCCCTGTTCAGCGGAGCCATGCTCGCCGTGAGCCTCGGCCTCGGGGCAACGGTCCTGCTTGCGGTGGTGCTAGTCTACGCATGGAGTCTCTTCGGAGGACGAGGGGAAGGCGAGATGCGTGCGCTGAGCTTTGCTGCGATCGTGATCGGAAACCTGGCCCTGATCTTCGCCCATCGCTCGCGCTCGCAATCGATTCTCGCCACGCTCGCGCGGCCCAACCCGGTGCTGTGGTGGATGACGCTCGCGACACTCGCCGCGCTCGGCCTGGCGATCTATCTGCCGCCGGTGGCTGCCGTGTTCCGCTTCGCGCCGCTCGGAGCGGCGGACATCAGCCTCGCCCTCGCCGCCGGCGTCGCCGGCGTGGTGTGGATCGAAGGCTGGAAGCGGTACGCCGGGCGCCGCGGGGCGCGAGCCCGATGAGGTTGATGCGGAACGTATCGGGCAAGCACTACCTGACGCCCTTGTTCGAGCCGGGCTCGGTCGCGATCATCGGCGCAAGCGAAACTCCGGGCAAGGTGGGCACCGTGCTGCTTGCCAACATGCTCGCCGCCGGTTACCGGGGGGCGCTGTTCGCGGTCAATCCGAAGTACTCGACGGTGCGCGGCGTGCCCTGCTATGCGTCGGTCGGCAAGGTCCCCGCGCATCTCGACCTCGCCGTCGTCGCCACTCCCGCGAGGACCGTGCCGGAGGTGATCGACGAGTGCGGCAGGGCGGGTGTGCGCTCCGCGGTGGTCATCACCGCCGGCTTCTCCGAAGCCGGGCCCGAAGGTGCCGGGCTCGAGCGCACGCTCCTCGAGAATGCGCGCCGCGGCGGCGTGCGCCTCATCGGCCCGAACTGCCTTGGAATAGCGCGCCCCGGGGTGGGGCTCAATGCCACGTTCGCGCGCGGTGCCGCGCTCCCGGGGTCGCTCGGCCTGGTGTCGCAGTCCGGCGCCGTGTGCGCGGCCATGCTCGACTGGGCGACGCCGAACAAAGTCGGCTTTTCCAGCATCGTTTCGCTCGGCGGCTCGAGCGACATCGATTTCGGCGAGATCATCGACTATCTCGCGAACGACCCGGAGACCGAGCACATCCTGCTCTACATCGAGGGCATCCGCGACGCACGCCGGTTCATGTCCAGCCTGCGCGCCGCGGCGCGCGCGAAACCGGTCATCGTCATGAAGGTCGGCCGCCATCCCGCGGGGTCGCGGGCCGCGGTATCGCATACCGGCGCGATCGTCGGCGCCGACGACGTCTTCGACGCGGCGGTGGGGCGTGCCGGCGTGGTGCGCGTCGCGAGCGTCGGCCAGCTCGTCGCGGCGGCGCAGGCCCTCGCTTCGCACGTGCGCCCGCTGGGCGACCGGCTCGCCGTGATCACCAACGGGGGCGGCCCGGGGGTGATGGCGGCGGACCGGCTTGCCGACCTGGGACTTTCGCTCGCCGAGCTCAGCCCCTCGACCGTGGAGGCGCTGCACCGGGCGCTTCCCGCCAACTGGTCGCACGGCAATCCGATCGACCTGATCGGCGATGCCGACAGCGCGCGCTACAAGGCCGCGGTCTCGGCGTGTCTCGCCGACGGCGGCATCGACGGGATCCTGGTGATTCTCACGCCGCAGGCGATGACCGAAGCGGAGGCGACGGCGCGCGCCGTGGTCGAGGCGGCCGGGGGCGCGGCGAAGCCCCTCATCGCCTGCTGGATGGGCGAGGCGAGCACTGCCCCCGCGCGCAAGCTCCTGCACGATGCCTCGATCCCCGTGTTCCGCACGCCCGACCCCGCGGTCGAGATGTTCGCACACCTCGCCGCCTACTATCGCAATCAGCGCACCCTGCTTCAGGCCCCGGGACCGCTGGCGCATCAGGCTGCGCCGGACGTCGCGGGGGCGCGGCTGGTGATCGACAGCGCGCTCGCCGAGCGGCGCAAGGTGCTCTCCGAGACCGAAGCGAAGGCGCTGCTCGCGGCGTTCCACATCCCGATCGCGCAGACCGTCCTCGCGCGCTCGGCGCGCGACGCCATGCTGATGGCGCAGGAGATGGGGTTTCCGGTTGCCATGAAAATCGATTCGCCCGACATCCCGCACAAGAGCGACGTCGGCGGCGTGCGGCTCAACCTCAGGGACGCGGAGAGCGTGCGCTCGGGTTACCGGGAGATGCTCGACCAGGTCGGCGGCAAGCGTCCGGAGGCGCGCCTGAACGGCGTCACCGTCGAGCCGATGGTCGCGCGGCCCCACGGGCGCGAGCTCATCGTCGGGGTGATCCGCGATTCGGTTTTCGGGCCCGCGATCACCTTCGGCATGGGAGGCTGGGCGGTGGAAGTGCTTCGCGACCGCGCCGTGGCGCTGCCGCCGCTCAACGCGTTTCTCGTCAGAGACATGATAAGCCGCACGCGGGTGTCCCGCCTGCTCGGAGCCTTCCGTAGAATGCAGGCCGTCGACATGCAGGCTCTCGAATCGGTGCTGCTCAGGGTCTCGGAGATGGTGTGCGAGTTGCCGCAGATCGAGGAGTTCGAGATCAACCCTCTTATCGCGGACGAAAGCGGCGCCATCGCGGTGGACGCGCGCGCCGTCGTGAGCGAGGTGCCGCCGATGCGCAATCGCTACGCGCACATGGCGATCCATCCCTATCCGGCCGATCTCGTGGCGAAATGGGAGCTTTCCGACGGCACGGTCGTCAACACCCGGCCGATACGGCCCGAGGACGCCGAGATGGAGCAGCAGTTCGTCAGAAACCTCTCGGACCGCAGCCGCTACTCCCGCTTCATGAACTCGGTGCGCGAGCTCACCCCGGCGATGCTGATGCGCTTCACGCAGATCGACTACGACCGCGAGATGGCGTTCGTTGCCGTTCGCGAAGAGCAAGGCAAGGAAGAGGAAATCGCGGTGGCACGCTACGTCACCAATCCGGACGGAAGGACCTGCGAGTTCGCCGTCGTGGTCGGCGACGCCTGGCAGGGCAAGGGGCTAGGCCGGCGCATGCTCGAGACCATCATCGACGTGGCGCGCTCGCGCGGGCTTGAGCTGATGGTCGGACATGTTCTTGCGGCCAACCAGCCGATGCTGACCTTGTGCACCAAGCTGGGCTTCCGGATATCCGAACATCCGGAAGACTCGACGGTAAGGCGCGCAACGCTCGAGCTCGCGGCGCGGCGGGGTTGATCCAGGTCAATCCGGGAAACGCCGGGTCGCTCACCATTGGCGTGTGGCACCGACTGCGCTCCTGAAAAAGCCCGGGTGGCTCGTGCTCGCTCTGGCGGCGGCAGGAGCAGCTGCCTTCTTTTCCCGCGATGCGATCCTGGGCAAGCCGGTCGAGGCCCACGAAGCGATCCGCGGCGATCTCGTCCAGACCGTCGTCGCGAGCGGACGCATCATCACGCCGCAGCGCCTCTCCGTCGGAGCGACGGTCACGGAGCGTGTAGCGCGCATTCCGGTGAACGAGGGCCAGAAGGTGCGCAAGGGCGACGTCCTCATCGAGCTCGACGACAAGGACGAGCGCGCCGCCCTCGAGCAGTCCAAGGCCAGCGTGGCGCAGGCGGAGGCGAAAGTGCGGCAACTGCGCGAAGTGGCATTGCCGGCGGCGGAGCAGACTCTCGTGCAGGCGCAAGCGACCGCCGTGCAGGCGCGAGCGCAGTTCGACCGGATGAAAACGCTGCGCGAGCGCGGCTTCGTCGTGCAGTCGCAGATGGACGACGCCCAGCGCGCGCTGGACATCGCGGAGAGCCAGCTCCGCGCGGCCCGGCTGCAAGTCGAAACCAACAAGCCGACGGGGAGCGATTTCGCTCTGGCGCAGACTGCGCTCGATCAGGCCCGCGCGAATCTGCGCGTAGCGCAGGTGAAGCTCGAACAGACGGTGATCAAGGCGCCGGTGGACGGCACGCTCATCGCGCGGAACGTCGAGGTCGGGGATGTGGCGCAGCCCGGAAAGGACTTGATGGTGCTCGCCCCGGTCGGAGAAACCCAGGTCGACGTGATGATCGACGAGCGGCAGCTCTCGCGGCTCGCGCTCGGACAGAAGGCGCTCGGGTCGGCGGACGCCTTTCCGAACCAGCGCTTCGCGGCAGAGCTCGTCTACATCAATCCCGCGGTCGATCCGCTGCGCGGCTCGGTCGAGGTGAAGCTGAGGGTGCCCGATCCGCCGGCGTATCTGGTGCAGGACATGACCGCGTCGGTGGACATCGAAGTAGCGCGGCGCGCCGACACGGTCTATGTTCCCACCGACGCCGTGCACGACGCGAACGGCGCCCAGCCCTGGGTGCTCGCGATCCGCGGGTTCCGCGCGGTGCGCCAGCCGGTGAAGCTGGGCTTGCGCGGTGACAGCCGGATCGAGATCCTCGACGGCATCGAGGCGGGCGACAAATTGGTCCCCGCGACCAATGCGCTCGTGAAGGCCGGGCAGCGCGTGCGCGCGGTCGCGCCGCAGAACCCCGCCCGATGAACCGCTTCACGCCGTTCGAGTGGATCGCCGCGATGCGCTTCATGCGCGAGGGGCTGGTGCAGACGCTGCTGATCGTCGCCGGCGTCGCTCTGGGCGTGGCGGTCATCGTATTCATGTCCGCCGCGCTCGCCGGCTTGCAGACCAACATCATCCGCCGCACGCTCAATTACATGGCGCCCATCGTCGTCATCCCGCCGCAGCAGGTCGCGCGGCCGCTGCGGGAGGGCGAAAAGGGTTCCGCCGTTCTGGTGCAGCCCAGGT
>Ga0326726_10001690_pt1 | contig 20524 bp, 21 predicted proteins | sample MHFenrmetagenome_2_FD_207603 | JGI IMG/M metagenome (GOLD analysis project Ga0326726, IMG submission 207603) | Lab enriched peat soil microbial communities from Michigan Hollow, Ithaca, NY, United States - MHF15MN | ecosystem: Environmental > Terrestrial > Soil > Wetlands > Peat | place: USA... | reverse complement strand
CTTAGCGCCCGCAGTGAAATTACGGCGCAGTTTTCTACCTGTGATTTCCTACCTGTATTCTCATATTCTCATTTTTCAGAGCGCTCCTTCTCTCGGAGACAGAGCTTACGGAGCACAACAAGATCTCCCGAATCGGCGGCCAGATCCGTGGGCACGAAGAGGCGATTACCGTGGTAGTCCATACTGCTGATCTTTGGCAGATTGAGGCGTAGGGGATCGCGCTCGTTCGTGTCGTTCGCCCGCTCCTCGATGGCCTCCTGATTGCCCGCAATCGTAGATATGACCCCGGTTACGCCATCGATCACGCGAACAACTTGGTTAAAACGATCGCCGATGTACACGTTCCTTTCGTCGTCAAGTGAGAGGGAGATCGGACCGTCGAATTTTGCGTGCGGACTGCTGCCGAAGCGTGCGTACCGAGCGTCTCCTCCATCGCCCTCGTATCCCGGACGGCCATCCCCCGCGATCGTGGTGACGCATCGCCGGGTCGCGTCAACGAGACGGATGGCGAAGTTGCGGCTGTCGAGTACATAGATCGTGTTACGCGGGCCTCGCCGTATGTCGTAAATCCAGCTGAAGCGCGTCTCGTTGAACGGTACTGGATCCGCCCGAAATCCTGAAGTTCCGTCGCCGAGCACCTCGACGGGATGGCCGGTTGAGTCGAACCGCCAGAGCCGGCAACCGCTCACCTCGTTCACCCAGATGCCGCCCTCCTCATCGACGACGCAGTTGCCCATGTCGACCATGCCGAGCGCATGCCCATCAATCAGCAGCCTCGCCGTCATCGTGGACAGATCGATGCGGTATAGCTCGGCAGTTTTGAAGTTCGATACCACCAGCGCATCATCGGGTAAGACGTCGACGTACATGGGAAACTCCAGGGGCGCCGAGATGTTCGGTACGTCGGCGAACGCCGGTTTCGCAGCGACAGTCCACTTGAGGCGATCACCCTCGCCAACGAGACCCATGAAGTGCTTCATGTGAGCAACCGCGAAATACCGGCCGTGTCTGTCGTAGAAGCCGAAGTGGGCGAGGCCGTTCCTGACCGTGTCCCGTGTGAAGTCGAAATGCACGATCCGATCGATGATCCAGTTAGTCATGTGTTAGCCTTTGCGCCAGTTCGGGCAGCGTGGCAGTAGGCAAATACACTCTGACTCGTGGCTCTGATCTGCGGATCAAGCATGGGAAAGCCGCTCATCACTTTCATAGCACGGAATGGCTGCCGGGGACAGACTTCGAGCGAGATAGCTGGAGTGCCTCATGTTCCAACGCGTCCGTTTTGGTTCTCCGACTTCGCGGGCCGCACTTGAGGAGATGGCCGTGGTGCGACAATGAAACGCGGTGAAAGTCACCTGGATCGGCGCGTAACGCCGCTGTGTAAAACCTATGCCAAACGTAACCCTTCCCAAGAAGCAACGCGACGAAATACTCAGAACAGTGAAAGCCCGTTTTGAGAAAAACATGAACCGCCATATGGGTCTTGCATGGGCTCAAGTCCAAGCAAAGCTGGAAGCGAATGCTGAAAAACTGTGGTCGCTCAATGAAATGGAAAGAACTGGCGGTGAACCGGACGTCGTTGGCCACGACAAGAAGACGGGCGAATACATTTTTTATGATTGCTCGGCGGAAAGTCCGAAGGGCCGCAGAAGTATCTGCTACGACCGTGAAGCGCTGGAGTCAAGGAAAGAACATAAGCCAGCAGATAACGCTATGGACATGGCAGCTGCCATGGGCATTGAGCTTTTAACCGAAGAACAGTATCGAGAATGGCAGAAACTTGGCGATTTCGATATGAAAACGTCGAGCTGGGTGAAAACACCTTCTGCTATCCGAAAACTCGGCGGCGCCCTCTTTTGTGATCGCCGCTACGACACGGTTTTCGTGTATCACAACGGCGCGGAATCTTACTATGCCGCCAGGGGGTTTCGCGGCACGCTGAGGGTCTAAATGTGGTCGTTGAATCCTCAACACATCTCTGATTTTTGCGGTGTGCCCCACGTCTAGCGGTTCTCGAGACGTGGGGCTTCCGTCAGACCATCACCGACATTTCTCCACAAAGGTTAACGCCCATAGAACCGGCGCGAACCTGGGATGCAAGGTTCTTTCGCGTTTTGTGCTTGATCGGCCCCCCTACTTAGGGCGTGACCGTAAACGAGTGGAGCTGATTGCGACTCCGCCTGCAGTCGTGACCGAGATCTTTCCCGACTTTGTTTTCGCCGGTACGATCGCCGTAACCTGATGGTCACTATTTACGGTGAAACTCGCTGCTTTGGTGCCGAACGTCACCGCTGTTGTTTGCGCCAGACTGACACCGGTGATGTTTACCTGAATCCCCACCGGTCCGCGGCTGGGGTTGAATGATGTAATTACCGGCGTGACCAGGAAGTCTCGATTGCTGACCAGATTGCCGGCGGCCGTTGTGACAGTCACCGGCCCTGTCTTGGCGCCGTCGGGAACGTTGGCCACCAGCCAGGTATCGGGGCCAACCGCGAATATCGTTGGAGTTCCGTTAAAGGAAACAGCAGTCGCATTGGACAAGCCTTGCCCCAAAATTGCGATTTTATCCCCGACCTTTCCTGATCTTGGCACGAGTTCGGCGAACGGTGGCAAGCCGGCGTTGAGGCTATAGACCGTGCCGCGGTCATGAGTGCCGCCATTGAATGTCTCGCCATAGAGAATCCCGGTGGTGTGTTGCGTCAGCGTCACCTGCGGGTTCGCGCCGTGGGTGAGATCAAAGGCGTGAAGGACCGAGAAGTCACCACCCGGAGTGACCCGGTAGATCGCCCCGAAATTACTCGCACCAACCGTGCTGCCGTAGAAGTTTCCGTCGCTGCCCAGGAGCAAGCCTGCCGAGGAGTATTCTCCATCCGATGCGGAAAAGGAGTGCAGCACCTTGAACGTCTTCTTGGTTGACACTCGAAAGATCGTGCCGAAGCCGCTGGCTCCACCCGCGTCGCCGACGCCGTACAGGCTTCCATCACTTCCCTGCGCTAACGGAGCGTGAGTATATGCGCCGTCACTCCAATCAAAGTTGTGCATCGTGGTGATCTTGCCTTTGGTGGTGATCCGGAATACTGTGCCCACCCCGTTAGTTCCACCCTCCCATGTGGTGCCGTAGAAATTCGCGTCCGTGGCTTCGACCAATGGAGACAAAGGGTGATAACCGTTGGTGAAATTGAAAGAGCCGATCGTCTTGAACTGACCGAACGGCGTCATCCGGTACACCGTCCCGTAGCCTGAAGCCCCTCCCCCCGTTGTGGTTCCGTAAAAGTACCCGTCGGCTCCCTGGATGGGTGGTGCGTAGGGCTGGCGTCCCTCGGCAGGGACAAACGTGTGCAGAAATGTCACCTCACCGGTCGGGGTAACCTGAAACACCTTTCCTCCGCTGGTATCCAATGCGCCGAGAGTGGCGCCGTAGAAATTGCCATCGGTCCCCAAAGTCAGCCCGCTGAATGGATATGCTTCGTCTGGATCTGCATTGTTGAAGTTGTACAGCACCGTCACTTGTCCTGCGGGTGTGATTTTGATTACGGTGCCGACGTTGTTGGCTCCGCCGTATGGCGTGGTGGTGTACAGGTTGCCGTCGCGCCCTTGCGCGATGATTCCGGAATCTTGCGGAAACCCGGCGTCATTGAACACGTCGTCGAAGTTGTAGAGGACAGAATAAGTTTGTGCTTGCATCGCGGCCGCAAGCGCCCACACGAGCGCTGCGTATCCGCACCATTTCCATATACGAGTGTTGCTCATAACGTTCTGACAAACCTCCTCAAGGTTAAGTAGTCTGCTCGGCGCTGTTGCGCGCAAAGTGATTAGGCTTCTCACGCAATGGGAATTGCAGGCAAAGCCGTCCTGGAGGACCGAAACCTCTGCCCAGCTCTGTCCCTATGGATCACGCTACAACTTAAAGTTGACTTTAAGTCAAGGGAAATCGTAAAGAATTGTTTCTTGAGACGATTCGAGGTCTGAGAAGGCAGGTAAAATGGCGCATGGCTCAACTCACGATTTCGCAGGTTGCACAACAGCTTCGCCTTCGGCCATCGGCGATCCGCTATTACGAGCGCATTGGCCTGCTGCCTCCCCCACCCCGGCAGGGTGGGCAGCGGCGGTACGATGCCACCGTGCTCTACCGTTTGGCAATTATTCAGCGTGCGCGTCAACTCGGCTTCACGTTGAGTGACATCCGACACCTGTTCTTTGGTTTCCGCGATATCTCGGGCGCTTCCGAACGCTGGCGATCGCTCTCGAAAAAAAAGCTTGCGGAATTGGATGACTTGATGAAGGGAATACAGGCCGTGCGAGGCGTGCTCAAGAAGTTGATGACGAAGTGCCGATGCGAGACTTTGGATCAGTGTGGCAAGGGCATGTTTGAGAGCATGAGCCGAGATACCGCACATGGACTCCTGTATTCAGTTTACAAACTTCGAAACTAGGCCCGGTTTCCGGTGCAATCGGTGGAAATCGTGGAGGCTCATTTTCAATTTCTGTTTGTTGATGATCCGGGCCCGGAGTCAGTCGGACTGAGGACACCGTCCGAACAGCCGTCTTCGGCTGACTCAGTTTTCCGGGATCGCCTGTGCCCCAGGTTCGCGAGCGTACTTTGCGAGCTTGGGAATCCGGGCGGGAATCCAGGGACAGGGAATCCGGGGACAGACGGAACGTACCCTAGGTCTCCCTCTAAGGAAACTGGGGAAGTTCCCGTCTGTCCCCAGGTTTCGCCCCCAGGTTTCGCCGGCTTCCTGGATTTCCGGGCTGGATCCTACGGCTTTACAGCCTCGGAAGGTGGCGCGTTTTTCAGCTTGGCCAGCGCTTCATCCACGCGCTTCTTGAAGTCACCCTGGTCGTTGTGCGAAAGCCCGCTATACATCGACACAACACTCATCTCGCACTTGGTGTCAATCGGCAACAAGGAGACCTGGTTTTTTCCCTGGTTGATCGCTCCGATAACGGACCAATGAACGGAGTGTTTCACATTGTAGCTGGCCGTCATTTTGTCCTCGTCGCTCTGCACGTCTTTGTAGTTGTCCGGATTGCTAAGGGCGACTTTGACCGCTCGCCACAGCTCGCTGCAAGGAACGGGATAGGTGTTCTTGTAGGTTTTGTTGCCAGCACCGAACACCGGCAGGGCAAGAGCAAGCGACAGGAGTGCGATGAACACAAATCTGGTCTTCATCATGACATTTCTCCCTGGAGTGAGAAGGAATCCCCATTTGCAAGACAAGTGAAAGATAGTCGCTCAAAATATTTTGTCAGTGCGCCAAGTCACATGACCTGATGACCGGCCAGCACTTATGGGAATGTCGGGATGGACGGGACGTCCACCAGTTTCTTTCGGCTGGAATCCGGGGACAGACGGAACGGTACCCTGAGTTTCACTCTAAGGAAACTGGGGAAAGTCCCGTCTGTCCCCAGGTTTTAGGTGGGAGCCATTTTTCAATTCACTGGGCGATTGGCGAGTGGCATCGACTCGTTTCGGACGACCACTGCCAAGGGGCGGCGGCGGACCTTCCACCACCAGTAGAACATCGCGCCAAACACCAGCAGGATCGGTAGCGCGCGCATCGGCGCAGTCGTGAATGGCTCGGGAAAGATCTTCGCGACGCGCGCGCGGACCGAGAAAAACGATCCGGCCGCGATGAACAGGGCGAAGCACATCCGCCACAGATGGCGCGCCAGGCGCGGCCCACCGCGAGGCACGCCGGATCGGAGGATGCGCACATCGCCAGCCGCCGCCAGTGCCATAACGGTCGCGATCAAGAACAACATGAAGAACGGGACGCCGTTGAGGGAACCCCGGGGGCTGTTGAAGGCCTTCACGCCGCCCATGATATCGACGATCGCGAGTACGACGGCGACGGCGAGCGCGGCAACATTGATAGGCCGGGTCCAGCGCGACACGGGGCGGACAGTCGTCAGCGCCGTGATGACAAAGTAGACCGTCATCAAGCCGCCGAACACATTCTGGTCGGTGGGACTCTTGCGAAACCCGAGCATGGATGCGCTGATGCCCAACACGAGCATGGCACAGACGAACAGCAGCCCGCTGCGGCGGTGGAGGGTCCCGCCCTTCCTCGCCACCAGAGCTGCGGCACCGAGAACAATCGCCAGGCCCCCTGAAGCCATGTGGATGGGCAAGAGCATACCGGCTATACGGCCAGCCTCGACGAAAGGTTCCCGTCCAACATAAAATGCGAGCCAAACCAGGCTGGAGTGGGCCAGCGCTTCGGGGTGAGCAATCGGGGTGAGCTATGAAGATGAAAAAGTACGCCAGCTTTGATGACTACCTGGATGACCAGCCGCCAAAGAACCGCGCCATCATCCGCGCGCTGCGCCGGTTTGTGAAGCGGGTGGAGCCCGGACTCGAGGAGTCGGTGAAGTGGGGCAACGGCTGCTGGGTCAAAGGGAAAGCGCCCAAAGGGAAAGTGCCGGTCTCGTACGTGTACTCGGCGCCGGACCACGTCCAGTTCGGTTTTGTACGCGGGTCTTCGTTAAAGGATCCACGGGGCCTTCTCGAAGGCAATGGCCAGTACGTACGGCACGTCAAGGTCCGCAGGCCCTCCGACATCGACGAGGCCGTTTTCACAGCGTTCCTGCGACAAGCGGCACGCTGACCGATTCCTCGTGCAATCGACGGATCGGGTAGCTCATTCAAGCATGTGCATGTGCCCCAGGTTCGCGAGCGTACTTTGTGAGCTAACCTGGGGACGGCAATAAGAGTCATTCGCCCCACTCGATGATTGCCTCCCAGGTTGGCTGCCCCAAAATCTGAGTATTGTGGGAATGAACGGACACTTCCTGCGCTCAAACCCACGTCTCGCAAACCGCGAGACGAGGGGCACCCCTCGGAGACTCGGGTCACTCGCCCCAGTTCCATTTCGGGACACGTGTGGATCCTTCTTCCAGATTTCTCCGTTACGACCGCCGGCAACGGCGAGAGAATGTCATTGACAACTCAAACCAAGCCGTGAATTCGCCTCCCCGAAGAGCAGTCCCCGCCTGTTGAGACGCAGCACCCCCTGAGGCGACCGCCGTTCGGTCGGTGCGGTAACAAGCGCAATTACGCGAACGCTCGTTGCTCGGCTTTTCCGACCCGAGCGCCACTCAAGAAGGAGAAAGAAGCCTCAACCATCTGCAGCGCTATTTCGCAAGATTTTCATGGAGGCAATATGAAACTCAAGTTGTTGGCGTGCGTTCCCGCGATAACCCTGTTGGCTGTGCTGGTGCTGCCCACACAATGCCTCGCACAGGAACCCAAGCACAAACTCCCTCACTACACTGTGGTTGACCTTGGCACGCTCGGTGGAACGTTCAGTTTGGCGGGCGGCTTGAACAATCGTGGCGCCGTTGTCGGAGAATCGTATCTGCTAGGCGATACCGTTGTGCATGCCTTCCTCTGGCAGAAGGGATCGATGACCGACCTCGGCACACTTGGAGGTCAGAACAGCTATGCCACTTGGCCCTTCAACGACTCGAATCAGATCGGCGGTGCCTCAGAGACTTCGACACCAGATCCGAATGCGGAGGACTTCTGCGGCTTCGGCGCCGGCACCGGCCTTGCCTGTCTGCCCTTCCTTTGGCAAAAGGGTGTGATGACCGCGCTGCCTACGCTCGGCGGCACGAATGGTGCGGCCTACGAAGTCAACAACTGGGGTGTCGTGGTCGGAGCGGCCGAGAATACTACGGTGGACAGCACCTGCCCGCCCCCCCGGGTTCTTCGCTGGAAGCCCGTATTCTGGTACCAAGGCAAAGTCCATGAACTCCCAACGCTCCAGGGGGACACTGTCGGCACAGCGTTTGTGATTAACGACCTGGGCCTGATCGCGGGCGCATCCCGCACTTGCGACGTATTCGCACCGCATCCCGTGCTTTGGCAGTACGGGAAAATCGTGCAGCTTGGGAACCTCGGAGGCACGGCTGGCTTAACCGTCGGGATCAATAATTGGGGTCAGGTGACCGGCGAGTCCAATCTCCACGGCGACACGACCGCCCATGCCTTCCTCTGGCAGAAACATACCGGAATGATTGATCTTGGCACCTTGTCCGGCGATGTCTCCAGCTCCGGCGACGGCATTAACGACCTCGGCCAGATCGTAGGAGGTTCGTGCGACAGCGACGAAAACTGCCGGGCCTTCCTGTGGCAGTACGGCGTGATGACGGATCTGAACACCCTCATCCCTCCGGACTCGACTCTGTACCTCATAGAGGCAACGGGAACCATCAACAATCGCGGACAGATCGCGGGGTACGCCTACGACACAGTGAGCGGGGAATTCCACGCCTTCCTGCTGAACCCGTGTGACCGCGATGGCAGCTGCGCCGGACAAGGCCGGGACCTTACAAACAGTGCACCGCGCGTGCGCCCGCAGCTCCCGGACAACATCCGCCGCCTGCTCCAGCAACGCAACCAGAGAGGGCACTTGCATTTCCGTCAACCGTTCAAGTAGCCAAGGAGTTGGCGAGCGGTTGCTCAGTCGGGCCGCCCGGGCCGCGCTGTCCGGGCGGCTTTTCTTTCGCATCATCCTCAAAACGCCGGACGGGTGGCCCACTCAAGCCTGGTGCCCCAGGTTCGCGAGCGTACTTTGTGAGCTAACCTGGGAAGACCAGCAGAGTCGTTTGGCCCACTAGATGATTCTCTCCCAGGTTAGCGCCCAGAAATCTCAGCATCGTGGGAATGGGAGGAAAAAACGGGGCGCAAACCTGGGGCACCAGGCCGCGCATTTCCTCAGAAATCAGTGATCACTTTCCCGTCTTTGTCCTTGAATCGCAGCCGGTATTTCGACGGCGGCAAGGACTCGGTACTCTCAATCACCTTGGCCGTCGCAACGTCGTAAGGAACCTCAGGCTTTACCCTTTCCACGCTGTAAGCCAGATACGAAGTGCTCTCTGGAGCGGCCCGCTTGATGCTGCCCGACGCTGGCACTGCAAGTCCGTCCACCGGAGCTGAAGGGTCGTCAGTTCTTGAGAGATTAACCGTGAGCAACATGGCGTCTTGAACGAGACCGATCTTGTAACGCGAGTCGGTTCTGACGCCCTCTCTCGACCAGCCAGTCAGGAATAGGATACCGCATTTCTTCTCGGACCAGTGCTGCCATAGGAAGCCGCGCGCCTCGGCTTTTGCGGTGGCGCGATCGGCCCCGCGTGCTTCTACGCGCATCGTGTCCTTGCAATCGGTGTCTTGCCCAGCGAGCACCGTGCTCGGGAACAACTGCCCTAGGGCCAGCACACACAGAAACACCCAACAGAAACCAAATCCTGGCATTCGGCGGGTGGCCCGGGTCTCCACCGATGAAGTATAGACCGATTCTGGTTTTCGTTTGCATCATAAGAACTGGGGGTGCCCCAGGTCTCGCGGTGTTCGAGACCCGGGCTGCCGCGAGGTGGGGACTGAAGGCGCGTCGGGTGGATGCGCCCCGCGTCAGCCATCCCCTCCCGTGCAGTAACGTACGTACAACTTAGGCAGTACAAAACGTTCCACGTGCAATATCGCCAATTTGCAGACCGCGGGCACGCAAAAGAAAGGGCGCGCCGCAGCGCGCCCTGTTGAGCAGGAAGAGGCTTACCGTCCGAAGCCGGCGGACTGCATGGATTGCCGCGACAGGTCCGAGGTCGAGGCGATGCCCTGCATGCGCAGCTTGAACTCGTCCGCGTTCGACGCATTCTCGAGCGCCGTCTCGTAGCCCACCAGCCCGGCCTGAAACAAATCCCAGAGCGACTGGTCGAAGGTCTGCATGCCGTACTGCGAGGTGCCCGACGAGATCGCGTCGCGGATGGCCCGCGTCTTCTCCGGCACCAGGATGCACTCCCGAATGTAGGCCGTGGTCACCATCACTTCGACCGCGGGCACGCGCCCTTCGGCGTCGGAACGGCGCACCAGGCGCTGGCTGACGATCGCCCGCAGCACGGCCGCGAGCTGCAGCCGGATCTGTTTCTGTTCCGGCGGCGGGAAGATGGCGATGATACGGTTGATGCTTTCGACCGCGTCCAGCGTGTGCAACGTGGAGAACACCATGTGGCCGGTTTCCGCCGCGTGCAGCGCCGTGCCGATGGTTTCCAGGTCGCGCATTTCGCCCACCAGGATCACGTCCGGATCCTGACGCAAGCTGGCGCGCAGCGCCGCCGAGAACGACGGCGTGTCCACTTCCACCTCGCGCTGGTTGACGTAGCCCTTCTTGTCGCGGTGCAGAAATTCGATTGGGTCTTCGATGGTGATGATGTGCTCGGAGCGGGTGGAGTTGATGCGGTCCACCATGGCGGCCAGCGTCGTGGACTTACCGGAGCCGGTTACTCCCGTCACCAGCACCAGGCCGCGTGGCATGTCGCAGATCTGCTCCACCACTTTGGGCAGGAACAGTTCGTCGAGCGCGCGGATCTTGGTCGGGATGACGCGGAGCACCAGGCCGACGTTGCCGCGCTGCTGAAAGACGTTGACACGGAAGCGTCCCAGGCCGGCGACGCCGTACGCCATATCGATTTCGGTGGTCTCTTTGAATTTTTGTTTCTGGCGCGCGGACATCATGCTGAAGGCCATGTTCAGCATGTCCTCGGCCGAGACGCGCGGCTGGTCGGTGAGCGGGATCAGATCGCCATCGATGCGCAGGTGAGGATAGTTTCCCACCTTGAGGTGCAAGTCGGAGGCGCGGCGCTCCATGGCGATCCGCAACAGGTCATCAATATTCATGCGGGAATGACTCCGGCAACCCCCCTATGATGGCGCGAAGGGGGCGCGGGTACGAGATGACGGAAGTAATGGGACTTCGGGCTGCGAGCTGCGGGCTGCGAGCTGCGGGCTGCGAGCCTAGGAGCTTCCGGCTCGGAGCTCGCGGCTCGAAGCTCGTAGCACATTGACTTAGTCATATGACTTAGCTAACATGCTGGTTCCTATGGAAGTCAACGTTCATGAAGCGAAGACGCACCTGTCGCGGCTGCTGCGGCGGGTGGCGGCGGGGGAGGAGATTACGATCTCGCGGGCGGGCGTGCCGGTGGCCAAACTGATTGCTGCCAAGCCGCCCGGAGCGTCGCGCCCCATGGGTATGGACCGGGACAAGATTCGGATCGCGGACGACTTCGATGCGCGCGATCCGGAGCTGGAAGCCCTGTTTTACACGCCCATCGACCTTGGCTCTCCTCTCAACGCGCCGGCATCCACAAAAAGGCCGTCAAAGAGGAAGAAAGCGTGACCTACCTGCTCGATACCGGGGTCTGGCTCTGGAGCCTGTGGGAACCGGAGCGGATTGCGCGTAAGGCCCGAGAGGTCATGGCCGACCTCAGCCAGGACGTCTTTCTCTCCGCGGTTACTTCGTGGGAAGTAGCCATCAAGTTCGCGGCCGGAAAACTAAACCTTCCCGAACCTCCGGGATCGTACGTCCCCAGGCGGATGGCCGACCAGGGACTCCGCCCCCTTGCGATTTCGCACCCGCACGTACTGGCCGTGTACGGCCTGCCGGCGCATCATCGCGACCCGTTTGACCGGCTCCTGATCGCGCAAGCCAGCATGGAAGGCATGACCCTGATTAGCGCCGACCGGATCTTCGAGCGGTATTCCGTTCCGTTGCTCTGGGCGGGACGATGAAAAAGCCGCCCGGCGGGGCGGCTTGACGCGACTCCAAGAAAGCAGATCAGGCGGCGGTGGTTTCGGCGTCGGCGGGCTGGAAGGGCTCGTCGTAGCTGCCGCCGTAGATGGACGGGCATTTCGATCCCATGGGGCGCAAGTGGGTACACAGCTCGCCGCGATGGTGGATGCTATGGTTGTTAAGGAATCCAAGGTAGAAGGCTGCGGGCATGTTGAACGCGCCCATGAAATCGATGGGAGTCGCCAGCTGTTCGACGGAAAGAGCGCGCACCCGGTCGGCGGCGCGTTTGAAATTCTTGTCGTACCAGGCGACCAGTTGGGTGACGGTCTTGGGCTTGTCCGCCTCGGTGGGATTAGCCATGGTGAACTTCATGTCAGCAATGCCGTCGAGGAATTGGATGTCAGTGTTGGCCAGATGCCAAGCCAGTTGCCAGGCTGATCGTGCGTTGGGATCGGGACGATAGTCGCGCTTGTCGTCGGGAATCGCAGAAAACACTCTCTTGGTAGTTTCCACTTCGTTGCTGAGGGCTTGAAGCATCATGGCGCAGTAGGCCTGGGCAAATTCCGGAGTGACGGCGGGCGTTGACATGAGGATTCTCCTTTTCAAAATAGAGTTGCGGGGATAAGAAAGAACACCTGCGGGAGGCGTCCTTACTCTAGCCCATGGAAAGAGGAAGGGCAAACGGGAGCAATTGAACCTCGGTGGGCTATGCTTCGAGGAGACTCTGACCGCGCGGCGATGCGGGCAAGGGGACATGAAACCAAATTTCAAAACTTACAGCCTGCTCGTAATCAGCGATCTCCATTTGAGCGAGGGGATACACCCGCACAGCAAGAAATATTCTCTTAAGGAGGACTTTTTCTTCGACCGGGAGTTCGCGCGCTTTCTCGAACATTATCAGAATCCGGGCAAATGGGGCGGAAAGAAGTGGCACCTCATCATCAACGGGGACATGCTCGATTTTCTGCAGGTTACCGCGTATCGCGACGCGCCTGCCGGACTGCATCGCCCCTCCCGGCATCCGGAGTATGGACTGGACTGCGGCGAAGCGGAGTCGGTGTACAAGCTGGGCAAGATCGTGGAGGGACATCGGGAATTCTTCCAGGCGCTGGCTGAGTTTGTCGCCGGAGGGAACTTGTTAAGCGTGATCAAGGGCAATCACGACGCGGAGTTTCACTATCCGGCGGTGCGCAGGGCGTTTCTCGAGCAACTGCAGAACGCCTATGACAGCACGCCTACAGCGGAGGCGGTCGCGGAGTCTGGCGCATCAAGGATTAAGTCTGAGATGGTGCAGTTTCCGGACTGGTTCTACTACGAAGAGGGACTACTTTGGGTCGAGCATGGGAATCAATACGACGGAGTGAACGTATTTCCCTATTTTCTCTCTCCCCTGCTGCCGAAAGCGCCGGGACGGAGCGCGGAGCGCGCAAACGAAATCGACCTGCCCTGGGGGTCGCTGTTCGTCCGCTACCTTTTCAACAAGATCGAGATGGTGGAACCGTTCGCGGACAACATCAAGCCGCAAACACTTTTCATCCGGTGGCTGTTCCGGAAGCATCCGATGACCGCGCTGAAGTTTGCGGTTTTGGATGGCGGCTTCATGCTGCGCAAGATCCGCCGCGCCTGGACGCCGGCCAAACCCGGTGCGTACGCCACCCGGGAGCAGGAGCATCATGCGCGGCTGAGAGGACTGGCGGACGAGTGGGGGATTTCGGAAGCCGACCTTCGCTACCTGGACGGCCTGCGGTCGAAAAGCCTGTTGACCGAAACATCTTCGCTGGGTTGGAGAATCGCCCGCGCAATACTGTGCCGGCCGCGGGTGCTGCAGCCACTGTTGATTGCAGTCGCCATCCTCATCGCAATCGGCGTGGTGGTGGCGGCCTCACCGCTTTTCGTCGCCGTGATTCCAAGCGTGATTCGCAAGCTTCTGTGGGAGCGCTGGCGGTTGATTCAGAGCGCGATCACGGTGGTGCAGTGGATTGTTTTTCCCATCGTCGTCGTGGCTGCCGTCATGTTTGTGCGCTGGCTGTTCCGCGGAGAGGCGAAGAAGGAGACGGACAATTTAGCAATACAGTCCCGGATGATCGCGAAGCGTCTCGGAGTACAAGCAGTGCTCATGGGCCACACGCACGACGCCGACCAGATGAGCATCGGAGACCGCGGCGAGGAGTACTTCAACACGGGAACATGGACCAAGGTTTTCAGCGAGGAAGAGCGTCTGATCCGTGATGATATCGAGTTCGTGTTTGTGCAGGGCTTGCGAAGGAACGGCGGGTTGCAACTGAAGCTGATGGAGTGGGATGACGGTGCGCGGGAGCCGAGACTTCTGAAGCTGTTTGAAGATCCGGGGGATGAGCGGCGGAAACAGCGAGGGCGCGACGTCGGGAAGCAGGCTGGCTAGACGCGTAGAGACATGTGGACGGGCGAGGGCGCCCGTCCGGACTGCCGGCGGGGCGCCGGCGCTACCAGACCAACGGCAACAGCCGCGGGGGGCGCCCGCTCCACACGATCCGATCAGACTCCTACGGGTTGCTTCGATCCTACTGGGACCGGGGTCAGCCAGTTGTAGCGGTCGGGCTTCTCGCCGCGGACAATGCCGTAGAACTCCTGCTGGATGGACTTCGTGATCGGGCCGACCACACCCTTGCCGACGCTGATCTTGTCCACGGAGCGGATGGGAGTGACTTCGGCGGCCGTGCCGGTGAAGAAAACTTCGTCGGCGATGTAGAGGGACTCGCGGGGAATCTGCTGCTCGATGATCTTGATGCCGAGGTCGCGGGCGATTTGCAGAACTGAATCACGCGTGATGCCGGGCAGCACCGAGTTGCCGAGCGACGCGGTCTGCAAAACACCGTTGCGGATGACGAACAGATTCTCGCCGGAACCTTCGCTGACGTGGCCGTTGACGTCGAGGGCGATGCCTTCGGCGTAGCCGTTGATGATCGCTTCCATCTTGATGAGCTGCGAATTCATGTAATTGGCGCCGGACTTGGCCATGGCGGGCAGGGTGTTGGGAGCGATGCGCGTCCAGGTGGAAATGCAGACGTCCACGCCCTGGGCGGCGTCGGTGCCGAGATATTTTCCCCACGGGTAGTTGCAGATGTAGACCTCGGTGGGCGAGTTGAAGGGGTTGACGCCGGCTTCGCCGTATCCGCGGAGCACGATGGGGCGAATGTAGCAGGGCCACACGCCGTTGTGCTTGATGAGTTCGACCAGGCCGCGGATGAGCTGGTCGCGGGTGAAGTCCACGTCAATACGATAGATGCGCGCGGAGTCGAGCAGGCGCTGCATGTGTTCCTGAGCGCGAAAAATGGCCGGGCCGGTGGGCAGCGCGTAGCAGCGAATCCCTTCGAAAACCGAGGAGCCGTAGTTCACCACGTGGGACATCACGTGGATGGTGGCGTCGTCCCAGGGGATGAACTTGCCGTTGTGCCAGATTTTCTCCGTCTTCTGAATGGCCATCTAAGGCTCCTTCGCTTAGTCAAGATTCGCGGAAGCGGCTGGGAGGTTCCGAAGCATCCGATAAAACTTCGCTGGCGAGTTGGAAGCCAACGACAGTAAAACAACTTCCTTGCAGAAATTATAGCGTGGAGACGGGTTGGGAGAAATGGCGTGGGGAGAAAAGCCAGAAAGTTGGCGGCAGGGAGAGAAAACCTGTTCGAACCTCGGCAGCCTGGATTGAGCAGGAGACATCAAAGGCGGGCAGGCAAGAGTGCCTGCCCCACACCTTCTTATCGGGTGGCGAAGAAATTGTTGGCGACTATGGCGCCTTCGACGCCAACCATCAGGCGCAGGGCGATGCGTTCGGCTTTGTAATGATGTGTTTTGTGCAAAAGATACACGGTGCCCAGGCTGGCGCCGAAGCCCAAGGCCGAACCGGCGGCCTGTCCACCAATCCCGCGCGTGACAAAAGGACGCATGATCGGATTGGCTTCGCGATAGCCCTGCTGGAGCCCGCGCTGAGTCGTAAAGGCGTCGGCGGCGATCATTCCGGCGAGAATACCGGTATTCACCTTGGTCTCCACCGTCCAGAAACGATGCTCGCTGGGTGCATCGGGCAGCGATGAACTACGCTCCACGAAGTTCTGGGCTGAGGCGGCGGCAGCGGTTAAGAGCAGGATGGCGAGAAGGGCTTTCATTTTTTGTCTCCAGGCCCCGATTAGGGGAACTGAGGTCAGCTTAGGGGATCGGCGCGCGGTCGTACATGGCCCAGTTCCGTGGTGACGTGGCCTGTTGGTAGAGTCGATCTAGCCCTCCGGTAACTATGACTTCATCCCCCGCTGGTCACCTGGGGAGCGGCCGTTGTTGATGGCAAAGGGTTTAGCTGCCGGAGGACCAGCTTGCGCTCAACTTTGGTCCCGTTGCGTCTTTTGAAAGAACAAGCCGGCCAAAGGATAGGCCAAGCCAGCCGGGTCCAGACCGACACTCGCCGGTAGCTAACCGCCATCTGCCGAAAAGGGCGAGACTCGCTGCCCGACTCCGACTACTTTTGCCGCAGGACGAAACAGAGTCCGAGCAAGGAGACGGGCGATGGCAAACAGAAAACAACCGGAGCGCTGGGAATCGACGCTGCTGGCGATCGTATTGGCGCTGGCGGGGGCGCCGTTCCTATTTGATAAACTTGGGGCCCTCGTGCGGACCAGCATCCTTTCTTTTCCGGCGGTTCTGAGCTCAGCGCCCCTGTTGCTCGTGGTCGCGGGGGCAATGCTGGTACTGGCAGAACAGAACACGCTTACCCCCGACCCCGGCAACCAGCGCCGGAAAGAGGGACAACATGAGCTGTAAGGACAATGGCATCAGTTCTGCGCTGCTGAGCGGCGGCGCGCTGATCGTGGTTGGAGTGCTGCTGCTGCTCAACCAGATGGGCGTGATCCATCACTGGTTCAATTTCTGGGCGCTCGTCTTTTTCTTTGTTGGGCTCCTGAACATCATGCAGTCCGGCAGGAGCCTGTGGGGCGTCCTGCTGATGGCGGTCGGGGTGACGCTGGAACTGAATCAGTTGGGTTATCTGCGAATTCGCTTTGAGACCTACTGGCCCGTGTTCGTGATCGCGGCGGGCCTGATCATGATCTGGCGCGCCTATCAGAAGCCCCAGGAGAGTGGCGGCGTGCTCTCCCCGCACCTTAACGTGTTCGCCATCTGGGGAGGTGGAGAGTACCGCATCCGCGCCAAGAATTTTCGGGGCGGCGATCTGGTCGCGTTCATGGGCGGCTTTGACGTGGACCTGCGAGATGCGGACATCGAGGGCAATGAGGCGGTCATCGACGTGAACTGTTTTATGGGTGGCGGAGTCATCCGCGTGCCTGAAACATGGGCGGTATCTATGCGGGTCGCCGCCTTCATGGGCGGACACAGCCTGAAGGCGCGCGAGGGCCTGCAACCCACGAAGACGCTGGTCGTGAAAGGCATGGCGATTATGGGTGGCGTTGAAGTCAGGAACTGAGGGCAGGGATGCATCCCATACTGACTCGGCTTCGTCAACTCGGGCTGTACCTGCTGGCCTGGGTTCCGCTCGCCGGAATCCTGATCTACTTGCTGGTGCGCGCCGGGGAGACGTGGGGAGTCGCGGCCGCGCTGACCGTCCCGCTTTGTCTGGTGTACGCGTTTCTTTGCTTGGCAGCTTGGTATCCGTGCAAAGCGACGCCGCTGGAGAAATCGGGATTTCTCAAGCTGCTGCTGACCCACTTCACGGCGGCGGTGCTGCTCGCCACTCTATGGATCCAGCTGGCGAAGGCGCTCGCAACCGGCCTCGCGCGTTGGACAGGCCTGGTGGGGCTGGAAGAGCGCGCGGCGAGCTACCTGCCGCTGCTCTGGGTAACGGGTGTTCTGTTGTATGTGTTGTCGGTGACCTTTCATTACGCAGTGCTGGCCGAGCAGGCGTCCCGTGAGGCGCAGGAACGGGCGCTCGAAGCCCGCGTGCTGGCGCGTGATGCGGAGTTGAAGACGCTGCGGGCGCAAGTGAATCCTCATTTCCTCTTCAATTGCCTGCACTCGATCAGCGCTCTCACCAGCGCGGATGCGGCCAAGGCGCGCGAGATGTGCATCCTGCTGGCCGATTTTCTACGCACTACGCTGCGCGTGGGTCGTGAGGAGACGATTACGCTGGCAGAGGAACTGGCTTTGATCCGCACTTACCTGGCGATCGAAAAAGTGCGCTTCGGCGCACGCGTGCAGATGGAAGAGCGGATCGAAAAGGAGGCGATGGGGCTGATGCTTCCGCCGCTCCTGCTGCAGCCCCTGGTCGAAAACTCGATTCGACATGGTATTGCCAACTTGCCGGAGGGAGGCGTAATCGGGTTGAGCGTGGAGCGCAATCAGGACTCAGTCTCTATTTTGGTGGAGAACAGCTTCGACCCGGACACCCCGTCATCCTTGAAAACCGGGTTGGGACTCGACAATGTCCGGCGACGTTTGCATACGCGCTACGGAGAGGATGCCAGCGTGTCGGTGCGCACCGAGGGCCACCAGTTCTCGGTGCAGTTGCGTTTGCCGATGCAGCAGAACGGAGAACGGCCATGACCGCCGAGACGAAAATTCGCACCATCATCGTGGATGATGAGGCACTCGCGCGGAAAATGCTGCTGGAGTTTCTCGCCGGCCATCCTGAAATCGAGGTGGTGGCGGAGTGCGCGAATGGATTCGAAGCGGTCAAAGCGGTCTCCGAACTGAAGCCCGACTTGATCTTCCTCGACATACAAATGCCCAAGCTGGATGGCTTCGAAGTGCTGGAATTGATCGGCACCGATCGCGCGATCGTGTTCGTGACCGCGTATGACGAGTACGCGCTGCGCGCCTTTGAGATCCATGCGGTGGATTACCTGTTGAAGCCTTTTCCGGCAGAGCGCTTCGAAACGGCCTTGCAGCGGGCGAAGCAGCGCCTCGGCGGCAAGCTGCCACCTCCTGCTGCACTGGCGACCAGCGCGCGGCCGCCGGCACAGTATCTGGAACGGCTGGTGGTAAAGGATGGAACGCGGGTGTACGTGATTCCGGTGACAAAGCTCGACTACGCGGAGGCGCAGGACGACTATGTCGCCCTGAGCACCGAGGGAAAGAAGCATCTGAAACAGCAGACCATCTCCAGCCTGGAAACGGCTCTGGATCCGCAACGTTTTCTGCGGATTCACCGCTCCTACATTGTGAACCTGGAGAGAGTCGCGAAGATCGAGCCCTATAGCAAAGACAACCACGTGGTGGTGCTCGCGAATGGCAGCCAGCTTCCGGTGAGCCGAAGCGGCTATGCGCGACTGAGAGCTTTTCTGGATCAGAAGACGCAGGCGGGGCCGACTCGGTAGAACTACGGTGCTTCCCAATCGAGGGCGTAGATTTCCTGGTTGCTGATGTCACGGATCAGCAAGGGCGAATCATCGGGCGCCAGCGCAGTCCACGATCCGAGATCTGCCCAGTAACGATGCATGCCCTTCAGGCTGACTAACCGCTCCAGCTTATGGTCTGAAATTCGGACGCGAAAGAAGCTGGCTTCTTCGGTAAAGGTGGTGTCGAAGTAAATGTATTGCCCGTCGTGTGACCAGCTGGGATATCCCATGGGCAGGCTCACCAGTTCTTGCCATTGCTGGCGTTCCCGATCGAACAGCATCAACTTTGACGAGTCGTTAGTGATGGCGGCAATATACCTTCCGTCTGGGGACCAGCGGGGAGAGAACAACTGCTGCGCTCCGGGCAGGAGGGACACTCTTCCGGTATCCAAATCAACGGTCGCAATGCCTGGCCCGGTCGGTCTACTCGCAGGCGAGCCGGCCTCGTTCAGAGCCAACGTAATCGCCTTGCCATCCGGCGACCAGCCGGGATCGAATCCAGCTTCGGCGCCGGGGATCAACTCGCGCAGTCCCGTGCCATTGCTGGAGATCAGGTAGGCACGCCAGCCCGACTTCAGGGTTGCGGCCATGAACACGATCTGTTTACCGTCGGGCGACCATCGTGGCAACGCCGCCGTCATGGGATCGAACGAAAGCTGAAGCCGTTCGCTGCCGTCCACTTTGCTCCGCCAAAGCTGACCCTCGGGGACGGAAACATACGCGAGCAACTTCATGTCCGCGGAAAAGGCCACGTCCCTTGCGGATATGCCGCCCATATAGGGTACGAAACCAGATTTGCTGTCGTAACGCATCAACTCACAGCGCGGTTGCGATCCGACAGTGAAAATCCTCTTGCTGTCCTTGCTCGCCATGGGAGAGCCAAAGTCTAACGGGCCATTGGTCAACTGCACCGGCTTGATTTTTTTGCTGAACCAGAATGGTTTCTCCGGCAGCGCCCACAGGCTGTTTCGACCATCTCGAAAACTCTGGAAGAGAAAGTACTTTTCATCGGGAGTCCAACTGCCGGTGAATTCACGAGGATCGCTGCTCCAAGCGGGGAGCAGTGGATGTAAACCAGTCCCGTCGCGATTCAGTTCCCAGATCGAGCTCGAACCGTTTCTCGGATCGACCACACTAAAGCGAAACCTGCGAGCGTCGGGTGAAAAGACCAGCCCCTGAACCAGGCTGCCCACGGTGGCCAGTTTCCGCGGCTCGCTGCCGTCACCTTTCGCCTGGTAGATGTCGGGCCCTCTGGAGAAAATCAGCTGGCTACCATCGGGCGACCAGGTAGCCGAGTCAAAAACGAAGTTCCCGAGCCGGCGGGGCGGCCCACTCGGCAAGGGCACGGACCACGGTTCAAGTCCTTTTTCTGTTCCCTGAAAGGTTCCCAACAGAAGTGCCGAGCCATTCGGAGCGACGCCGGCAGGAAAGGCATTCTGGAAGGGAGTTGCGACGACGCTGGTCTCGCCACCCGCCACCGATACCTGGCTCACAACAAAGTGGTCGCCCTGCAATTCTTGAAAGTAGAGCCGTTCGCCATCGGTAAAGATTCCACCCTTTGCCAAGCCATCGTGAGTGATCTGCGTGTAGCCCAGAACTCTCGGCGGCGAGAGAGGAGTCAACCAGTACACGCCGATTGCCAGT
>Ga0326726_10001689_pt1 | contig 20543 bp, 20 predicted proteins | sample MHFenrmetagenome_2_FD_207603 | JGI IMG/M metagenome (GOLD analysis project Ga0326726, IMG submission 207603) | Lab enriched peat soil microbial communities from Michigan Hollow, Ithaca, NY, United States - MHF15MN | ecosystem: Environmental > Terrestrial > Soil > Wetlands > Peat | place: USA... | reverse complement strand
GGGAAAGGCAGCAGTACCTGGCGCGGCTTTCGCGGCCGCTCCTCGACAGGATCGATCTGCACCTCGAGGTGCCCGCCCTTCCCTACTCGGAGCTTTCGGCGGGAGGCGGAGAGCCGTCGGCGGAGGTCCGAGCCAGGGTCGAGGCCGCGCGCCGATGTCAGCTGGAGCGCCTCGCCGGCTCGGGCGCACGGGTCAATGCCAGGATGAGCGGCCGCCAGGTACGGCGCTTCTGCGCGCCGCCCCCCGAGGCCATGCGACTCCTCCAGCAGGCGGTGAGCCGCCTGGGCCTCTCCGCCCGCGGGCACGACCGCGTCCTTAAGGTCGCCCGCACTATCGCCGACCTGGGCGGATGTGAGAGGATAGCCGCGGAGCACGTGTCCGAGGCCGTTCAGTATCGCGGCCTCGATCGCTGCCTCTGATCCGTCCCCCAAGGAGACCCTCAATGCCGGCGACACATCCGATGACACTCCCCCGCGAGGGCACCACGCTGGTGATCGTGGACGTGCAGGAGCGCCTCTTTTCGGCCATGGACGCCGATCACCGCGAAGAGGTCATGCGCAACATCAAGATCCTCGCGACGACAGCGCGCCGCCTCCGCCTTCCCGTGATTGCGACCGAGCAGTATCCCAAGGGCCTCGGCCACACCTTGCCCGAGCTGCTCGAAACGCTCGGTGCCGAGGTCCAGCCCGTGCCGAAAGTGAACTTCTCGTGCTGGGGCGTCGACGAGGTGCGGGCGCGTTTACAGGCGGCCGGTACGCGCCGCGTGATCCTGGCCGGGATCGAGGCGCATGTCTGTGTGCTGATGTCGGCGCTCGACCTCCTGGGAGCCGGCATGGCCGTGCACGTCGGAGCCGATGCCGTCACCTCACGCACTCAGGGCAACTGGCGCCTCGGCACGGAGCAGCTGAGACAGGCCGGCGCAGTGGTCAGCGCCACCGAGACCCTCGTCTTCCAGCTTCTGGGCCAGGCCGATACGGAGGACTTCCGGGAGATCGCTCGGCTCATCCGCTGATGCCCCGTTACTTCGATATCCGCTCCACCGTCCTGATCGTGGTCGGCTACGGCATCCTTCCCGAGGAGGAGGACCGTCCCCTCGCTTACGACCTGAAGCGGGCCATCGCGGCGCGCGGCAAGGGAACGGAAGGTCGAGGGGCGGTGGTGGTGACGGACATGTGGATGGTCAACCAGGAGATGGCCGAGCTCTTCCCGGCCATCGCGGTGGGTGGGCCGGGAGTCAACGCCTTCGCGGCGCAGATCTACGAGGAGCTGCCGGTGGCCTTCACGCGCGACGAGCGCGTGTTCATCCAGGTGAGCGAGCAGCCTGGCAAGCGCGTGGCGCTCTGGGGCATGGACGAGGGCGCGACTCGGGAGGCCGTGGAGCGCTTCGTCAAAGACGGTTTGCTGGATCGCTTCCTTGATCTCGTCTGGAAGCGGACCTAGGAAACGCCCGTGGGGGTCTAGCGGAGGCTGACCGACCGGCCCCGCGGGACATTGGTGATCGTGACGGTCCCATCCCTCTCGACGTATCGATAGATCGCGGTGGTCGTCCCGCTACCACCCGCCGACGGGCTCTGCCCGAGGATCCGTTGGACGTACTGCGTGGTCTCCGCATACGGCGGGATGCCCCGGTAATAGTCCACGGCCTTTTCGCCGGCATTGTAGGCCGCGAGCGCCAGCGAAACGTTGCCTGGATACCGGTCGAGGAGGTAGCGGAGATGGCGCACGCCACCGTCGATATTCTGGTACGGGTCGAAGGCGTTGCGGACACCGAGCGCGGATGCGGTACGCGGCATGAGCTGCATCAAGCCTTGGGCACCCTTGTTCGAGACCGCGCGCGGGTTGAAGGCCGACTCGGCCCGGATCACCGCTTCGACGAGATCGGGGTCCACGCCGTGCCTGCCGGCGATCTCGCGGATCTCTTGGTTGTAGCGCGAGCGGACGGCCTCGGGCAGCCTGAGCCACCCCTGGGCCGTGCCGGACAGCGAGCCTATCCTCTTGAAGCGCGGGTCCGTCGGGGCATTGGTGAAGTGCGTGACGCCGTCCTCGTCCACGCGACGATAGAGCGAGGAGGCATGCGATGGGGCCGAGGGCATCACGGTCGCGAGAAGAGTCAGTGTGCCGAGGGCGGCGAGCCAGATCACTATGAAACGAACATAACGAACGAGGTGCCATCCAGCAAAGCGAAAACGGCTGCCCGGACCCGGCAGCCGTTTCAGCCATCTATTGCGGGCAGTTGCCTAGTTTCTCGATGCCAGGAGCGCGTCCTTTATCCTGCCGCCGCGTGGCAGTGCATCCTCGAGCGCCAGATCCAGCACCTCCTCCACCGAATCCACCAGGTGGAACGTCATGCTTTCCCGGAGAGGCTTGGGCACGTCCTCGAGCAGGTTCCTTTCGTTCCGCCGCGGCAGAATGACCGTGGTCACACCCGCCCGGCGCGCCGCCAGCACCTTCTCCTTTATACCGCCGACGGCAAGCACGCGGCCCGAGAGTGTGATCTCTCCGGTCATGGCCAAGCGCGGCTTCACCGGCCGCTGGCCCATGAGCGACGCCAGAGCGGTGACCATCGTCACACCGGCTGAGGGGCCATCCTTGGGGATAGCGCCGGCCGGGATGTGGATGTGGATGTCCGACGTGTCCCAAAAGTCCGAGCGGATACCAAGGTCGCTCGCATGCGACCGCAGCCAGGAGAGCGCGGCCTGCGCGGACTCCTTCATCACGTCGCCGAGCTGACCCGTCAACGTAAGCGTCTTGCCTCCCTTCATGCGCGAGGCCTCGATGAAGAGGATGTCGCCACCGGCTGCCGTCCACGCCATGCCAACGGCAACTCCGGGCACACGGGTCCGCTCCTCCAGCTCCTCGAGAAGGAATCGCGGCGCGCCGAGGAGCTCTTCCACGAGATCGGGCGTCACGTCCACGGGCTCCGTCCGGCCCTCGACCCGCCGCTTGGCGACCTTGCGGGAAATCGCGGCGATCTCGCGCTCGAGGCTCCGCAGGCCCGCTTCGCGCGTGTAGTGGCGCACCAGCCGGGCGAGCGCCGCATCCGTCCAGCGGATGTGCTCGCCCTCCACGAGACCGTGGTCCTTGGCCTGCTTGGGCACCAGGTGCGTGCCGGCGATGCGCACCTTCTCCTCTTCCGTGTACCCGGGCAGCTCGATGATCTCCATCCGGTCGCGGAGCGCGGGCGGCACGGTGTCGAGCAGGTTGGCCGTGGTGATGAAGAGCACCCGCGAGAGGTCGAACGGCACGTCGACGTAGTGATCGCGAAACGCGACGTTCTGCTCGGGATCGAGGACCTCGAGCAGCGCGGAGGCGGGATCTCCCCTGAAGTCCATGCCGAGCTTGTCGATCTCATCGAGCATCAGGACGGGATTCCTGGACTCCGCGCGCCGGAGGCCCTGGATGATCTGACCGGGCAAGGCACCGATGTAGGTGCGCCGGTGCCCGCGGATCTCGGCCTCGTCCCGCATGCCGCCGAGCGAGATGCGATGGAACTTCCGCCCCAGCGCTCGCGCGATGGACCGTCCGAGCGAAGTCTTGCCCACGCCGGGCGGGCCCACGAAACAGAGGATGGGATCCTTGCCCTTGGGCCGGATGCTCTTGACCGCGAGGTACTCGAGAATGCGATCCTTGACCTTCTCGAGTCCCCAGTGGTCCTCGTCGAGCACCCTCCGCGCCTCGCCCAGATCCAGAGCGTCCTCCGTTTCCTTGCTCCACGGCAAGGCGACGAGCCACTCGAGATAGGTGCGCGCCACGCTGTACTCGGCTGCCGCGGGAGGCATCTTGGACAGCCGATCGAGCTCGCGGAGCGCCTCCTTCTTGGCCTCCTCGGTCATGCCCGCGGCCTCGATTGACTGGCGGAGCTCGTCGATCTCCTGCGTCCGCTCGTCGGTCTGCCCGAGCTCCTTCTGGATCGCCTTGAGCTGCTCACGGAGGTAGTAGTCACGCTGGCCCTTGCCCACCTCGGACTCGACCTGGGACTGGATGCGGGAGCCGAGCTCGAGCACCTCGAGCTCCTTGGTGAGCGCGGCGACGAGACGCACCAGGCGGGCCTTGACGTCTGCCGTGGCGAGCAGCTCCTGCTTCCCCTGGCTGGTCAGCGAAGGGAGTGAGGCCGCGATGGCGTCCGCGATGCGGCCCGGGTGCGTCAGATTGCCGACCGCCTCGGCGAGCTCATCGGGCAAAAGCGGCGAGAGCTCCACGATCTGACGGAACAGGGTCGTGGCATTGCGGGTGAGGGCCTCGGCTTCGAGATCGCCGGCCGCCGGCATCATGTCCGGCACCTCTTCAACGCGGGCGCGAAGGAACGGCTGAATCTGAACGATCTCGACGAGCCGGATACGCGACAGGCCCTGCACGGCGAGGCGCACCGAGCCATCCGGCTGCTTGAATACCTTGTGAATGGTCGCGTAGGTGCCGATGCGGTGGAGGTCGCTCTCTTGCGGGGCGTCCACCGCGGCCACCAGCTGGCCGAAAGTCGCGATTTTACGGCCCGCGCCCATGGCATCGTCGATCAACCGGACCGAGGATTCCCGCCCGGCGCCGAGCGGCATCACCGCGTGAGGGAAGAGCACGGCGTCCCGGAGCGGGAGCACCGAGACGATCTCCGGCACGCTGGTGGTCATATCGTCCGCCTTCAGTCTTTCAGCCATTGGTCGTGTCCTTTCAGAGCCCGCTCAGAAGATGTCGACGGGCTTCAAGTGGCTCGAGGCGGCCCGCACCAGCGCTTCGCTCTTGCCGCGGCTGGCCGGATCGGAGGCTTCGCCCATTTCCGTCCGCACATAGCTCGTGAGGTCCTCGATCTGGGTCTGCATGTCGAGCATGCGCCGCCTCATCTTTAAGATGATCTCGATGCCCGCGAGATTCACCCCGAGGTCGCGGGCCAGCCGGGTGACGCGCGCGATCTCCTCCACATCGTCCGCGGAGTACCTGCGCGTGCGACCCTCGGTGCGCGACGGCCGGATCAACCCCTTCTTCTCGTACATGCGCAAGGTCTGCGGGTGGAGCTTCAGCATGTCGGCCACGACGCCGATCATGTAGAGCGGCTTGCCCTTGTCGGTCACGGGCGGACCTCCTGGCGCGGCAGGAGCCGCCCGAGCTCGCGGAAGAGCTCCTGGGTCCGGGCGTCGATACCGCGCGGAATCTCGACCCGCACCGTCACGTACAGGTCGCCCCGTCCCTCACCAGCCAGCCGGGGCAGACCGCGCCCGCGCATCCGCAGCACCTGGCCGCTCTGGGTACCGGCGGGCACGAGCAGCTCGGCCAGGCCTTCGAGGGTCCGAAGCGGTACGCGCGCGCCCAGCACCGCCTCGGCAATGGTCACCGCGGCCTCGGTGTGGAGATTGTCGCCTTTGCGCGCGAAGCTCGGGTCTTCGTGCACGCGCGCGATCACCACGAGATCTCCGCGAGGCCCGCCAAAAGGACCCGCATGGCCCTCACCGGGCACCCGGATCTGGCCTCCCGTGTCCACTCCGGCGGGAATCAATACGGGTAGGGTGGCTTTCTCGGCGCGCACCCCGCGTCCGCGGCAATCGGGACAGGGCTCACTCACACGCTGGCCGGCTCCCCTGCAGGCGGGACAGGCCCCGGCAGTGATCGCCCCCGTATCACGCCATACGGAGCCGGTACCGCCGCAATGATCGCACGGCGTGGGTTGGGCGCCGGCGCGGCCGCCCGTCGCTGCGCAGGTCTCGCACGGTGACTGACGATCGACGAGCACCTCGGCCGACATGCCGGTGGCCGCCTGAGCGAAGGACAGCTCCACCGTGACACTGGCATCTTCGCCCCGGCGCCCGGACTCTGAACGTCGGGAGGTGCGCTCATGTCGCGGCTGCTCCTGCCGACCCTGGCGGTCATAGACCGAGCGGCTGGTGGGATCGCTCAGCACGCGGTAGGCTTCGACGATCTCCTCGAAGAGCGACTGGGTATCGCGCTCCCAGAGATTGACGTCCGGCGAGTAACGCCGGGCCAGCCGCTGATACGCCCGCCTGATCTGCGTGGACGTTGCGCCGACACCTACCTCGAGCACCGCATAGTAGTCACGCGTCATGGTCGACTCGCTCGGGGCGGCGCCTCACGGCGCCGCCCCTCACCGCGATCTACTTCTTGTCGCCGAGATCCTTGAACTCGGCGTCGATGACATCGCCCTTCGGATGCTCCGCGCCCCCGGCACCGTCGGGTCCCGCCTGACCACCCGAAGGCTGAGCCTGCGCCTGCGCCTCGCGGTACATGACTTCGGCCAGCTTGTGGGAGGCCTTCGTCAGCGCCTCTTGCGCGCGCTTGATGCGCTCGAGATCGTCGCCCTTGAGGGCTTCCCGCGCTTCGGTCATCGCCGCCTCGATGGTCTGCTTATCCTCGGCGGGGATCTTGTCGCCGTGCTCATTCAGCGTCCGCTCGGTCTGGTAGACAAGCGAGTCGCACTGATTCTTGGCTTCGATCGCCTCGCGGTTCTTCGCGTCCTCCGCCGCGTGCGCCTCCGCCTCCTTCTTCATCCGGTCGATCTCGTCCTTGGTCAGGCCGGACGAGGCCGTGATCGTGATGTTCTGCTGCTTGCTGGTGGCCTTGTCCCGCGCCGACACGTTCAGGATGCCGTTCGCGTCGATGTCGAAGGTCACCTCGACCTGCGGCACTCCGCGCGGCGCCGGCGGGATCCCGTCCAGATGGAACCGGCCCAGGGTACGGTTGTCGCGGGCCATGGGCCGCTCGCCCTGGAGCACGTGCACCTCGACGGACGGCTGGCTGTCCGAGGCCGTGGTGAAGGTCTCGGTCTTCTTCGTCGGGATAGTCGTATTGGCCTCGATCAGCCTCGTCATGACGCCACCCAGCGTCTCGATGCCGAGCGACAGCGGCGTCACGTCGAGGAGCAGCAGATCCTTGACCTCCCCAGTGAGCACGGCCGCCTGGACCGCGGCGCCGACCGCCACGACCTCGTCGGGATTGACGGTCTTGTTCGGCTCCTTGCCGAAGAGCTTCTTAACCTCCTCCTGCACCTTGGGCATCCGAGTCTGTCCGCCCACGAGAATGACCTCGTCGAGATCTCCCGCCGACACGCCCGCCTGCCGCATCGCCTCACGGCACGGGCCGAGGCTCCGCTCGATCAGGTCCGCCACCAGCGACTCGAGCTTGGCGCGGGTCAGCGTGAGCACCAGATGCTTCGGGCCGCTCGCATCCGCAGTGATGAAGGGCAGGTTGATCTCGGTCTGGACCACGGTCGAGAGCTCGCACTTGGCCTTCTCAGCCGCCTCCTTGAGGCGCTGTAGCGCCATGCGGTCCTTCCGCAGGTCGATGCCCTGCTCCTTCTTGAATTCCTCCGCGATCCAGTCCATCACCTTCTGGTCGAAGTCGTCGCCACCCAGATGGGTGTCGCCGTTGGTCGCCTTGACCTCGACCACGCCCTCACCGATTTCGAGGATCGAGATATCGAAGGTGCCGCCGCCAAGGTCGTACACGGCCACCGTCTCGTCCTTCTTCTTGTCGAGACCGTAGGCGAGCGCCGCCGCTGTGGGCTCGTTCACGATACGCAGCACCTCGAGCCCGGCGATCGCACCCGCGTCCTTGGTCGCCTGCCGCTGACTGTCGTTGAAGTAGGCGGGGACGGTGATGACGGCCTGAGTCACCTTCTCGCCCAAATATGCCTCGGCCGCTTCCTTCAGCTTGCGAAGGACGAGCGCGGAGATCTCCGGCGGGGCGTACTGCTTGCCCCTGGCCTCAATCGCGACGGCCCCGTTCTGCGTCTTGACGACCTTGTAGGGGACGAGCTTCGTCTCCTGAAGGACCTCGTCGTAGCGCCGGCCCATGAAGCGCTTGATGGAGAAGATCGTGTTCTCCGGATTGGTAATGCTCTGCCGCTTCGCCACCTGCCCAACCAGGGTCTCCCCTTCCTTTGTGAAAGCCACCACCGAAGGAGTGAGACGGCTGCCTTCCTGGTTGGCGATGACGGTTGGGTCACCACCCTCCACCACCGCCACCACCGAGTTCGTCGTTCCGAGGTCGATGCCAATCACCTTCGCCATGTCATCAGTCTCCTGTAGGAAGTCTCGCGTCAGCGGCCCTGGCGGCGGGGCGGAGCGCCCCGCCGCCGGCCTGCTGCGTTACACCACGTCGATCTTGATCTCTTTCGGCTTGACTGCTTCGACCTTCGGAAGCGTCACGGTCAGGACGCCGTCCCGATAGCTCGCCCGTACCTTGTCCGTCTGTACCGGGATCGGAAGCTGGAAGATCCGTTCCACCCGCCCGGTCCAGCGCTCAGCACGGAAGTACTGCTCAGGCTTCACGGCCTCGGGCTCCACTCGCTGCCCCTTGAGGCTCAGGAGGTCGCCCGTAATCGAGACTTGCACATCCTTGTCGCTCATGCCCGGCAGGTCAGCTTTGATCACTAACTCATCCTTGGTCTCGTACATGTCCGCTGCGGGAGCCCACGAGCGCTCCGACGGACCGACCTGTGGAGAACGGCCGAAGAATGTGTCGAAGAGACGGTTGACCTGGGACTGAATGTCGCCCAACTCTCCTGCGCCAACCCACGGCTCCAACCCCTGCCCGACGGGACGCCAACGCACGACTGCCATAAACCAGCCTCCTTTCTTTGTGTCCTGGCACCAGAGGGTGCCCTAAAATCTAAGTCTGACTAACTTATATATGCTGATACTGACAGTGTCAAGGCTGGGCTGATTATTTTTACAAGGCATTGAATTAATGGGGCTGGTGCTATCGTTTAAGCGCGATGAAGCTCGGCTGCCTAGGGTGCCTCCTTCTCGTCATTGGCCTGATGTTCCTCGCCATCGTCTCAGGAGGCTTCCTCTTCCTATCCGGCAACATCTTCGAGGAACCCAAATTCGACAAGCTGGAGTGGAACCGGGCGGATGCGTCATCGGCGCGGTTCAAATTCGCGGAGCTCGTCCAGCGGGACGCCGGGCACTCGGGACGGCGGGATCCTGTCTTCCTGAGCGAGCAGGAGGTCAGTGCCCTCGTGGCGCGTCATCTGGCTGAGACGGTCGGGCTCCGGCTCGATCCATTTGCCATCAGGTTTGTCCAGGGCCAGTTCGTCCTCCAGGGGCGTACCGTGGTGGGCAACCTTCTCCAGGGACCGCCATTCGCGCAGCTAGCCCACCAGCTCCCTGCTGCGCAGCTCAACCGGCCAATCTGGATCACCGCGCGCGGTTACGTGGCGGTGGAACCGGGAGAGCCGGGAGGGACACCGGGGCGGGCGCGGGTGACACTCATCGAGTTCACCCTCGGCCGGCAGCCGCTGGGCACCTGGCCGTTTTTCATTCTGATGGGTCCAACGGGATACGGACTGCTGAAGTGGCCGGTCCCGGGAACAGTGCGGGACATCGAATTCGAGGACCGGCGTGTCCTGGTTCGGACGCGTTAGCGCCCGGTGGCGCTCCTCGCGGCACTGACGAAGCGCAGCTGAAGGTCGTAGAGCATTTCCTCGAGGAGATGGCTTTCCTGGTCGGTCCGATTGCCGCTGGTCTTGACTCTCAGCAGGGCGAGGAGGTCGATCGCCTCCTTGGCCTGCTCGAGGTCAAGGACGCGCTCGCCGGTTGCCGGGTCGGCCGCCTCCCCCAGGTTCACGAGAGCCGAGCTCGCAAGCATGATGAACAGGCCGCGGAGGTCGGGCCCCTCCGGAGGGGACGCGGACGGCTCCACGACCCTGGGGCTTGGTGCCTCAGTGCGCGGTAACGAGGAGCCAGCGTCCACCGGCGGGACTGGCTCGGGTGGAGACGGGCTGCTGATGGCGTCATCGACGGCGTCGTCGCGCCGCCGTCGATCACGCACCTTGAATGTTTCGTCTTCAGCCATGGGGTGTCTTCATCGAGGGCGGGCAGAGACTAGCATGCGATCCGAACACCTTCAAGGAGCCGGCGCCTCTATGTATAATGTCCTGGCGATTCCAGGATCGCTCATGGCTGACTCCACCGGCCGTCTCTTCGAAGCCCTGCTCTCACTCATGGGTCGCCTGCGGGCCGAAGGGGGTTGCCCCTGGGACCGAGAGCAGACCCGCGCCTCCCTCAGACCCTACCTGATCGAAGAAACCTATGAGGCCCTCGAGGCCCTCGATGCCGGGGAAACTGGGCATATCGTCGAAGAATTGGGCGACGTGCTGTTCCAGGTGGTCTTCCACTGCCAGATTGGCCAGGAGCAGGGCGAGTTCACAATGGCAGACGTTTTGCAAGCCGTTCTCCAGAAGATGACCCGTCGTCACCCCCATGTCTTCGGGAACGCAGAAGTGGCAAACGCAGGGGAAGCCCTGAGACAGTGGGAGCAGATCAAAAGATCCGAAGCCAGTAGCGATGAGGGAACCCGGTCGGCTCTCGATGGCGTGCCCACGAGCCTGCCTTCACTCCTTCGCGCCCAGCGGCTGCAGGCGAAGGCGGGACGTGTCGGCTTCGATTGGCCAACGTGGCAGGAAGCGTGGAGCAAAGTGCGCGAGGAGATGGCAGAAACCGATGAGGCCATATTGGCTGGAGACGCCAGCCGCGTCAGAGCCGAGCTCGGGGATCTCCTCTTCTCCCTTGTTAACGTAGCCCGGCTGCTGGAAATTGATGCCGAGGGCTCCCTTCGGCAGGCTGCAGATACATTCACCCGACGATTCAAGGAGGTGGAAGTCGCCATGAGGGCCGAGGGCCGGCAGGTCGACGAAGCGTCCGCGGAGGAGCTCGACCGGCAGTGGCTAGCGGTGAAATCGCGTGAAGGGCAGGAACGCAGCGGAGACGCGACATGAAGGTCAAGGTCGGCAGCACCACATTCTCGATCGTTCGGGGCGACATCACGGAAGCCGAAGTGGATGCCATCGTCAATGCGGCCAACGCCGGGCTCTCGATGGGTACGGGCGTGGCGGGTGCCATGAAGCGGAAGGGCGGTACCGTCATCGAGGAGGAGGCGGTGCGGCAGGGCCCGATCGAGCCGGGCGAGGCCGTGCTCACGGTGGCCGGTAATCTCCCCGCGACCCACGTCATCCACGCGGCCGCCCTGGGACAGGACCTCAAGACCAATCCGGAGAGGGTGGCCGCCGCGACGCGCTCATCACTCGCTCTTGCGGAGAAGCACAAGCTCTTGTCCATCGCCTTCCCGGCCCTGGGTTCCGGCATCGGCGGTGTGCCGCCTGCCCAATCGGCTGAGGCCATGGTGTCGACCGTCGTCGACCACGTCAAGAAGGGCAATACGAGCCTTCAAAAGATCCTGTTCGTGGTTTACCAGGACGAGGCGTTCAAGGCGTTTTCCGACGCGCTCCGCCGTCTGGCCGGATCCGCGTAGGGCCACTCCACGAGCGATCCCGTCATGGCCGAACCAAAAATCGGACAACCCGTCAGTCGGCGCCTCGGCGACCTTCTCGTTCGCGAGGGGCTGATCGACAATGAGCAGCTCGCGCGCGCGCTCAACGAGCAGAAGGGGTCCAACGACAAGCTGGGCGGCATCCTGGTAAAGCTCAACTTCGTCACAGAGGAAAAGCTGATCGCGTTCCTCTCCCGTCAGTACGGAATTCAGTCGACCACCCTCTCCCAGCTCGATATCGATCCTGAAGTGCTGAAGCTCGTGCCCGAGCAGATCTCGCGCAAGTACGAGGTGTTGCCGATCAAGCGCCAGGGCAACCAGCTCACGCTCGCCATGGCCGATCCGACCAACGTCTTCGCCCTGGACGACGTCGGTTTCATGACCAATCTCCAGGTCGTTCCGGTCGTCGCGTCACAGGCGGCGATTCGCGCGGCCATCGACCGCTCCTATGACTCCAAGGGCGGCGAGATCGCCGACATCGTCTCCGAGATGGAGGGAGCCGCGGCCGACGTTGAGCTGGTCGAGGGCGACGAGGAAGTCTCCGCCAAAGTCGACGTCTTCGAGCTCAAGGAGTCGGCGGACGAGGCGCCGGTCGTACGCCTCATCAACATGATCCTCGTGGACGCCATTCGTCGCGGCGCCTCGGACATCCACCTCGAGCCCTACGAGAAGGTCTTCCGGGTCCGCTTCCGCGTGGACGGCGTCTTGCACGAGATCATGACGCCTCCGAAGCGTCTCGAGGCGGCGCTGACCTCGCGCGTCAAGATCATGGCGAGCCTGGACATCGCCGAGCGGCGCCTGCCCCAGGACGGGCGCATCAAGCTGCGCTTCAATCAGCGCGAGATAGACTTCCGGGTCTCGACCCTGCCGACGATCTTCGGCGAGAAGACCGTCATGCGCATCCTGGACAAGGACTCGCTCCAGCTCGACCTGACCATGCTGGGTTTCGACCCCTGGAGCCTCGACCAGTTCACCAAGGCCATCCACAGCCCGTACGGCATGATCCTCATCACCGGTCCCACCGGCTCTGGCAAGACGACCACACTCTACTCGGCCATCCACACGATCAACTCGCCGGACGTCAACATCATGACCGCCGAAGATCCCGTCGAGTACAACCTCAAGGGCGTCAACCAGGTCCAGGTCAACGAAGAGATCGGGCGCACGTTCGCCGGCGCCCTGCGGGCCTTTCTCCGCCAGGATCCCGACATCATCCTCGTCGGAGAGACGCGCGATCTCGAGACGGCGCAGATCGGCATTCGCGCCGCCCTCACCGGTCACCTCGTGCTCACCACGCTCCACACCAACGACTGTCCGTCCACGGTAGCGCGACTGCTCGACATGGGCATCCCGCCGTTCCTCGTGTCCTCCTCGCTCATGCTCATCCTCGCCCAGCGGCTGGGCCGCCGCGTCTGCAAGGACTGCAAGCAGCCGTACGAGGCCGACGAGGAGACGCTGGTCCCCTACGGACACGTGTCGCAGGGGCTGGGCAAGGTCAACTTCTTCAAGGGCAAGGGCTGCGCCACCTGCAACTTCACCGGCATGAAGGGCCGCGTGGCCATCTACGAGGTCATGCCGATCACCCAGGAGCTCCGGGACCTCATGATCCGAAATGCGCCCACCAATGAGATCCGCGAGGTGGCGCAGGCGCAGGGCATGAAAACGCTGCGACAGAATGCGCTGCAAAAGGTGCTCGACGGCGTGATGACCATCGAAGAAGTCCTCCGGGTGACGCTTGGATAGCCCAAGACCAACAGAGGAGAACCCCTAAGCCATGGCTGCGACGATGCACGATTTGCTGACGATCATGATCGAGCGGGGCGCGTCGGACCTTCACGTCACGACGGGTACCCCGCCGCAGATCCGCCTGCACGGCAAGCTGACGCCGCTGACCCAGTTCGAGCGGCTGACACCCCAGGACACGCAGCGGCTCGCCTACAGCGTGCTGAACGAGGGACAGAAGCAGAAGTACGAGGAGGACAACGAGCTCGACCTGTCCTTCGGCATCCAGGGCCTGGCCCGTTTCCGCTGCAACGTGTATCGCCAGCGTGGAGCGGTGGCCGCCGCCATCCGCGTCATCCCGATCAAGATTCGCTCGTTCGAGGAGCTGAGCCTGCCCCCCATCGTGGAGCAGCTGGCCGACCGCCCCAAAGGCCTCATTCTCGTCACGGGGCCCACGGGCTCGGGCAAGTCGACGACCCTCGCGGCCATGGTCGACAAGATCAACAACGAGCGCAACGAGCACATCATGACCATCGAGGACCCGATCGAGTTCGTCCACCACCACAAGAAATGCCTGGTCAATCAGCGTGAGGTCTTCTCGGACACCCAGTCGTTCAAGAACGCGCTGAAGTACATTCTCCGCCAGGATCCGGACGTCGTGCTGGTGGGCGAGATGCGCGACCTCGAGACGATCTCGGCCGCGCTGACCATCGCCGAGACCGGCCATCTGACGCTCGGCACGCTGCACACCAACTCGTGCGCCCAGACCATCAACCGCATCATCGACGTCTTCCCCACCACCCAGCAGGCCCAGGTGCGGGCGCAGCTCTCCCTCGTCCTCGAGGGCGTGCTCTCCCAGCAGCTGATCCCCACGCCCGACGGCCGGGGGCGCGTCATGTCGCTCGAGATCATGGTCACGACACCGGCCATCCGGAACCTGATCCGTGAGGAGAAGATCCACCAGATCTACTCGGCGATGCAGGCCGGCGGAAAGTTCGGGATGCAGACGATGAACCAGTCCCTCATCGATCTGGTGCAGAAGCGCAAGATCAGCCGCGAGGAAGCACTGAACCGCAGTACGCTGCCGGAGGAGCTCGCTCAGCAGCTCACCGCCGCAGCGCCCGCTGGTCATCCCGCCGCCAGTGTGTCGGGCGGGGGCGGCTCACCGTTCGGGCGCCACTAGTCGATGCGGGCCAGGGCGAAAACCGACATAGACAGGAGACTCTGACATGGCGGTCTTCACGTATCAGGGACGCGGCTCCGCGGGAACGATGACCGGCGAGATCGAGGCCGCCGACCGCACGTCGGCGGTGGGCGAGCTTCGCCGGCGCGCCATTCTCGTGACCAAGATCAACGAGAAGGCCGGCGGCAAGACGCCGACGAAGGCCGGCGGCAAGGTCAAAGACAAGGAGATGGCGATCTTCACCCGCCAGTTCTCCACCATGATCGACGCCGGCCTGCCGCTCGTGCAGTGTCTGACCATTCTCGCCGAGCAGAGCGAGTCCAAGAATCTGCGGGAGGTCACGGGCCGTGTCGCCCGCAACGTGGAGCAGGGCTCGACGCTGGCCGACGCGCTCCGGCGCAATCCGCGCACGTTCGACGACCTCTTTACCAACCTCGTCGAGGTCGGCGAGACGGGCGGTATCCTCGACATCGTCTTCCAGCGGCTGGCCGCCTACATCGAGAAGGCCGCGGCCCTCAAGCGGAAGGTGAAATCGGCCATGATCTACCCGGCCAGCATCATCGGCGTGGCCTTTCTCGTGGTCATCTTCATGCTGACCTTTGTGATACCGACCTTCACCAAGATGTTCAAGGACCTGGGCGCCGAGCTTCCCCTCCCCACCCAGATCGTCGTCTGGCTCTCTGACTTCGTGCGGACGTACATCCTGCTCATCATCGCGGGGATCATCGGATGTCTCTTCGCCCTCCGCGCCTACTACCGGACGGAGAAGGGGCGCTCCACCATCGACGCGCTCCTGCTCAAGCTGCCCATCATCGGGACCCTGATTCGCAAGGTCTCCGTCGCGCGCTTCACGCGCACGCTCGGCACCCTCGTCTCGTCCGGGGTGCCCATCCTCGAGGGCCTCCGCATCACCGCGCGCACGTCCGGCAATCGCGTGGTCGAAAAGGCCGTCATGCAGTGCCGCGCCGCGGTCACCGCGGGCAAGACATTGGCCGAGCCGCTCAAGGCCTCGGGCGTGTTTCCGCCGATGGTCATTCAGATGATCTCGGTCGGGGAGCAAACCGGCGCCCTCGACGCCATGCTGTCCAAGATCGCCGACTTCTACGACGACGAGGTGGATACGGCGGTGGGCGCGCTCACCGCCCTCCTCGAGCCGGTCATGATCGTGGTCCTCGGCGTCATGATCGGGGGCCTGGTCGTGGCCATGTATCTCCCGATCTTCAAGCTCGTGACGCTGGTCAAGTAGCGGCGACCGGTGGAAGAGCCGCAGCCGCTCCGGGCGACCCTGCGCGGGCTCAGCTGGGCACGGCTGATCACCGCCGCAATGGTGCTGGTCGCCGGCACCATCCTGCGCTACGCGGGCGCCTTCCACTTCGACGTTCTGCCGTTCGTCGTAGCAGTCTCGATCGCCGCCCTGGTCTCATGTCTGCTCCTGATCGGCAGCGCCCGCAGCCTCGAGCTGCGCGGCTTCGCCTGGGTGCAGATCTGCCTCGACGTGGCGCTCGTGACCGGCATCATCGCGTCGAGCGGCGGGGCCCGGTCGGTCTTCACGTTCCTGTACGTGCTGACCGTGCTCGAAGGCATCTTCCTGCTCGCGCGCCGCGGCGGCCTCGTGGCGGCTACCCTCGCGAGCTTCGTGTATGTCGACGTCGTGTTCGGGCGCCACCTCCTGGCTCTGCTGCACCTCGCCGAGCCCGCCGAGACGTCCACCCTCGACGCGCTCACCGTCCTGCTCAATGCGGCCGTGCTGCTCATCATTGCCCTTCTCGCGGGCTCGCTCGCCGAGCGCTACTACCTCGCCCAGCGCAATCTCGAGAGCCAGCGCAAGGACTTCTCCGACCTTCAGGCATTCCGCGACCTCATCTTCCAGTCGGTGGGCTCTGGCCTCATCGCCGTCAACCCCGAAGGCCGCGTGACGGCGTTCAACCGCGCCGCGGAGTCCATCACCGGAGTGTCGGAGCGGGAGGCGCTGGGCCAGACCTGGGGCGCGCTCTTCGGGGCCGAGGTCAATCTGGATGAGGTTCGCCTCGCCGTCGCCTCTCCGGGCGCCAAATCGCAGCGCTACGAGATCCGGTTGAAGCGGCGCGACGGGCGGGAAGTCCCCGTCGGCGTGTCCTTCTGGGCGCTCAGCTCCGGCGAGGGTGAGGCGGTCGGGCTCATCGGCGTGTGCCAGGATCTCTCTTCCATCAAGCGCATGGAGGAGCGTGTGCGCCAAGCCGACCGTCTGGCCACGATCGGGCGGCTCGCCGCGAACATCGCGCACGAGATCCGCAATCCGCTGGCCTCGCTGTCCGGTGCCATCGAGGCGCTGGTGCGCGAGCTGCCGCCCGATCCCGGCCGTGAGCGCCTCGTCGAGATCGTGCTGCGGGAGTCCGACCGGCTCAACCGAATCATCCGCGACTTCCTCGAATATGCACGCCCGGCACCCATGACCACCCATCCCGTGAATCTCGCCGACCTCCTGGAGGAGGTGGTGCTCCTCCTCGAACACCGGTCCCTTCCCGCGGATCTCAAAGTCGTTCGTGAGTTTGGCGACACGCTGCCCGCGTGTGTCGATCCCCAGCAGCTACGGCAGGCGGTCTGGAATCTCTGCATCAATGCGGTGCAAGCCATGCCCGACGGCGGCGAGCTGCGCCTGGGCGGGCGGCTGCTGCCGGGCGGCGGCACCCCGCTGCAGCTGTGGGTCACCGACACGGGTCACGGCATCGCCGAGGGCGACCTGCCCCACATCTTCGAGCCCTTCTTCTCGACCAAGGCGGAGGGGAGCGGGATCGGGCTCGCTCTCGTCTACCGTGTTGTGCAGGACCACGGCGGCCAGATCGAGGTACGCAGCCAGCCCGGCGTCGGAACGACCTTCCTCCTAACTCTTCCGCCTGCCGACGGCGCGGTGTAGCATCGGATTGACATGGCCAAAGCCCGCGTCCTCGTAGTCGACGATGAGAAGAGCATGCGGGACCTCCTCTCCATCACGCTCGAGAAGGAGGGCTACGACGTCCTGACCGCGGCAGGCGGCGAGCCGGCCATCGAGACGCTCCACCGCGAGACCATGGATGCCGTCATCACGGATCTCAGAATGCCGAAGGTGGACGGGCTGCAGGTGCTCCGCGCCGCCAAGGAGATCTCCCCCGACACCGCCGTCATCGTCATCACCGCGGTCGCGTCGACGGAGACGGCGGTGGAGGCGATGAAGCTCGGCGCCTACGACTACATCACCAAGCCGTTCAAGCTCGACGAAGTCAACCTGATCGTTCGCAATGCGCTCGAGCGGAAGCGGCTGCGGGATGAGAACCTCTATCTCCGCCGCCAGCTCGAGACCCAGCACCGATTCGAGAACATCATCGGTAAGAGCAGCCGGATCACGGAGGTCTTCGACACCATCCGCAAGATCTCGGACAGCCCCTCCACCGCGATGATCACCGGCGAGAGTGGCACGGGCAAGGAGCTCGTGGCCCGGGCCATCCACTTCAACAGCTTCCGGCGGGACAAGCCCTTCGTGTCCGTGAATTGCGGCGCCATTCCCGAGGGGCTCATGGAGTCGGAGCTCTTCGGCCACGTGCGTGGAGCCTTCACGGGCGCGATCTCCAACAAGGTGGGCCTCTTCACGGCGGCCGAGAGCGGCACCCTCTTCCTCGACGAGATCACGGAGATTCCGCCCCTCCTCCAGGTGAAGCTCCTCAGGGCAATCCAGCTGCGTGAGATCCGCCGCGTCGGCGACACCAAGGATATGAAGACGGACGTGCGGCTCATCGCCGCCTCCAACCGCGATCTCGAGGGCGCCGTCGAGGAAGGCGTCCTCCGCGAGGACCTCTTCTATCGTCTGAACGTGATCCCCATCCAGCTCCCGCCGTTGCGCGAGCGCCGCGAGGACATTCCGCTACTGGTGGCCCATTTCCTCCAGAAGTTCGGCAAGGAGCTCGGCAAGGTCGTGCGCGGGGTGACGCCGGAGGCGATGGCGGTGCTGGAGCGCTATCACTGGCCTGGAAACATCCGGGAGCTCGAGAACGTGCTCGAGCGCGCCATTGTGCTGGGGGCCGGGGAGATGCTGGGCGTGGACTCCCTTCCCGAATCCGTGCGGCGCGAGCGGCCCGTGAAGGGCCTCGACAGCGTGGACATTCCCGAAGATGGGCTCGACCTCGAGGCGACTCTTGATAGCATCGAAGGCCGATATCTCCAACGCGCGCTCGATCGGACAGGCGGCGTGCAGACGAAGGCCGCCGATCTGCTGAAGATGACCTTCCGCCAATTCCGGTACAAGCTCCAGAAGCACCAAATGATGCGCAAGGGTCCGGCGACCGAGCCATGACACTTTTGGGTTTCCCTGCCAACACCGACTGTCAGCCAGCGAGCGACTCAGTTCACAGAACCCACCACCTCGATGAAGACACCGGCGAAGCCGAGACCTTTATTTCCAATAAGTTGCTCTCGAGAGCCAGCGGCTCCCGGTGTCCTGTCCGCGGAGTGACAGGATGTCAGCCGGGGTGAAACACATGGCACCGAACGTGCTTGTCCTATCTGCCAAGAAGGTTAGCTTCGATACCGTGGCCGAATACGGCCCATACCTGAACAAGGGGGAGAAAGAGAAATGATCAGCCTGTGGCACAAGAAGAGGAAGGTGCTGGGCAACCAGCGCGGCTTCACACTCATCGAGCTCATGATCGTGGTGGCCATCATCGGTATCCTGGCCGCCATTGCTATTCCGCTCTACGCCAACGTTCAGACCCGTGCCCGCATCGCCAAGGCACAGGCTGATACGCGGACCCTGGCGTCGGCCGTCAGCATGTACACGGCGCACATGGGCACGCTCCCCGGAGCCCTGACCGCCCTGACCGCCGCCGCGACGAACGGTCTCAACCAGAGCGCCGGTCCTTTCATGGCAAGCGTGCCGGCGCCGCCTCCTGGTGGCACACCGGCCTGGGGTGCGTACGGGTACACGGCAAACACGAACGGGACGTTCACGATCACCGCAACCGGGGACGGCACGACCATCACCGTTCCGTAAGCAGCCCTCGCGCCGGGATGACGAGGCGCGTTGCACAGACAGGGGGAGGCCAAAGCCTCCCCCTGTTTTCTGCTTCCTGGTCGCCCTCCGGTGGATGCGGCTCCAACCCCAGACCCGACGATCTTCGGCACTACGGCTTCCAATTCTTGTCATATCTGGTCATCGCCTCTACAAGAGGCTAAGCCTCAAGTAGTCTCTCTGTCTGTGTAAATAGCAGGAATATTGAATCTTATCGTCCATAGATGCCTTTGGCACCGAGGATGCTAATCCATCTATCCAAGAGCAAGGCACTTATCAAATCGGGCTTCTAACCAGCCCACTACGAGGGGGAACAAATGACGAGCTTCTGGAACAAAAAGAGAAAGGGAATAGTCAATCAGCGCGGCTTCACGCTCATCGAACTGATGATCGTGGTCGCCATCATCGGGATCTTGGCGGCCATCGCCATTCCGCTATATGCCAACGTCCAGACTCGCGCCCGCATCGCGAAGGCGCAGGCCGACACGAGGACGATGGCATCTGCCGTCAGCCTCTTCAACGCTCATATGGGTACGCTGCCGGCAGCACTCACTGATCTGACGTCGGCCCAGACCAACGGTCTCAACCAGGTCGCTGGTCCTTTCATGGGCACTATCCCAGCGCCGCCTCCTGGCGGCACACCGGCGTGGGGCGCGTACGGGTATACCGCAAACACCAACGGAACGTTCTCCATCACCGCGACCGGTGACGGCACCACCATCACCGTGCCGTAATTCGGCCCTCCAACCTAACAACCACCGAGGACGAGGGAGGGGCACACGCCCCTCCCTCGTCACACATCCGGGCCTCGAGACTCTTCCCCTGTACAATCACAGCGTGGTGCCGGTTTGCTTCCTCTTCGGCCTCGTCATCGGCAGCTTTCTGAACGTGGTGATCGGGCGGCTTCCGGAAGGTCGCAGCGTCGTGCGCCCACGCTCGGCCTGCCCAGGCTGCGGCGCATCGATTCGCTGGTACGACAATGTTCCGGTCCTGTCCTGGCTCTGGCTGCGGGCGCGCTGTCGCAGCTGCCGCGCGGCGATCTCCTGGCGGTATCCGGTGGTCGAGCTCCTGACGGCGGGCCTGTTCGCGCTGGCGGCCTATCGGTTCGGCCCCACGACGGAGCTCGTCCCTGCTCTGCTCCTGCTGGCGACCCTGATCGTCATCACCGGCATCGATCTGGACCACCAGCTCATCCCGGACGTGATCACGCTGCCGGGTGTCGCGGCGGGCGCCGCTCTCAGCATTGCCATTCATCCGGATCACTGGCTCGACATCGTGCTGGGCATTGCCGTGGGTGGTGGGCTCTTCTTCGTGATCATCCTGGCAAGCGGCGGGGGCATGGGAGGGGGC
>Ga0326726_10001687_pt1 | contig 20559 bp, 18 predicted proteins | sample MHFenrmetagenome_2_FD_207603 | JGI IMG/M metagenome (GOLD analysis project Ga0326726, IMG submission 207603) | Lab enriched peat soil microbial communities from Michigan Hollow, Ithaca, NY, United States - MHF15MN | ecosystem: Environmental > Terrestrial > Soil > Wetlands > Peat | place: USA... | reverse complement strand
GATTCAGACCTGAGATTCCACTCACCACAATGGTGCGTCTGAAAAACGTGGTGTGATATGCCACACTCCCTGTGAATTCGTGCCCGCATCTAAGACCTGCTAAGGGGTATTTCGCACACAGAGGCGTTCGACGATTCGACTCAAGTGAGTATTATTGGTCGGAGTTGGAGCACCGGGAGAGTCACCACGCTGACGGACCGGATTACATCCCCGAAAGGGCAGCTAAATGAACCGGGAATCTGAATGTGAATGCGACGCTTGCAACTTGGTGTCGAGGACTTCCACCGTTGGCAGAAGAGTCTCATACTCGCTGTCCATCTGCGTGTTTCTCTTCTTACTCCTTGTCTCATGCGGCAAAGACTCAGGACCGAACTCCCCCGGCGGCGCCGACTGGAGACTGGGCGCAGCCACGCCCTATACCGTTGATTCCGCGGGCCAAACGACGATCACTGACAGCGTGACCGGTCGGCAGTTTCTTTTTCCTGACGGCGGACACGGTACACTGCGAGTTTCCCCGATTCTCTCCGGACCGGCTGCTCCGTATGCAGGAGAAGGATTTAACATCACGTTCGATGAGGAAGTCCCGCTCGCAATCATTATCGATCCAGCCGGGTCGGATCAAGTCATGGTGATGGGCTATGGCACTGCCCCAGGGGCGTACGACGATATCCCCGGCCCTTCGGCGCGTTGGCTTTCCATGCCGGTTGTCGATACTCTGGACTCGAGCCTGGCATTCCAGCTCACGCTCCCGTTCACCGCCAGACGCAAGACAGCCCAGCTTGGCTACTCAAATTCCTCGACGGGGAGCGGCTTCAGTAATTACTGGATTTCGTCAATTCCGGCGGGAAGCGACGACGCTACCCGTAGGATCGGCTTGCAACTTCAGTCGTCGACATACGTTGACGGCGTGATCGAGCGGCTCTCTCCTGCGCGACGGGCCGCAGTGCGCGCCGAGGTCGACGGGCGGCTGTCACCCTATTACGCGTGGGACGGATTTCTCTATTCCGGCTTCTGGTGGCGCAGTTTGGGCTCCATGGGGCGCCTCGTCCACCCGACGATTCATCTGAAACTGACAGCGAACGCCGGCAACGTGGCACACGAAACTGGTCATTACATCACCCACGTTCTCGTGGGCGATGACGTTTGGTCGACCCTCGAAGGCCAGGCGCCACTCTGGGACAGTGGGCACGGGATCCGCGATGCTGTCGGCAGGCAAATGCTATTGGAAGACTACGCCTATTACACAGAATGGCTGACTGTCGGAACCGTCAAGTCGTACGATCTTCACGATCCTTACGTGATCTTCGGCGGGATGAGCCCGCTCACGTCCGATTTCCCCGGCGTCGAGGGATTTGCCGCCGTGATGCTTGCGAGCCTGAAACGTACGACGCCTAGCATGCGAAGTCTGATTGGCGGCCATTCAACCGATGTTCCGGTGATCGGACTTTCCGACGCGCAGGTGTATGACATCATCGCGCAGGGGGCGACCGGCGTCGAATCCCTGCAGGAGAGAATTGCAACGGCGGTCGGAGCCGACGCCGATAAGCTCCCGGCCATCTTTCAGCGTTGCGGCTGGCGGTATTCCGTCAAAGGGCGTTTGCGTACCAATGAGGGACAGCCTCTCTCCGGCGCAACCGTGTCATCCGTAAGCCTGGTTGGTGACCATGTCTATCGCGGTGGTACTTCGTCCATCCCCAGCGCCAGTGATGGGCGCTTCAATATCACCGGCGAAGTCTTCCCCGGCGAGAGCAACATTCGTGTCTGGGATGGCCATGACTCGATCGATGTTCCGGTTATGATTCCGTGGTCGCACGCCACCGACGAGACAGTCGATCTCGGAGATCTGCGTGTTGCCCACCGGGTCGATCTCGCGCCGCTACGGTACTGCTCGATCGATCTCTTCACCGATGCCGACTTCTCAAACCCGAGTGGTTCGTATGAGTATTACGAACGCGTGGAGATCGGGCCGGTGGCCGGGAGTTTCATCGGGAATCAGTTCACGGGGGCTCAGGACACGACGGACGGCGATGTCCACACGGTTGTCCAGTTAACCGCCACGGTCGATCCGCAGTCGGGCGACCTGCGCACGCTGGAAGTCACCAAAGCGCGCGTCGTCTCTTACTCGGACTTCGATTGGACGGAAACGCTCCACCTGACGCTCGATAGTATCAAGGGCGGCTACTCAGTCTATCCTCCCCACATCCTGCTGGAATGCTCGGTCTTCGAAGAGGAAGCGTGCCACCACATTTCACATTACACGTTTAGCGGCGCACGAGGTGATTTCTGGCAGACCATGACCGACTATAACTGCCTGCCCGACCACGCAAACGGATACGTCAGCCAAGCGCGCGTTTACTTCCGCAACGAGCCGTGAGTACGAGAATAGGCGCCACCAGTCGCCAGTACTGCTCTGCCCGGGTCGTTGTGGGGCACGGGTGCAGGGGAGCAGTTGCTCGGCCACAGATAAGGGGCTGTCTTCATGAGGGCAGACTCCGTCCCGCGCCATGCCTCACCAGAAGACCGGTCGGAAATCGCTTGACTCGGTTAAAGTAAAGGATTAAGGTGCCAGCGTATTGCTTGCTGGGCACCTCCGGGCGGGGCCGCCTGTAGGTGAACTGTCTTCAAAAGATCAGACATCGCTACAGATGGATTCTACGGAATTCGAACTTCTCGAACAGTCGATTCAACGGGCCATTGACCGAATTGGCCTTTTGGAGTCGGAGAACGCCCGCTTAGTCCGCGAGCGAACCCGGCTTGAAGACAAACTCAAGGATCGCCCCCGACCCTTGAACGCGACTTCCCGCGTCGCGAATCCGGCCATTCCCTCGGCGGAACGGCTGGCAGAGTTCAAGGCCCGCCTCACGAAGCTGGTTGACACCCTAAAAGACTTTGAAAAGGGCCTATAGTCGGAGAAATTCGGTCTTGACAACCCCTCCTCGACGGAAAATGTTGGTGCCGGAGGAGTGGTATTTGACATAAATCGCGGAACGGAAACACGATGGGAATCTGTCGCCTGAATTGAAAATAAGCAGTGGATACACATTCGAAGACCATTCGCGTAACCATTTTTGGTGAGGAGTATCCCCTTCGTGCTGAAGGGGAAGCGGACATGGAGTACATGTCCCGTGTGGCAGACCATGTCGATCGGGCGATGCGAAAAATCGCCGATCGCACGCCCAATCTGACCAATGCGAAGGTCGCAATTCTGGCGGCACTGAATATTACAGATGAGCTTCTCTCCGAGCGGCGAGACGCCGACCGGACCACCGCGTCCTGGGAAGGACGCGCCCGCCAACTGCGCGAACGACTGGATGCGCGCCTCTCAGGCGGGGCTTCGCGGCTCTCTGAATCCGATTCTCCATCCTTGGTTTCCGCTTCCACCAACTAAAGAACGGGTCCCGGATCGCGCTGTCGCCTGGCTTCCGGCGACCCCCGGAGGGCGTTATGCAGCTCCATTTGACGGAGGTCCTGCTTGTCACGGCCGTTGTGGCCGCGATCTTCGCCTTCCTCGGCTGGCTTATGGCCCGCCGCCTCGGGCAGGGGAAAATCGCCCGGGCGGACGAAGTCGCGGCCCAGATTGTCCGTGACGCCGAGAAGGAAGCGGAGATCAAGAAGAAAGAGGCCATTCTTGAGGCCAAGGATGAACTCTACAAACAAAAGGTCGAGGTTGAACGCGAACTTCAGGTCAAACGCACTGAACTCGGAAAGACAGAAAAACGGGTTCAGGAACGTGAAGACACCGTCAATCGCAAGGCCGATGTCCTTCAGGCCAAAGACCGCGACGTCCAGAACCGCGAAAAGGCCCTGGTTGCCAAGGAACGCGCTCTGCGGGTCCGCGAAGGCGAACTTGACCACCTGATCGCCGACCAGAACAAACAGCTCGAACGCATCGCCGGCATGACCACCGACGAGGCCAAACAGCTCCTCATGGACAATCTCGAAGTCCAGGTCCGCCGCGAGGCCGCTACCCGCGCCAGGGAGATCATCGAAGAGGCTGAACGGAACGCCGATAAAGAAGCCCGCGAAATCATCATCGGGTCCATCTACCGATGCGCCGCCGACCACACGGTCGAGACCACTGTCTCCGTCGTGAATCTCCCATCCGATGAGATGAAGGGGCGCATCATCGGCCGCGAGGGGCGCAATATCCGTTCCTTCGAGACCGCCACCGGCGTCGATGTCATCGTCGACGATACCCCGGAGGCAGTCATCCTCTCATCGTTCGATCCGGTCCGGCGCGAGGTCGCCCGCCTGTCGCTGGAGAAGCTGATTAGTGATGGCCGCATCCATCCGGCGCGCATCGAGGAGATCGTCGAGAAGACCGAGAAGGAGATCGAAGTCAAGATTCGCGAGGCGGGCGAACAGGCCTGCTTCGACGTGGGCATTCACGATCTGCACCGCGACATCGTCTGGCTTCTCGGCAAACTGCATTACCGCACCTCATACGGCCAAAACGTGCTCGCGCACATCGTCGAGGTCGCCACTCTGTGCGGCCTGATCGCCTCGGAATTGGGGCTCGATCCGATGCTGGCCAAGCGCTCCGGGCTCTTGCATGATATCGGCAAGGCGATCGACCGCGAGACCGAGGGCACTCACGTCGAAATCGGCGTCAACTTCCTGAAGCGCTATAATGAGCACCCGGTCGTGATCAACGCCGTCGCCGCTCACCACGGCGATGTGCCCGCTGAGTCTCCTTACCCGATTATCGTGATGTCCGCCGATGCGATATCCGGCGCCCGTCCCGGCGCGCGCCGCGAACCGCTCGAGGGATATATCAAGCGCCTTGAGAAACTCGAAGAGATGGCTGACTCGTTCACGGGCGTTGCCAAGTCGTATGCGATCCAAGCCGGACGTGAAGTGCGTGTCATCGTCGAAAATGAAAGCGTCGACGATGCCGGCGCCCATCTTCTGGCGGGCGACATCGCCAAGAAGATCCAGAGCGAGATGCAGTATCCCGGCCAGATCAAGGTGACCGTGATTCGCGAGACCCGCGCCGTGGACTACGCGAAGTAGGGGAGTACCGAAAGTTTGTAGGGGCGGGTCTCAGACCCGCCCTTCTGTTCTGGATCAACCATGAAACTCATGTTCATCGCCGATATCACCGGACGCCCGGGACGCTGGGTCGTCTCGCAGCTCTTGTGGGGATTCAAACGGAAGCATGAGATCGACTTCGTCGTTGCCAATGTCGAGAACGCCGCCGGCGGGTATGGGATCACGCGCGAGATGTGCCACAAACTCTTCACCTACGGCGTCGACGTGCAGACCTCCGGCAATCACATTTGGGACCGCCCCGACTCGCGTGAATTGCTCAGCGAAGAAGCATACCTCCTGCGTCCCGCAAACTATCCGCCCGGCGCTCCCGGTAAAGGCACGGTCTGCAAGGACACCGCCCCCGACGTCACCATCGGGGTTTTGAATGTGCAGGGGCGCGTGTTCATGAAGGAAATCGATTGCCCCTTCCGTGTCGCCGATCACGAGGTGGAGAAGCTGCGCCAGAAGACTCCGATCATATTCGTTGATTTCCATGCCGAAGCAACATCCGAGAAACAGGCGCTGGCCTATTACCTCGATGGACGCGTCTCCGCGGTCATCGGCACGCACACCCACGTGCAGACCGCCGACGAGAAGATCCTTGCCGGCGGCACCGCCTATCTGACCGACGCCGGCATGACCGGCCCGCACGACGCCGTGCTCTGGACCAAACCCGAACACGCCATCCAACGCTTCCTCACGGGCTTGCCGCACCGCTTCGAGATGGCCGAGGATGACGTCAAGATGTCGGGCGTCGTCGTCGACATCGATGAGTCATCGGGACGCGCGCGATCAATCGAACGCTTTCGTCTGGATTATGACGGCACCCTCACGGCGCGTCAGTACTTTGGCCTCCCCGAACGCGAAATCGGCGAGTCTGAACCACGACCACTGGCACCGAATGATGTCTGAACATCGGCCATGTCCTCTTGTTGGGGTCGATCTCCGATCGGCCCATTCGGATTGGTGAACTATGTCGGCTCGCATCATCGATGGCAAGGCCATCGCCGCGCAGATCCGTGAGGGACTCATCCCCCGGGTCGAGGCGCTAAGGAAGCGGGGCTTGCAGCCGCGACTCGCCGCAGTTTTGGTGGGAGATGATCCCGCATCCACAGTCTACGTCAACGCCAAGAAGAGGACCGCCGAGGCCTTGGGGATCGCCTCCGAGATCATCCGGCGGCCCGAAACGACGTCGCAGCGGGCACTGGAATCGCTGGTCGACGAACTCAACCGACGGGCCGATCTGCACGGTTATATCATCCAGTCTCCGTTGCCCGAAGGATTCGATGAATCGTCCCTGGTCGATCGCATTGACCCGTCGAAAGACATCGACGGGTTCCATCCTCACAACGTCGGACTAATGACGCTGGGCGGCGGCACATTGTTGCCGTGTACGCCTGCCGGGATACTCGAACTGCTGATTCGTTCGGATATTCCAATCCAGGGCGCCGACGTCGCGGTGTTGGGGCGCGGGAACCTGGTCGGGCGGCCGCTTTCAATCTTGCTGTCGCGCAAGGGGAGAGGCGGCGACGCGACGGTGACTCTGTGTCACAGCCGCACCCGCGACCTGGCCGCGCACACGCACCGCGCCGACATTCTCGTGCTGGCGATGGGAGTGCCCGAGATGATTCGCGGTGAGATGATCAAGCCCGGCGCCACCGTGATCGATGTCGGCATCAACCGCGTCGACGATCCCGGAACCGAAAAGGGATATCGCCTGGTCGGCGATGCGCACTTCCCCTCGGCCTCCGAGGTGGCAGGCGCCATCACCCCGGTCCCCGGAGGAGTTGGCCCCATGACCGTGGCCCTGCTGATGCAGAACACCATCCTGGCGGCGGAAGCTCTTTCTTTATAGGGCTTATCGGTCCTATAGGACCTATTCTCATGCAAAGCCTCATCCCACCCCATGGCGGCTTCCGCGAGCTAAAGTCCTTCCAGCACGCGGAACTCGTCTATGACGCGACTGTGAAGTTTTGCGATCGCTTCATCGACAAGCGATCTCGCACTCATGATCAGATGGTGCAGGCGGCCCGTAGCGGCCGGCAGAATATCGCCGAGGGCAGCCAAGCATCCGGCACCTCGAAGAAGACGGAATTGAAGCTGGTGGGCGTGGCTCGCGCTAGCTTGGAAGAGCTACTGCTTGATTGTCAGGATTTCCTGCGCCAGCGCGATCTCGCTCTTTGGCCGAAGGATCATCCTTCCGCGAAGGTGGTGCGCAATCTCGCGTACTCGCCCAATAGGTCATATTCGACCTATAGGACCTATATTGAAGACTCTTCGCCCGAGGTTGCCGCCAATACTCTCATCTGCCTAATTCATCAAACCAATTATCTTCTCGATCAGCAGCTCCGGCAACTCGAGCACGCTTTCCTTGAGGAGGGCGGGTTCACCGAGCGGTTGTACAATGCTCGCTCATCGCATCGACGAAGAAAGGAATAGGTCCTATTGGTCCTATAGGACCTATGAGTCCTATCAAGAATGCCCTCTTCCTCCTCAGGCTTCCTTCCTACGGTCACTCAGCCTGACCGCGTCTATACAGTCACCGAGATCAACCAATTAGTCCGGCAGATCCTCGAAGACACCGTCGGTACCGTCTGGGTCGAAGGGGAGATATCCAACTTCGTCCAAGCCTCGTCCGGCCACCGATATTTCTCTCTGAAAGACGAGGGCGCCTCGCTGAAGTGCGCGATGTGGAAAGGGACCGGCCGCCTCGATTTCAAGCCCGCCGATGGCCTCCGTATCCGTGCCTATGGCCGTATGAGCACCTACCCGCCCCGCGGCGATTACCAATTGATCGTCACACAGATGCTGGCCATTGGCATTGGCCCGCTCGAAGTGGCCTTCCAGAAACTAAAAGACCGCCTCTTGCGCGAAGGGCTCTTCGCCGAAGAACGCAAGCGGCCGTTGCCGCGATTTCCCGAGTCCGTTGGGATCGTGACATCGCCCACCGGCGCCGCCATCGAGGATATGCGCCGCACCGTCGCTGCCCGGCATCCGGCACTGCGCCTGGTTCTCCACCCGGCACGTGTGCAAGGTGAAGGAGCCGCCGAAGAGATCGTGGCCGGCATCGAATCGCTGAATGCGCGGCCCGACATTGACGTCATCATCGTCGGACGCGGCGGCGGCTCACTCGAAGATCTCTGGCCGTTCAACGAAGAAATCGTCGCGCGCGCCATTTTCGAATCCCGGCTTCCCATCATCTCCGCCGTCGGGCATGAAGTCGATTTCACCATCACCGATTTTGTCGCCGATCTGCGCGCTGCCACACCGACCGCCGCTGCCCAACTCGTCACCGAGGATTGGGTGCTCGTGCGTGAACAGATGCCGCATTTGCGCGAGCGGCTGATGCGGGCCGTCACTTCGCTTCTCCAGGAAAAGTCGCAGCACACTGAGCGCTTACGCCAGTCCCATGCCTTGCGTCGCCCGGCCGACCTATTCCTGCAGTGGATGCAGCGTGTCGACGAGATGGGCTTGCGTCTCACGCGCGGGATCCAACAAGAGGAACGCCGCCAGACACAGCGTCTTGAGGCACTTTCCGGCCGGCTCACCGCCTTGTCGCCCGAGCATGTCCTCCAGCGGGGTTACTCGATCACACGCCGTGTCGGGGATCCGAAGGCGCTCCGTGAGGCAGCTGGCGCCAAACCCGGCGATCAGCTCGAAACACGACTGGCAGCAGGCGTCATCATCTCACGGACGGAAGAAAGCCGTCCCTGAACGGTGCAAATGCCGGTGTCCTCTGTGGCCAGCTCTTTCGTACTTTCACACCATGCCCGGCAAAGCCCCCAAGCCTCCGGAGAAATTCGAAGAGGCCTTTGATCGACTGGAAGCGATCGTCGCGAAACTGGAAGCCGGCGACGTGGCGCTTGAGGAGTCGTTGGACCTGTACGCCGAGGGGATGGCCTTGGTGGGCTTCTGCAGCCAAAAGCTCACAGTCGCGCGCGAGAAAATCGAACAGTTGACCGCCGAGGGTGCCGACTCGGAGCGGGCCGACCGTAATGCCAAGTAGCCCCACCCCGATTACCATGCCCGCTCTGACTTCACTCCACCGATTCTGGGAGAAGGAGATGAGTGAAGTCGAGGCTGAGTTGGAACGCGCCCTCGCCACGCCTCCCGGCGGCTCCGACCGCCTGTACGCCGCGATGCGCCATGCTGTCCTGGGCGGCGGCAAACGCTTGCGCCCGATCCTGTGCATAGCCACCCATCGCTCCCTGGCTGGCCACGATCCGGCGATCTATCCAGTCTCCGCCGCCATCGAGATGCTGCACGCGTACTCGCTGATCCACGATGATCTTCCGTGCATGGACGATGATGACCAGCGTCGCGGTCGCCCCACGGTGCATGTTGCCTTCGACGAAGCGACGGCGGTCCTGGCGGGTGACGCGCTGCAAGCCCTTGCTTTTGGCATCCTGACCCGCCACGCCGCCCCCGAAGTGGTGCAGGTGATCGCGCGTGCGGTTGGACCGCTGGGAATGGCCGGCGGCCAGATGGCCGACCTGGAAGCCGAAGGGGAGATTCCGACCGAGGAATTGGTACTTTCAATCCATCGCCAGAAGACCGGAGAACTGATCGCGGCCAGCGTCGTCACCGGCGGCCTCATGGCAGGCGCTTCTGGGGCCGACCTCAAGGCGCTCGAATCGTACGGCCGGTCCCTTGGCCTCGCCTTCCAGATTGTCGATGATATACTTGAGCTGACGATCCCGGCCGAACGCCTCGGCAAACCCGTGGGATCCGACCTGAAGCACCAGAAGGTCACCTTCCCGGCGGCGGTCGGGCTGGAGGCCGCGCACACGCGGGCAGCGGCGCTGATCGAAGAGGCAGAGAAGGCGCTCCGCGCTTTTTCCGGTGACCCCGCCCTCCTGGTCGAGATGGCGGAATTTGTCCTCGCACGCGACCATTGAGACTGACATGCAGCGTCTCGGTATCATCGTCAATACCCGCAGCGCCAGCGCCGAAACCGCGCTGAACCGCGTCACCGCTTGGGCGCACCGGCACGGCTGGCCCATCGCCTGTTGTGAGAAAATCGAGCCTGTGCGCCGCACCGATTTCCCTTCAATGCCGCGCGACAAGTTTGTCGGCCACGTGGATATGCTGCTAACTCTCGGCGGCGACGGCACCATGCTGCAGGCCGCTCGCTGTGTCGCCGGCTCGGGAATCCCGATTTTGGGAATCAATCTCGGCACACTGGGCTTCCTCACGGTCGTATCTCCGAATGATATCGATTCGGCTCTGGACCGAGTCGCCCGAGGCGATTGCATTGTGGAAGACCGCCTCATGCTGCAGGTCAAAGACGGCGGCGGGGCAGGGGAGACCTGGTGGTCATTGAACGATGTCGTGGTTGATAAGGGCGGCATTGCCCGCATCATCACCATGCATGTGCATCTCAACGGCGAGTTCCTCAGCGAGATCGCCGGCGACGGCCTGATTGTCGCGACACCGACCGGCTCTACCGCCTATGCGCTCTCCGTCGGTGGGCCGATCTTGCTCCCCACCATGCAGGGCTTTCTCTTGGCTCCCATATCCCCCCATACTCTGGCCCAGCGGCCGATGGTCTTTGGCGCGGGAGATTCGCTCCGAGTCACGGTCACGGCCGTTGCCGGGCCGGCTATGCTCACGGTCGACGGGCAGTTAGCCCGCTCTCTCAACGAAGGCGCCAGCATTGAGATCGCCCGATCTCCGAACCCCGCACGACTGATCAACTTCCCCGAGCGCTCGTTCCTGCGGGTGCTTCGCGAGAAGCTTCACTGGGGCCTGGCGCCGGGCGAAGGCTCGCACTAGACCGGCGGCGAAGCTGCAGCCGCCTGCACCCCCATGTAAGTCGCACTTTAGCCGGGCCACAGAACTCAATAATTGCTAACACGTTGCGCATTGCGCCGTAAATCTCCTTTGGGGAGAGTTACGGTACCTCATTTGCGTTACCGTCCTCTGGTGCGTTCACCCCGCCAAAGTCCGGAGCCGGGACGACGCACCGCAAACGGCACTATCACTTCCGAGTTGTGATTGGGAACAATGGGTCGCGGCCGAGTGTTGGTTCGAAGGGTTGTAGACATGTGACTGAGTAGAATTCAGTCGGAGGACGACGCAAGCAGCGCTTCCTCTCGACGTCAAGATAAGGGCCGGGGATGATGTCCTGCGCTCGCTACTGACCCTCCCGAGCGTGGCCGATCCCAACTCCATCACCCCCCGGCCCTGCTTATTTTGTCCCCCATCAATCATCACTCTCCATAGCCGGAGGATTCCCATGGCGAACGCGCGAATCCGCGCGTATCGTGCCCTTCTTCATTGGAGAGCGCCATGAAAACGTGCCTCTATGTCGCGCTTCTTCTCTTCGCTCCGGTTGCTTGTTCGACCGCCGTGGCCGGCAATAAGCACCCGACAGGACACGTCATCGGCGATCAGTTTGTCGATCAACGATACAACGTGACATTGAAGAAGTACGGGAACTGGAAGTTCGGAAAGATAGCCGATGAGGACTCGGCCAACCCCATTCACACCCGCTGCCTGATCTCGCAAAAGAACTTCATCCTCCCCAGCGAGTGGCAAGACAACGAGGAGAAATTCAACGCCCCCACCCTTGGTCTGTGGGTCGACACGACCGACATGGTTCTCGACGCGTATGCCGCCGAATTGGCCTACACGCGCAGCAAGCGCCCCTCACGCAAAGAACTCGCTCGGGATTTTCCGATCCTGCAGAAGGGTGACTACGTGGGGCAAGAACCGACGAAACTTGCGGGAGAGCGGGCTCTGCTGCTGCATTACCGCCAGCCGTACGAGGTGCAACTCGAGCAGCGCGGCACCAACAACTTCAAATTGATTGAAGAAGTCCTTCTCGGTGACGTGTATCTGGTCAAACGCGACAATCTGGTATTTGTCTTGCACTTCACGTCGGAACGCGCGATCTACCGCACGGCCAACGACGAGGCCAAGGACATCATCATGTCGTTGGATTTGCACCCCAAGCCCGATTCCTCCCAATCCGCGCCGCCAGCAGGTCATCGTGGCCAATAGCGATCCGCATTCGCACGATCCCGCACCGAAAGAGGCGGGGGCCGTCCCTGACCGCGCCCGGCGTGCCGGCACCGACGAATCCGGGAAAGGCGACTTCTTCGGCCCGCTGGTGGTCGCCGCCGTGGCTGCGGATTTTGAACAGGTCGTACGCCTGAACGACTGGGGTGTCATTGATTCGAAGAAACTCTCCGATGGACGAGCGCTCAAACTTGCCGCGCAGTTGAAGGACGCCCAGATTCCTCATGCCGTGGTCGCCATTGGGCCGGAGAAGTATAACGAACTCTACGCTCGCATCCGCAATCTGAACCGCTTGCTGGCCTGGGCTCATGCGCGGGCAATCGAAAATCTCCTCGACCAAGTGGACGTGTCCGTCGTCATCGCTGACCAGTTCGGCGACGAGTCACTGATCGAGCGCTCTTTGTTCGAGAAGGGGAGACGCGTGCAGTTGATCCAGATGCCGCGCGCCGAGCAGGACACGGTCGTGGCCGCCGCATCGGTCCTGGCACGGGCCGAGTTCCTCCGGCGACTGGACTCCTTGGGGCGCGACTTGGGAATCACGCTTCCCAAAGGGGCCGGGGCGCCGGTCGATGCCGCCGGCGCGCAAGTGATCCGCCAATTCGGCCTCGACCGCTTGAAGTCAGTCGCAAAATGCCATTTCAAGAACTTCCAGAAAGCTCAAAACGCCGCCCATTGAGCGCGGCCCATTCCCGGATTCCCGCCTTAACCCCCTTTCTGGCTTTGCCTTGCTCCGACATTCTCCGTGTGGCACCAGGTCCACACCCCTTAAGATTTTTGCCTGCCCGCCGATCCCTATGATGTAGGTACGGTGTGGGCTCGGCCCCATCCCGCTCTCACCGACCGAACTCATGGAGCAAGCCGCGCCGGACGTCGCGAGGCATGGAAGCAGTCGTGCAGGGGGAAGGACATGACCAGATACAACTCAAGGATGTCGTGGATGCGCCAATTGGCTTCATCCTGGCTACTGGCAGGCCCAGAGGATCTTCTACGGTGCGTCAGCCGGGCGATCACGACTTCCGAGTCTCTCGATGAGATGCTGATGGCCGTCGCCGCCGCGTATCGCGCGGACGCCGATGCCGCCGCGTCCCACCTCTTCAAGATTAGTGCGCGCCGCGCCCAGACCTATCGCGTCGGCAGCACGCTGGCCGACGTCTACACCGCTCCGGGATCGGCCCAGGAGATTGCGTTCCTCGGCGAGTTGGCGTGGTGGGCTTCAAGCGAAGATCAGCTCTCCGTCACTCACGACCTTGAAAGCCAGAGCCTGATCTGCGTCCCGATCGCATCTGAACGAGTGACCTACGCCGTGATCGTTGTCCAGCACCCGCAGAATGGTCTCGACACCGACGACCGTCAGCGCTGGATGGAAGCGGCGACGCTGGTCGGACAGACTGTGGCCTCGTGGTCGACGCGCGCAGTGGATGGCGCGCTGGCTGCCATGGCGCGTCGACTCCCAGCGTACGCTGCGGCACTCGCCGCCGACTATCGCCTCGAACACGGGCTCACAATCACCGCCGATACCCTGGGCGGCGTTGTGCCCTTCGACTACATCTCACTATCTTCGCTGGGCACCGCCCATCGACATGAAGATCGCGTCGCCTTCCTTGCGTCGTCCCGCCGCATCATCGAAAGCCGGCGTGGCTGGCCGATCGCGGAATCCACCACGCACCGGCTTTTGAATCGCGCCGAAGCCCTGATCACTCCGGACTTGGCGGCTGCCGATGGCGAACACGGCGATGAGCCATGGGAACGCCGCCTCGGGATGCGTTCGCGCCTCATTCTGCCGATCCGCACCGCCGGACGCATCGTCGGCACACTGACCCTGGCCTCGAAAGTCGTGGCGGCCTACGGCGATGATGAGGTCTCAACTTTGGCGCCGCTGTGCACGGTGCTCTGCACATGGCTTGCTGGACGAGCCTCCATGTCACGTCTGAATCATGCGGAGCGCGTACAGAGCCGGCTCGCGGAATTGTCGACATCTGGTGATGCTTGGCCCGGCGAAGAAAAACTGCTGCGCGACATTGTCGGTGATCTGCCGGTGTCGGGGCTGCGTGTCTTCAAGCTGGACGACGAAGGCAGCCACTTGCACGAAGTGACCACCGCGGGCCGCTTGGCCGAGACATCTCTCACCTCACGTGTCCCGCTTGCCCGCACTCCCTGGCACCGCTGGGCCCTGGAGAGCCAGCGGATGCTGAGCGTTAACCAGAGCGACCCGGAGGCGATGATGAGCCAGCCGGAGTCGGAATTGGCCCTGACCTCGCGCTTCAAGACCGCCTGCCTAATTCCGATCGTGCACGACGGTCACAGCCTTGGTGTGCTGGATGCGATCGAGGAGCGGCATCCCGACCGGTCATCCCTCAACGCCGGCGATCATATGCTCTTGGCGTCCTTGGCGGACACGATCGGACGTCATTGGGCTGAGCAGGGTTCCCGTCCCACTGCCACCGCGGAAGTCCCGGGCTCGCTCACCGCACAGATACGGATGCTGAATCGTGACATCATCAATCCGTTGACGGCGATCATCGGTTCGGTTGAGTTGATGCGTTACAAGAGCGCGCCGATCAGCCCCGATTGCCAGAAGTATATGTCTGCCATCGAGCGCGCCGCCGCGCGCATCCACGATGCCGTCCGCTCGGTCCTTTCCAGCTTAGATGACAACGGAAACGGCAATGGACATCGCTCCGGGGAGACAGAACCATCGATGGCCCGCTGGTCCGCCAACGGCAGGAACGACGGCGGCGATCGCGGGCTCCTGGGATTTGCACGACCGGCCTCGATGCGAGATGCGGCCGCGGGCGCCGAGCGTCGCGAGGATGACGCCGCGACGTCTACGACCGGTGACCTGATTGCTGCGGAATAGACGATCACAACGGGAGTTTGTCATTCGATGACCTCGAGTTCGATGCAGGAACAACCTACGGTCTTGTCTACGCCTTCGGCCCAGTTGACGGCCGATTCGTCCGGCGCGGAAGACATGGTGCGCGCCGAAAAGCTCCGCATTCTCGGCGAAATGGCCTCCGGCATTATCCACGACGTCAACAACATGCTCGGCGCCATCTTGGGGCGAGCGCAACTGATCCGTCTGAAAAGCGACGTCGACGAGATCAAGCGCCACGTTGAGCAAATCGAGATGATCGCTCTCCAGGGTGGCGAAACCGTCAAACGGCTTCAGGAATTCTCCCGCGTTGGCCAGCGGGCCGAAGCCCAGCCCACCGAACTCAACCTGGTCGTCGCCGACGCGCTCGAGGTGACACGTCACCGCTGGGAAACCCAGGCGCAGGGCAAAGGCATCTTCTACACCGTCGAAACCAAGCTCTGCGAGGACGCGATCGTCAACGCGGTCCGCTCGGAGTTGGTCGACGCCGTCGCCAACTTGATCTTTAACGCTCTTGACGCCATGCCCTCCGGCGGCCCGCTTCTGTTCGAAACCCAATGCCTCGGCGATCGCTGTACGCTCACCGTCGCCGACGAAGGGATTGGCATCTCGCAGGAGCAGATGAGCCACGTCTTTTCGCCCTTTTACACGACAAAGGGCACCAAGGGCACCGGCTTGGGGTTGGCCGTGGTGTACGGTGTCGTGACCCGCCACGGCGGCGACGTCAACGTGGAATCGGTCCCCGGACGCGGCAGCCGTTTCACCATCCGCCTCGCGCGCAGTCAGCGCCCCGTCTCGGCGGCAAACCCGCCGATCTCCGTCAAGGAAGACGGTTCGCGTCGCGTGCTTCTGGTCGATGACGACGCCACCATTCTCGACGTCATCGGCGAGGCCTTGCGTGAAGTCGGCCATGATGTCCGTACCTGCGACAGTGGGGCGGCCGCGATCGTGGCCATGGAAGAAGCCTATTACGACGTCTTGATCACGGATCTCGGAATGCCCGGCGTGAGCGGCTGGGATGTCGCCAAACGCGCCCGCCAGATTGACCCGCCTCTGCCGGTCGTCGTGATCTCCGGCTGGGGAGCCCAGATTACCAACGAGCAACTCAAAGCCAGCGGCGTCGAGAAGCTCCTCGCCAAACCCTTCCGCCTCGAACAGATCCGCCAAGCGATCACCAGCATGCCCCGTCGACGGGCCGGCTGAGTGGATTTCCCCAACGAAAGCGATTGACCAACCCGTCTGGCCGCCGTATCGAAGCCGGTGATGTCACGCCGGCCGACCGTGTTCCGTTGGGCGATTGCGCTCGCGGTAGTTCTCCTGCCCTGGCTTGAGGCCAGACCGGCGGAGGCGCAGGACACAGCGTCAGGCGGGTTGTGGTCGTGGCCACAACCGGAAGTGGCGGAGGCGCTATCGTATTTGCGGCTGTATCCGCAGGATCTGGCGCTGCGTGACGACTACGAACCGCGCGACCCTTGGCGACTGCCGCTGGTCGATTCGGTCATGACTCACCCGTGGCGCATGCCGATCTTCCTGCAGGATTATTCCAATCATGTCGTCTGGCGCCCAGGGCCGAATCGACTTGGCCTGTGCGAGCGCGCCGCGGCGCTGCTCCCGGACCAATGCCCACCGCCTCATATACCAGACCCACTGTCCGCTCCAAGTCTCCTCGCCATTCCGCCGGGGCTTTCCGACGAGTGGCAATCATTCATCAGACTCGCGTACAGCGGCATCAGAGACACCCTGCAGCCCGAGCGGGCGATAGCCGCCAGCGATACCAGCGTCCAGGAATTGTTTTTCCGCCAGGCCTTCGAATTGGTCACCGCCGACGTGCTCGAAGTCTACAAGACCGCTGACGAGCTCGATTCCGTGCAACAAGCGCAGGATCGAATTGCGGCAAGCATGGTCAGTGATGCCGATGAAGTTGCCTGGTGCGCGAAGCTGCACGACTACGCCGGATTGATCGATCGCTTGATTGCAATGCTCCCCCATTCCATTCCCCATCGAGTCGGCGGCAATCAGCTTCTTCGCATCGACACGCCCTACGGCCCCATCTTGTTGGGGACCGACTCGACCGACCTATTCACGGGCGATCCCGCGATCATCATCGACCCCGGCGGCGACGACATCTATCAGCTCAGCCCACAGCGTCCCGGCCATCCGCGACTGATCGTCGATTGTGCCGGGAATGATGTCTATCTCGCTCCTGGCGGATTTGGCCTGGGGTGCGGGTATTGGAGTTGGGGGCTTCTGATCGACAAGTCCGGAGATGACACATACAAGGGCGGCAATTTCACCATGGGCACTGGCTGGTTTGGCGTCGGAGCCTTGATCGACCTTGGTGGGAGTGATTCCTATCAGAGCGATACCTACACCCAGGGTGCTGGTGGGTTCGGTATCGGCATCCTCGCCGACTCCGGACAAGGGAACGATCGTTACAGCGCCGCGCTCTACGCGCAAGGATTCGGATTCGCCGCCGGAGTGGGGCTGCTGGTTGACGATGGCGGCAACGATACGTATCTCGCCGGAGGCAAGTACGGTGATGACCTGCGCTATCGCGACCGCTTCATCTCGCTGTCGCAAGGGTTCGCCTATGGGATGCGCCCGCATTTCTCGGGCGGGGCCGGGCTTTTGATCGATCAGGGCGGCAATGACATCTACACCTCGGACATCTTCGGGCAGGGCGGTTCCTACTGGTTTGCATTCGGCGGGCTGTACGACGCGGACGGCAATGATCGCTACATCGGCTACCAATACGCCCAAGGAGCCGGGACACACCTGACCGCCGCCTGCCTGTTTGACCGCGCCGGTGATGATATCTACTCATCCAAAGGTGTGTCGCAGGGGTGCGGCCACGATTGGGCCGCCGGAATTCTCATCGATGCCGCCGGTAATGATCGCTATGACTGCACCGATCTCTCGCAGGCTGCCGGTTCGGCAAACGGAGTCGGGGTATTGATTGACGGCGCCGGCGATGACATGTACGAAGCTGTCTCGAATCTCAACACTCAGGGCTACGGCAATCCTCGGCGCGATTATGGCTCGATTGGTCTGTTCCTCGATCTTGGAGGCAAGGATCGTTACCTCGGGCCGGGAGCTGACAGCAAAGTGTGGCTGAGTCGCTCGCTCTGGGGAGTCGGAATCGACGCCGATTCTCTCTGGTTGAACAAGGTGCACTCGAAATGAAGCCAGCACAAACACGGGTGATGCATCTTGCCGCGGCGTTTCTCGTCGTGAGTCTCGGCGTTTCCGTTGCGCCGGCGATCGCCCAGGTGTCGTCGGATTCGGCCCGAGTTTCTCATCTGTTCGTCATCGCTTCTGAAGGCAGCGTCCGCTATCAGAGCATGGTCCAGCCGGCCAAAGACACACTGGCGATGATGGGCGCGAAGGCGGCACCCTGGTTGGCGCAACGGCTCTCGACGTCCGATGCCCGCGAACGGCTGACTCTCGCCGACATTTTCGAGAAGATGGGAAAGGTCGCGACTCCGTTTATCATACCGTATCTCGACTCCGCCGGCGAAGATTTCCCGCGCAATGCCGCCCGCGCCCTCACGCGCATCAAAGACACCGCGGCTGTCCCAGCGCTTCTCGCTCACATGGATCACCCGAATTTCAGCGTGCGCTCGGACGTGGCTACGGCACTGGGGAAGACTGGTGATCGCCGGGCTGGCAACGTGCTGGTGCAGCATCTCTTGGACGATGCTGACGGCGATGTCAGGAAAAGCTGCGCCGTGGCGCTCGGCCTGATCGGCGATAAGAACAATGCACCGGCGCTGTACACCGCGTTGGACGACGAGTTCTACGGCGTGCGCCAAACGGCGCTGATTTCGATCGAGCAACTCAACCCTGAGCCGATTTGGATGTCACAGCCTATTCCTTCCGCGCAACACCGCGCGACCAGGACACCCTTGGGCTTTGGCGTACGTGCCTCCTTGATCGTCTCGCTGGGAATCAGCTCCGATAAGAAGGCTCGCAAGTACCTGGCGGAGTCGCTGAACAGCCACGACCCGATGGATCGCGGATTCGCAATCGAGGCGCTGGGTCTGAAGCCCACCCGAGAGTCCGCCAAAGTGGTGGCCAGGATGAAGACGCGAGAGAATGATCCCTTTGTCCTCGCGCAGATTGCTCGGTTCGAGGAGATTTACTCAGACAGTGTCAAACCCAAGCCCAAGTCCTGAGGATCTCGCCTCGCGGCTGTCGCGTTATGCGGCGCACTTCGCCGTGTCCGAGCCAGTTGTGGAGCCGATACGGATCGGCGCCGACTCCGTCGGCGCGAGCGTGTCGGTGGGACGCCGCGGCCGCTTTTGGCTGCGACGTGTCGGCTACTCACCCGCAATCCCATGGGGTGAAACTCCCGTCGAGGATCTTTGCTCCCGGAGCGCCGCACTTGGTTTGCGTGTGCCCTTTCACTCTTCGGGAGAGCGCATTTCACTTCGCGATTGTCTTTTTGTTGACTGCGAGACCACCGGCCTGTCCGGCGGGGCCGGCACCGTCGCGTTCCTCATTGCGATTGGACAGTACCTGGATGGGGAATTTGTCGTCGATCAGTACTTTCTCCCGGATCTCGCCGATGAGGCAGGAGCGTTGGACGCTGTAGGGGAGAGGCTTGCCCGCGCCGGTGCCTTGGTGACCTACAACGGCGCCGCCTTCGATCTGCCGCTTCTGGAAGGGCGATTCGTCTTCTGGAGGCTCGATACCGACTTTCGCGAACTTCCTCACCTCGATCTACTCTGGCCGACCCGTGCGCTTTTCAAACACCGTTTGGAGTCTTGCTCTTTGTCGACGGTCGAAGAGCAGATTTTGAGGATCGCCCGTATCGAAGACTTGCCGGGCGCCGAGGTTCCCGAAGTGTACTTCCAGTACCTGCGCGACGGACAAAGCCCACGCCTCCATGCTGTCTTTGAACACAATCGACTCGATGTCGTTTCGCTGTTCGTCTACGCGCTGTGGCTGGACCACCACACCGATCCCGCACGCCCATCATTGGCCTCTCCCGATGACCTCTACGCATTGGCGCGTCTCTGGCATCGCCACCGGCAACCAGGCTCGGCTCTGAATGCTCTGGCGGAGGCCGAGACGCGCGTGAACGACCGAGTCCAGAGGGCCGCCATCCACCGCCTCCGTGGCCACGTCCTGAAACGGGTCAAAGAATTTGAGGCCGCCTCCGGCGAGTGGCGCCGCGCCACTGCCGCAGAGCCATCGCATTTCGAAGCGGCCGAGGAACTCGCCAAGCATCTCGAACACCGTCAGCGCGATTACAACGAGGCGCTCCGCCTGGTCGACTCTGTCCTCAAGCAACTGGAGTTCGCCTGCGCTGTCGATCAGGCCGGTGCGGATGCGTGGCGCACCCGTTTCCTCCATCGCCGCTCGCGACTTCTTCGCAAAGCTCGCCTTTCATAGTTCCGATAGGTCATATAGGCCAAATAGGTCCTATAAGCTGCTGTCCCACCAGCGCTTCTGCCGTCGCGCCAATCCTTTACTTTAGACGTCGTCAGTGATCGCTGCGGCGCGATGGCTGCGTGAAGTCCTGCGCCCACCAAGCCGATATCTAGAATGGAGAGGCCGGGCCTCCCGCCACCGAGGGTGGCTTCGGGGCTCCGGAGATTTGCTCAATGACTGCAAGAAGCGCCCGGGAG
>Ga0326726_10001686_pt1 | contig 20573 bp, 18 predicted proteins | sample MHFenrmetagenome_2_FD_207603 | JGI IMG/M metagenome (GOLD analysis project Ga0326726, IMG submission 207603) | Lab enriched peat soil microbial communities from Michigan Hollow, Ithaca, NY, United States - MHF15MN | ecosystem: Environmental > Terrestrial > Soil > Wetlands > Peat | place: USA... | reverse complement strand
GAAACAGCAGGTCGTTCAGGCAGTGGCCGTGCTGGCTGACCATCAGCAGCACGCGCGGCCGCACCTCGCAGGCGTGGAAGTGCAGCGCCATGTCGAACTGCTGGCGCACGTGGCCGAACAGCGCCTCCAGCGTCGCCGTGTCGGCCAGTTGCGGCGGCGCCGTGAACTGCACGCGCATGAAGAAGCGCCCGGTGGCGTCGTCGTCCTCGACGTCGCCGAACTGTTGCGAATCGACGATGTTGCAGCCGGCCTGATACAACAGGCCCGACACCGCATACACGATGCCGGTGGCGTCGGGACACGACAGCGTGAGAATGTATTCCTTGGCGTCCTTCATCGGCGCGCATTGTAGGCAGTGGTCCTTTTCCGGGGAGAGCATGGCCGTCATGAACACCGAGCGCGGCGCCTGGGCGGCGCACAGCCAAGAGCTGGCGCAACTGATGTCGCGCTCGGCGCTGGGCGACCGCGCGGCCTTCGCGCGCCTGTACGACCTGACCAGCGGCCATCTGTTCGCCGTGGTGCTGCGCATCCAGCGCGATCGCGCGCTGGCCGAAGACCTGCTGCAGGAGGTCTACGTCAACCTGTGGCGTGCGGTGGGCAGCTTCGATGCCGCGCAGTCGCAGCCGATGACCTGGCTCACCAGCGTGGCGCGCAACAAGGCGATCGACAGCCTGCGCCGTGCGCACTCGCAGCCGCTGCTGCAAAGCGTGCATCGCGACGACGATGATGACGACCGCCCCGATCTCGATCAGCAGCTGGCCGACGAATCACCGGGCCCGGCCGATCTGCTGTCGCAGGCCGGCGATGCGCGGCGCCTCCACATTTGCATGAAGGGCCTGACGGCGCCGCAGCGGCAGAGCGTGGCGCTCGCCTTCTTCGACGGCCTGTCGCACGCCGAGGTTGCGGCGCATCTGCATCAACCGCTGGGCACCGTGAAGAGCTGGGTGCGCCGCGCACTGCTGTCGTTGAAGGAATGCCTCGAACGTGCCGCGCAGCGCGACACGGTGGGAGCCTGAGATGGACTACGCCAAACCCGAACTCGCCGATGCCCTGGCCGCGCAATACGTCACCGGCACGCTACGCGGCCGCGCGCGTCGCCGCTTCGAAGCGCTGCTGGGCGCGCATGCGTCGTTGCGAGCCGCGGTGCGCCGCTGGCAAGACCGCCTGATCCCGTTGACCGCGGTGTTGGCGCCGCAATCGCCGCCGCTGCGGGTCTGGCAGGGCGTCGAGCGCACGCTGTGGCCGCAGTTGGCCGCTGCCGCGCCGCTGCCGTGGTGGCAGCGCCTCGGGTTCTGGCGTGGCGCTTCCGGCGCGGCCAGCGTGGCCGCGCTCGCGCTCGCGGTGTTGCTGGCGATGCCTCCCGTGCAGGCGCCGCCGATCGTCGTGGTGCTGCAAGGCACGGGCGATGCCGCGCAGCCGCCAGGTTCATTCGTCGCCAGCTTCTCGGCCGATGGTAGGGCCTTGGTGACGCGCCCGCTGACGCCGGTCGCGATGCAAAACGATCGCGTGCTCGAGCTGTGGGCGGTGCCGCCGCAGGGCGCACCGCGCTCGCTCGGCCTGATCTCGACCAACGGGGTGACGGTGGTCGCGCGCGACAAGCTGCCCCGGCGCGTGCTCGATGCGGCCAACACCTCGGCGCTGGCGGTCAGCGTCGAACCGCCGGGCGGCTCGCCCACCGGCGCACCCACCGGGCCGGTGGTGTTCGCGGGCAAGCTCACGCTGTAACCAAGGGTGGCCCAGGTCTTGCGCGGATCCGGCGTTGCCGGCCCGCAGCAAGGCCTCCTCGGGGGGCAGCAACCGAAGGGAGCGTGGCGGCTTCAGTCAGGCGCACATCTTGCTGCGATCTCCAGGGTGAGCAGCGGCGAGTTGCTGTTGGCCGTCATCACGGCGGCTGCCTCGGTGCCCGACCTCGACGACGAGGACGGCTGGGCCGAGGCCGACCGCCTGCGCGTGCTGGTGGGCGGCCTGCGTGACGCCGGCTACCGCGTCGGCGCGGTGCTGCCGGCCGACGCCAACCTGCACGAACGCTTGACCGCACTCGCGCCCGACGTGCTGGTGGTCGACGCCGAGAGCGGCGCACGCGATGCGATCGAGCACGTGGTGTGGGCCTCGCGCGATGCGCCGCGCCCGATCGTGCTGTTCACCGACGAGCACGACCCGTCGCATGTGCGCGAGGCGGTGGCGCAGGGCGTGGTGGCCTATGTGGTGGCCGGCATGGCACCCGAGCGCGTGCGGCCGGTGATCGACGTGGCGATTGCGCGCTTCGAGCACGAGCGCGAGTTGCGCGCGCTGGCCGCACGCGGCCGCGAGCGCGACAAGGCGCAACTGGTGGTGACGCGTGCCAAACAACTGCTGATGTCACGCCACCAACTGAGCGAGCCCGAGGCCTATGCGCGCTTGCGCCGCACGGCGATGAACCAGGGCCTCACGGTGGCTGAAGTCGCGCAACGTCTGCTCGAGCTGGGGGACCTGCTCGCCTGAAGCGTCCACCGATTCGTGGCTGAGTCTGTCGCCGACTTTTGGTGCGCCGCACCAACGGCGATCGTCGAGTTGGTGCGTGCGGCATGCGCGCGACGTGAAATCACGCAGTTAGGCATGCCAAACGCTTGGCATGCCGCTTGCAAGATCGATGCTGCGGTTCAACGTCGAACCGTGTTGTCGTGATTTCGAACCGTCGCGGTTCAGGACAAAGGCGTCCGATGGTCGTGCAGCGTGAGCGCACGGCTTCGGGCGCCTTCTCGTTTTGGGCGCGGCGAAAACATCGCCAGGGAAGGGCTCGCACCATGCATCGCTCGATCGCTCACGCGCCACGCGCTGCTTCGTCAGACTGGTCGCGCCGCCGCTGGCTGCAGGCGGCGTCGGCCGCCGCCGTCGGCGCCGCGGCGGGCACACCGCAACGCCACGCGTGGGCGCAGGGCTCCGACAAACCCGAGAAGGAGGAGGTGCGCATCGGCTTCATCCCGCTCACCGATTGCGCGAGCGTGGTGATGGCTTCGGTGCTCGGCTTCGACAAGAAGTACGGCGTCAAGATCATCCCGACCAAGGAAGCGTCGTGGGCCGGCGTGCGCGACAAGCTGGTCAACGGCGAGCTCGACATGGCCCACGTGTTGTACGGCCTGGTGTACGGCGTGCACCTCGGCATCGCCGGTCCGAAGAAGGACATGGCGGTGTTGATGAGCCTCAACAACAACGGCCAGGCCATCACGCTGTCGAAGGCGCTGGCCGACAAGGGCGCGGTCGACGGCGCGTCGCTGGCCACCGTGATGGCCAGGGACAAGCGCGAGTACACCTTCGCCGGCACGTTCCCGACCGGCACCCACGCGATGTGGATCCACTACTGGCTCGCGGCGTCGGGCATCGACCCGGTGCGCGGCGCCAAGCTGATCACCGTGCCGCCGCCGCAGATGGTGGCCAACATGCGGGTCGGCAACATGGACGGCTTCTGCGTCGGCGAGCCGTGGGGCCACCGCGCGATCATGGACGGCATCGGCATCACCGCGATCACCACGCAGGACATCTGGAGGGACCATCCTGAGAAGACGCTCGGCACCACCGCCGACTTCGTCAAGAAGTACCCCAACACCTGCCGCGCCGTGATGATGGCCGTGCTCGAGGCCGGCCGCTGGATCGACACGGGCCTGCAGAACAAGATGAAGATGGCCGAGGTGGTGGCCGACAAGGCCTACGTCAACACCGGCGTCGACGCAATCAACCAGCGCATCCTCGGGCGCTACCAGAACGGCCTGGGCAAGACCTGGGACGACCCCAACCACATGAAGTTCTTCAACGACGGATTGGTGAACTTTCCGTACCTGTCCGATGGCATGTGGTTCCTGACGCAGCACAAGCGCTGGGGCCTGCTGAAGGACCATCCCGACTACCTGGCCGTGGCCAAGCAGATCAACCAGATCGAGCTGTACAAGCAGGCCGCTTCGGCACTGAAGGTCAACGTGCCGAAGGAGCCGATGCGCTCGAGCAAGCTGATCGACGGCGTGGTGTGGGACGGCAAGGATCCCGCCAAGTACGCCGATTCGTTCAAGATCCGCGCGGGCAGCGCGGCCTGATCGGGGAGACACAAGCCATGGTCTGCGCCGTCTTTCATTCGCCGCTGGACACCACGCCGGTGCCGCTGCCCGCCAAGGTCGTTAAACCGCATCGCGGCACAGTGACCACCGCGCATGCGTTCACGTTCGAACCATCCCAAGGTGCTACGCCGCCGGCGCGCGTGCCGTTCGATTGGCGCGGCCTGTGGCTCAAGGGTTTGCCGCCGCTGATCGGCGTGGCGCTGCTGGTCGGCATCTGGGAGTTGCTGACGCTGAAGAGCACCACCTTTCCGACACCCAGCCAGACCTTCGATGCCGCGGTCAAGTTGTTTGCCGACCCGTTCTACCGCAAAGGCCCCAACGACCAAGGCATCGGCTGGAACATCCTGAGTTCGCTGCAGCGGGTGGGCCTGGGCTTCGGCATGGCGGCGATCGTCGGCATCCCGTTGGGATTCATGCTCGGACGTTTCGAGTTCTTGAATCGCATGGTGTCGCCGCTGGTCAGCCTGCTGCGGCCGGTGTCGCCGCTGGCCTGGCTGCCGATCGGCCTGCTGGTGTTCAAGGCCGCCAACCCGGCGGCGATCTGGACCATCTTCATCTGCTCGATCTGGCCGATGATCATCAACACCGCAGTCGGTGTACAGCGCGTGCCGGCGGACTACCTCAATGTCGCGCGCGTGCTCAACCTGAGCGAGTGGCGCGTGATGACGCGCATCCTGTTCCCCGCGGTGCTGCCCTACATGCTGACCGGCGTGCGACTGTCGGTGGGCACCGCCTGGCTGGTGATCGTTGCCGCCGAGATGCTGACCGGCGGCGTGGGCATCGGCTTCTGGGTGTGGGACGAGTGGAACAACCTGAACGTCAAGCACATCCTGATCGCGATCTTCGTGATCGGCATCGTCGGCCTGCTGCTCGAGCAGGCGCTGATGGCGATCGCCAAGCGCTTCTCGTTCGATGACTAGGGGGCAGGAATGAAGCCCCCACGCCCACTGCGTTCGCTGCCCTCCGAAGCGGGCTTCAGCCTCCTTGAGGCGGCTCGGCGGAGGCTGACATGACTTCATTCATCGACGTGCAGAACGCCGAGATGGTGTTCGAGGCCCGGAAGGGCCGCTTCCACGCGCTGCGCGACATCAGGCTTACCGTGGCCAAGGGCGAGTTCGTCACGCTGATCGGCCACTCCGGCTGCGGCAAGAGCACGCTGCTCAACCTGATCGCCGGGCTGCTGACACCCACCAGCGGTGTGCTGCTGTGCGACAACCGTGAGATCGCTGCGCCCGGGCCTGAACGCGCGGTGGTGTTCCAGAACCATTCGCTGCTGCCGTGGCTCACCTGCTTCGGCAACGTGCACCTGGCCGTCGAGCGGGTGTTCGGCGCCCGCCAGAGCAAGGCGCAGCTGGACGAGCGCACCCGTGCTGCGCTCGAGCTGGTCGGCATGGGCCACGCGCTGCACAAGCGCCCGCACGAGATCTCCGGCGGCATGAAGCAGCGGGTGGGCATCGCGCGTGCGCTGGCAATGGAGCCCAAGGTGCTGCTGATGGACGAGCCGTTCGGCGCGCTCGATGCGCTGACGCGCGCGTACCTGCAGGACGAGCTGCTGAAGATCGTCGCGCGCACGGCGAGCACGGTGGTGATGGTGACGCACGACGTCGACGAGGCGGTGCTGCTGTCGGACCGCATCGTGATGATGACCAACGGCCCGGCGGCGACGATCGGCGAGATCCTGCGCGTCGACCTGGCGCGGCCACGCAACCGCGTGGAATTGGCCGAAGACCCCGTCTACGTGCATCTGCGCAAGGGCGTGATCGACTTCCTGTACACGCGGCACGCGCGGCACGAGGCGCTCGCGGCTTGAGGAGCCCGCCATGAAACGCATGAGATTGGTGCTGGTGGGCAACGGCATGGCGGGCATCCGCGCTGTCGAAGAGCTGCTGAAGATCGCGCCGGACCTGTACGACATCACCGTGTTCGGCGCCGAGCCGCACCCGAACTACAACCGCATCCTGCTCTCGCCCGTGCTGGCCGGCGAGCAGACGATCGACCAGATCATCCTCAATCCGCTGTCTTGGTACGAAGACAACCGCATCACGCTGCACAGCGGCAAGAGGGTCAAGCAGATCGATCGCATCAAGCGGCTGGTGATCGCCGACGACGGCACCACCGCGCCGTACGACCGCCTGCTGCTGGCCACCGGCTCCAATCCGTTTGTGCTGCCGGTGCCGGGCAACGACCTGCAGGGCGTCATCGCCTACCGCGACATCGCCGACACGAACACGATGATCGCCGCCGCCGCGACGCATTCGCACGCTGTGGTCATCGGCGGCGGCCTGTTGGGGCTGGAAGCCGCCAACGGCCTGAAGCTTCGCGGCATGGACGTGACCGTCGTGCACATCATGCCGTGGCTGATGGAGCGCCAGCTCGATGCGGTGGCGGGCAAACTGCTGCAGGGCTCGCTCGAGCAACGCGGCTTGAAGTTCATGATCGGCGCGCAGACGGCTGAACTGCTTGGCAACGAGCAAGGCCGGGTCCGGGCCGTGCGATTCAAGGACGGCAGCGAGGTCGCCGCCGACCTGGTGGTAATGGCCGCCGGCATCCGCCCCAACACCGAACTCGCGGAACGCGCAGGGCTGTACTGCAACCGCGGCATCGTCGTCAACGACACGATGCAGACCATCACCGATCCGCGCGTCTATGCGGTGGGCGAATGCGCAGCGCACCGCGGCGTCGCCTATGGTCTGGTGGCGCCGCTGTTCGAGCAGGGCAAGGTGTGCGCGACGCATCTGGCGCAGTTCGGCATCGGCCGCTACGCGGGCAGCCAGACCAGCACCAAGCTCAAGGTCACCGGCATCGATCTCTTCTCGGCCGGCGACTTCACGGGCGGCGAGGGCACCGAGGAGATCGTGTTGTCCGACCCGCTGGGCGGCGTCTACAAGAAGCTGGTGATCCAAGACGACAAGCTGATCGGTGCCTGCCTGTACGGCGACACCGTGGACGGCAGCTGGTACTTCAAGCTGCTGCGCGAGGGCCGGCCGATCGGCGACCTGCGCGACCGCCTGATGTTCGGCCAATCGAACATCGGCGATGTCGGCCACCAAGGCCACAACCGCGCCGCCGCAATGGCCGACGCCGACGAGGTGTGCGGCTGCAACGGCGTCAACAAGGGCGCGATCTGCAAGGCCATCAAGGACCATGGCCTGTTCACGCTGGAGGAGGTGCGCAAGCACACCAAGGCCAGCGCCAGCTGCGGCTCGTGCACGGGCCTCGTGGAGCAGCTGCTGATGTTCACCGCCGGCGGCGACTACTCGGCCGCACCGAAGAAGAAGGCGGTGTGCGGCTGCACCGACCACAGCCACCAGGAAGTGCGCGACGCGATCCGCGAGCACAAGCTGCTGGCGATCGCCGACACGATGGAGTTTCTGGAATGGCGCACGCCCAGCGGCTGCGCCACCTGCCGGCCCGCGATCAACTACTACCTGATCAGCACCTGGCCGAAACAAGCCAAGGACGATCCGCAGAGCCGCTTCATCAACGAACGCAGCCACGCCAACATCCAGAAGGACGGCACCTATTCGGTGGTGCCCCGCATGTGGGGCGGCGAGACCACGGCCGCCGAGCTGCGTCGCATCGCCGACGTGGTCGACAAGTACAAGATCCCCACCGTCAAGGTCACCGGCGGCCAGCGCATCGACCTGCTCGGCGTCAAGAAGGAAGACCTGGTGGGCGTCTGGCGCGACTTGCGTCTCCCCAGCGGCCACGCCTACGCCAAGGCGCTGCGCACGGTGAAGACCTGTGTCGGCAGCGAGTGGTGCCGCTTCGGCACGCAAGACAGCACGCAGATGGGCAAGGACCTCGAGCGGGCCCTGTGGCGCATGTACGCGCCGCACAAAGTCAAGCTCGCCGTGTCGGGTTGCCCGCGCAACTGCGCAGAGGCCGGCATCAAGGACGTCGGCGTGATCGGCGTCGATTCGGGCTGGGAGATCTACGTCGCCGGCAACGGCGGGATCAAGACCGAAGTGGCGCAGTTCTTCGTCAAGGCGAAGACGGCGGCCGAGGTGCTGGAGTATGCAGGCGCGTTCCTGCAGCTGTACCGCGAAGAGGGCTGGTACCTCGAACGTACGGTGCACTACGTGGGCCGCGTCGGCATCGAACACGTGAAGAAGAAGGTGGTCAACGACGCGGCCAATCGCCGGTTGCTGTGGCAGCGCCTGCAGTTCGCGCTCGACGGCGAGCCCGACCCGTGGTTCGAGCATGCGAAGGCCGGCGTCGACCTGCGGCAGTTCAGTCCGGTACCGCAGCCGGTGACCGTATGAACGCCGCACGGCCGCTCCGAAGGCGTTCGCTCCCCAGCAGCCACGAAGGGGCACCTTCGGAGCCCTGGGGGACGGCGCGCAGCGTCAAGGGGGCCTCATGAACGCCAGATCGACGATCTGGCAAGCGGTGTGCCGCGTCGACGACATTCCGCCGCTGGGCGCCAGACGCATCGCGCGCGAGCGAGGCATCGCCGTCGCGGTGTTCCGTAGTGCCGGCGACCGCGTGTTCGCGTTGCTCGATCGCTGTCCGCACAAGGGCGGCCCGCTGAGCCAGGGCATCGTGTTCGGCGACAGCGTGGCTTGTCCGCTGCACAACTGGACGATTGCGTTGGCCGACGGCCAGGCGAAGGCCCCTGACGTGGGCTGCGCGCTGAGCTTTGCCTGCAAGGTCGAAGACGGCGTCGTGTACCTCGATGCCGACGAATTGGCGCACAAGGCCCTCGACGTCACGGTGCCGAGCGCCGGGCCGCAATCAAAGACGGCCTGCTGACCGACTCGCGCGCACGCGGCATGCGGCCATGAAGGAGACCCGTTCCACCTGCCCGTACTGCGGTGTGGGCTGTGGCGTGATCATCCAAAGCGAAGGCGAGCAGATCAGCGGCGTGCGCGGCGATCCCGCGCACCCGGCCAACTTCGGCCGCCTGTGCAGCAAGGGCAGCACGCTGCACCTGACGGCGGCACAACCAGTCACGCTGCACACGCGGCTGTTGCGGCCGATGCAGCGCATCGCGCGTGGCCAAGCGCCGCAAGCGATCACCTGGGACGCCGCGCTCGATCTCGCGGCCGAACGCATCGCGACCACCGTGCGCGAACATGGCCCTGATGCGGTGGGCCTGTACCTGTCGGGCCAGTTGCTGACCGAGGACTACTACGTCTTCAACAAGCTGGCACGTGCGCTGATCGGCACCAACCACATCGACACCAACTCGCGCCTGTGCATGAGTTCGGCGGTGGCCGGCTACAAGCTCACGCTGGGCGCCGACGCGCCGCCGGCCTGCTACGAAGACCTCGACCACGCGCGGACGGTGTTCATCGCCGGCAGCAACATGGCCTGGGCGCACCCGATCCTGATGCGCCGTCTCGAGGACGCGCGCCGGGCGCACCCCGAAACGAAGTGGATCGTCGTCGACCCGCGCCGCACCGAGACGGCGGCGATGGCCGACCTGCATCTGCAGATCCAACCCGGCACCGACATCACGCTGTGCCACGGCATCGCGCACCTGCTGCTGTGGGAGGGCTTGGCCGACCCCGCCTACATCGCTGCCCACACGCGGGGATTCGATGCGCTGCGCGACATCGTGCGCGAGCACACGCCGCGCGAGGTGGCGCGCGCCTGCGGCATCGACGAAGCGGCGCTGGTGCAGGCCGCGCGCTGGTTCGGTGGGCACACGCCCACGCTGTCGCTGTACTGCCAGGGCTTGAACCAGAGCGTCAACGGCACGCACAACAACGCCGCGCTGATCAACCTGCATCTGCTCACCGGGCAGATCGGCAAGCCCGGCACCGGCCCGTTCTCGCTGACCGGCCAACCCAATGCGATGGGCGGCCGCGAGGTGGGCGCAATGGCCAACCAGCTCGCCGCACACCGCGACCTTGGCAATGCGCAGCACCGCGCCGAGATGGCTGCGCTGTGGGGCGTGCCCGACCTGCCGGCGTGGCCCGGCAAATCGACGGTGGAGATGTTCGACGCCGCGGCCGATGGCGAGATCAAGCTGCTGTGGATCGCTTGCACGAACCCGGCGCAATCGATGCCCAACCAGGCGGCGGTGCGCCGTGCGCTCGAGCGCTGCGAGTTCGTGATCGTGCAGGAGGCGTTCCGCACCACCGCCACCTGCGCATATGCCGACCTGCTGCTGCCCGCCTCCACCTGGGGCGAGAAGGATGGCAGCGTCACCAACAGCGAGCGTCGCATCTCGCGCGTGCGCGCGGCGGTGGCTGCGCCCGGTGCGGCGCGCGATGACTGGCGCATCGCCGCCGCTGTCGCGTTGCGGCTCGAACCCCTGTTGAAACGGCCGCGCACCGATGGCCGCGCCAGCGGCTTTGCCTTTGTCGATGCCGAAGCCGTGTGGAACGAGCACCGCGAGGCCACCCGCGGCCGCGACCTCGACATCACCGGCCTGTCGTACGCCATGCTCGACGCGCAGGGCCCGCAGCAGTGGCCACTGAAGGGCGGTGCGAGCGCGGGGTCGAAGCGGCTGTACGAAGACGGCGGCTTCGTGTTCGACGACGGTCGTGCGCGGTTCGCCGCGGTCAAGCCGCTGCCGCCGGCCGAGCCGCGCGACGTGCGTTACCCGTTCGCGCTGAACAGCGGCCGGTTGCGCGACCAGTGGCACGGCATGAGTCGCACCGGCACGCTGGGCCGCCTGTTCGGCCACGCCAGCGAGCCGGCGATCGAGCTGCACCCGCGCGACCTCGAACGCCTGAATGTCAAGCCGGGTGACCTGCTGCAGGTGACCTCACGCCGTGGCTCGATCGTGCTGCCCGCGCAACCGAGCGATGCGATGGCGCCGATGCAGGCGCACATCGCGATGCACTGGGGGCCCGAATGCCTGGGCGGGTCGAGCGCCAACGGGCGTGCGCTGGCCGGCGTGAACGCGCTGACCACCGGCGCGTTCTGCGCGCAGAGCAAGCAACCCGAACTCAAGCACTGCGCAGTCAAGCTGATCAAGGCCGAACTGCCGTGGAAAGTGCTGGCGCTGGCTTGGCTGCCGCAAGGCCAAGCGCACGACGCGCGGGCCGCGTTGCGCGAGCTGATGCCACTCTTTCCCTACGCGAGCTGTGTGCCGTTCGGTCGCGAGCCCGATGCCCAGGGACGGCTCGGCGTGCTGTGGCGCGCGGCTGCGCACGAACCGGCAGCCGACGTGGTGCTGGCGCGCATCGAACGGCTGCTCGGCTTCGACGGCGCGCAGTCGCTGCGTTATGTCGATGCCAAACGCGGCCCGCGCCGCACCATCGCGCTCAGCGGGTCGGGCGACGCGATGCGCGTGCAGGCCTTCCTGCTTGCCGGCCAGACCGACGCCGAACCGTGGCTGCGTGCGCTGCTGGTCGACGACCAGCCCGCGCAGGCCTACGGCCGCGGCTTGCTTCGTGCCGGCGCAGCGCCGCCGGGTGCGCTGCCCATGCGCTCGGTGCAGGTGTGCACTTGCCACGACGTCAGCGAAGTGCGCATCCGCGAGGTGTTGATGAAGGCCGTCGGCACCCCCGACGAACGCCTGGCGCAGTTGCAGCGCCGGCTGCGCTGCGGCACCGAATGCGGCTCGTGCCTGCCGACGCTCAAGCGCCTGGTGGCGGCCGAGCCCGCACCGATCGGCGCTTAGGCGAAGCGGCGCGGCCTAGTGGCCGTGCGCGATCTTCTCGCCGGCCTTCAAACGGTACTCCGTGCCGCAATACGGGCAGCTCCCCGAGCCCTCGGTGGCGACGTCGATGAACACCCGCGGATGGTTGCTCCACAGCGGCATCTTCGGATTGGGGCAGAACACCACGCCCGGACCTTGCAGGTCCTTGGCGGTCACTTCGACGCTGGCTTTGGGGGTGGTGCTCATACGGCGGTCAGCCACTCGGCGTATTTCGGGTTGCGGCCGTTGACGATGTCGAAGAAGGCGTTCTGGATCTTGGTGGTGATCGGGCCGCGAGCGCCCTCGCCGATCGTCACGCGGTCGTATTCGCGGATTGGCGTCACCTCGGCCGCGGTGCCGGTGAAGAACGCCTCGTCGGCGATGTAGACCTCGTCGCGCGTGATGCGCTTCTCGACGATCTTCAGGCCGAGGTCGGCGCAGATCGAGAACACGGTGTTGCGCGTGATGCCATTCAGCGCACCGGCCGACAAGTCCGGCGTGTAGACCGTGCCGCCCTTGATGATGAACAGGTTCTCGCCGGCGCCCTCGCTGACGAAGCCGGCCGAGTCGAGCAGCATCGCCTCGTCGTAGCCGTCGTCGGTGACCTCGACGTTGGCCAGGATTGAGTTGGTATAGTTGCTCACCGCCTTGGCCTGCGTCATCGTGATGTTGACGTGATGCCGCGTGTAGCTCGAGGTCTTGACGCGGATGCCCTTCTTCAGACCCTCTTCGCCGAGGTAGGCGCCCCACGACCAGGCCGCGATCATCAGGTGGATCGAATTGCCCTTGGGGCTGACGCCGAGCTTCTCGTCGCCGATCCAGGTGAGCGGGCGCAGGTAGCAGCTGTCGAGCTTGTTGGCACGCACCACTTCGCGCTGTGCGTCGCACACCTGCTCGAAGGAGTAGGGGATCTTCATGCGCAGGATCTTGGCGCTGTTGAACAACCGCTCGGTGTGCTCGCGCAGGCGGAAGATCGCGGTCTTGCCGCTGGTGGTCTTGTAGGCGCGCACGCCCTCGAACGCGCCGCAGCCGTAGTGCAGCGTGTGCGTCAGCACGTGGATCTTGGCGTCGCGCCAGTCGACCAGCTTGCCGTCGAACCAGATCTTGCCGTCGCGGTCGGACATCGACATGGGAATTCCTTGCACTGGAATCGAGGAGGAATTCTAGGCCCGCGCGCCCTCGAACACGCGGCGCGCGTGCACGCCCAACCCGGTGGCCACGCTGGCAAAGCGGTCGCCTCTCACGGTACGGGCCGACGGCGCCACCGCGGCGATCGCCGCCACCAGCGCAGCCAGCCCGGTGGAGCCGCCGGTGAAGTACATCGCGCCGAGTTGCCCGGCTTTCAAGCCGGCCTGGGTCAGCGCCTCGCGCGCGGCGTGAACGATGCGTTCGCGATCGGCGGCGATCGATGCCATCGCCTGCGCTTCGCGCAGCAGCGTGGCCAGGCCCGCTTCGACGACGTTGAGGTCGATCGGTGCGGCCGGCAGCGTCGACACGGCGATCTTGGCGTCTTCGGCGCATGCGGCCAGCGCGTGGCCGAGCCGCTGCGAAAGGATCGTCATCAGCCGCCCATGCAGCCGCTCGTCGGCATACCAGTCGCGCATGCCGCGCAGCTCCAGCACGCGCGCCGGCGTGTAGCAGGTGTTGATCAGATGCCAGGTCGCGAGGTCGAAGTAGATCGCACTGGGCACCTCGCGGGGCGCGCCGCCGTCGGCGCGCGGCGGGCCGAACGCACCGTAGCCCGCCAGCGGCAGGATGCACGAGAGCTCGATGCGGCGGTCGAAGTCGGTGCCGGCCACGTGCACGCCGTGGTTGGCCAGGATGTCGCTGCGGCGGTCGAGCTGCGTGCGACGCTGCGGCCCGACGCGCACGACGCTGAAATCCGACGTGCCGCCGCCGATGTCGGCCACCAGCACGGTCTGCTCGCGGTCCACCGATTGCTCGTAGTCGAACGCGGCGGCGATCGGCTCGAATTGGAAATGCACGTCGGTGAAGCCGACCTCGCGCGCCACGCAAGCCATCGCGTCTTGCGCGGCGGCGTCGCGCTCGGGCTCGTCGTCGACGAAGAACACCGGCCGGCCGATCACCGCGCGTTCGATCGTGGCGCCGGCGCGCGCCTCGGCCCGGGTCTTCAGGTGGCGCAGGTAGCTGCCGATCACGTCGAGGTAACGCACCGAATGGCCGCCGCCGACCTCGGTGCTGCGCTCGACCAGGTCGGAGCCGAGGATGCTTTTCATCGAGCGCATCAGCCGGCCCTCGATGCCTTCGACGTACGCCGCGATCGCGGCACGCCCGTGCAGTCGTTGCGGAGCCTGGTGCGCGGCCAGGCCTTCGACCGCATAGAACACCGCGGTGGGCATGCCGGTGAACGTTCCCTCCAGTGCAACCAGCTCCACGCCGGAGCCGCCGCGCGCCGGCAGGGCCACCGCCGAGTTGCTGGTGCCGAAGTCGATCGCGCAGAAGGCGGGGCTCGTCATCGGGCGGCGGCGCCTCGCGTCACTCCAGGTATTGCGGCGCGTGCGGGATGGTCGCGCTCTGCGCGCTGTCGTGGTTGATCCACAGTTGCGCGCGCTCGGACTTCAGCAGCGCGGCCACGCGCTCCATCGACGCCAGCGTTTGCTCTTTGTTGAAGTTGAAGCCCGGCACGCGGCGCTGCTCGAAGTTCTCTCGGAAGTGCGCGAGGTCGCCCGACAGCACCACGGCGCCGGTCTTGGGCAGCCGCAGCAGCAGCGATTGGTGACCCGGCGTGTGCCCCGGCGTGGCCAGGATCGTCACCGAGCTGTCGCCGAAGACATCCCTGTCGCCGTTGAGCTTGACCACGGCGCTGTGGCGCAGCTTGTCGTAGACGGCTGGCTGGAAGCCGTACTTGCCCGGCTCGGGTCCGAATGCGGCGTCGTACTCGGCCTGCTGCATGTACAGCGTGGCGGCGGTGAAGAGATTGGCGTTGCCCACGTGGTCCGCATGCGTGTGCGAGAACGCGAGGAACTTGATCTGCTCGGGCGCCACGCCCAACTCGGCCAGTTGCGCGGCCAGCGTCTTGGTGCGTTTCATGCGCATGCCGCGGTTGCCGAGCTGGCCTTCGGGATTGGCGGCCAAGGCGTCGGCAAAGCCCGAGTCCCACAGCATCCAGTCGTTGCCATGGCGGATCAGATAGCAGTTGTCGCTGAAGGCCATGGCCTTGCCTTCGTTGGCGCCGGGCGACCACGGCGAGATGTCCGGGATCTGCGCCTCGCCGCAATACAGCACGTACAGCCGCAGCGGCGGCGCGCCGGAGCCGGGCTGCGCGCAACCCAGCAGCAGGGCCGTGACGGCCACGACCGCGGCAGCGATCGATCGACGAAAGATCATTTGGGTCTCCTTCAGGGCCCGCTGGTTCAAGCCCGCTCGCGCAAGCGCATGCGCAGTCCCACCGGCGCCATCGTGAACGACAAACGCTCGCGCGCCGGCTGGCCATCGGGCGTGTCGACGCTCGCGATGTCGAAGCGGCCGAGCAGCGTGGCCATCGCCATTTTCATCTCCAGCAGCGCCAGGTAACGCCCGGGGCACATGCGCGGCCCGGCGCCGAACGGCATCGACAGGCGCTTGGGCGACGCGGCGGTGGCCCCGGGTGCGCCATCGGCCAGCCAGCGCGCGGGCTCGAACGCAGCGGCGCGCGGCACGTGGCGCTCGTCGACGCTGTCTGTGCGCAGCATGCCGAGCAGCGCGGTGTCCTTGGGCACGTGCACGTCGCCCACCACGGTGTCGCGCAGCGTCTGCAAACTGATCTGTGGCGCCACCGGCTTCAGGCGCATCGTTTCGTGCGCGCAGGCTTCGACGAAGTCGAGTCGAGCCATCTGTTCGAGCGTCGGGCTGCGTGCGTCGCCGCACACGCGCCGCACCTCGTCGAGCGCGCGCTGCAGCTCGGCCGGGTTGCGCCACAGCAGGTCGATCATCCACGCGATCGTGTTGGCGGTGGTGTCCTCGCCGGCCAGCAGCATCGTCAGCACGTTGCCCGCCACCTGGGCGTCGTCGATGCCGCTGTCGGGCTCGTCGGCAGCGGCCAGCATCGCCTCGAGCAGATCGCACGGCTGCGCGCGGCGCTCGGGGTCGACGCGCAGCCGTTCGCGTGCCTGGGCGATGAAGCCCTGCACCGCGGCATCGACCTCGACGATGCTGCGCGCCAGCGCGCGATCGGCCGGCAGCGTGATCCAGCGCCAATACGGCATCGGTGCAAGGAGGCGCCGCAGCAGCGCGGGAAAGATCTTGTCGAGATGGCGCTGGATCACGTCGTGGTCGGACTGCAACGTGTTGACCTCGGCACCGAACGCCAGGCCGGCGATCGTGTCGACCGTGTAGCGCATCAGGTCGGCCTGCAGGTCGATCGAGCGGTCCTGCAGCGCGGCAGTCTGCCAACGCTGGGCCAGCCGCCCGGCCACGCGCGACAGCGACGGAAAGTAGTGCTTCACATGCGCGGGGTCGAAGCTGGCCATCACCATGCGGCGCTGGCGTCGCCACAGGTCGCCCTCGGCGCCGAACAGCCCGGGCTTCAGGCCGATCTCGCGCCCGATCGCCTCGAGCCGCGAGGGGCGGCGAAATCCTTCGGGCCGATCGCGCAGCGCGCCGGCCACCGCCTCGTGCTCGCCCACCACCAGCATCGGGCGCGGGCCGAGCTGGATCCGGTAGTAGGGCCCGTATTCTCGGCACCACTGCTCGAGCTGTTGATGGAACTGCGAGGGCCTGAATTGCAGCGCGTTGCCCACCAGCGGCCACGGCCGCGGACCGGGCAGGTCTTCGATGCGGCGCAACGCGCGCGCCGGCTGGGTGGCGGTGCTAATGCGGCACCTCGCCGAGCACGGTGCAGCGCCGCACCACACGGCCTTCGCGCGCTTCGTCGAACGGCGTCGCCTTGTGCAGCACGCAGCGGTTGTCCCACAGCAGCAGCTCGCCCGCGGTCCAGCGGTGCTCGTAGGTCAGGTCGGGGTGCACGATCAGCGCGTTCAACTCCTCGATCAGCGCGCGACCCTCGTCGTACGGCATGCCGACGATCGACTCGGCGTGGTCGCCTAGGTAGACACATTGGCGCAGGGTCTGCGGATGCGTGCGCACGATCGGGTGGTCCACCGGCGGGCGTTCGCGCTTTTGCGCCTCGGTCATCGGGTCTTCGCCGTGGCGGCGGTTGCGCGAAAAGTCGAGGTTGTGCACCGCGCGCAGGCCGGCGATGCGCGACTTCCAGGCAGGGCTCAACCGTTTGTAGGCGCCGTACATGTCGCAGAAGTGCGTCTCGCCGCCGCGCGACGGCACCATTTCGCCATAGATGATGGTCGCTTGGCCGGTGATGCGCGACCACGAGCCGTCGGTGTGCCAGGCCAGCGTGCCGCGGTCGGGGTGCTTGCCGGTGGGCTGGCCGTTCTCGTCGAGATTGGACAGCCGGTACAGCTCGGGAAAACCGCCGGCGTGGTACTGGTTCATCACGTGCACCTGCACCTCGCCGAAGCGGCGCGCGAAGGCCACCTGCGCTGCCGGCGGCAACTCCTGCGGCTCGAACAGCAGCACCTGGTGGCGCAGAAAGGCCCGCTGGATGTCGGCGAACAGCGCGTCGTCGACGCCATCGGCCAGGCGCACGCCGTCGATGCGTGCGCCGAGGTGCGGCGTCAGCGGGCGGAAGCGAAGCGGCAGCACGGTGTCGGCGGCCATGGTGGTGTGCGCGTCAACGGCGATGCTACTTCGGACAGATGTAGCCTGCTCCGGTGGGACTCTTGAAGCAGCCGACGGACTCGGGCAGCAATGCCTTGGGCAGCGCCAGCACGATGTTGGGGAACAAGACCACGAACGCGATGGTGGCGAAGAACACCGCGTACATCGGCAGCGAGCGCACCACGGCGCGGCCGAAGCCGACGCCGACGTACTTCGATGCCACCAGCAGCGACAGCCCGTAAGGCGGCGTGATGAGGCCGAACACCAGCGTCGTGATGATCACCGCGCCCATGTGCAGCGGGTTGATGTGGCCGACCTCGGTGAGCTTGTTGATGATCGGCATGAAGATGATGATCGCCGGCACCGCGTCGATGAAGTCGCCGACGATCACGAACAGCACCACCAGCAGGAACATGATCATCGCCGGGTCGGTGCCGGCGTAGTGCGAGATGTAGTCGGCCACGATGTCGGGGCCGCGCAGGAACGCCACCATCCAGCCGAACGCCGAGGCACCCGCCACCGCCGCCAGCGGCAGCGAGTACAACAACCCCGCGTACATGAAGTCGCGTGGCAGTTCGCGGATGTGCCTCGGCCGCAGCGCCGGGATCAGCACCAGCAGGATGTAGGCGCAGGCCACCATGCCCGCCTCGGTGGGCGTGAACCAGCCGGTGAGGATGCCGCCCATGATGATCACCGGGATCACCAGCGGCAGCGCCGCGCCGCGCGCGGCCACCACCACCTCGGTGAAGGGGGCGCGTTTCTTCATCACGCCGACCGGGCCGAAGAAGTAGCTGTAGACCATCAGCCCGATGCCGATCAGCACGCCGGGCACCACGCCGGCCAGGAACAGCCCGCCGATCGACACGTTGCCGGTGGCGCCGTAGACCACCGCCATGATGCTCGGAGGAATGAGATTGGCCATCGTCGAGGCCGACGCGATCAGCGAGGCGGAGAACGCCTTGTCGTAGCCCTCCTTGGTCATCTCCGGCGCGACGGTGCGCGCCAGGATCGCGACGTCGGCTACCGACGAGCCCGAGATGCCGGCGAAGAACATCGAGAACAGCGTCACCACCTGCGCCAGACCGCCGCGCAGGTGGCCCACCAGGGTCTGCGACAGCCGGATCATCCGCTGCACCACGTCGGACGACGCCATCAGTTCGCCGACCAGCAGAAAGAACGGCACCGCCAGCAGCGTCTCGGCGTCGATGCCGTGGAACAACTGGCCGACCATCGACTGCAGGCTGATCGGCGTGAACGCGGTGGCGACGAACACGCCGGCCATCAACGCGAACGACACCGGCACGCCCATGTAGCCGAAGCCGAGGAACAGCAGCGCCATCAGGATCAGTACGCCGCCTGGACTCATTCAACAGGCCCCGGCAAGTTCTCGCGATCCTCCGGCCCTTCGAAGCCGTGGCGCCAGCCGTTGACCAACTGCTCGATCGTGAACAGCGCGATCAGCACGCCGGCGGCGGGAACGATGCCGGTGTATACGGTCAGCGGAATCAGCGACGGCATGCGGTAGCTGCCCAGGTCGAGCAACGCGTTTTGCCAGCCGAACCAAACGAGCATCAGCGCCACCACCAGCACGATCAACCGGTTGACGATCTCGATCGTGCTGCGCGGCGCGCCGGTCAAACGCTTGGTGATCTCGCTCAGATAGAAGTGGTCGTTGCGGCGCGTCGCCGCGGCCATGCCGAAGAACACGCCCCAGGCGAAGAACGCGGTCGTGACCTGCTGCAGCCACAACCAGGGCGTGCCGATCGTGCGCGTGACGACGTCGCAGCCCACCGTCAGCGTGAACATGAAGATGCACACGCCGCACATCACCATCAGCGCAGCCTCGAGCACGTCAAACGACCGCCACTTGAGGTGGCGGTGCCGTTGCAGGACGAGCGCGCGCGGGTCAGACATCGCTGGCGACGGGTCGCTCTGTGCGCAGGGCGGCCGGCCGCAGCTAGTGGATGTCGCGCACCATCTTCAACAGCTTGACCGCGTGCGGGCCCAGTTCGGCGGCGAGCTGGTCCTGGATCGGCGCCGCAGCCTTCATGAAGCCCGACTTGTCGACGTTCTCGACCACCTTGACGCCGATGCTCTTGAGTTTGTCGGCCGAGTCCTTCTCGAGCTTGAGCGCCAGCGCGGGCTCGTTCTTGCTGACCTCGGCGGCCGCCGCCTGCACCCACTGCTGCTGCTGCGGCGTCAGACTGTTCCAGGTCTTGTCGCTGACCCAGATGCAGTTGTTGTTGGCTTCGTGCTCGGTCATCGACAGCACCGGCGCGACTTCATAGTGCTTGTTGGCCAGGTAGACGTTGACGCCGTTCTCGGCGATGTTGACCACGCCGGTCTGCAGCGAGGTGTAGACCTCGCCGAACGGCATGTGCACCGTCTGCGCGCCGTAGGCGGGGAAGTGCGTGTCCTCGGTCTTGGTGGCCTGCACGCGCACCTTCTGGCCCTTGACGTCGTCGACGGACTTCACTTCCTTCTTGCTGTACATGTTGCGCAGGCCCATCGTCAGCAGCCCCAGCACGTGCGCGCCCTGCACCGAGTCTTTGACCATGTCGCGGAACTCCGCCGTCACCGCCGGATCCGCCAGCACCTTGGTCAGATGGTTCTGATCGCGGAACAGGAAGTGCAGCGAGAACACGCCGGCCTGCGGCGCCAAGGTCGACGCGTTCGCAGTCGACGTGATGACGAAGTCGATGTCGCCGGCGCGCATCTTCTGCAGCATCTGCGGTTCCTGGCCGAGCTGCGCGCCGGGAAACTGGTTGATGCTCAAGTTGCCGCCCGAGAGTTCCTTGAGCTTGGCGTCGAAGATGTTGCCGGCGATGCCGTAGGCGGTGGTCGGAGGCTGGTCGTAGGCGAAGCTGAAGGTGCGCTTTTGCGCCATCGCGACGCACGACAGGCCGCACAGCGCGATGGCCGCCACGGCGGAAAGCCACACGCGGCGCATCGCCGGCGTTGCACGGGTTCTCGCTTGCATGCTCGTCTCCTCGTTCTGGGTTTGGGCGCGGCTTCGAGCGGCCGGCCAGCCTTGGACCACGATAACGAGGCGACGCGCGAGGCGCAATGCAGACAAGCGCTCGCCCGCCTAGGAGCTTCCACCTAGTTGTCTGACAACCTGCCCGGCGATGCCGTGGTCGGGCGTGCCTCTCAGGCCGCCTCGTGCGAGGGCGCCGCGGCGGCACGTTGCAGTTCCCAGTGCGCGAGCTTGCCGT
>Ga0326726_10001685_pt1 | contig 20574 bp, 17 predicted proteins | sample MHFenrmetagenome_2_FD_207603 | JGI IMG/M metagenome (GOLD analysis project Ga0326726, IMG submission 207603) | Lab enriched peat soil microbial communities from Michigan Hollow, Ithaca, NY, United States - MHF15MN | ecosystem: Environmental > Terrestrial > Soil > Wetlands > Peat | place: USA... | reverse complement strand
AATTTGAAATATCTTTACATAACCACACCTTAACTTATGATCTTAAATATTGTGCTTTGGTTTGAAGACATACAATAATATGAAAAACTGGAAAGAGGAAGAATTAGAAAAATTTATTAGAGATAATAAAGATAAGTTCAATGTTTATCAACCTGAATCCAATCATAATCAACATTTCTTAAATAAATTATTTAATAAATTTAAGGAAGTAATTAATATTGTGCCCTATTTAGTAAAAGTCGGTATAGGCACCATACTTATATTTATTCTATCTTTTCTTGTATGGAGAACATATATCTGTCCTCCCCTGACACGCATTTCTTTTAAATTTTGGAAAGTAGAACATGATTATAAACATCAAATTAATCGAAGTACCCGACTTACTTATACTTATATTACTGACCTGGAAGAAAAGGCTAAATTTGAATCTGAACTACAAAAATCTGATCAGACTTATAAAATTTTGAAGAAACAATTAAAAGAAAATCCTTCCGAAAATAACATTGCAAATATGTTAAGATTTTATAAAGAAAAGTTATTAACATTAGAAGAAAATACCCAAAATTATAGAAATAGAAATACATTAAATAAGTAATATTCAAGGATTAAAGGATAGATGAAAAACCGGTGGCCTTGACCATTCCTTTAAAGCTCTCCCTGGTTACTTTGTTCATCTGTTATAATCTAAACAGCTTAATCAGGCTAAAAATCATAAATTCTTATCCATTAGATTTTATTGTTAATTTATTATCAGGATAGTTTGCAGAAAATTAATATCAATTTTTGACACTAAATTAAAAATAATATCGTAAATTCACAAATTATGAATTTGCCAGTACAGGAAAATATTAAAATGATGAATATCGTTTTTAAATCAATAAAAAAATTATGAAAAAATTATTTAAATTGCTTGTTCTGTCGGCTTTTCTGACCTCGGCAATTAATGTATCTGCTCAAATTGTTTACGTAAATAAAGCAGATTCAAAGTATCATCTTCTCAGTTGCAGATTTCTTGACCCAAGCCATGATTCTCTTGATATGTCTCTTGCTATAAAGAAGGGATTAGCTCCGTGCAGTGTATGCGAACCGTCATCAAAAAGTAAATCTTCTTCAGGCAGTATGGGTACTTCGGGCAGCGTGGGCAATTCAAACAGTATGGGTGCTACGAAAAGTATGGACAAATCAGGGATGAAGCAACAGATGAATTCATCAGTGAATACAGCCGGTCAGCAATGCGCCGTCATTAATAAAGACGGAAAAAGATGTATCGGAACGACAGAACCGGGATCGATTTATTGCTACGAACATAGAAACTATAAGAAATAGTCATTACAAAGTATAGGATTTGCTGAACTATCTCATTAAACGTGATTTGAGTTCAATATCTGATTTTTTTAGAAGGGTGCTGTCTGATCCGGTGGAATTATTTGAGTATGCCATATTTAATCTTTTGTTCATCTGAAAGATCCTGATACGAATTTTCTGTCCTGAATTCTTTATGAGTTTCCTTTATTTCCCACTGGCGAACTGTCTTATCCCATGAACCGGTCAGAATGCTTTTCCCGTCAGGAGAAAAGGCTACTGACCTGATACCGCCATCATGACCCTTGAATACCTGCAGCATATTTCCACTGAGGTCCCAGAGACAGGCTGTATTCTCTTCCGATCCGGGCATACTTAAACTAATTGCAGAACAGACTGTAAGGATATTTTTGCCATCGGGTGAAAAGGCGACTGAAGAAACATATCCATCATTCCCCTTAAATACCTGCAATACATTTCCCTGCAGATCCCAGAGCCTGACTGTCTTATCCCATGCACCGGTAAAAATGGTTTTACCATCAGGTGAAAATCCCACGGAGTTTATATAACCATCATGACCCCGGAGCACCTGCAACTGGGTTCCTTTCAGATCCCACAGTCGAACAGTTTTATCCCATGATCCTGTAAGTATGTTTCTTCCATCGGGCGAAAAGGCTACTGCATTAATGCTTCCTTCATGTCCCTCAAACACTTGCAGTACATTTCCGTTCAGGTCCCACAGGCGGGCTGTGTTATCTCCTGAGCCTGTCAGAATGCTTTTCCCGTCAGGAGAAAAAGAAGCTGCCCAGATCATATCAGCATGACCCCTGAACACCCGGAGTATTTTTCCGTTCAGATCCCACAGCCTGGCAGTTTTATCGGTTGAACCGGTAAGAATACTTTTATCATCGGGAGAAAAAGCAACTGACCAGATTCCCTCTTCATGTCCTCTGAACACCTGGAGAGAATTTCCATTAAGGTCCCATAGCCCGGCTGTTTTATCATTAGAACCGGTAAGCACGCTTTTACCATCATGAGAAAAGGCCACTGAATTAATTGCTTCATTATGGCCCCGGATCTCCTGCAATATAATTCCTTTAAGGTCCCATAATCTGGCAGTTTTATCATCTGAACCGGTAAGTATACTTTTACAATCGGGAGAAAAAGCTACCCCTTCAATCTCTGCCTCATGTCCTTTAAAGACCTGCAATACCTTTCCGTGCAGGTTCCAGAGCCGGGCAGTCTTATCCCATGAACCGGTAAGAAGGCGTCTTCCGTCTGCAGATACGGCTACCGAAGTAATAATATTCTCATGCCCTTTAAAGACCTGTAAAACCCTCCCTTGAAAATCCCAGAGCCTGGCAGTGCTGTCCATTGATCCGGTAAAAATATCTTTACTACCCGGTATAAAAGATACTGAGGTTACCCCTCCTTCATGCCCATTAAATACCTGCAACAGGTTTCCCTGCAGATCCCACAGTCTGGCAGTCTTATCATTGGAACCGGTCAGTATGCTTTTTCCATCCTTTGAGAAAGTTACTGAAGAAATAAGATCCTTATGTCCATTTAAAATATGCAGTTCTTTTCCCTGAAGATTCCAGATCCTGGCTGTTTTATCAATTGAACCCGTTAGTATGGTTTTACCATCGGGTGAATAAGCTACTGAATAAACTATGCCCTGGTGTCCGATAAACTCCTGAAGCAGATTTCCCTGGAGGTCCCATAACCGGGCTGTTTTATCCACAGAACCTGTAAGTATGTTTTTCCCGTCGGGTGAGAAGGTCACTGAAGTAATTCTGCCCAGATGCCCTTTAAACAACTGCAATAAATTTCCCTGCAGATCCCAGAGACGGGCTGTACTGTCCTGAGAGCCGGTGAGGATACTTTTTCCATCCGGCGAAAAGGATATGCAGGCAATATTGCTTTCATGCCTTGACACTATTCTGTAAAAATTAAAATCATAGTAAATTCTGTTCAGATTTTCAATAATGTCGGGATTAACGGAATCAATACTGGCAGCATATTCTGCGAGCCTTAAGGCAATTGTAGGGTCAGTTTCCACAACTTTTTGTGATAAAAAATTATAGCTGCTGGCTCTTGCTTTAAGATAGTTCTGATTTGACTTTTGTTTTTCACTGAGAGCCCAAAGAGTAAAACCTGACAGAACTATTATAAGAGCCAGAGCAGCAAAACTTACAACATTTCTTCTTCTCCTCCTTGATCTGTTTATTTCATTTTTACACTTATCAATGAATAGCTCTGATTGTTTATTCAGGTATAGCTTATCTTCATATGGTGCAATGTATTTAAGATCATCAGAAGTAAGAAACTTCCCTCTTTTCTCATAAACAGAGAATGCATTATCTATAAACTGCCGTACTTCAATTATGTCCTTCTCAACAGCTGTGAACTTCTCATATATTTTAGAGGCCAGGCTGTCGTGTCTCAATTCGAAATGACCTACATCATCTCTTTCCCTGAGTATGCGGAGATCAACAAATTTTGTAAGGTATCTTAAAAGATCTTCTTCGGTCACCACTGTTCCAAAAGATCCGATTGAATCTAATATTTCTGATTCATTCATTTGTCTTTTTGTTCCCTTTATGGAGACAAAAGATTTAAGTATGGCCATTGCGGTATCCGGGTCATCCATCTCCCGTATCTGCTCCTCAAGGAATTGTCCAAGTAAATCAGAGACACTTCCTGCCCTTCCGATTATCCCTTTTGAAAATAGTAATTTTTCGGAAATCTGTTTCTCAGTCCCAGCAATTCTTAATATGCGATCGAGATAGATCTGAAGGAAAGTAAGTTCTAACTCATTACCGGCTGGACAAAGTTTATCAATTAGTTCTTCAGAGAATCCTGTTTCTGTTTCAATATCATAAACCTTACATGGACCTTCAACCGTCTGGATTGCATTTGCCCTCTTCATCTTTTCAACCCTGAACCGGTTAGAAAAGATCTCCGGAAGATCAGTTTCAAACTCTGTTATTTCGGCAAGAAATTCCTCCCTTAGAATGAAAATTATGCGGCATTGGGTTTCAGATTCGACGATTTCCTTTATAAGCTTTATGAAGTTGTTTTTTTCTTTTGCTGATCCAAAAATAAATAGCTCTTCAAACTGGTCGAATATGAAAAAGACTGGCTTAAAATGGTCGAGATATATTGATTGAAGCTTCTCAGCAACGGACAGATTCTTTTTTAAGGGAGTCAGCGCCTGCTTATTAAAGGCTTCATTAAGGCTATCAATAATATTGCTGCCACGACGCACATTCACAGGCAACCAGTCACTGTCATCAAACCGTGAGGCAAGTCCGCAATTTATAAGAGAAGATTTCCCGGTACCGGAGATCCCGTAAACAAGAAGTATTTTACTTTCAAAAATCCTTCTGTAAAGTTCGGTTATCTCTCTGTCGCGACCGAAGAAAATCGCCCGGTCCTCACTTGTATAACTGTCAAGAAATTTAAAGGGTGATTTTATCATCTACAATAATTTCATTCTTTATCTATTACTTACATCGCATTAACCATTCTTCTTACCTCATACCCCATACCTCATACCCCGTACCTCGCAGCTCGTACATCACACCTCAACTCCGCCTATTGTTAACATAAGTTCCTTATATTCCTCAAGCAAAATATTATAGTTACTCAAAGATCTCAGGTCGCATTTTTCGGTTACTTCCGTTCCCAGATACATAAGGTGACCGCTTTTGTATTTTGTGTACATAAAAATATCCTTCCTTAAATCAAATTTCTCCTTTGCATCAATGGTCTCCGAATTTGTGTCGATTATAAGTGGTGAGAGATTAAGATAATCATCGAACGATTTGATTGATTTCATAAGAAGTACAGAATTGCTGTCGGAGAATGTTGGTTCATCAATCTCCTGACCCTTAAAATCAGAATCCGAGCCGTTCAGGAGGTCAATAATATGATGAAACGTTGCCTCATGGATCCGTGGTTTAATAACTTTTATATCCCTTACCGATACCAATTTGTATTTTGCAAAAAATGAAATCCGTTCAAGGATCATTGTAAGCTTTTCATCATATTCCACGCATCTTTTTTCAATTTCTCTTTCATCAAGGTTTATCTGGTAATGACCTATTTCGTTCCTTTCTGGTACCCAGAAATCGAGTGCGGCAAAAAACTTTTTATCGAACTGCTCATTCATCTCCGAAAGAAACCATCCGATCTTTTGTTCAGTATAAGCTGTGGCAATGGTCCTTATCAGCCAGCAAAAATTACCCAGGGTCATAACTTGAAATCTGTTGGCAAATTCACTTCTTACCTGATCCGGAAGAGTGACTTTCTTGCTTTTTATATCGTACCATAACTGACATACCATAACAAAACTCACAAACTGCATGGATCTTTCAATGGTCTTGAAGATCTGGTCAAGTCTCACCTTGCACGGTTGCCTCATGGATCCTGAAAAAAGTCTCCGCAGCTCAACACCAACGGGCCATGGGAAGTACTTAATAACCAGGTCGCCGATGATTCGATAATCAATTTCTCCGTCCTCATCTTTTTCAGGAATGTACCTTGAAAGGGAAGGCTGGTTTTTGACCATCCCGGTAAATACCTTAAGAATAAGATCTTCATTTATTGCAGACATGTTCAGAGGATTTTTTAATCAATAGTATTTTGATAATAGTTTTAAGTTGTTGAGTAAAGTATGATTACTTAAATATTTTAAATAATATTGAGGATTCTAATTACAGAATAAAAGAATTGTATAATACATATAATCTGTACGGATAAATTCATATATTTGTAAATGTATAGAATTAATTTCTATTTAATGGTAATTACTGAATTAATAATTTTCTGAAAATCATGGAGAATAATTCATTTACAAGCACTGCTCCGGTTTATACCCTGAGTGTTGCAGCAGATCTTTCAGGAATCCCTGTTCATTCGATAAGGCAATATATTGATAAAGGGTTAATGATTCCTTTTAAGAAAGAATCAAGCCGCAACTTATTTTCTTACGTGGATATTTTGAGGCTAAAATATATTCATAAATTATTGGAGAAAGATGGTTTAAACATTGCAGGTATAAGAACTTTACTGGCTCTTATTCCCTGCTGGGCAATCAGACAATGCTCTGTGAAGGAGCGTAAAAAATGTCAGGCTTACATTAGTGAAACTTATCCCTGCTGGGAAGCTTCTGAAAAAGGGACACTCTGTAAGAATACTAATTGCAGGGAATGTGAAGTTTATCGTAGTGTTGAAAACTACCCAGATGTAAAATCATTCCTTAAAACAATTATACCATAAATTCAATACAGCCTTTCGCCAAGTGCTGTTTTGAGCCGGTAAATGCTTGCAGCATAATCAATCCTCGCCTTTAAAAGCATCAGCTCGCTTTCAGAAACGGCAGTATTTGCATCAAGCAGTTCGAGGTTTGTAATAGTCCCGGACCTGAAGCTTGTTTCAGCAAGCGAATATGCTTTTTGAGCCTGTTCAAGCTGTAGTTTAAATTGTTGTTCCTTCTGCACTGCTGATATAACATACTCTTTGGCCTCCCTGATTTCGGATGCAATATTTCTTCTTGTCCCTTCATTCTCGAAATTCAGTGAATTTATTGCCGATTTTGCCTGCAGGAGATTGTATCTGGTCTTCATGCCATCAAAGATTGGAATGGCAATACCAATTCCTACGGCATAGTTTGCCTTCACCTGGTAAAGATCCGGCAAGTATCCGTTTTTAGCTCCTCCTGTTGCAACAAAATTAATGATGGGTTTGTCAAGAGTCTTTAAAAAATTATACTTCAGTCCGGCAAGAACTGATTTTTCCCGGATTATCGACATCTCGTCACGATTGTCATAAGCAAAGCTGAGAAGCGAATCGCCTGAAGTTATCGGAGCAGGTGCGTAAAGCTCTTCTTTTACAACCGGTATCCTGTCGCTTTTGCCTGTAAGTGAACAGAGATATCCCTGCTGAATCGCAAGAGCTGCAATGAGGTCCGACTTCTGGCTCTCCGCTGTTGATATCCTGACTTTCGTGGAAAGCACCTGGTAATCGGTCGCAGATCCGGTCGACTTCAGTGTTTCAATATACTTCAGATGTGCCTGCAAGGTGGAAAGCTGTTCATCCATGATCTTTATTGCATGCTGAAGGAACGCCAGCGTATAGAAACTGTTAATAGTTGCCAGAGCCATCTTCTGCCTCACCTGTTCAAGAGTTTTTTCGCTTATTATCCTGCCTTCATTTTCTATATCAATATTGGTTCTTGTTCTTCCGAAATCATAAATCACCTGCCTGTAGTTAACGGTCGCTGAATAATTGTTTTCAGGATAAAGCTGAAAAGTACCCATATCAGGAATTGTAATCTTCATAACGGGTCCTATGGTCGAGAAATTTGCACCTGCATCGACCACAGGATAATAACCGGTCCTCGCCAATCCAATCCGGGCATCAGCATTTTTTAAAGCTTCCTCAGCACCTTTAACAGATGGATGGGTACTTATAACTTCACCAATAAGTGATTTCAGCGAAAGCGAATCGGATTGAGAAGCAAATGCCTGACCATTATTATCCTGGCAATTTGCATATATGCTGAAGATGACTAATAATGAAGCCGACAGAATAGACTGTCTATATTTTTTCGATTGGTTCATGACCAGTGGTTTTTACAATTTTTGATTTTTTTGTATGCATAAATATTATAGGGATGCCCCCAAGAAGAGTTATTATCCCGGCCAGAAGGAAATCGTCATTGATTCCTTCAATATAAGCCTGCTTGTTAATATTTGACAGAACCGCCGTCTGTGAATATTTTGCCGCATCGCCCGGAGATGCTCCAGCTTCATGCTGCACATAGTATCTTATATTCTTTGTTGTCTGCTGATAGGATTCCGAGTGCGTATTTAATGACAGTCCAAATTGTTGAGCATGATAATTGACCCTGGTTGTAAGAAGCGTTGCAAGAATTGCTACCCCAAGGCTTCCGCCAAGCTGCCGGATAGAATTGGAAATGCCCGAAGCCTGTGCCATCTTCTCGCGGGGGATCTCTATGAGCGCAATGGTGCTCAATGCTGTAAACATAAAACCCATTCCAACTCCCCTTACATAGAGGGAGACCATTATTGCTTTCATCTCGCTAAGGAATGAAAGTTTTGAATTAAGATAAAAGCTGAAAGCCATAAGAAGAACGCCGCAAATTATAGGAAGCTTTGGATTAAGCTTGTCCGAAATTCTTCCTGAAATAGGCGCAATAAATCCCTGTATTATCCCGACAGGAAGAAAAACAGATCCTGCCTGCAATGCTGTGTATCCCATTGAATTCTGAAGATAAACAGGCATCAGAAAAGTGCTTCCGAACATTCCAAGACTGAAAAAAATCATTATCAAAGCGGCCAATCCGAAATTATGATTTGTAAGAAGTCTCAGATCTATGATTGGATCTTTTACAGTCAGCTCTGTTGTAAGAAATACAGCCAGGGAAACAGCTGAAATGGCTCCGCAAAGAAGAATATATGGAGCGTGCCAGCCGGCCGAATTTGTAGCGGAATTACCTTCAGAAAGCGTGAAGAGGGTCAGGGGCAAAAATATTGTTACTGATATAAAGCCAACAAGATCAAACTTTCTTCTTACAGGATGCTTATATTCAGTCTGAATAATAATAGTAAAGAACATAGCAAGCAATCCAACAGGGATGTTGATACCGAATATTAACTGCCAGTTGAAATTGTCAACGATGAATCCTCCGATCGATGGTCCGAAAGAGACGGATGCAGCTGCAGCAATTCCCCAGAAGCCTATTGCAAGTCCGCGCTGTTTGACAGGAAACTCTCTTGTTATTATTGCCAATCCCAATGGCTGAAGCGTTCCGCCACCAATTCCCTGAATCACCCTCGACATAATAAGCATATTCTCATTTTGTGATAAGCTGCAGAAAAAAGACCCTGTTGTAAAAAGAAGTAAACCGAGGAAGTACATCCGTTTGTAACCAAACCTGTCGGCAAGCCAGCCTGAAGTGGGCAGCATAACTGCCATTGCAAGCATATAGGCTGTTATTACCCATTCAATTTTATCGAGACCTACACCGAACGATGCCATTATCTTTGGCAGGCCGGTATTTACAACCGTTGCATCGAGAACAGCCATAAATGTCCCGATCATAATGTTACCAAGTAGAAACCATTTATAGGATTTATGCCGCGGATGTATGAATGAGTCAGGCTTTCTTAAAAACATCCTGATCCTGTGAGATGACGTTCTCCGTCGTTCCATCAGTGTTTTTTTGTTATCTTTATTACAACCGACATGCCAGGCAAAATATTAAAAGAAGAAATTTCTTTTCCATTGTCAGCTGAGTCAATGGATATCCTTACAGGAATTCTTTGTGTGACTTTGGTGAAATTACCGGAAGCATTATTTGCTGGTATAAGGGAAAAGACTGACGCAGTACTGGTTCCTGTAAGAAAAACTTTCCCATAGAATCTTACATGAGGGAAAGCATCTATTTTGAATTTCACATCCTGCCCGTCCTGTACCCCGTGGATTTTTGTCTCTTCAAGATAACAGATCACCCATTTTTTACTGTCATCTGTAAGAGTGAAGGCCGATTGTCCGGGTTGAATTACGTCACCAGGCAGGAGCCATCTCTTTGCAATCACTCCATTGGCCGGGGACGAGAGTTTTGTATTCTTCAGCTGAGTATCAATAACTTTAATCTGTGCATTCGCAGTCTCGACTGCTGCAGATGCACTGCTTATCTGCAACTTTGAAACAGCGATCAGGGCTTTTGAAGCATCAGACTGGGCCGATGCTGCCTCATATGCTTTTGTGATATGATCATATTGTTCCTCCGTTATTACTCCGCCTTCCGACTGTTTTTTAGCTCTCTCAAGGTCTTCCCTGGCTCTTTCGAGATTTATTTCAACAACTTTCAGGCTTTGCTGATCGGAAGCGTATTTTGCATTTACCTGTACCAGATTGGCCAATGCCTGTATCCTAATAGCAATAGCCTGGTTTCTTTGAGCAATCAGATCTGAGCTGTCGAGTTCGGCAAGAAGTTTGCCTTTCGTGACAACATCGCCTTCCTGGGCGTAAACATTAACAATTCTGCCAAGCATCTTCGAACTGACTGTTATATTGTCTGCATCAATCCTGGCATCGTCAGTTGTAATATATTTGGAATAATCCCTGTACCAGTACCATGCACCGGATAGTACCGCAATTATCACGATACCAAGGGGTATATAAACCTTAAACTTGTTTTTCTTTGAATTCTGTGCCATCCTTTGTTTTTATATTAGTTTATTAATATTATCCTTTTATTCTTTATACATCAGGCCTTTGATCAAAATATTCTTGGCTGCTGCAATTCTTGTTTTATCCTCTTTGGGTTTGATGTCCGTTTTCACTTCAAAAAAATCTAATCTGCAAATTTAAAAACTTCCTGACCAGGTTGTTTAAAAGGTCAGATTTATAAGAAAATATTATTAACCTGGAAAAATCAGTGACCCTGACTTAAGTTGACCAAATCATGTTGACTATTCCAACGTTAGAATGAATGGCAACAAGACAAGCAGCCATTACGGCTTCACTTCCCACTTCTCTAATTATATGAATGTCATACTCTTTTAAAATGCTTTATTGTCCTTCATAGTTTGAACAATCAGTGTGGCGTTATTCTTATAATGATGATTTCCAGGGATTTTTTTAATTTTTACAGCTGTTCCGGCTAATAATTCCGGGACCGGAGTTTTCTCTGCTTCTCCAATGATAATCAGAGTAGGAACGACCTGCGTTTTAACGATCTCATCCATTACCTGAAAAGTATTTTGACGACTGCCAATTCCGAGCATATTTGACACATGAATCTCAAAGTCGGTATTTGTTTCCGGAGATAAAAGCACGGTCAGTGTAACTTTTGTTCTCATCTCCCCGGGAAGTCTGCTGGTAATGAATGGAACTATTTCTGCACCAAGCGAGTATCCGATCAGAAGTAATCGTTCTCTTCCCCATTCTTTACTGTAAAAATTAAGCGCTTTTATCATATCACTGGCTGTTTCTTCAGGTGTTCGCCGGTTCCAGAAATATTTCTTGGAGTCAATCCCTATTGTCGGAATTCCATAATTCGCGAGTTTATCAGCAATTGATTGTTCAAAACTGTACCAGCCTCCGTCACCAGAAATAAGCAGGGCAACCGGGGCATCTTTGTTTTGAAGTTTTGTATTTGTTATTACTATCGGAAGGTTCTTTACATAATCAGTGTTTATATTTGCTGGCTGATCTTTACTATATTTTTCAATTAAACGGTTAAACGCATCCTTCCATTCGGGCATAAAATCGTTCCATTTAGAAAAACCATGTCCGGTATTTGGCAGCGTAATTAGTTCCGCATCAGTGGTTTTATTGACAAAATCAACAACCTCATTATAGTTACAAACTTTATCAAGTTTCCCGTGGAGGACGATCCATGGATTTCCAAGTTTTGCATCGGGCAGTAGAAAATATCTCTTCCCTGCAATATCAACCTTTTCAGAAAGTCCGTTGATTTGACATAACATTTTAGGCAGCTCAATATCGGGGCAAAAACCAAGCGAGATTCCACCTTTGAAAGTCCCCGGTCGCGACTGTGCAAGTATTCCGTAAACAAGAGTTGCCCCGCTTGAATAACCCATAATTACTGCAGGAATGTAATCAGTGAAGTTGTACCTTTTCTCAATTACAGTCGCAAGCTGTACAAAATCTGCTGAAACATTGTAACAATCTTCGGTGCGTTGCCTCAGGTCTTTATAATATCTCAGTATATCTACTCCTATCACCAGGTTATTCATTTTAGAAAATGCTTCTGCAAAATCTACAACTCCGGATTTCCAGCCTCCGTCTCCTGAAATTAATATGACAACATTCCGGGGTGTACTTGTTTGCTTATAAACATATACCTTACCAAATGGAGCAACATTTGCAGAATCGGCGGAAGAAATTGCCAGGGACTTTGATAAGAAAGTGAATGTAAAAACTATTATTAAAAAGAATAATTTTCTCATTAGTATATTGCTTAATTTCATAATTTCTCACCGCATTTTTATCTTAAATGACATTTATCTTCGTCTATTGCCGGTTCTCTGAGGTCTCATCATATTTCGTTGAACATTTACAGGACGTCCTATATCTTTACCGTGGTATTCCATCCGTTGTGGTGGTCGAGTAGGCTCTACTCTTCTTTCAGGATACTGCCGGTTTAAATTAAGCTCCCGTCTGTTTTCACTCCGGTTGATTTCATTATTCCTGGTATCATTGTTAATAATTGTGGTTCTGTTTTCCGCATTGGATACGGAACGGGGATTATTATAAATGGATGCCCTGCCATTTTCATTAAATCCACGCATGGGACGATTAATATCCCTATTGTTATCTCTGTAGAAAGTTCGATAATAATAGCGAGGATAATGTGATACATAATAATGGAAATGCATCCATGGTTCAAAAACATCATAATCAAGTAATACAATGAATGCACTATTAAGATCGAACCATGAATATGAAGGAGGTAATGTAGCACCGAACATCCAGCTGCCATCTTCAAGATAGACAAATTCCCTGTTCCATACGTCGTAATAACATTCAATATCGGGGAAATAGTAATAACGTACCCTGTTGACATTATCATAATAGGGAGCCCAGGCTGGAGGTGCAATATTGGCGCCTTCTCCGCGTTTTTGATCATATACCGCGCACCTGTTCGTGCACATAAAGAGCATAAATATCCCGACAAATGTCATAGTGATTTTAATTCCATTAAGGGAAATCTCATTTATGTTTCCAGCAATTTGATTTTGTGAAGTTTTCATTTGTATTTGTTTTTAGTGCTTTATATTATTCTTAAATAAGATATTGTATGAGAGCCCTGAAAACTAATTTTTATAATTACCCTTTTCTTTAAGATGGTTGTCAATTGCATCTTTATTGATTTCAATATTAACAATAGGATAATAAATCATAGTAAGAGATTTATTGTCAACAGGTTCCTTCCCGGGGGTTATGAAACTTATCCTTTTTTTGTTAAGATCGAGAGTAATGGTATATCCGATACAGTTCTTATCGGATCCCTGGAACAGCCATTTTTCTTTATTGTTATCTACTTCAAGCAATTCAATGATATATGCTTTCTCTATGACTGCATGTTCATGACCTTTTCCAAATACCTTCAATGTCATAAGATCTTTATCAATCTCAAGGGACAAGCTTTCTGCCACCCGGTTTACCGGAATAAATTTTTCCTGAATATCAGTTGACTTACCTGTAATCATCGAATCTGCTGTAATGAAAATTTGACCTTTAACAGAAACCAACAAAAACAAGAAAACCGATGTTAAAATTATTTTTTTCATAGATTGATGAATTTGATAATTATGGAAAATAGAAAATTATTATTGGCAACAAATTTATTACCTATAAAAAATGAATTGATTAAGAATAAATTAAGAAATAATTAAAAACTGGTTAAGAGAAATTTGGTCGTCGATTTGACAGATCAGGTTTGAACGAGGGCCATTAATAATTATAAGAATCAATAGTGTACGAATAAAAGTAAAAAATCCTTCGCTTTGCTCAGAAAGACAAGCATTTAGTGAGGTAGAAGACGGGAGGGTTCTTATTTTCGGCAGACCAGGCTGCTCCCTAATGACTCTAAAATCCGGAGTTAAATACTTTTTGTTTCTTTCTGTATGATTTGAATTATCAGGCAGGATTTAGAATAGAGGATTTTCAGATATCTTAATGTTTTCTTAATTTAAGATTAATCTGGTCTTAATCTCAGATAATTCTTTTTGCAATATTTTTGATTTAGTGTTTCTATTATAGATACATACCGATTATTTATCCGATGGATATTATCTTATTTAAAAAAGATATTTCTGAAAATAATAAAAATAAAGAGTATGAAAATTTATATCAAAAACATGGTTTGCATTCGATGCCAGATAGCAGTTAAAAACGAGCTGGAAAAACTTGGATTGCATCATACCAAAATTGAATTAGGTGAGGCTGAAATCATGGAGGATCTTTCATTGGAGCAGCAGCATAATCTAAGCATTTCACTGAAAAATATCGGGCTTGAATTGATTATTGATAAAAAAACCTTACTAGTTGAAAAGATAAAAACGACTATTATTGAACTGGTCCACTATACTGATCATCAAATCAAAATATATCTTTCGGATTACCTTAGTGAAAAACTCCATCACGATTACACGCTCCTTTCGAATCTTTTTACTGAAGCTAAAGGAACCACCATTGAGAAGTTTTACCTGGTTCAGAGATTGGAAAGGGCAAAAGAGCTATTGATGGATGATGAGCTCAATCTTACGGATATTGCGTATAAACTTCATTACAGCAGTGTAGCTCATCTGTCAAACCAGTTTAAGAAAATGACAGGGCTTACACCTTCTCAATTTAAAAATCTTAAGTACAAAAGATCTTACGCTTTGGAGGCGGTGTGAATGATAAGACTTATTTCAAAAATAGAGATAAGCATGACGAAAAAAATTGTTTCCATAAATATAAAAAGATCTTCTTTAATCAATGATTAAATTCTAAGCTCATGGAAGACACAGACGTTTTAGAAAAAGTTGATCTCATAGCTGGTAGAACGCAAAAAAGAAATTACTGTGGCACAATCATTCCACCCCGGTGGAACAATAATTCTCCTGCAATTAAAGAGCTGATTGCTGAGGGTGGTAATAACTTTTATCGTTACCTCAGGTGGTGGGGACTTGCAAATGATCCAAAAATGCTGGTGCTCTCCTCAAGGCATCACTATTACTATGATCACAATGAAATAAAATGGACAAACAACTTGATAATTCTGAAAGAACTGAACCGGATTAAGTATATTGATAATTTCTTGCATGCTTTACACCTGGTGTTATCACCCGGAGCCAACTTCATCGGATACTTTTTTGATTATAATACTCAAAACGTTTCAGGATTATTTACAATGATGTATAAAGGTTTCATTGATTTTTTGGATTCAAGAATTGACAGAAAATTTAACAGAGAAAGTGTCTCAAGACTTCTTGAATCTAACGGTTTTCAGGTTAGTGACATGACATTGATTGATGGAATGACCTATTTCAAAACCCAGAATATTTGAAGAAGTTTAAATTAAGCTCCCGTCGGTTTTCATTTCGGTTATAAGGAATTGATTCTTGGCAACAAATTTATTCCCAATAAAAAATGAATCGATTAAGAATACATTAAAAAATAGTTAAAAACTGATTAGGAGAAATTTAATCGTCGATGCCAGATTAACATTTGAATCAGCCTTCTTTGACGGGAATTGAAAACTTAAATTCACTTCCCTCGTTTTCAATACTTTCAACCCATATTTTCCCGCCCTGTTTTTCAGCAAATTCTTTGCAAAGTTTCAATCCCAAACCTGTACCTTGTTCATTCTCTGTACCGGGTATTGAATACTTAGCATCTATCCTGAAAATCTTATAGATATTTTCTTTGGGAATGCCAATTCCGGTATCCTTAACTGAGATAATAACTTCATGGTCATTAGCAGTAGCACAGACAATTACTTTCCCGGATCTGTAAGAATATTTAACAGCGTTACTCAGAAGGTTACGCAATATGGTTTTAATCATGTTCTTATCACCATAAATAAACAAGTCATCTTTTACTTCCGAATGAATCCTGATTTCTTTATTGGATGAAATCTGTTCAAGATTCAGAATGTGTTCATCAATCAGATTTCTCAAATTGATATTTTCCGGATTGAATTTCAGCAACCCGGTCTGGGACCGCGACCAGTCAAGCAGATTCTGAAGTATGGCATAACCGCTTTTTGATGCATCATTCAAAATCAATGCAAGAGTCTTGATTTTTTCATTATCCATCTGATCAATATTCCGGAATAACAATTCGGAAGATCCGATAAGACTGGTAAATGGATTTTTAAGATCATGAGCTACGATGTTGAAAAACTTATCTTTGGTTGCATTGAGTTCTTTAAGCTGAGCCTCACTTTTTTTCAGAGCTTCCTGTGCCAGAAAACGTTCTGTTAATTCTTCTTTCAACTGAAGATTTGCTACTTCAAGTTCCTTTGTGCGTTCCTTTGCAATTTGTTCTGCGTTTATTCTTTCTGTTATATCATTACCCTGTGCAATAGTGGACAAGACAGTTTTTTTATCAGTATCATAAATATTTGCAGAGTTCCATAAAACTGTCCTGATCTCTTTGTTCTTTGTCAGTATGGGAATTTCCAAAGTTTTCCAGTTTTCGGTTAACGCGTCTTTTATTTTTGCATTTGATTCCATTAAGGAAGCTTTGGGGAACAGCATGTCAAGCTTTTTACCTTCGACTTCTGAAGAGATATATCCCGTTAAATGCTCAAATGCATGATTGAAAAGTTGAATCCTGGTATCAGGATTCCACACAATAATCGGGGCATTTGCATAATTTATCAGATTCTCCAGATAATCTTTTGTTCTTTGCAATTCTTTTTCGGCTCTTTTGTGATCTGTAATGTCTATAAATGTCCCCAGAAGCGCCGGCTTATTCATGAATTTAATAGGCCTTATTGATGACATGCTCCAGAATGATGATCCATCTTTTCTTTTAAGCTTCACTTCATAGTTTGAGACAAAATTGTTTTCCTCAAGTTTCTTATAGATTAATTCTCTATCCTTTATGTCCCAGAAAATTTCAGGTGCTTTTTTGCTCAGGAGCTCATCCTTATCATAACCGAAATATTGTTCATAAGAAGGATTTATATAAAGAAAATTTCCGTCCATGAATTCTACTACTCCCATTCCAACAGGTGAAACCTCTGCCATCGCCTTAAACCTCTCTTCACTTTCGCGTAATGCATCCTCTGAAATTCGTCGTTTCTGATCTATTCTGCTGACAGATCTGGCTGTCATCCATATGAGTACAAGGAAACAAACAGTATAGGTAAGAGCCACCAAAACGACACCTTCATCGGATTTGAAGAGACCTGCCCGTTCACCATTTATTCGCAGCCATGCGATAACAACCGGTAAAATTATCAGTGGCAATAAAAGCTTCCTTGCAACAATTCCTGCTGTTTCGCGGTCCGTATATATCTTCAGGAACCATGTATCCGGCTTTATCAGTAAAACAGCTGCACATATTCCGCAAAATGCAATACCGGAATTTAGAGCAACAGGCACATGCGTCAATTCTGTTACAGAATAGACGCCTAGTATATAACTAACAGGAATGAAGTAACTTACAAGTGTAACTGGAATGATAAGAACATGGGCAAGAGCGGCAGTTTTTGTTTTATCCACTGTTAACAGAATAATAATACAACCGAGTATCAAGAAGTTGCAGGCTGTCAAAAAAGCCATTCTCGATTCGGGAACTGTATAAAAAGTCAGATATGATACTTCAGTCAACGCAGATTCATGGCCTGTTTTAATATAATAGATGTATAAATAAAGAGTTGTCAGACTTACCAGAATTATGAAAATTGCAAGTACTCTTGGTAGGATGTTCTTGAGAACTGCAGGTAAATTTACCTTGATAATCACCAATGCAGACGCTGTAAGAATAAAGCAAACAGCGCTGATTATCTTCATCGGAATCCACTGCGGCATTATGCTTTTAAGCAAAGTTATATTGAACAACCATCCTGTAATGTCGAGGATACTCAGAACAAATACCATAATAATAGATATCCAGACAGCTGTTTGTAATGAACCAGGCAATCCCAATGAATACCAGTGAGGTTTTGAGATCTGATTATTGAGCTTCATTCAGTCTCGGCCAAAATTGATTAATAATTAGGCTATCAAATTTAAATGATTTTCTTTAAAGTTTATATTTTAATTAACTTGCATAGTTATTTTTCAAGGATTATGAAAATACTACTGGTTGAAGATGATCCCAAAATATCATCGTTCGTTAAAATAGGATTAGAAAGTAGTGATTATATAGTCGATATTGCATATGACGGTACAATAGGAGAAAAGCTTGCGTTGTCGAGAAAGTACGATGTCATGATCCTTGATGTAGTAATACCTGGTATCTCAGGGTTTGAATTATGTAAAAAAATCCGTAATAATAATATTTCGACTCCTGTAATTATATTAACCTCTCTTGATTCGGTTGAAGACAAACTTACCGGATTTGAATGCGGAGCTGATGATTATTTATTAAAGCCATTCAGTTTTCAGGAACTTCTGGCCCGTATTAAAGCATTGAATCGGAGAAACAGGGAAGCAATCGTAAGTCCTGTTTTGAAAGTCCTCGATCTGGAACTTGACACTATAGCAAAAAAAGTCAGGAGAAATAACAGGGAAATAAATCTTACAGCTACCGAATATAAAATACTCGAACTTTTGGCGGGCAATAAAGGCAAAGTGTTTGACAGAATTCTTATTGCTGAAAAAATATGGGGGTTTTCATTCAATTCAGAAACCAACGTAATTGATGTTCATATTAACTCCCTGAGAAAGAAAATAGATAAAGATTTCTCACAAAAGCTTATCCATACAAAAAAAGGATTTGGATATATATTGAGCGAAGAACCGCAAGTTTAAAAGAAAGGCACACCGCTCGACAATACTCCTCTGTCATCTCAATTTATCAGATTAAGATTTCTCTTAACCTGTTCTTAATCTAACCTTAATTTAATCTTAAGGCCTCGTGCAATTTTAGAAAATACATTTGTTGAGGGAAATTGATTATGTCTAATTAAATATAACATATATGACAGCAATGGAATTTAGCAGAGAACTTATCAATCTGAACGACAATATGGAAAGATTTGCCAGATGTCTGACATATAATGCGGAAGAGGCAAAAGATCTTTTGCAGGATACTTATCTGAAAGCCCTGTCTTACAGGGATAAATTTGTTGAATTTACCAACCTTAAAGCATGGGCATTCACAATAATGAAAAATACATTCATTAATAACTATAGAAAATCCGTCAGGGAGAATAAAACATTTGATAATTCAGAAACTCTTTTCCTTTTAAACAATTTAGCAGAATCACAACTTTCAGGGCCCGAGTCAGAATTTATTTATAAAGAAATAAACAATGATTTAGATGCTTTGGCCAATGAGTTTAAAATACCGTTCAGGATGCACACTGAGGGTTACAAATATAGCGAAATAGCTGAAAATCTTAATCTTAAAATCGGGACAGTGAAGAGCAGAATCTTTTTGGCCCGTAAAAAGTTAATGGAGACATTAAACGATTATCAATAAAATGAAATCCGGATTACCACAATTGCCTTTTGAGATTAATGCTCTTGAACCATATATTTCCGGTAAAACACTAATGTTTCATCATGAGAAATATCATCAGGTGTACGTTGCAAATCTGAATAAATTGATTACAGGAACTAAATTTGAAAACAAAGATTTTGAAACCATAATTAAAGTTACAGAGGGACCTATTTTTAATAATGCTGCTCTGGCATGGAACCATGCATTCTATTTTTCCGGGTTAATACCAGGGAATAATCATATCATTAAAGGTTCATTTGCCGATGTCATAAAAAGAAGTTTTGGTTCGGTCAGATTCTTCAAAGAAACTTTCGACAGATCTGCCGTTTCATTATTAGGTGCAGGTTGGGTTTGGCTTGTGTTGAATTCGAAGGGATCAATGGAAATCCTCCATGAAAGCAATGCCGGCAATCCACTTCGCCGGGGTCTAATACCTTTATTAGCCTGTGACATGTGGGAACATGCCTATTATCTTGATTATCAAAACAGACGATCTGATTATTTAGAGGCTTTCTGGAAACTGGTTAACTGGGAACTGATTGAGAAAAGGTACAATGAGGCCATATAAATCTTTATGAAAAGAATAAACTTTCAGCCAACATTTCTGCAAATTTTATATTTGATAATCTTTGCAATCATATTTTCTTTCGTAATATATACTCCGACATTAATCAAAGGTCCGGCACAGTTAACGGCAAAAATGATTTTAAAAGAAGAAACTATTGAGGGGTTTCTTCTTTGTATGTTGTTTATTATGAGTATCCTGATACTAAATTTATATAAACATGAAATTAACAAACATAAAGAACTGATTAATAAAATCAGTACCGAAAAGATGATAGTTGAGAATAGACTTTTTGATTCAGAACAATATATTGGCATTACAAATGTTCAGATACAGGAAATTAAATACATTTTTAATAGCATTGACAAATTTCCTGAAACAAAAGATGATTTAAAAAAAGCTTTTAATTTTTTTGGTGAGCGAGTAATTGGAATTGTAAATTCCAATTGGGTCTTATTTAGAATTATTGACAG
>Ga0326726_10001684_pt1 | contig 20585 bp, 14 predicted proteins | sample MHFenrmetagenome_2_FD_207603 | JGI IMG/M metagenome (GOLD analysis project Ga0326726, IMG submission 207603) | Lab enriched peat soil microbial communities from Michigan Hollow, Ithaca, NY, United States - MHF15MN | ecosystem: Environmental > Terrestrial > Soil > Wetlands > Peat | place: USA... | reverse complement strand
CACGACCGTGACAGCTCCCACCACGTAGTAATCCCCGTTGATGAATCGACCCACGGGCATAGGTTGGCTGAATCTCCATGTAATCCCATCGATGGTGATGCTGTCCATCAATGGAAGATCCGACACAGCGGGAGGAGCACAATGCGCTTTTTCGGAAAAGCTTCCTGTCAACAGTGCGATGACGCCGACTGCATACAGGAAGATTGAGGCGCTATGACATACCCGTTCCCACATGATCAATCCGGCAAGTTTCAGGGGCCTCGATATGCTGTAACGAGGCGGCTCAGATCTCCCCGCAATATAGCGCTGCAATCCTGATCTGTCAATGTACAGAATCGAACACGTTACCGATCATCACTCTTAGGTGGAGCACCCTGCACGTGCAGGAGCGAGTGTTCGGTGTGTCGTCTTCCTGCTCGCAGTAATGATCCTGCACAGTTCACCGCACTCGGGCGGCGATCCTGGTTCACTGATTCGTCACTTCCTTCATTGGTCAGGCGGGCACTCGAAGCCTCATCGGTGCCCGCTTTGCTGTTTGAGAAAGAAATGCTGACGCAGTTTCTTACGTCTCAATCGGCGTCACTTAGTGAGACGGTTCGCTGTCGAGGTCAGCATCAAACCTCCTCGTTTCATTCTCCCGCCCAAAAACAATTGCCCCGGGATGCATCTTCCCGCCGACAATCCGCACGCATCGGTCTATTGGAGCAAAACTACCACATCAGAGGACCATTGTCTAACCACGTTCCAGCCCGGGAATACTGGCTGAATCGGCCATGTCCAGCGAGCGCACCTAGGCCCAGCGAGAGGGGTGTGTTAACACGGATGTGAGGAATATGTGAAGGTCAGCCCTGCGGTGCTACAAACACCCGCACATCGCCAAAGCCCATTGTGAGCCGGTGTATCGTAGACGGCGGTCCCCCTTCGACGGGACGCATCGCGCGTGGGAACGTGAGGGTCCGTTCGCCGTCGGCGGTGGCGATGACGGTCGCTGCATCGCGTGTCCCATAGACAATATCCGGCCGGTCGCTCCAGAGCGCCACACCCGCGTCCTGTGCGAGTGAGCGGAGAACGTCGGCAGTCAGGGGCGCGGCGCCGACATACACCGAGGTCCATCCTTTTTCGGCTTTTCGGACAAACGCAGGCCGACTGTTGTCGGTCCAGTTCCCGAGCACCTGTACGTCGGTGTCGAGCACTGCGAACCGGGGCTTCTGGGGTTTGCGCGTGCCGAAGACCGTGGTCCCCCCTTCCCCGGTTTTCTCGAGTCGGATCTGCAGCGGCCCAGGGTCCAGGAGGATCTCGAAGCGGAACCCCGTCAGCCTCTCCATCTGCTCGAGGTCGAACCTGTCAGGACCAATGAACCCCGGGGCGTAGTACCAGACGACGGTCGCGTCACTCCCTTCCATCATCGCCCGGAGCCGGTCGACTTCCGCGCGGTCCATGGTGAAGAGATTGACCATGAAAAGAAGGCGATAGCGGCGTGGATCGGCGGACGTGAGGTCGAAGCGGTAGAGCGAGTCGCGGGGTGCCCCAATGCGGGAGAATGTCCGCTGCTGGCTATTGATGAACCAGTGATTGAAGTGGTCGCAGACGGTGATGCCGTACCCGGCATATGGCTCTTCCGCCTTCCAGTGTTCCGTGGCGAAGAATGCTTTCGGATCGTAGATCGCCGCGATCTGGGCGGCGCTTGTGATGTCCATCCGGGCACGCTGTTCGCCGAGCTTCGCAAACGGCCGGATGGCGTCGATGAGCGGCGGGTCGTCGTACCAGCCGCGGTTGGCCTGGTAGGGGGGGCAGAGGTGACCGAAATCGAAGAACCACCCCCCCACACCCTGCGCGAACATATGTCCGAGATCGCGGCGGAGGATTTTTACCGATCCAGCCACTGAATCGTGTCCCGATCCCCCTTCGCCCACTTTCTTTGGCTCAATGTAGGTGGAGGGGTCCATCTCAACGAAGAACAGCTTTCCGTGCCTGTGGATGGATTCGACGAGGACACGGTTTCCGCCGTCACCTCCCACGCCGCGGGCACGGCCCAGCCAGTTCCCCGCATCATCCACCAGATCGCTCTCCCATCGCTCCTTCGACGGCATGTTCGTATGCTGGTAGGTGTACGGCGAAGCGAGAAAATCGACGTCCGGGCTCGCAAGGACCCGTTCGGGGGAGAGGTGTCCCCCCTCCTGGATATGGACATTCTCGAGAAGGTAGCCGAAGAACGCACCGCAGAGTATGCGCCGTCCCGTCTCCTCTTTTGTGATCCGCGCAAAGTGGAGCAGGGTGTCGGCGATATAGTCGTGATGGCGCCGGTAGAAGTCGATGACCTCCCGCTCGCGAGCGGGATCGCGGAGGAGTCCGGCCGTGGTCGTTATGCGCGCGGCGGGCTCGGGGATGGGGCCGACGGCTTTCCGCATCGGCTCGCTGTAGTCCGGGAGGAAACGCATGCCCGTGTAGTGCCATTCGCCTGTGTGGCCGTACGCCACCTGGTAACCGATCATCCGGGATGCGAGTGGCGAGGACTCCATGTGGCGGAGGAAAGACCTGAGAACGTCCGCTATTTCACGCCGCCAGATCTCTGAGGCCCAGGAGGCATCGTATGGATCTGCAAGTCCGTTCCAGTTGAGTCCGGTCTCGCCCAGCCGCTCCGGCTGTCGGTACATGGACGGATCGGGTGTCAGTCCGCATTTCACGAGCTCTTCCGGGTGTGCCTCCTTCCACCAGGCGGGTGGATTCAGATGGAGGCGCGGGAGGAAGTACGATGAGGGTTGAATGGCGAGGAGTCGGGCGAAGAATTGGTCGAACGGACTACAGTCGTACTCCCCGGGGGCTTTCCAGGCGGCATTGAGCCCGAGGATCGGCGTGAACATGGAGATCCCGGAATCGCGGTACCCGGCGGCGGTCTTCAGGAGCTCATCGCTGAGAGCCAGGAACGGGTAGGTTTCACGGTCATTGATGTAAAGCCGCGGACCGCCCCGTTCGTTCCGGACCTCCGCCCGGCAGAGTTTCTCCCCCCGGAGACGCGAGAAAGCGGACTCAAGTTCTCCCCCCCGATCCTGCAGACCGGCAACTCGTTCACTGTGGAGGAAGGATCGTGGAAGGAACGCGAATGCGCCGGCGGAGGTTCCGAGGAGCTCAAGTACAGTACGACGTTTCATGCCGTCCCTTTCATTGGGAGATTCAAAACGATGGACCCACACCCGTGATCTTCACGATGGTACAGAAATCATTCAACAAAAACCTCCCGGTGGTTCAGCTTTCCACGAGGCTCGGGCCAACGGCTGGCCAAATCCGAGGGAACTCCGCACTGTAAACGAGAGGCCCGGCAGATGCCGGGCCTCGATGCATTCGCATGGAGTGAATCAGCTTATGTTATTTCAGGAGAAGGAACGTGCGCGTCCGGATAAACTCGGCGGAATAGAGTCTATGGAAATAGACACCGCCGGAGAGAACTGAGGCATTGAACCTCACCTCATGATACGCCGCTTCCTACTCCCCTTCAAAAAGAGTCGCCTCCCTCTGGCCCAGCACGTTGTAGACTACCAGAGAGACATTGGCCCTGCGTGGCAGCCCCTAACGGATCGTCGTCGAAGGATTGAAGGGGTGGGGATCGTTTTGCCTGAGGCTGAATTCCCTGGGAATCTCATACCCTTCCTGCACATCGGTGAAACCCGTCATGAAACCCGATGCTGGAGAGTACGCGCTCACGCCAAGGGCGTTTTCGGCGAGAACCCGCCACAAATAAAGAGTGTTGACTGCCAGCGGCCAGACCAGGTGTGATGTGTGCGCGACTGACCAGGAGTCCTTTTCGCATGACAGCAGTGTCTCCTTTCCGTCGTGTATGGCGTTTGCGCCGGCCATCAAGAAAGTGTAGCCCTTGGAAAGGAAAGGCGGTATCCCATAAAGATGGGATATTGGGATGACTTTCAGATAGAAACCAGGGGTTTTCCGGATAGTGCGAACCTAGCTGGCCGGGCTGGTCACTCGGGGAGATTCCCCGCCCCAAGACGGCGGTGTAAATCCCGTCCCAACCTGCGTTAGCTTCCTCCGCCGGAGGCGGAGGAAGCTAACTGAACACAAAACCCCGCCTCGTGAGCGGGATTTGTGCTGCAGCATTTTCCTCTTGCTTATTGAGCGACGATGGCATTCGCCTGGACTACCGGGACCTTCGCCGGCGCAAGTCCCTTCGGACCGCGCTCGACGTCGAATTCGACCACGTCGCCTTCATTAAGGGTCTTATACCCGGTGGCCGTGATGGCATTGAATAAGTCAAGGCAAGGGTTATGTTTGCGCCACACACGTATTGGCGCCTGATGGTGTACCAAACCCCGGGTGCTGCAAAGCTCTTTTTCAATAGCACGCAGAAGTCTTGAAACCTAAAGCCCGCTCACTCGTTTAACTCTGCAGGGGGAACTCCATGCCCCATGTATCGCGCCTGATCTCTGCCGGACCGTCGACACCGCACACAACGAGTGATAAGCATGAGACACTATAGCAGGCCATACCTTCACCGATTGGTTGCCGGCGTCGCTGCGCTGGCAGCGCTTCTTCTCTGCGCACCCCTTCAGACTCTGATTGCCCAGGAGGGCGATAGTGACGACTGGGATTCCTGGAAGGACTTCAAGTTCACATACCGTCGCAGTCCGACGATGAGCTTCTACTACGGCCGGACGACTCCCAGCTATGACGGTTTCACACAGGATTTTGCCCGGTCCGGTCTTCTTCAGATCAAGATCGGCGGATCCACGGTGCGAGCGAAGGACATGATCGCGAACATCGTGCACTACAAGTACGAGTACCTCGATTTCACCACGTTCGCTCCCCGCCTGACCACAATGCCGTCCGGCAGTGAAGTGGTGGCCGAGACCTGGCGGTTCGGAGGGTCTGCCGAAGTTGGGATGGGGTACGGGAATCCTTCCTCGTTTTCTGTCCTGCTGTACCACAGTGGCGGACTCAACTGGTCGCGGATAACCGTACCGGGCCAGGTCCTCATCCCTGAAGACAAGAACCTGCTGGACCTGTACAGGGATACATTCAGGTTCGGGACCCTGTCGGAAGGTGGGATCAAATTCCGTTTAAGCGATCTGTTGATGATCGACGGTGCCTACGAGCGCTCGATGATTTTCCCGCGCCATCTCTTCATGAAATGGGTGGGGAGCGCTCTTCTCGAACGATGTTTCCAGTGGGGGGCAGACGGGTTTGTGAACAGAGTCCTGGACAACTCTCCCGCGGCAGCACCCGTTGTGAGTTTTATTCTGAAAAATGGCGTGTCGTATGCCATCTACGAGCTTCGCAAGAAGAAAATGTACTGGCCGTTCAGTTCCGACCCGGCAATGCTGAATGACATCTGGAAGGTTGGAGTGTCGATGACTTTCTAAGTGTCCCCCGGCAGCGACGTAACTTCAAGCGCCTCTCCCGGCAGGAGAGCCGCTTTCCTTTCTTCCCATCGTGTCACACTGCTTTATCGCCAGCTCGATACCGGTCCAGGCCGACGCCCGCAATGCCGACCAGTGCCCCAACAACGTTTTCCCCAGACACTCCAATGCGGTACGGTGCCGCGGCAACCACTTCAAAACGACTCAGCCGTCCGGAGATTTAGCTGCAGCGGCACTAGACGCCGATCTGCGAAATCAGGTACTCGAGGTAATGCGACTTCATCTGTTTGCTGGCAACGGCCTGCTTCAGAGGAGGCAACTTCAGAATTACACCGAGGACTGCCGCCATGGCGCGATGGTTCCACAGAGCCTGGTTGTCGAAGATCAGATTCTGCAGCTTTCCCCGTTCTATCGCCATGACCACTGCTTTGTGTGCAGAATTAAGTGGTGTGACTACCCGTTCAGGCCGGGGTCGCAATGTGATGGCATCCTCCGGGCAATTGCGCACACACACACCGCACCCCAAGCACAGGTCCTCGTTCACCTGTGCCCTCCGCTTTCTCTTCTTCTGTGGATCGCTTGCCGACACAAGGCCCATTGCCTCAACCGCACAAAAATCCACGCACTTGCCACAACCGTTGCACACCTGAGTATCGATGCCCGGCATGAAGTTCGTTGTGTGCACGGGAGCCAGAAGTGCGAATCGTTTGGCGGCGAGCATCGCCTCGCAGCAACACCCACAGCAATTGCAGATGAAATTCACCTCCTCGCGTACGTTCTCACCGAACTGAACGAGATTCGAATCGTATGCAGTCTGGAGCAGGTCAATACATTCTACAACGTCTACAGAACGGGCGATCCCATGCCGGATGAGCGAGTCTGCAGTCGAATTGAATGTCATGCAGATGTCCATCGGAGCGCCGCACGCTCGTCCCAGATGCTCCATCTTGTGTCGACAGTAGCAGATCCCGACTGCACGGTGACGCGCAGTGTGAATGACCTCGCTGGCCCGTTCATAATCGAGCACGCTCAGGCCGGGTGAGAGAGCGGGTTCATGAACAAAGACGCGCCCCAGTTGCGTCTCTCCTTGCGTGAAGAGCGACTTGATAAAATCTTCTTCCACGTTCAGGTATTGATAGAACAGTTCTGCAAGGAGCTTCTGGTCGATATCCTGACGAATTCTCATCATCGAGAATTCAAAGAATCCGGCCATGGGAGGCGGCAGGGTGAACATCATCTCCCCGTCCACTTCCGTGTCCAGGAGAATCCCGCGATCTGCGAGGGCATTCAGAACCTTGCGCGCTTCGGGCTCCGGGTTCTTCCAGATCCTCGCCGCCGTACTGGAAGTAAACGGCCGGATGGGGAGTTGCGCCACGAGCGAGGCTTCCCGGTCTGAAAACAGCAACCGGAGGATGCGGGAGAGGAGGTCTGAGGCCGGGGCGCCCTGGGGAAATCGGTTCAGCCGGTCGATCAATCGGCTGTAAGCGGATTGCGTGGCAACGTGAGACATGGCTGGAAATCGCTCAGGACAGAAGTGGAAATTCAGCTACGGGGTCGTCAAGTGAAAACTACCTCGGGAATTTGGTTTTGTCAACTGGTCAGCCAACAACATCACTTCGTCTTGTAATACAGCATTAATAATGTCAGGTATCAAGCTCAATAGAAATGTCAGGTTCTTGCATCTTGGGATCCTTATCCACTGTGGAGCGTCCCGCGATGTCGGAGGTTCTGACAATAAGCACCCGAGAGCGTCAATACCTGCAGGTGAGCGGCCGGACGAGACAGCCTTTTCGACGATGCTGAATCTCAAAGCCGGTCGAGCGTTTCGAGCAGAAGCGCCCGCGTTTTTCTGTAGTCGGAAATATTCTTGTCGTAGCTGTCAAAAGCCTGGAAGATCTGACCGATGATCTCCAACGTCGTCTCCGGGGATTTTGTCTTCAGCTGGCTCAGTAACTCATAGTCCTCCATCCCGATCCGGTGGGCCTCGAACCTCTGGCTTGAAAGTGGCCCCTGTTTCCCCGGATAGATGATGTGGGAGTCACCCGCCGGCAAGAACGCCAGTGGACCGTCGTGATACACCACCAGTTTTTCGTACGGTTGGTCTCCATGGTGGTTAAGTCCCCAGTGAAGAAATCCCTGCAGATTGAACTTCGCACAGGCCCAACCGATGTACACAGGTCTGAGCCGCTCCTCATCGACAAGTCGATTGAGCCACGGCCCGCCGGGGGCGAGACAGGTGTAGACCCATACCTTGTCGCCCGCCGCTCTGCGACTGTCGAAGAAGTCCCTGTGTGCTTGATACTCCTGCACCTGCGGGCACCACACGTTGACAATCCCGCTCAGATTGACGGTCATTGTTGCCTCAAGAAGCTGAAGATCAGGCTTCAATGACCGTAGCAGTGTTGCCGCCTCCTTGTACCGGTCGATGTATTCGTCCGTCGGTTCATCGATGATCGCCTGCAACCACTTCTGCTCCCAGTGATTTTCCCGCATCGTGGCAATGACACGGACCGCCATCTGTGTGATCATCCTCTTGCCGGTATCGGAAAGCGCTGTCACGCGCCTTCCGTCGGGCAGGGGTGCATTCATCAGCATCAAGCACGAGAGCCAATCGAGCCTGCCGGAAATCGGCGACCCCTCGATGGTGTGCAACCCCGCTCCGAGGAATGTTCGGATATACCTCTCCAGCCTGTCGCGCCGGAATTCGGTCACATTGCCATCCGGTGCGAACGTGAAGAAGTCGTTCCAGTGAAACCAGAATGTATTCTGCCTTCCCTTCGCCATCAGGCGCGCATATGTTGCGAGCATGTCCCAGAACGATTCGCTCCATTTCTCCACATGATGGTCCGAACAGATATTCTCCAGCGAGAACCAGTTGACGTACTGGAGAGTGGAGCGGTTGACCGGCGGAACTATTGCCCGATGGACACCCACCGAAAATTGCAATACTCGCGAAAACCCCCCGGTGCCGATCGTGATCGTGTAGGCGAATTGGCCCGGCTGAGTGGTCGAATCAACGGGGATTTCAAGCCGGAGCGCAACGGTGCCTGAATCCGGTGTCAATGGGCTTGTCACCGGCTCCAGGGCTTCGAATATCCTGAAGGGAGCTCTCCTGATGACGTAGGGGTTCTTCTCCCCGCTGTATTTCTCCGTGCGGTTTATCAGCCCGGTGTTTTCAGAGACGAATACATCGACCATCCGATACCAGGAGGCATTGCGGACCGGAGTCCCGTTGTCACCGGTCACCTGGAACTGGAGCGGTTGGGACGGGGTCAGACCGGCAATCAGGATATGCACCCCAGCGATCGTTCCTCTTGCCGTTTCGATGGAGAGCTCCTTCGCGGGAGAGGTGAGGTGGGAGTCGGGATAGAGTTCCGTCAATTCGTCCACAAGTCCTGCAGCAAACTGACCCAGGGCAAATTGGCCCGGAGAAAATACTGCGGCGACCGCCAGAAGAAGGGCAAGGCGCCTTAAGATTCTGCTTTTCATGAATCCAACCCCCTTGCGGATGATCAATCCGTGGATCATGTCTCCGGAGTCAGTGCGGACTCGCGCGACAATTCCTGCGATTGCTTCCCCGGTCGCCGTCCCAACAGAATGGCAATCAATGAGATAATCCATCTTCGACAAGGTTGTCGAACCTCCTCGTTTCATTCTCTTTTCCGAAAACAACGGTTCGCGGATGAAGCTTCGCTACGCTGGTCTCTTCTCCTGCGGGGATATGCATGAGAATAACATGCTTTGGCTTTATCATGTTTTCAATGATTTCTCGGCTCTGGCTGCTTTGATCAAAGTACTCAACAAACAAGAGATCAACAGTATATGAACTCCAATCAATCGTACGCAGGTATTCTTCATTATCCGAGAGCTTTGCATCACCGACATGGAGAATGCTATAACCGTTTGAGCGAACGAAATATGCAAGGTTATTGATATTGGGACCGCCGCCATGTCCGAGCCGCACAGCCATTATCTCAGCCTTTTCTCCCCGAATTGTTACATGCTGTCCCATCTGCAGTTCGACTGCAGAGCGTCGTCTATCCGCGATGCTGTCGCCAGTCAATTTGCTGCATGTTTCCGAACCCGCTATTAACTGTACGGCCGGGTGATTCAGAAGAAAGCGACACATCATTTCTGCATTGAAATGATCGGCATGATCGTGTGTGACAAGGAAATAATCAACTTTGTCAAACGGAGGAATGCCATTCATCATCCTGGCTGCCAGGGTATCAGAAGGATTGACGTAATACTTCGAGGCGGGGAGAGCGTCGATGAGAACGTTCGTGCTGCCCATCGCAATCATGAATCCTTCATTAGCGATGTATGTAACTTCGAGCGCGTGTTCCTTGTTATTCTGCCCACATCCAATAACAAGAAAAATCTCCAGGAGCAGGACAACTCTATTCCGTATCATCAGTCACCTCTGTCAGTATGAGCTCAGACCATACGTCTTGGTGGTTAATCTCTCTTTATGGAAAGTATCAAGATACTTTTCCCCAAGATCCTGGCATTCTTGCGGGGCCTCTACCCTACAATTGGACCCTGATGCCGGTAAAGAACTCTCTCCCCGGGCCGGGTTGCTATGCGTTCCCCTCATGATCCGGTCCCGAAAACGCAACGCAATTAACATTCATAAGGTTTCGGCCATTCAGAACGATGTCGCCGCGAAGTCCTGCAACTTGCAAGCCGCAGGTCACGCGTGCATGGATGAGCGTATAGCCGGCGACGGCTTCCGACTTCACATTGGCTCCGTCGATGTAGGCTTTGCTTAACTTCTCTGTGCCAAATCCGACACCGAGCCCCGCGGGGAGAGGGACGAGTTTCATTGGCTCGTTAAGTGCAGTCGAACGGTACAGTTTACGGAGCGTTGCCTGCTCGATACTACTCATCGAAAACGGCGCTTCCTTCAGTGCAAGGCTCATCCGGGGAGCGGTGACCACGATATCGGTGGGATACTTGAATTCAAGCGAATCGGTCTTCACGAGCTGCGCATGCGCAGCGGAGAACGAAAGAACCATCAGAACAACCAATAATCTGGGCAAGATTCGGCTTTCTGGCTGGGTGTTTGAGCCTGGTCCCGATCCGGCTCGAATCGTTGACATGGCGGAACTGGGGTGGCTGGCTACCGGTTACCCTCCTCCACCGGGTGCTCGAGGATCTAGTCCCGCTTTCTGGTTCCGCTTTCCGGATCCCGCCTCTGCGCGGAATTTCCCGCTCTTGGGGCTTCCGCCAGTAAGCAGGATTCCAGATAGCGGAACCAAAGGACGGAATAGTGAGAGACCGTCTGCCCGACCATCGTGCCCACCTTTTCAGATGTGAGATCAGCGATAGTCCGGGGTCCGTGTAGGCAAGGGGCGCGCGGGCACCGGGAGAGTGTGTGGCAGGGAATATAGCGAAGGTGAGAAGGACTGTCAAACCCTCAGAGCAGCGAAGACCTCAATTGGATATCTTCGGCTAACGGCGCGCTCTGGCCACGGTAGAAGCCGCAGATTGCACCGTCGTCGGCTGAGCGCCAGGTGAGGAATTTTCCTCCGATATTTCATGCGGCAATCCGGCCCTCAACATCGTCAACTCAAAGAATACTCTGTTTTCAATGGTCCCCCCATTGTCCTTCCCGTCGCGCTTTTGTACCTTCACACTACTGTAGAAAGGATACGACCATGAAGGGACTCACCCTCATCTTTGCATTCTCCGTTTCACTCTTTCTCCTCGGCTGCGCACAGCCGGAGCCTCCCAAGATCAAAAAGATCTCGAAGGAATTTGTCGAATACGGAAACAAGCGCACCGACGACTACTACTGGCTGAACAACCGCGCCGACAGCACGGTCATTCAGCACCTTCGCGCTGAGAATGCCTACACCGAGGCGATGCTCAAGCACACGGAGAATCTCCAGCAGGTAATCTACGACGAGCTTGTCGCGCGCATCGAACAAAAATACGAATCGCTACCGACCAAAGAGAATGGGTACTGGTATTACATCCGCTACGAGGAGGGGAAGCAGTATCCCTTCTACTGCCGCAAAAAGGGCGATATCGCGGCCAGCGAGGAAGTCTTCCTCAACGTCCCCCAGATGGCCACCGGACACCAGATCTTCATGGTCCGCGGATATTCGGTGAGCCCGGGGAATAGCCTGCTCGCATACGGAATCGACACCACGGGAGATCGCCAGTGCGCACTCTACATAAAGAATATCGCGACGTCAGCACTCTCGCCGGAAGTCATTTCCAATACCAGCGGGAACTACGAATGGGCGAATAACAACACAACCCTCTTCTACGTAGTCAACGACCACACCATCCGCGCGTACAAGGTGATGAGACACGCATTAGGCACCGACCCCGCTTCAGACCGGGAAGTGTACCGTGAACCGGACAGCACGTTCAGTGTCCGACTCGCATCGACGCGTGATCACAAGTACATCTTCATCTCCTGCAACAGCACGCTGACAAGTGAATGGCGCTACCTGACCGCAGACCGGCCCGATGCCAGCCCCATCCTTATCCAGCCGCGCCAGCACGACGTCCTCTACAGCCTCGAAGACCATGAGGGCGATCAGTTCTATGTGTTCACAAACAAGGATGCCAAGAACTTCAAGCTCGTGCGCGTACCCATGGGCAACCCCGGGATAAGGAACTGGAAGGACGTCATACCCCACCGGCCCGATGCATTGCTTCAGCAAGCCGTTGTGTTCACAAAGTACATTGTGGCACAGCAGAAGATTGGAGGCCTGAGCCAAATCCTGGTCATCGACCGCCAGACACAGCAGTCGCATTACGTGGAATTTGCCGAGCAGGCATACGTCGCGTCCATGTACCCGGCCACCGATACGTACGACCTTGACAGTATACGGTACATCTATACTTCGCTCACGTCGCCGCGGTCGGACTATAAGTACAACCTGGCATCGCGGCAGAAGGTGCTGCTCAAACAGGAGAAGGTGGGGGGAGGATTCAATGGGACGCTTTACGAAACCAAAAGGGTCATGGCCACGGCAGGCGACGGCGTGAAGGTTCCGATCAGCATTGTCTACAAGAGATCTCTTTTCAAACACGACGGTTCCAACCCGATGCTCCTCTACGCATACGGTTCGTACGGTGCAAGCATGGACCCGTATTTCAGTTCGTCGGTCATCAGTCTGCTCGATCGTGGATTTGTTTACGGAATCGCGCACATACGCGGGGGACAGGAGATGGGACGGCAGTGGTATGAGGACGGGAAGCTGCTGAAGAAGAAGAATACATTCACCGACTTCATCGCCTGCGCGCAATACCTTGTGGATGAGAAATTCACCTCAAAGGAAAAACTCTTTGCCAACGGCGGCAGTGCCGGAGGGATGCTCATGGGGGCCATCACTAATATGCGGCCGGACCTCTTTCGCGGTGTGCTGGCCGAGGTACCGTGGATGGACGTAATCACCGATATGGAGAACGCAAATCTTCCGCTCACGACGCTTGAGTACGACGAGTGGGGTCACCCGGACATCAAGGAGCAGTACGATTATATGCTGAGCTGGTCGCCCTACGACAACGTGAAGGATGCCGCATATCCCGCAATTCTGGCCACGGGCGGATTGAATGACACGCAGGTTCCTTATTTCTCCCCTGCCAAGTGGGTAGCCAAGGTACGGGAGCACAACACCGGCAGGAATTCCGTGATATTCAAGGTGAACATGGGGGCGGGGCATTCAGGAGAGTCGGGCCGTTTCGAACGCCAGAAGTTGACGGCATTGAAGTATGCTTTCATTGCGGATCTGGCGAGGTAAATCCCGTCCCGCGCTTTGCGCGGGACGAGGATCCCTGCCGACCTGCGGTTTGGCAAATTCCCGGCACCGTCAAGACACGCGGAATCCGACCCATATTGAGGGCTTTCTCTAACAGTTTTTGAGACTAGCGTAGCAGAGGAATTGTACTGAAATATTGTATGCGACAATCGGGTAGTCAACGCCGTCATACCGATGAGCACACCATGTGCTGAGTTCGCTGTCCCGGCATACCCGGAACGAGCCTCATCCCGACGAAGTCGAGACTGGAGCCTTACCCATTCCGCAACGATCGCGGATTGTCGATCAACCATTGTCGGTTGAACGCGCAATTTCGCACGATCCCGCGTCGGCCTCCTGCGTCAATTTGACTTTCACCCTTTCCCACCGTAGCTTTGCCTCCGACCAGCTAATTCTTACTGGCCGACTATTTCTCCAATCCCCCGGGAGGCATCTTGGTCGGCACAACGGTCTCCCACTACAAAATCCTCGAGCACCTCGGCGGTGGCGGTATGGGCGTCGTCTACAAAGCCCAGGACCTCAGGCTCGATCGCCCCGTCGCCCTTAAGTTCCTCCCGCCCGACCTCACACGCGACCCTAAAGCCAAGCAGCGATTCGTGCACGAAGCCAAAGCAGCCTCCGCGCTCCAGCACATTAATATTTGCACAGTTCACGATATCGATCAAACCCGTGATGGACGAATATTCATTGTTATGGATCTCTATCCGGGCGAGACGCTCAAGAAAAGGATCGAGCACGGACCGCTACCAATTGACGAGGCCGTCAACATCACGTCCCAGGTTGCACAGGGACTGGCTAAGGCCCACGAAGCGGGTATTGTTCATCGGGACATCAAACCTGCGAACATCATTGTGACAGACGATGGCGTCTTGAAGATTCTTGATTTCGGATTGGCAAAACTCTCCGGCCGGACGATGCTCACCAAAACGGGCTCGCCACTCGGAACGGTTGCGTATATGTCCCCGGAGCAAGCACGCGGAGAAACGGCTGATCGCACAACGGATATCTGGTCGCTCGGGGTCACATTCTACGAAATGCTTACTGGAAAGAAGCCCTACGAAAGCGACTACGAGCAGGCCCTTGTGTACACGATACTGAACGAGGATCCGAGGCCGATAGGAGACCTTCGACCTGAAGTGCCCAAGGCGATCGAGAAGATTTGTAGGCGGGCTATGGCGAAGGACCCGAAGGATCGATATCAGACTGCTTCCGAGCTCCGCGCAGACCTCGAATTTTACAAAGCAGGAATTCAGCTCTCTCGTCAAACGAGAAAGATTCTAACCAAAAAACGTCTGGTCCTTTATACAGGGCTGGCGACAATTGTGTGCGTCATCGCTATGGTAGTGATCCTGTACGGCACAGGGAAAGGTAGGGTAATCGACCGTGTAGGAGTCCTTCCCTTCCACAATCTTTCAAAGGACTCAACACAGGAGTTGTATGCAGACGCCATGACGGAGGAAGTCATCTGTAAGCTTCAACAAGTTGCCTCGCTCAACGTACCTTCGTCTATCATGAAATTCAAGGGAAGCCAGGCGAGCTATGGAGAAATCGCCCGTGAGCTTAACGCGAAGGCACTGATTTCTGGATCAATTCAGATCGTCAACAACCGTGTACATGTCATTGCAAAATTGATTGATCCTGCGACAGACGGATCACTCTGGACTGAAACTTACGATGACAACATGGAGGATATTCTCGATCTGCAGAGCAAGATTGCACGGGCAGTGGTGGCCGAGGTACGAGTGAACGTCACGCGTGATGAAGCAGCACGCCTGGGCCTATCTCGCAAAGTCGATCCCGAGGCCTACAGCACTACCCTCCAGGGCAAGGCGAAGGTGACTCTTGAGCACGCGACGAGCGAGGGAGAAATTCGCCAGGCGATTGAACTATTCCAGAAGGCAATAGAACGGGATTCGACGTACGCTCCCGCCTGGGCGGGATTAGGCGAAGCCCTGTGGATGCTGGCCGAAACAGGGTTTGAGTGCGTCGCCCCGGCTGAAGTGCACGACAAGGCGATCGCAGCGGCCGAAAGAGCACTGGAGCTCGACCCGAACCTCCCGGACGCTCACAAGGCGCGTGCAGTCATCGCCTTCGGCGGGGAATGGGATCTTGCAAAAGCACAGCGACACTACGAACGGGCCCTCGAACTTCAGCCCGGCTATGCGGCTGCCCACAATCTCTACGGCCAGATGCTCAGTGGCATGCCGCTTCCCCATTTTGGCGAAGCGCGCAGACACTTTGACCGGGCGCGGGAACTTGACCCGCTCTCGCCCTGGAACGATATCAACATGATCGCCTGGTGGCAGAATCAGGGACGACCTGAAAAGGCCCTCGAGGAATGCGAGCGGGCACGCATGCGTGACCCGAATCTCTGGACTGTCCGCTGGCAAATAGGATTTGTCAAACTCGTTCTCGGGCGGCCAAGCCAGGCCATCCCCCAATTCGAGGCGGTGCTCAAGCCGTTCTCCCCCGACCGCCCGTCGTCTGTTCTCACTCCTCTCGGTCTGGCATACGGACTCGCGGGGCGCCGAACTGACGCCCACAGGATCCTGGCCGAGATGGAACAGGCGTCGCGGAAACGCTACATTTCGCCGTTCTATCTTGCCAGCGTGTACTCGGGGCTCGGTCGAATGGACGAGGCCTTTCGGCTTCTAGACCGGGCGCTCGAACAGAGGACCCCGTATCTGGTCCTCTGTACGCCGTTGGACCCCCTCTCTGTTGCCCTTCGACGCGATCCGAGGTGGAGGCCCTTCATCGACCGGCTCCGACGGCTTGTGCGGCTCCCTTCGGGCACTCCCGACCCGTATCTATAATGCGGGCGGAATGAGGACCGCTACACCCGGGGATATTTGTCTTTGGATTCAACGGGCGAAAACGCCACGATTGCGAAGAGGAAGATGCAGGACTAGAAATACTAACTCACAATTCTCATCACCTATTCGGGAGCATACCATGTCTACGAGAATTCTTACGAAGAGCCTTAGGACGGTAGTCCAGAGAGCCTTCGAAAATGAAAAGTTTCACAAGGCTCTTATGAGCAACATGGAGAACGCTCTGAAGAATGCTAAAATTCGTCTTTCTAAGAATGACGTGAAAAAATTGAAGAGCTTCCTCGGCCAGCGTTCCATAGCAAAAGACTTCGAAGTCTACAAGAAAATCGCCCACAAATTTGCCAAGAAGCTGGGATTTCTCCCCTGGTAAGGAGAGAATCGCCAGTGATGACATTGCCTTCCCTTGCGAGGTCTCATCGTGGATCATATGTTCGCAGGACGATGAGGCCTCCGGGCGGGGGAATCAACATATGAAGTTCCGTCGGGATCGATTGAGCACAGTGATTCGATCGTTTCCTGGTCCGCTTCGGAAAAGACTCCGTCTCTACATCAAGGGATTGGAGCGACGATCGTCAGCACAGCGATTTCTGGAGCAGAAGTATTGGACCGTTATTCCGAGCGCCTTAGTTCGGTCCCACCACGGAGGAAGGATGCCCACGGGATCCTTCCTGGAGGATGTCCTGTGGGGACAGTACTGCATATTCCTGTTTGTGCGGATTCGCGATGATCTTTTTGACGGACATGTTCATGGGCGTCAACTCCAGGTTGCGGCAGACATGATTCTCGAGGAAGGAAGAAGGGCTTTCGCAAGGCATTTCGACCGGCAATCCCCATTCTGGAGTGCGTTGCGAACCCTTCTTGCCGGGACACAAAAGGCAATCGCCGAAGTCGATATGCTTCAACGCCGACTGATGCCGCCACAGGTCATTCTCCTGCATTATGCGAAAGTCTCGGCGATCCTCAAGATTGGATTGGCGGCCGTCTGCATTCAGTACGATCGTCGGAATCAGTACAAACAGATTGCTGCCTGTTTCGATGAGATCGCAACTGCAGGACATATCGTAGACGATCTTGAAGATGTTGACGAAGATCTGAGGCGGAAGCGGTTCAACTATGTTGCCGCGATGATTGTGCGAAAATCAAGGGCCGAAACGAGCAATCGGGATCGTGACCTTCACATTGCTCAAACCTTGCTCTACAGGGACGGCACCGCACGGATCATGCGCGATGTCAGACTTCATCTGACTCGGGCAGAAGAGGCACTCCAGGGCCTCAGACTACCTGAGGTCCGAGCGTATCTCAGAATGCAACGCGCCAATGTCGAGCTGTTGGCGCAATCCCTTCAGAGAAGATGCATCCCTCGATGACAACCCCGTTGTTTCGCATCCTTTTCGGTCTCGCCTGTGTTCTGAACTTCTTGATTTCCGAATTCTATCGTCGCAAAGCGAGAGCGGTGCGCGTCATTGTCATAGAGCAAAGGAACAGCAGCATGTACTTCATTATCACGACAATATGGGGACCGTGTTTGTATGGCGTGCTTCTCGTAACTCCTGCCATGCCCGGCTGGGTGACGTGGGCCACAATTGGGCAGCCGGCTGCGCTTCACTGGCTTGGCGCTGCCCTGGCTCTTGGTTCCCTTCCCCTAACGTTCTGGGCCTCCCGATTTCTTGGAAGTAACCTGGCGGGTGGGCTCGAAATGAGTCTGGGCTCGAAATTGGTAATTGGGGGTCCCTACAGAAGAATCCGTCATCCCCTCTATCTCGCTGGCACGATGTTTCTTACCGGCCTGAGTCTCCTTTCCGCAAGCCTGCTTGTTGACGCAGTGTCAGCGGCGGGTATCGTTCTGATGCGGTTCATCGTCATTCCGAGAGAAGAAAGAACGCTTGCCGAAAAATTCGGAAAAGCATTCGAAGCCTATAGGAATCGAACCGGAGTCTGGATCCCAGTCGAGGCAAGACACCCCAGGGTTAGGAAGAATTCTGTTAGGCGAGGATTCTTCAAAGCAACGGACTGACCTGCACATCCAAGGTGTTCCTCCATCGTAACCCACGTTGAATGAGATTTTCTTCATTGCGGGGAGTGAGTTGATGTTCACGATCGTCGCTGCTCCCACCACGGAGCAATCCCCGTTGATGAATCGACCCACGGGCACAGGTTCGCCGAATCTCCATGTAGTGCCGTCGATGGAGATGTTCTCCATCAATGAAAGATGCGACACAGCGGGGGAAGCACAATGCGCTTTTTCGGAAAGGCTTCCTTTCAACAGTGCGATGACGCCGACTGCACACAACAGGAGCAAGCCACTTTGAAATATCAGGCGCGACATGATGAATCCTCCAGGTATCAAGAGCCTTGACTTGCTGAAACGAGAAGACCCGGATGTGATCGCAACATTGGGCGGCAACCATCATCTGTCAATGAAGCATGATAGAACATACTTCTCATTCCAAAGCGGGCAACCTTCTTTCGGAATCAACACGCTGCGCATCATTGTTGATTCTGGTCATGAGATTGCATAGTCTCTTGCAGACGCACAACAATGGGGGGAATTCGAGCATGAAACGAATTGTATGGGCGGTTCTACTTCTTATGGTGGCAGGCGCCGCACCCGCAGGAGGTCAGAATATCATACCGGCAGATCGCCGGACCGATTGGACCCCGGGGGTAACCGTCGGTGTTCCCGGAGGTATTCCGAATCGCGTGACAGTTGGTGCAACCATTGATGCTGCAATGTATGGAACCGGATTTGTCGACGCTTCTGCAGCAATCGGAGCTGCAATAGACTCCTGTCCTTCCGGGCGCGTGGTGTACATCCCTGCCGGCACTTATCGCCTCGACAATCGCGTCTACCGCGCCTATGCAAGCAATATAACGATCCGGGGAGCAGGGATGGGGTTGACGATACTCAAATCAAATACAAGCCAACAGGCGCTCCTCCTCGGAACGGCCGATTGGCCGAGACCGACGAGCGGGATCGCCATCACCGGCGGCGCCCCAAAAGGAACCACGACACTTTCACTGGCGAATGCATCCACGATAGCGATCGGCAAGCTTGTCAGAGTTGAGCAGAACGACCTGTCGTACGTCATATCTGCAACCGCGCCGACGACAGACAACAAGTTGATGGCTGCGACGTTCAAGGTTACGGCGAAAGCAGGGAACACCGTGACTGTCACTCCCCCATTGCCGGTTGATTTTACATCGTCTCCGGCACTCATCCAATATGCAATATTCCCCCTGACCAATACCGGCGTGGAAGATTTGACGATAGACTGCAATTCGATGTCATGGACCGGCATAGAGATTGACCAATCGTGGGGATGCTGGATCAAGAACGTCGAAATCAAGAACTCAACGGGCCGCCAGATGTTCTTTGTCTGCCTCGTCAGCGGGGAGATCCGGCACAATTATACCCATGACGTCGTGGGGGGAGGGCCAAATCACGAAGGCATCGACCTTTACCAGGACGGATCCTTTAACCTGATTGAAGACAACATCACGTACAACGGCGGCTTCCCGGGAATCATTCTGGGGGACTCCCAGGGAGGATGCTCCGGCAACGTTATCGCGTATAACTTCTCGTACAGTGCCAACACCGGGGCGAGCTCGATGGCCGGCATGGACATCAGCGTCAGTCACGGGCCTCATAACATGATGAACCTGGTGGAAGGGAATATCGCGGGAGGGATGGGAAGCGACGGATACTTCGGATCAACGAGCCATATTACAGTCGTGCGCAACTGGCTTACAGCTACGCATCCCACCGCCACCGACAACCTGATTGCAGCTAATATCGGGAGATGGAACAATTATTTTAATCTCGTCGGAAACGTCCTTGGAACAAGCACATTCAGCAAAACTGGTCAGTTTCAACCGGTGACGTCGTTTAGCTACGGAACACAGGTCATCTACAAGCTTGGGTTCCCCAATATGGGGAACAACGGTTTTTCCATGACATGGGGCCCGAGCACACCCCCTGAATATTCAGCCCAATCAACACATCAACCAGGGGGCGACAGTCACGGCAACGGAGGCAACACGCTGCAGGAACTCGATCTCAATGTGGCCAACAGCATGATCCGGCATGGGAACTACGATTACCTGAACGGTTCAATTGTCTGGGACAGCGGGATCACCGATCACACGATCCCAGCCAGCTTCTTCCGGGCCGGCAAGCCTTCCTACTTTGCGAGCCTCACCTGGCCGCCGTTCGACCCCGCGTCCCCGCCGGGCAGATTTGACAGCTCGAATATTTCCAGAATTCCCGCCGGGTACCGATATGTTCACGGTACGGACCCGTTGACTTCAGTTCCGGCAGATATCGGCGAGGTGCCAGCCCGGGCAACGCTCCTGCAAAATTTTCCGAATCCGTTCAATCCGACAACAGTCATCAGATATCAGCTGACAGCAGTCAGTCATGTGCGCCTTGTTGTTTTCGATCTGCTCGGGCGCGAAGTGGCGGTGCTGGTGAGTGAGAAGAAGCCAGCCGGGAGTCATGAGGTCAAATTCAACGGGTCCGACCTGGCCAGCGGAGTGTACTTTTACAGACTAACTGTCGACAACCTTGTTCAGACCCGTACACTCTTGCTTTTGAAGTAATCGTTATC
>Ga0326726_10001683_pt1 | contig 20587 bp, 20 predicted proteins | sample MHFenrmetagenome_2_FD_207603 | JGI IMG/M metagenome (GOLD analysis project Ga0326726, IMG submission 207603) | Lab enriched peat soil microbial communities from Michigan Hollow, Ithaca, NY, United States - MHF15MN | ecosystem: Environmental > Terrestrial > Soil > Wetlands > Peat | place: USA... | reverse complement strand
AGTGGGGGCGCGCCGCCCCTGGCGGGCGAACAGGCCGGCCACGTACAGGGCGAGGCCGGCGAGCGCGAACCGCCCGGCCAGCATGGCGATAGCGGTCGTCACGTTGTAGAAGACGCTGTTCGCATTTAGGCTGGCCATGGTTAGCCCGTTGTTCGCGGCGGACGAGGCGTAGGCGAACAGGATCTGGGTAAACCCGTGGGCGCCGCCGTTCGCGGTCAGACCAGCCGTGCCCGCGTCCGTCGTCACGGCAATCGCGGTGAGCGCCAGGACGATCCCGGGCACGGCCAGGGTAGAGCACGACGGGCTTCGTCTCGACCGGCCCCAGCTTCTTGCCGAGGGCGCCGGCTCGGCCGGCCCCGATGACCACCATGTCGTAGCCGCGCTTCTCGGCGACCGACTCGATGGCACGGGCAGGTTCCCCGACGACCTCGATCAGCTCGGGCTCGATGCCGCTCCCCTTCAGGTATCCAACCGGCCCCCAAGAAGTCTCCGGTTTCGTTCGGGCCGTGGCGCTCAAGAACCGCTCAAGGAGCGAGCGCTTCCCGGTCCGGCCGTGAGACCCGCCCGCGCCTCCGCGGGACGACCGCCCAGGCGTCGGGCGAGCAGCGGCCGAGCCGCTATACTCCCGTGGCCCGATCGCCCGCGGCGTGCCCACGGCGCCGCACCGTCCGGCGATCGACGCGCCGCGGTGGCCTTAGCTCAATGGCAGAGCATCGGATTGTGGCTCCGAAGGTTACGGGTTCGAGCCCCGTAGGCCACCCCATTTCACGCACGAACAAGCGGAACGTCGACGCTGGTCAGCGCACCTTGAACGGGACGACGGGCTTGATCGGGCGCCCGAGGATGGCCGCGCCCATGAAGAGCGCGGGCGCTACCCCAGCGGCAATGGCCAGGCGCGGCGCGCCGGCCAGGTAGAACCCGGCGCCCAGGCCGATAGAGCTCGCGGCGAGCCAGCCGAGCGTCGAGTCGGGCAGCGTCCGAAGCGCATTCGTGGTGCCCTGCGCACCCGTCCGAGTCGCGCGGACGGTGCCGGGGACTCGCTTGATGATCATCGCGGCGCTCCTGCCCGCCGTGGTGACGGATCCGGACATGCGCCTGCCCGTGCCCGCCAGGCGGCTCGGACGCTCGCCTTCGGGCGCCGATGTCGGAGGTGGGCGCTGCTCGGGCTTCGGGTTCGTCATCGTGTTGCTCCAATTCCGATGTGATGGAGAGGGAACCGACAGGACCGGCCCACGGGTCGGTCCTGTCGATCGTTGATCGGGCCCTGACGGCCGTCCGGGCCTTGGATCGCCTCAGCCGCGGCGAATCCCACGCGACCCGGTCGCGAAGCTCGCCAGGAAGACGATCGCGATCGCGCCGATCGTGGCGATCACGATGCTCTCGATGTTGATGCCGTTGACCGAGCCGATCTTGAGCACGCTCGTCGCCACGAACCCACCGACGAGGCCGCCGACGATGCCGAGAACGACCATCATCAGCAAACCCTGACGCGAACCCATGATCATGCTGGCGAGAAAGCCGGCGATCGCGCCGACCACGATCCAAGCGACGAGGCCCATCGAAACTCGTTCCTTCCGTCTTGCGCGGCCCCACTCCGGCCGACGCTGTCGTGCGGACCAATGCCCTGTCCGCCCTGGGAACCGCCAGGCGGTCAATCGGAGGGTCAGGCCGGCTCGCGCCGGAAGATGCCCACGGCCCATAGGACGATCAGCTCGAGGACCGTGATCCCGACCAAGGCGACGACCGCGGTCACATCGAGGACCGAGCCAGCTGCATGGAGCGAGTTCGTCCGGAGGATGCCCTCGAACGGCGCGACGAACACCTGGCTGACGTTCAGGATGCCGGACACGAGGGCGTTGGCCTCCCTGGCGTCGAGCAGAAGCAGGACGATCCGGGCTCCGAGGACGATCTGGATCAGCCCGAAGACGAGGACGATGACGCGCCGGGTCATCTCGGCGCCGCCGGGGCCCGACTCGGTGGTGCGACGACTGTCCGTCCGCACCGTTTCCTGGCCCCCGACAGTGGGTTCCTGGGTGACGACCGTGCGGTCGACTTGATCGATGGCCACGACTTCTCCTAGCAACCTAACGGGCATCCGGGGGAAGCGGGGCCTCAAGGCCACGCCGGGCGACACGCCGGCCACTGCCGTCCTCGCAGTGAACCACGAAGCGTTGCGCTTGTCAACTGTAGTTTAACGCGTCAACTGTAGGACTTCGGCCAAACACGAAGACCCCGGCGTCGCCGCCGAGGCCTCCATGCCGTGTCGTCGTCGACGACTAGACCGTGACGGCAACCCGTCCCGGTGCCGGGACGATCCCGAGCTGGACGAGCATGCCCAGCTGGTCGACCAGACCCCAGTGCTCGGCCAGGCGCCCGTTGGCGACCCGCCCGATGTGGATCTCGGTCCAGATCGCTCGCTTGCCTGTCGCCGGGATGCCCATGAAGTCGGCCTTCATGGTCCCGCTGGCAGTCACGCGATGGACGATCCTGTCGCCAGTCTCGATCGAGTCCTCGATCACGTAGTGGAGATCGGGGAACGCGGTCTTGAGCGCCATCAAGGCCTGCTTGAAGCCCTCGCGCGTCGGCGGCACGCCGGGCTGCGTCGTGTGCTCGACGAAGTCGGTCGCGACGAGCTCATCGAGGAGCCCGAAGTTGCCGTTGTTCAGGACCTCGAGCGGGATCCGCTCGACCATCCTCTGGGTGTTCGTGGTCATGGTGAACCACCTTCTAGCTGTCCGCGCTGCCGTGGCGGTCCAGCGCGGAGCTCCTCAGGGGGCCCGCCGGGTGGAAATTTCCCCGGCTGCTGGTCGGTTGTGTACAGGACGGAATACTTCGTAGTGTATGGTACGCTTCGTAGTATGTCAACCGAGCGACTCACCCCCACCTCATACCTCGTCCTCGGGCTGCTGGCTCGTGAGGGTCCCTCGACTCCCTACGAGCTCGAGCGGCATGTCCGGGCCACGCTGGGGCACTTCTGGTCGTTCCCCCACACCCTCCTGTACAGCGAGCCTCCTCGACTGGCGACCCTGGGTCTGCTGACGGAAGCGAGGGAGAGCGCTGGCCGACGCCGACGGATCTTTACGATCACGCCTGCCGGTGTGTCTGCCCTCAGTAGATGGCTCGATCGACCGTCCGGCGCCCCTACTGAGCTGCGCGACCTCGGCCTCCTCCAGCTCTTCTTCCGCGATCTCGCCTCTGAAGGGGCCCGATCGCGTCTCGCCGACCAGCAGCTGGCCATCCACCGCGCGAAGCTGCTGGCCTACCAGGAGGACCAGCGCATCGAGCGGAGTCCCGCGGGACCCCGACGCGGCCAGCGAACGGTCGAGCACTGGCGAGGCGAGACGCTGCGGATGGGCCTGCTCTATGAGGAGGCGGCGGTCACCTTCTGGACCGAAGTCGCGGCCAAGGACCGGGCGCCGTTGGACCGTCCTGGCGACGACCGGTCGTGAAGAGGATCCGGACGAACGGCGTGCGACTCAGTGCCTGCCGTTGTTGCCGCGCCCGGATCGCCGTCGCGAGCGATACCAGGCGAGGTACTCCACGAGCGCGTCTCGTTCGTCGTCCGTGAGATCGCCAAAGAGCGCGGCACTGACCGTGTCGGTGGGATTCGCCTTCGACTCGCCGGGCACCTGGTAGCCGCTGAGTCGCATGAGCTCCGCATACGGCACCGCAAGGGCCTCGCTCAGCTGGTGGAGGACGTGGGGCGACGGCTTCTTGACCGCGTCGTTCTCGAGCTTGCTGAGATACGCCGGCGAAATGCTCGCTGCGCGGGCCGCGTCGACTACCGACAGCTCGCGTACCTCGCGCGCCTGCCTGAGAACGGTACCGATCGATGGTGTCATTGTGCTCCCGTCCTACAGTTGAAGTCTCGCACTACAGTTGACAATAGCACCGGATCGTGGTTCACTGCAAGTGACGGTTGTGGCCCGTGCGTCGCACGGCGGTGGTCCCTGTGGGCCCCGCTTCGCAGGCGTCGCCGGACGCTCGTCGGGCGAAGGTCGTGGGCAATGTCGCTTCAGCAGCTGGTCATTCTTACGGCTGTCGGCACCCTGATCGTCCTCGCCCTGTCGCGCGTCTACCGGGTGCGCGCCGGCCGCTCCCCACATCCCGAAGGTCGAGCGCGGCTGCCGTTCCTCCTGGCGTTCCTGTTCCTGCCGCCGATCGTGGTCGAGGTCGTCGTCCTCCGTCCGGCCACGTCCGCGGCGCAGCTTCACATCATCGAGTCCGTGCTGCTCTACCTCGGCACGCTGTTCCTGTTCATGATCCTCATGGGTGCCGCTGCGATCGTCGCCAGCCTGATCGCCCCGGGCCGATGGCGGCCCGTGCTCCTGCTCGCGCTCGCGGGGAGCGAGGCGGATCCGAACGACGTCGTCATTGACCCTGCACTCACGACCGAGCTTGCCGACGACATGGCCCTGGTCGACACGGCCAACGCGGCCTTCCCGCGGGGGCCGGAGTTCGCGGGCCAGATCGATCGGGCGGGCTTCCGCGTCGATTGGGACACCCTCGATGCGGCCACCGGCACACTCGAGGGCCAGATCGCCCACGACCACCGACTCGGCGTGGCCGTCGGCTCCAGGGCTACGACGATGGCCCAGGATGCCCGCGGCCGCCTCGACACGCTTCGCCGTATGGCGGTCGATGGCGGGGCGGTCTGGGCGAGTTGACACCCCGGCGGTCGGCCGGCGTCGGCCTCCGGGTCGCGTGATGACGACCGCCGTTCCACCCGACGCTTGGCCTGGCAAGGCCTGACCGAACGACGGCCTCGGTTGCCGGCCGAGGGTGAGGGTCGGGTCCGCGACGTGTCGAAGACTTCATCTCCCGAACACGGGCGATGAATCCAGCGGGTCGCATGATCGTCGGCGAAAGGGCCGACGATGCGCCTTCTGCTGCTCGAAGACGACGTGCGGATGGCCGGGCTCCTTGAGCGCGGACTCCGGACGGAGGGTCACGCGGTCGATCGCTCGGGATCGATCGAGGACGGTCGCTGGATGGCGACCGAGAACTCGTATGACGTCCTGATCTTCGACGTGATGCTGCCCGACGGAGACGGCTTCAGCCTGTGCGCCGAGCTGCGCAGCGAGCGGATCTGGACACCGGTCCTCCTGCTAACCGCCCGCGACGCCGTCGAGGACCGGGTCCGCGGCCTCGACGTCGGGGCCGACGACTACCTCGTCAAGCCGTTCGCCTTCGCCGAGCTGACGGCCCGGCTCCGGGCGCTGGCCCGGCGCGGGGCCCCGGAACGACCGACGCGGCTGCGAGCCGGGGCGCTCGTCGTCGACCCGGCCGCCCGCTCGGTGATGGTCGCCGACCGGCTGGTCGAGCTGACGGCCCGCGAGTACGCCCTTCTCGAGCTGTTCGCCCGCCGGGCCGGCGACGTGCTGACACGGACCGAGATCCTCGAGCGTGTCTGGGACTGGGCGTACGACGGCACCTCGAACGTCGTCGACGTGCACGTCCGGAGTCTCCGAGCGAAGCTGGCCGACCATCCCGAGGCGCCCCGGATTGAGACCGTGCGCGGGATGGGCTACGTCCTGCGCTCGGCCGACCGGAGCACGCTCCACCAGGACGTGCGCGCGGCGGACGAGCCCGCGGGTTCGGCGAGGGCTGGATGACGATCCGGGTCCGGCTGACGACGTGGTACGTCGTCGTCGGGACAGCGACGCTCGTGGTCCTCGCCGTGATCGTCTGGCTGCAGTACGCCGGCGCCCTGCGCCGATCGCTCGACGAGGTCCTCCAGGCTCGGGCGAGCGCCGCCCAGGAGCTCGTGGAGGTGGATCCGTCGGCACCGCCGGACGTCGGCACGCTCGAGCGCGGTGTGTTCCTCGTCGTCTTCGCACCCGATGGCTCCGTCTCGTCGTCGAGCCCGAGGGCTCCGACATTCGTCCGGCCGCCACTCGGTCTGTCGAGCGTCCAGGCCGGCCCGGCGAGCGGTGACGAGCTATACGCGATGGCCGCATCCGGTGGACAGACGGTCGTGGCCGGCAGCTCGGTCGCCGACATCGATCGCAACCTGGACAGCCTCGCCCGGACGCTTATGGTGGTCGGGGCCGCGGGAGCGGTCGCCCTCGTGATCGGTGGCTGGTGGCTGGCCGGCCGGGCCCTGGCGCCGGTGAGGGAGCTGACCCGTCAGGCCGACTCGATCGGGAGCGGTGCGCTCGACCGCCGGCTGCCGGAGCCGAGGCAGCAGGACGAGCTCGGCGCGCTCGCCAGGACGCTCAATCGGATGCTCGGTCGGGTCGAGGACGCCGCCCGTCGACAGCGCGACTTCGTCCTCGGCGCCTCGCATGACCTGCGGACCCCGCTCGCCACCCTCCGAACGGAGCTCGAGCTCGCGCTCGTCCATCCTGCGGATCACGCCTCGCTCGTTGCCGCGGTCGAGGGGGCGCACGCCGATGCGGTTCGCCTGAGCGAGCTCGCCAACGGACTCCTCAGGCTCGCGGCCGCGGAGCCGGACGGCCGTCCGCTCGACATCCAGGAGGTCCGGCTGCGCGCCCTGGTTCGCGACAGCGTCGATCTCGTTGAGAAGGCCGGCGCCGAACGGGCGATCACCATCGGCGTGCAGGCCCCGGACGTCGCGATCCGAGTCGACCGAGCACGGCTGGTCCAGGCGATCGTCAACCTGCTCGGGAACGCCCTCCGGTTCGCGCCACGCGACACGAGCGTCGAGGTGCACACGGCGCTCGATTCCTCGACTGTCGGTCGCGTCCTTCGGGTCGACGTCCTGGATCGTGGTCCCGGCGTGGCGCCCGATGTGCGCGGGACCCTGTTCGAGCCGTTCGCCCGCCCGCGATCGGCCGGCCCAAGCGGCCTGGGCCTCGGCCTCGCAACAGCGGCCGCGGCCGTCCACGCCCACGGCGGAGCGATCGGGTACGAGGATCGGCCGGACGGCGGGTCGGACTTCTGGTTCTGGGTGCCGGCCTGACGACGATCTTCATCGTCCCCTCATCATGTCGGCGGCATCCTGTCGACATGGTCCATTCATCGATCGCTGCGCCCGATCGGACCCCCGCCACGCCGACAACCAGCCCGGTCGCGGATCATCGAACACGGCTCCGCAACGTCCTTCGCGCAATCGCCCTGGAATCCCTGGGACGTGAGCCCGTCGGACCGATCCACTCCCGCAACGGGGCGCTGGCCGTCGTTCTGATCGGTGGCCCGGTCGAGTCCGCGGCGGATGCGGCGATCGAGCGATTGACCTCTGACCTCGCGCTGGTCATCGATCCGTCGGAGCCGGGCCGTCTGCGACTCGCTCACGAGGATTGCCGCCGGGCGGAGCTCGGCCTTGACTGAGGCCGAGCGAGCCTATCGCAAACGGGCGCTCCTCCTCTGGCCGAGACTCGATCCGGTCCGACTGGGCCGCACCCGCGGTGACCCGAGGCTCATCGCCCGGCTCGTTGCCCAACGCTCGGCATTCCCGCTCGAAGTGATCATGGCGATGCTCACCGAGACCGCCGACCGCAGCTGATCCCAAGCGTTATCGGCCGATGTCGCGCCGGGGCCCGTGCTCCGACGACGCTGCTCGCGGACACACGTCGACCCTCGGCGTGGGAGCCGAGGGTCGATGGTCAGATGATCTGCCGGGTCGTCGTGGACTAGGCGGGCGTGGGTGCTGCGACCGCTGTGGGGACCGGCGTCTCGCCGGCGCCGTGATGGCGGAACGTCCGCCACCCGAGGATGAGCACCGCACCAAAGCCGACGAGGCTGGCAATGGCGCTCAGGAACGGCACGATCCCGATCAGCTGGAGGACGATCAGCCCGATGACCGATGCCAGGTACGGCCGCTCGCGGGTGACCGTCGGGGTCACCCGGCCGAGGATCCAGTCGCCGATCGCGATCCCGGCCACGAGATAGCCGACCAGCGCGACGAGCGGCCAGAGCCCGAACCACATGCCGAGCGCGAGCGGCGCGCCGACGACCGTCAGGAACAGTGGGATGCCCACGACGATCGGGAGGAAGACGCCGCCGATCCCGACGAGGATCGTCGGCAGCGGCTCGTGCCGGATGATCGCCTCGGCGGCCCGGACCTGACGGGCGCCCAGTGCGGCCAGGAGGAGCCCGGAGGCGATCGCCGCGAGGGCGAAGCCGAGCCAGGCGAGGAAGAGGAGCGGCCCGAGCACGAAGCCGACGCCGGCGAGCCCGGCGCCCACGTCGCGGACCTCGCCCTGGACCGCGGCGTCGCCGGTCTTGGTGACGACCGAGTCGAAGGTCGCGACGTCCTTCGTCACGACGGATCCGGGACCGAGGGTCACGGGGCTCCGGACCGCCACGATCGATTCGACCGTGGCGCCCTGGACGTTCAAGGCCCCGTTGACCACGACGACCGAGGTCGCGTCGCCGAGGATCGTGCCGGTCCCGTTGACGACGACGACCGCGTCGGCATGATCGCCGGCCGGCAGGGTCACATCACCCCCGACCGACACGAGGACACGGCTGTTCTGGGGCGTCGTCGGATCGGCGGCGAGCACGGCCGGAGCCGATGCCGCAGCGACGAGCCCGAGGGCCGCGACGAGCAGGAGGAGTCGCTTCATGAGGAGGCCTCCTCCGGCTCGGGCATCGGCTTCAGGCCCGCATGCTCCAGCCCGGCCTCGACGACGCCGACCATCTGGCTGCGGTTCATGAACCCCACGAGGAACAGGACCGCGAACATGACGCACAACGACAACACGATGAGCGGCTTCATCCGAACCACCTCCACGACGCTTCTATCGGACGCTGGACCCGCCGCTCGGCTCCGGCGCGGACGTGACACGGGGTGCGGGGGCGCGGCACGAGGTGCGACGGACACGCGTCGCCGGCCGGACTCGGTGAGTTCCTGCCCCCAGTAAGCCCCTCGGGCGTGGCGCTGGGAAGTGTCGTCTGGCCCATTCGCCACCGACGATGTTCGCGGGAGGGCGCACACCAGGGCCAGGGCCTCGTCGCGCGTCGGCCGGGGTGCGTCGCGTAGCTCCCCACCGCCACTCGCGCAGCACCTTGTCCGGGTCACGCCGCGGGGGCTAAGATGCCGACGACCCCACGGGTCGCGTACGGAGCCCGTCCGAGTCCGCCCAGCGCGGCCGGATGCATGGGCTCGCGACGAGTCGTGGAGCGGGAGTAGCGCGATGGCGACGGTCACGTTCGACCACGTCACGAAGAAGTTCGGGGACGTCACCGCGGTAGACGACCTGAATCTCGAGATCCATGACGGGGAGTTCATGGTCCTGGTCGGACCATCCGGGTGCGGCAAGACGACGAGCCTGCGGATGATCGCCGGGCTCGAGGAGATCACCGCCGGCACCCTCCGCATCGGCGAGAAGGTCGTCAACGACGTCGCGCCGAAGGATCGCGACATCGCGATGGTCTTCCAGAGCTACGCGCTCTACCCGCACATGACCGTCTACGACAACCTGGCGTTCGGCCTCAAGCTACGCAAGGTCCCCAAGGCCGACATCGACAAGCGGGTCAACGAGGCGGCCGGGATCCTCGACCTCGGCAAGCTCCTCAAGCGCAAGCCGAAGGAGCTGTCGGGCGGCCAGCGCCAGCGCGTCGCCCTCGGTCGGGCGATCGTCCGCGAGCCCGCGGTGTTCCTCATGGACGAGCCGCTGTCGAACCTCGACGCCAAGCTTCGCGTCCAGACCCGGGCCGAGATCGCCCGCCTCCACCAGCGGCTCAAGACGACGATGGTCTACGTCACCCACGACCAGATCGAGGCGATGACGATGGGCACCCGAATCGCCGTCATGACCGACGGACTGCTCCAGCAGGTCGGCACGCCCCAGTCGCTCTACGACACCCCGATCAACCGGTTCGTCGCCGGGTTCATCGGCAGCCCCGCGATGAACTTCGTCGACATGGCCCTCGCGGGGGCCGGCGACGGCGTGTCGCTCGAGGGTCCGGACTTCAACCTGCCGCTCCCGATCCGCCTTCGCGATTCGGTCGGGCCGATGACCGGGCGCAAGGTGGTGGCCGGGATCCGGCCGGAGCACCTCGACCTCGGGGCTGCCGGTGAGAACGCGACGACGATCCAGGTCAAGGCCGACGTCGTCGAGTATCTCGGCAACGAGGAGCTCCTCCACGTTACGGCCGGGGCCAAGGAGCTGGTCGCCGTCGTCGGGGCGGAGCACCGGGTCCGACCGGGCGACATCGTCAACCTCGTCGTGCCGATGGACAAGCTCCACCTGTTCGACGCCGAAAGCGGTGCCTCCCTGGCGAGCGACGGGGTCGCCGCGACCGCGGCCTGACGGCAGCGGCGCGAACGGACTGCCGGCGTCGACGCGGGGGCCGACCATCGACCCGTTCGCCGACGCCGCCGCGGAGGCCGAGCTCCACGAGACGACCCTAGCCTCGCGGGTGATCCACCGCGGGCGGACGCTCGCGTTCCGGGTCGACACGATCGAGCGGGCCGACGGCTCGCGCCATCAGCGCGAGATCGTCGGCCACCCCGGGGCCGTGGCGATCGTGGCCGTCGACGCCGACGACCGGGTCCTCCTCGTCCGCCAGTTCCGGACGGCGGCCGGGAAGACCCTGCTGGAGATCCCGGCCGGCACGCTCGACGTCGACGAGACCACCGGTGCCGTCGAGGACCCCGACGAGGCCGCCCGGCGCGAGCTCGAGGAGGAGACCGGCCGGCGGGCGGCGCGGTGGCAGAAGCTCGGGAGCTTCTGGACCGCTCCAGGCTTCGCGACCGAGCTGATGCACCTCTACCTCGCGACCGAGCTGTCGGTCGCCGACGACGGCCGCCTTGGCCCGGACGAGGACGAGGCGCTCCTCCTCAGCGCGGTCCCCGTCGCCGAGGCGATCGCCGCGGCCGAGGACGGCCGGATCGAGGACGCCAAGTCGATCGTGGGCCTGCTCCGGCTGGCCCGGCTGCGGGCGCACGGCGGCTAGCGGCCCTGCGCGCCGCTCTCGAACCGGAGTCGTTCGTCAGGCCCCATGAGCCGGCGACCCGGCCCTCAGCGACCGGCGGGACCGAGCCGGTCGAGCGCCGCACGGTACAGCTTGGAGCGCGGGTTGAGGGCGACGGCCAGCCGCAGGTGAGTCCGCGCCTCGCTCGTCCGGCGGAGCTGCTTGAGGCTCTGGCCAAGCGCGAAATGGGCGTAGTCGGCCGACGGGTCGATCTGGAGGAGGGCCTCGAACGTCTCGCGCGCCCGGTCGTGCTGGCCGCTGTTGTAGTAGGCCCGCCCGAGCGCCTCGAGGATCGACGCCTTCCCCGGCTCGGCCCGGGCGGCGCGTTCGAGGACGATCGCCGCCTGGGCGTTGTGGCGGCCGCGCATCAGGGCGTGACCGCGCCGGAACAGCGCGTAGGCACCCTCGTGATCGGGATCGTCGCGCTCCGGCGTGCGACCGCCCTCGGCGTCAGGGCCTGGGTCCCGCTCGGCATCGGGGTTCATCCGCGGATGGTCGCACGGACCGTCCGACGACGCCTGCCGGCCGGTCGTCGCCCGGCAGGCTCGATGGCGCGGGGCCCGTGTGAACGGTGGCCTAGCCCTGCGGGCGCCAGGCGGCCAGGTCGACCGGCCGCAGCCGCGGGCTCTCGGTCCGGCCCGGGATCCGGCCGCGCTTTGCGATCGGCCGCCCGTCGATCTCCTTGATGTCGCCGGTGAAGTCGATCGGCGCGGCGCCGCTGATGTAGGAGCCGACCGCGAACGAGTCGACCGGGGAGTCATTGTCGATGAAGTAGCGGATGCGGTCCGGGCTCAGCCCGCCCGAGACGACGATCTTGACGTGGTGGAAGTCCTCGAGATCGAGCCGGGCGCGAATCTCGGTGACCAGGTCGGCCGTCACCCGGCCCCGCTCGGAGGGGGTGTCGAGGCGGATCCCGTAGAGGCGGTCGCCGAGCGCGTGGGCGACCCGGAGCGCCTCCTCGGCCTCATCTTTGAACGTGTCGATGAGGACGATCCGGGGGACGTCGGGCCCGAGGTCGCGATCGAACGCGATCGCCGCCTCCACCGTGTCACCGAAGATCAGGACGAGCGAGTGCGGCATGGTGCCGGTCGGGTTGAGCCCGGCCAGCCTGGCTCCGGCGGGCGTTGAGGCCCCGACGCAGCCGCCCACGATCGCGGCGTAGTCGAGGACGTCGGTGATGTCGGGGTGGACATGGCGGGCCCCGAACGAGATGACGGGCCGGGGAGCGGCCGCGTCGACGCACTCGCGGGCGGCCGTCGCCCAGCCGGTCGACTGGGCGAGCATGCCGAGGATCGCCGTCTCGTACAGCCCGAAGCGGCGGTACCGGGCGCGGATCCGGAGGACCACTTCCTTGGGCGAGAAGGTGTCGCCGTCCTCGAGCGCCTCGACGGTCAGCTCGGACGGGTCGGCGTCGCCGAGCACGTGGGCGAGGAGGCTCTTCGCCTCGTCGATCCCGCACAGGACGCCGCTCTGTCGGCTGAACACCTCCATGACGACGAGCGGGTCGAGGCCCTCGCGCTCGAGGATGCTCTCCGCCCTGGCGAAGTAGACATCGGCCGACTCGCCCGACAGGATCTCCTGCGACGGGCGCGTCCGGAGGGCCCCCATCAGCCGGCGTCCTCGCCGGGCGGGTCCACGATGGGCTGGCTCACGGTCGGCTCCAGTGCTCCCTCCGGGCCCGGCGGCTCCGGGCCGGGTTGGCTCGGCAGTGTACCAGCCGGGATCACCCCCGGACCCCAGATCGCGCCGGGCGCGGCGACGGCCGGCAGCCGCTGCTCGCGGCGCCGCCGGACGACGACGATCGCGCCGACGGCGACCAGGAAGACGATGCCGCCGCCGACCCCGCCGACGGTCCGCGCGCCCGCCTCTGGTGCCCGGTCGAGCGCATCGATCGCCACGGCCACGCTGGCCTGGGCGGCCGCCGCGCGGTCGGCGCGGTAGGCCGACCTGGCCGCGTCGAGGACCGTCGCCGGCTCGAACCCGGCCAGCCCGATGACCGTCAGAGGGTCGCGTGGTGCGGCGATCCGCGGAGCAGCCGCGGCCATCGCGTTCGCCGCCGAGAGATCGGTCGTGGCCGCCGCCAGGACGCCGGACAGGTCCGAATCGGCCGTCTCGTAGGCGGTCCGGAGCGCGTCCGGGGCGGCGAGGCCAGCCGGCGCCCCGGCGTCAGCGATCTGGTCGCGCAGGTCGAGGACCGACTCGGCGGTCGCCATCGCCCTGGTCGCCGCCGCGAAGTCCCAGCCGGCCATCGGCGAGCGGATCGCGTACGGCGGCTGCCAGCCCTGACCGTCGGCCGCGAGTCGCGCGTAGGCGTCGCGCGCCTTCGCCCGTGCCGCCAGGTCGTTGAGGTCGCCGGGGGCGGCGACGTAGAGCCGGAACAGCGAGTCGGCGTTGCTCGACTGGGCGCGCTCGTCGAGGTAGTCGAGCAGCGCCCGCCAGTCCGGCACGCCGGGCCGATGCTCGACCGGCACAGCCCCGACATAGGCGATCTCGTGGTTGGCGGCCGCGGCCAGCACCCGGCGCATCGCGTCGTCGCCGGCGAGGGTCACGACCTGCTGGATGACCCGGAACGAGGTCTCGTAGCCGTACCGCTCGCGAGCCTGGGCCTGGTCGTCGTCGATTCGGCCGAGGGGCGGCCACTCGTCGAGCGGGAACGCCGACGCGTCCGTCCGCGGGAAGTCGAGCGGTCCCGGGGAAAAGATGTCGATCCTGCTGAGGGCCTTCGTCGCGTAGGTATCGGCGAGGCCCTCGTTGATCCAGCGCCCGTCGAACAACCCCTCGTTGAACCAGGCGTGCGATGCCTCGTGGAGGATCGTCAGGTCGTCGAGGTCCTCGCTGATCTCGATCCCCTCACGGTCCGGGTGGTAGATCCCGGCGTAGCCCTCGAGGAGCGGCGTATGGACCTCCGTGACGAGGAGCGAGCTCGTCACCGGCCAGGGCAGCCCGATGAGCCGGTCGAGCTGGGGCAGCCCGCGCTCGAGCCGGTCGGTCACCCGGTCCCGCCACTGGGGATCCTCCGGCCAGGCCCGGACCGCCACCGACTCGCCGGTCGGGATCGTCAGCCAGCGGACGCCGAGCGCGCTCGACCGGTCGGCGTCGACGATCGCGTACCAGCTCGCGGTCGCGACGATCTGCTCGGCGCTGTAGACGATCCGGCCGCCGGACCGGCGCTCGGTCAGGTCGGCCCCGGTCACCGTCGGGTCGAACGTGTCGGGCACGACGATCCGGACCGACGCGAGGTCGCCGTTGGCCCAGGCGTAGAACGACGCGAACGCGCGGCCGACCCGGATCTCGCTGTCCGAGCGCGGTTCGCCACCGGGCAGGTCGTAGCTCACCCGGACGTCGGCGGTCTGGCCGTAGGACAGCTTCGAGCGGAGGGCGACGCCGACCCGCCGATAGCCCTTCCGGTCGTCGATCGTGGTGGCCAGCCGGTGACCGGCGGACGTCGCCCGGACGTTCACCGCCTCGGGCTGGACGGCGAGGTGGACCGCCGCGAAGTACGACCGCCGGACCACACCGCCGGTGGTGACCGGTGGGGTCGTGTTCGTGGCCGCGACCTGGACGACGACCCGGACCACCCGGTCGTCCGGGACGAGGGTGTAGGTCGTGGCGGTCCGGACGTCGATCCCGTCGCCGGCCGCGGCAACCGGGGCCGGGACGCCCGGGAGCGCCGATAGGACGAGCAGCGACCCGAGCGCCGCGAGCAGGCTGGCGCGCCGCCGGAACCTCGTCCGGGTCAACGGGCTCCGGTCTCGAACCACTTCCGTTCGCGTCTTGGCCGACGGAGGCGGGCGGACACGAGGAGGGCCACCAGGCCGGCGACGAGACCGAGCGCGATCGACGCTCGGAGCCGCAGCCCACCGAGGTCGGACGCCCCGGCCCAGGCCTCGCGGGCGCCGATCGCCTTCGCCTGGGCCGCGCTCAGGTCGCCCGCGCTGAACGCGGACCGTGCCGCAGCGAGCTGGGCCATCGGCTCCTGGCCGAGCAGGCCCACGGCGACGAGCGGCGAGGATGACGTGGCTGCCCCCGCCTGCTCAGCGGCGACGATCTGATCGACGATCGCCCGCTCGATCCGGGCCTCCGCGGCGGCGGCCTCCGCGTCGCCGTCCTCGAACGCGGCGCGGAGGTTCGGTGGGAGCTCGAGGCCCGCGACGGCGGCGGCGACCGCCAGCTCGTCACGCGCGTCCAGGATCGCGCGCGCCTTGGTCATCGCGGCCTCGGCGTCATCGAACCGCCAGGCCGCCAGGTCTGCGTCGATCGATGGTGGAAGGGCCCAGCCGTTCGCGTCGCGGACGAGCTCGGGGTCCTGGAACCGGGCGAGGGCCCGCGCGTCGAGCAGGGCGGTGTCCTCGGGCCGGGCGACCCACGTCCGCCACAGGTCGGTCGCGTCGACGCCGGCCTGCTGCTCGAGCAGGTCGAGCAGCCCGCGCCAGTCGACGGGCTGACTCGCGGACCGGTCGATCGCGGCACGCAGGACCGCCCGCAGGCCGTCGGCCCCCGTCCGCGCGGCGATGAGCCGGACGAGCTCGGCCGATGCGGCGTAGCCGTACGCCTCGGACGCCTCTGCCTCGGGACCCCGGCCCGGGTCGGCGACCCAGGCGTTGAGCGGGAACGCGCCCGCCGCCGTCGGCCCGGAGGCCGGCTCGTCGGCCCGGAGGTCGAGTCGCAGCGCGGCCTCGGCGGTGGCCTGGCTGACGAGGCCTTCGACGATCCAGCGGTCGGCGAACAGCGCTTCGTCGAACCACAGGTGGGCGACCGATCGGATGACGACGCTGGGAGGGGCCGTGTAGGCGATCCGGATCGTTCCGGCGGCGGGCTCGTAGACCCCCGACAGCCCGTCGATCGAGCGCGCGACCGTCTCCTCGATCGCGATCGGGGCGGTCGGCCGGTAGGGCAGCCCGATCGACTTCGAGAGTGCCGGAATGGCTCGTTTGAGGAGGGTCGCCGTCTTCCTGGCCCACGCCGGGTCGTCGGTCCAGGCGCGGAGCACGAGGTGAGCCGTGCCGCCGTCGACGGGAATGTTGAGCGGTGTCTCGGCATATGCCCCGGCCCGATCGGCCAGCACGTAGCCCGACAACGCAAACGGGTCGGCCAGGCTCCCGGTCGTCAGGCTGGTCGTACCGTCGGCTTCGATCGTCGGTCGACCCAGCTTGCCGGCACCGACGGTGACCTTGTAGCCGGCCGGGACCCTGACACTGACCGACGAGCCGGCGACGCCGCGGCTGCCGAAGGCCCACACGGGGAAGGCGACGAGCGACGGCCCGACCCTGACCTGGCGCGACGGTCTCCCGCCGGGATCGGGCAGGTCGAACGTCAGCCGGAGGGTCGTCGAATGGCCGCTGCCGAGGCGCTTGGCGAAGCGGATCGCGACGAGCGTCGACGAAGGCGTGCGGGCGGCGATCGACGACGGGACCTTCAATCCGTCGTTGGAGGCGTGGAAACCGACGGCGCCCGGCAGGACAGCCAGGTTGGCGTGGTCGTAGACATAGCGGGTCGTGATCGTCTCGACCGAGCGGTTCGTGGCGATCAGGTCGACCGTGACGTGGACCCGGTGGCGCTGGGGCTGGACCAGGTAGCGGGTCGTCCCAACGAGGTCGAGGCGCGGACCTGCGGCCGCGACTGGCGCCGCGGCGATCGGGCCGACCGCCAGCGGGACGGCGACGGCCGCGGCCGCGGCCAGGCACGCCAGCCGGGTGGCGATCGCGCGGGTCACGAGTCGAGGAGCTCCGGGAGTCGGCCGGCGTAGCGCTCGAGGAGCGACGCGTTGCGCCGTCGCCGATCACCCTGGTCGGGGATCCGGCCGCCGAGCCACAGCCAGCCGGCGGACTCGGGCAGGAGCGCGTCGCAGATCGCGAGCGACCGGGCGAGGGCCAGTCCGAGCTCGTCGCGATCGACGAACCGCAGGGGGATCTCGGTGCTCAGCGTCGGCCGTCCGTCCTCGGCCAGCGAGAACTTCACGAACGGGAACTCGTCGTTCCAGCGGAGCAGCGTCCGGTACGCCTTGCGCAGGCCGTCCCCGATCGGCGGGGCGAAGTGGACCCACGAGATCAGGCCGAGCGCAGGATCGAGGATCAGGGTCACCCGGACGTCGAACCGGCGCCGCCCGTCGAGCTCCAGGTCCCAGGCCGCCACGCCGTCGCGCTCGACCCGCTCGGCCGGGCGCAGCCCGAGCTCGGTCAGCCAGCCCTCGACGACGGCCGGGAGGACGGGTGGGCTCGCGGTGTCGGCCGGGTGAGCCGCGGGGCGCACGGCGGCGTCCGATCCGTTCGGCGACATGGCCGGGACAGTCTAGCCGAGGACCGCGCGGCGCCCCATCGGGACGTCCGAGCGCCCGCGCTCAGTCGCCGGCGCGGCGCGAGACGGCCACCTCGACGCTCCGCGCGACCGTCGCGCCGTCGACCGCCCGCTGGTCGGCCATCGCGCCTCCTCGTCTTCGCGCCGCCGACGTCCCCTCGTGGCGGTCGATCGAGCCGCCGCTGGGAACGACCCGCCGGACGAAGTCGGTCGTCCGGCAACCCTCGGCGACCTTGACGTTCCGGCCGATCCGCGCCCCGCGAGGGATCACCGCGCGTTTGCCGATGACCGTGATCCCCGTATTGAGCCGGGTCGGCTCGCGCCGGTTCGGCGTGTCGTCGCCGCCGTCGCCGACGATCGCGCCGGGTCCGACCACGACCTCCTTGTCGAGGATCGAGCGATCGACGATCGCGCCGCGACGGATGACCGTGTCGAACATCACGATCGAATCGCGGACGACCGCCCCGACCTCCACTCGGACGCCCGGCGAGAGGACCGAGTTGACGACCGTCCCGTCGACGATGCAGCCGTGGCTGATCAGGCTCCGGTGGACCTGGGCCGTCTGGCCGATCCGTGCGGGAGCCCGCTCCTCGGACCTGGTGTGGATGACCCACTCCTTGTCGTACAGGTCGAGCTCCGGGTGGTCGTCGAGGAGGGCCATGTTCGCCTCCCAATACGACTGGATCGTCCCGACGTCCTGCCAGTAGCCGTCGAAGCGGTAGCCGAACACCCGCGCCGCGCCGTCGATCATCGCCGGGACGACGTGGGCGCCGAAGTCGCTCTTCGACTCGTCGAGCCAGCGCCGCAGCGCCTTCCGCGAGAAGACGTAGACGCCCATGCTGGCCAGGTCGCTCTTGGGCTGCTTGGGCTTCTCCTGCCACTCGACGACGCGGTTGCCCTCGTCCATGGCCAGGATCCCCATCCGCGTGGCGTCCGACAGGGGCACCCGGCGGACCGCGATCGTGACGTCGGCGCGGCGACGGCGATGGGCGGCGAGGAACGGCGTGTAGTCCATCTTGTAGATGTGGTCCCCGGCGAGGATCAGGACGTCGTCGGAGCCCTCGTGCTCGATAACGTTGAAGTTCTGGAGGACGGCGTCGGCCGTGCCCCGGTACCACTCGGCGACCCGGCCCCGGGCGATGTACGGCTGGAGCATCTTGACCCCGCCCTTGTTCCGGTCGAGGTCCCACGGCCGGCCGAGGCCGATGTGGTCGTTGAGCGAGCGGGGGTTGTACTGAGTCAGGACGACGACGTCGTGGATCCCGGAGTTCACGCAGTTGCTCAGCGTGAAGTCGATGATCCGGTACTTGCCCCCGAACGGCACCGCCGGCTTGGCGCGCACGGACGAGAGGATGGACAGGCGTTCGCCCTCGCCGCCGGCGAGGATCACGGCCATCGTCGGTCTCATCGCAGGTACCTACGAGCGCCGGGGATGCCCTCGAGCTCAGGGCCCGGGCCGGGATCCCCACGGGTCGATCCTAGCACGCGTCCGGATGGGGGTCGCCACGGCGCGGTCAACGTTCCGTGAACAGTGCCTTGAACGGAGGCGAATGACCCGCCGCCTCCGCTTGGCGGGCCTTCGGCCCGAGGCGCTGCGGCTGCGGGCCGATCGCCCCCGACGAGGTCCCGGGCCTACCGCAGGCTCGGGCGGTCCGACGGCGCGGGCATATCGATGGGCCCGAGCGGATCCTGGCTCGGACGCCTTCGCCTTAGAGGAAGAGGCGCGGATTCACCCAGGTGTGGTTGAGCTCTACGGACCAGTGGAGGTGGGGGCCGGTCGTGTGGCCGGTCATCCCGACGTAGGCGATCACCTGGCCCTGGTGGACGAACTGGCCGGCATGGACCGGGATGTTCGTCTTGACGTGCCCGTACAGGGTGATCAGGTGCTGGCTGTGGGCGATGATCACCACCCAGGCGCCGTCCGAGAGCGGGCCGGCATACAGGACCTTGCCATCGCCGGCGGCGTGGATCTTCCTGCCAAGCGGGGCGGCGATATCGATGCCCGTGTGGAAGTGGGCGCAGTTGCCGAGCGGCGGCTCCCAGGCGAACCCGGTGCAGCCGAACTCCTGGGTAACGGTCCCGTGGAGCGGCCAGATGAACGAGCCGCTGTACTCGGACGGGATCCCGCCGCCGTTGAACTGGTCGGACAGCAGACGCCGGATCTTGCGCTGGAGGTCGGCGTTCTCCTTCGCCTCGTTGGCGAGGATCGCCTTGGCCGCCGCCTTGTTGACCGCCATGTTCTGATACGCCCTGCGCTGGAGGGCGAGCTGCTGGGCGGTCGCCACCTCGAGCTTCTTGAGCTTGACCCGGGCTTTCCTGAGGTCGGCCAGGCTCTTGTCGAGGACCTTCTTCTGGGCGGCCGTCTCGGCCCGCAGCTGGGCCGTGTCGAAGCGGGTCTGGCTGACGGTCTGACTGAGCGCGAACAGGGTCTGCTGGTCCTTCACGATCTGGTCGGCGAGGACCTTGTCCTGGTTGCCGATGTCGATGAGATATCCGACGTCGTTGATCGCGTCGGAGAACGAGTCGGCCGACAGGATGGTTTCGAGGAGCGACGTCCGGTCGCTGTCGTAGGCCGCCCGGACGTGGTCGGCCAGCATCGCCTTGCGCTCGGCCAGCTGAGCGGACTTGGCGTCCTGCTCGGCCTGGATCTCGGCGAGCTGCGCGTCGAGATCGGCCAGCTGGGCGACCTGCGCGTCATAGACCGCCTTGATCGCGTTGACCTTGACGGCCATGTCCTTGACCTGGGCCTTGACGTCGACCAGGTCGGCGTTGATCCCGTCGAGCTTCGCCGAGGTGGACTTGATCACGACCCGCAGGTCGGCCTGCAGCCCGTTGAGCTCGGCGACCTTGGCCTTCTGTGCCTTGATCTTGGCCGCGATCGCCTTCTGCTTGGCGAGCGCGTCCGAGAGCTCGTCGCCGGTCGCGACCTGGGGCGCCCCGAGCGAGCCGCTGAGAAGCGGGACGAGGACGGCCGCGATCAGGCCGATCCGGGCAACCGCTCGCAGGCGGCGTCCGGGGCGCACCGGCGTCGTCGGGGGGCGCGCGGGCACGACAGGACGCGGGTCGCGATTCGCTTGGGGTCGGACGATCATCGAGGCGACGTCACGCTGCGAGCAAACTCCGTTGCGCGCGTCCGATTCGACGCGACTGGCGGCTACGCCCGCCGGTACGCGCCGTCCCCGGGGCACACCTCGGGACGACTCCGGCTCCGCGCATCATACGCCTCGCCGTCCAGAATGCCCCACGCAGCGAAGGTCCCGCTGTCGCGTGGGCCGTCGGTCCCGTGGCGCCGCCCGATGAGCGGGAGGCCAGGCGCCCCTCCGCGCCCGATCGATCCGACGTCGCGGCTGATCGATCCGGCAGCGCGGCTGGGGTCTCGTCCCGAAGATCGTTCCGTCCTGAACTTCGC
>Ga0326726_10001682_pt1 | contig 20590 bp, 11 predicted proteins | sample MHFenrmetagenome_2_FD_207603 | JGI IMG/M metagenome (GOLD analysis project Ga0326726, IMG submission 207603) | Lab enriched peat soil microbial communities from Michigan Hollow, Ithaca, NY, United States - MHF15MN | ecosystem: Environmental > Terrestrial > Soil > Wetlands > Peat | place: USA... | reverse complement strand
AGAGGATGGCCACGACCATCCCGGCGAACGTGACCAGACGGCCGACACGGGTCAATCGCTTCTCGGAAGCCTGGGGGCGCCACCTTTTATAGATATCGAGCGTGAACAGCGTGGCGATGGAGTTGAGAGCTCCCGAGACCGTGCTCATCAGCGCCGCGAGCAGGGCCGCGGCGACGATGCCCTTGATCCCGGCGGGCAGGATGTTGTTGACGAGGAGCGAATAGACGTCGGCCGAGCTCTCCGGGGGCGGGAGCGCGCCTTGCCGGACGAGGCCGTAGGCGATGAGCCCGGGCAGCACGAACAGGAAGACGGGCAGGATCTTGATGAACCCGGCGAACAGCGGCCCCAGCCGGGCGTTCCGCTCGTCCTTGGCCCCGAGGACCCGCTGGACGATGGTCTGGTCGGCGCACCAATACCAGAGGCCGATGATCGGGTAGCCCAGGAAGACCGCATACCAGGGCAGGCTCGGCGTTTCCGCGGCGGTCCGCAAGACGGTCAGCTTGACGGGTTCGACCGCGGCCACAAGCCCCCCCCAGCCGCCGATCCGGGCCAGCCCGAAGCCGAGGACGCAGGCCGCGCCCAGGATCAGGACAACGGTCTGCACCGATTCCGTGACGACCACGGCCAGGAGGCCCCCGACGATGGTGTACAGTCCTGTGAGGAGGGCCGTGACCAGGATGCTGGTGTTGATGTCGATCCCGAACAGGCCCCGCAGGACGACCGCTCCCGTGTAAAGGGAGAATCCGATGTGGATGAAGATGGCCGAGATGATGGACAGGACCGCCAGCCAATCGCGGCTGGCCCGTGAATAGCGCTTCTCCAGGAAATCCGGCAGTGTGGCCACGCGCGCCCGGATGTAGAACGGCGCGAAGAAGAGGGCCAGGACGATGAGGAGAAAGGCGGCCATCCATTCGAAGTTCCCGTAGGCCAGCCCGTTGACGTAGCCCTCCTGGGCCAGGCTGACCAAGTGGAGGGTCGAGATGTTGGTCGAGAAAAGGGCCAGGCCGATGACCGGCCAGCGCAGGGACCCGCCGGCCAGGAAGTACTGGGCGCTCGAGGCCTGTTTCGTCCGTCGCCGCCGCCAAGCCCAGAGCCCCAGGCCGACGATGCCCGCGAGATAGACGCCGATGAGGGCCACGTCCAGCCAGGACATGGACAGACGCGCACCCCCGGTCATGGCTGTGCTCAATCCAGATGGAAGACTTCGTCCATCCGGCTCCAGAACTCCTTGTCGCGGCGCGTCGCGACCGGCGACTGGCAGGGGTCGGTCTCCTTCCACCAGCGCTGGGTCTCCGGGTCGGCGGCCATCCGGGCCATGTCCGCGTCGAAATCGTCGCCCGTGTATTCGAAATAGGAGAACAGCAGGTACTGGCCTTTTTCGACCTCGCGGAGATAGATCGAGTAGTTGCGGATGTGGCATTCCTTGAGCTTGGCCAGGACGCCCGGCCAGGCGGCGGCATGGAGCTGCTTGTAGTATTCGATCTTGTCAGGCTTCAGGCCGATGACCATGCCGAAACGTTGGACGCGCCCGGCGGCATTTCCGGACGTCGGGGGGGCCATGACGGCCGCGGCCGTTGCGGCGAGCAGGATAACGACCGGGAGGACTGTCTTGAGCCTCATTTCGAAGCTCCTTGCTCGGCGCCGGCCGCCGGAGCGGCAGCCGTGATCTTGACGGCCACAGGCGCTTCGAGCCCCCAGGTCAGCCGCTGAATGTCGCTCGTCTCCTCTTGGCCGCCCGGGGCCGGTTTGGCCTTGATCAGGCGGATCGTTTGCTTGCGGGTCACCGTGATCTTCAAGCCCGCCGGCGTTTGCTCCCAGGGCAACTCCCCTTCCTGGCTAAGGAGGGTCACTTTGGTCCCGGGGGTCGCGGAGACGGACTTGAGAAGAAGGGTCTTGGCATTGTCCTGGAGGACGGCCAGGGCATAGACCGTCCCCTCGGCCCGCTTTTGCGTGAACCAGACGTCGCCTTCGTTGGTGACGCTCCAGGGGCGAACGCCCTTGACGGACTCGCCGTAGAGCATCATCCACAGGCCGAGGTCGCGGAGAAGATCTTCGTCGGCCGGGGCGATCCGGCCGTCAGGGCGGGGCCCGATGTTGAGGAGCAGGTTGCCGCCGCGGGCCCGGATGTGGACGAGGTTCTCGATGATCTCAGACGACGGCCGCACGACGGCCCCGGGGAGATACGACCACTGATAGCTCGTCGTCAGACAACTCTCCCAAGCCTGGTCGGAGGCCTTGCCGGGGATCTCCTGCTCCGGGGTCGGGATCTCGCCGCGGCTGATGAAGACGTCCTGGCGCACGCGCCAGGCGTGCTTCTTGAGGGGCTCGCACTTGCCGTCGAACCAGAGCATGAAGACGTCGCCGTAGCGCGTCAGCAGCTCTTCGATGTGCCCGCGCTCGTAATCGAGGAAGCTCTTCTGCTTCGGGCCGAACAAGGCGGCGCTCTCAAAGCCGGGCTCGTAGATATGGCCGGTGCGCTGGCCCGTCTCCCATTGATAGCGGAAATCGCCGGGGGAATAATAGAACCCGACGAGAACGCCCTCCTTGCGGAAGGCGGCGGCGATCATGGCCGCGATGTCCTTGCCGTAGGGCGTGCGGGTGATCTTGAAATCACTGTAGTCGGTATCGAACATGCAGAAGCCGTCGTGGTGCTTGGCCGTGAAGACGACGTACTCCATGCCGGCGAGCTTGGCCAGGCGAGCCCAGACAGCGGGGTCAAACTCCGTCGGGTTGAAGGTCTGGGCCAGGGCGTAGTATTTCCGGATGTAGTCGTCGGAGGCGTGGAACAGGGGCCAGGAGATCTCGGTGCCGACCTGGCTGTTCGGCCCCCAATGGATGAAGAGGCCAAGGCCGGCGTCCCGGAAGATCTCGGTCTTGGCCGGGTCGTTCGAAAGACGGACCGCGTCTTCCGCAAGAAGCGGGACCGGCGGCCTGACCGTCGCAGCCGGCGCGGGCGCGGGCGCCTTTCCGGAACATGCGATCGAAGCGGCGACGGCCGCCATCATCATCACGGCGAGGGCAGATTTAGGGGCGCGAGGGGACATCGCGAGCGTCATGGGGGCCTCCTTCGTCCCTTCCTTTTAATGGAACGGGTACGAAAAAGCAAATCGCGGCGGGCGGCGGCGGGCGCCGCGTTGACCCGCTGTCACGAGCGGCCTATAATCCGGGCGTGACCTCCAAAGACCGCATGCTTTGCGCCCTGGCCAGGGGGAAACCCGACCGGCTGCCGGCGACCGTCCACCAGTGGCAGAAATACCATCTCGACACTTTCCTCGGCGGCGTGGGCGACCTCGAGGCTTTCCGGAAATTCGGGCTCGACGCGTCGATCCAGTATTTCCAGGACATGGGCCAGTTCTGGCTCACGGACGCCGATTTCACGAAGTTCTCGACCCCCGAGTGGCGGGACAAAGCGGAGGTCCTGAGCGCCGACCCCGATCACCGGCTTTCCAAGCACACGATCGCGACGCCGGGCGGGACCCTCACCTACCGGATCGAGGGCAACCGGATGACGACATGGGTCTCGGAATACCTGATCAAGCACGACGACGACATCCGGCTCATCGAGAAATACATGCCCGTGCCGCGGCTCGACCCCGCTCCGGTCGGCCGGGCTTACGACGCCGTCGGCGATGACGGCATCCTGCGCGGTTTCGTCTGGGGCGACCAAGCCGGCTGCTGGCAGCACGCGGCCTGCCTCATCGATGTCCAGGGCCTCATCCTCCGCACCTTCGACGATCCCGGCTGGGTCCACGAGCTGCTGAGGATCCTCCTCGAAAAGAAGCTGCGCTTCATCGAGTCCATGAAGGGGGCCCGCTTCGACCTCATCGAAACGGGCGGCGGGGCGGCCTCGTCGACGCTCATCTCCCCCGCCCTCCACGCCGAATACTGCCTGCCGTACGACCGGAAGATGCACGACGCCTTGCACGCCCTCGGGTTCAAGATCGTCTACCACACCTGCGGCGGGACGCGGGGCATCGAGGAGCACATCGTGGCCAACGGCTGCGACGTCTCGGAGACCCTGGCCCCGCCGTCGATCGGCGGCAACCAGGAGCCGTGGGAGTTCAAGGCCAAGATCGGCGGGCGGCTGGCCCTCATCGGCGGGCTCGATCAGTTCAACGTCCTGACGGAGGGCTCGCCGGAGACGATCCGGGCCAAGGTCCGGGAGCTTTTCGAGAGGGTCGGCGGCGACGGCGGCTACATTCTGTCCTGCTGCGACCACTTCTTCGAGACGCCGCCGGAAAACATCAGGATCTACGCCGACGCGGCGCACGCCTGCGTCTACTGACGCGTCATCATTCCGGCTTCAGGAAGTCCCCGTCGATGATCAGCAGCGTCGCTCCGTGCTCCGTGCGGGAGCGGTGCGAGCTCGCGCCATCGGAGACGACATAGGTCATCCCCTTGGTCATGACGGTCCTTTCCCCATTTTCCTGCTCGTTGACGAACTCCCCTTCGAGGCAATGGACGACATGACCCAGCTGGCACCAATGGTCGGCCAGGTAGCCCCTGGAATATTCGACGATCCGGACCCTCAGCCCGGCAAATTGCTGCGTCCGCCAGAACGACGTCCCCGTCTCGCCCTTGTGTTCCGTTCTCGGCACCAGGCCCCAGTCGATGGCATGGAATGGAATGTTCGCGTCCATCACCGGTCCTCCCTCCAGCTCCAGTCGTCGTCCTTGTCCATGACCAGCTGCGTGATCGCGTAGGTCGACCTTCCGCCGTCGTCCTTCTGGTTCGAGCCGAGACTGTAGACGATGAACCCCTCCCCTTCGCGGCGGAAGACAAGGGGCTTGCCCGTGAAGGGATCGATGGGGATTTCGGCCAGGATCCCGGGCACGAGCTCCTCCAGGCTCTCAGGGTATCGACCGTTCCGGCTCTTGTAAAGCCGGCAAGCCAGCCCGGCCCGGGAGGTGAGCATGATCGCCTCGAGCATAGCCTCTTTCATGAAGGCCGCTTCGGAATTACTGATCATCATCTTGGACAGGAATGCATACCAAGGCCGCTGCTGGATCTGCCGGTCGCGGGCCCTCAGGACATCGCGGCTCTGATAATACGGCACCTTGGCCTGGGCCTCGAGAAGTTCGAAGCTGGGCAGCGCTTGGCGCATATCCCTCTTAATGAGGGGCCGGACGATCCAGGCGCCGACGTTCCTCCACCATCTCGGGCCCTCAAAAATGGAACCGAAATCCTCGAAGCTTCCCTTGAGACTATAGCCCCCGACCTCGACGTACATGACCCTCTCGCCCCGGAAGGCGGCCGCCAGCCGCTCCCGCCACGGGCCGGGGTCCTGAGCGCTCATCAGACGAACAAGGTCTTTGTCCTCCAGGGCCTTCCCGCGGCAAACCTCCCCGAGGAACTGAGAGAGGATGCGGGTCTCGGCCATTGAAACAAGGAACGCGATCAAGGTCCCTTCCCGGGCCATGAGGGGCGAGAACTTCAGGCCGGTAACGAGCCTGGTGATCGCGCCGTTGATATCGCCGTCCTCGGCGCTGAAGAGTGCCGAGAAATACAGGAGCTCCGTCGTCTGGATCATTTGGACCGCGTCCGGCAACAGGCTCTCTACGAGGGACTGCGAAGGATCCCGATAGAGAAAGCAGGGCTTGTCCCCCATCTCGGCGATAAGCTCGAGGGGCTTTTCGTTCTTGAGGATCTCGTCCTTTAGCGCGGCTCTGACGTTTGGGGCCAATGGCTTGCCCGCGGCGAAATCGTTCCAGGCCCCAGCGATGAGCCCGCGGACCGCTTTGTCCCGGGGGGTCAAACGGCCGGAAATACGGGCTTGCCGGCCCGGGATCGTCACGGTATTTTCAAAGGCTCGCCAAAGACGCGCGCCGTTATCCTCATCGGGACAGGGAGGGATCAGATCCTGAGCGGTCAGAGGGATCCCTTTGGCCTTGAGCTCGGCCAGGGCCCGGGCGACGGCCCGGCCCTCGGTGAAGTTGAGGACGGCGCGGACGACGAGGACGACCGCCACGACGGCCAGGAGAACGATGCCGATCCTAGTCAGGATCTTCCGAAGTTTCATCGCTCGACCATCCCTTCAGCCTCTTGCGGGCTTCAATGGCATTGCGGACCGTGTTTTCGGATCCCGCCGACTCCGCGGCCGCGCGCAACCGGGCCAAGCTTCCGACCTCGCCGGCCTTGCCGGACAAGGCCTCCGCCAGCTCCGGGACCGATTCCGCCGCCGGCGCGGCTGCGTTCCTTCCGCCGAGCAGGGCCGTCAGGAGGGCCGCCTCGTGCCGGCCGACGAGAGGATCGATCAGGAGAACGGCGGCGATCAGCAGCGAGCAGGCGGCTGCGGCGGCGCGCATCGCCGGAGAAACCAGGGCGCTCCGGCGCGCGAATGCCGCCCGGCTGAGGACCCTCTGCCGGAGTCCGGGCGGGAGGACCGCCGGAACGAGGCGTCCGAGCTCCCGTTCGACGCCGGCCGCTCCGGCCTCGGAATTGTCCCGTCCGCGAGCGTCCCGGTCTTCGAGCGTCACGGCTTGACTCCCATGGCCGCGCGAAGCTTTTCGATCCCGTAACGATAGCGGCTAGCGGCGGTGTTGGCCGACACCCCGCAGGCCGAACCGATCTCCTTGAAGGTCATCCCGTCAAAGACCTTCAGGTAGACGACCTCTTTTTGCTCCGCCGGCAGCTCGTTCGCGCTCTGTAAAAGCAGGGCTAACGACGGCTCTTCGGGCGCGATGAAAGCGGCCGCGAACGCGCCAATCCCCCCAGCCGGGATCATCCTCTCCCCGTCCCTGCGGCCGAGCTTCCGCCGGAGGAACCGGTTGGCCTCGTTCCGGGCGATCCTGAAGACAAAGGCCTGCGGGTCCCGGACAAGCCGCCAACGCAGATCATAACGCGCGAAGCGGCAGAATGATTCCTGGAGAACATCCTGGGCGTCCTCGGCCGAACCGAGCTTGAAAAGAAGATAGCGGTAAAGACTTTCTCCATAACGTTCGTACAGCTCGTCGAGATTCAACGATCGCCTTTTTCGGCTTCGTCTCTAAAGACCCGCGGCCTCGTCCGATTTGTCTAATTCCCTGAGATCTTTCTTTTTCCCCATGCCGTTCAGGCCTCATGATACGACTTTCGGGGAAACCTGGCATCCAAAATTGTTCCCCCCGCGTCCTCATTTTGGACTAGAATAGCGTCGTGCGCACTTCTCCCGGAAAGGAGCCCGTTATGAAGAGATCCCTCGGCATCCTCGGCGTCGTCCTGTGTGTCCTCATCCTCGCCCAGTCCGGAGCCGCCGCCGGCCGGAACGGCTATTACCGATTTCCGGCCATCCATGGCGACACGATCGTCTTCACGTCCGAGGGCGACCTCTGGACGGTCGACGCCAAAGGCGGGACAGCCCGGCGGCTGACTTCGCACACGGGCATGGAAACCAATCCGGCCGTCTCCCCGGACGGCCTGACCCTGGCCTTCTCCGCCCAGTACGAGGGCCCGACGGAGGTCTACACGATGCCCCTGGCGGGCGGGCTGCCCGTCCGGCGCACCTTCGCGGGCCAGGGCGCAACGGTCGTCGGCTGGACGCCGGACGGCAAGATCCTCACCGCCACACGGCAATACTCGACCCTGCCCAACGTCCAGCTCGTGGTCATCGATCCGGCGACAAACGCCGAGACCCTATTGCCGCTCAGCCAGGCCGCGGACGGCTCGTTCGACGGCCCGGGCAAGACGCTCTACTTTACCCGGCTTCCCTTCCAAGGCAGCTATACCAAACGGTACAAAGGCGGCACGGCCCAGAATCTCTGGTCCTACACGCTCGGCGCCGACGAAGCCGCGCCCCTGACCGCGGACTACCCCGGCACGAGCAAGAACCCGATGGTCTGTCAGGGCCGGATCTATTTCCTCAGCGACCGCGACGGGAACATGAACATTTGGTCGATGGACCTCAAGGGCGGCGGGCTCAAGCAGCACACGTTCCACAAGGGCTTCGATGCCAGCTCCCCGAGCCTCGATGCCGGCCGGATCGCCTACCAGCTTGTGGCCGATCTTCGCGTCTTTGACATCGCCTCCGGCCAGGACACGGCGCTGGCCATCACGCTTCCGTCCGACTTCGACCAGATGCGCGAGAGATGGGTGACGAAGCCGCTCGATTTCCTGACATCCGGGCACGTCTCGCCCAACGGCGACCGCGTTGTCCTCGTCTCCCGCGGCCATGTCTTCGTTGCCCCGGTCGGCGACGGCCGCTGGGTCCGGGTCGACCGCAAAGAGGGCGTCCGGGCCCGGGCAGCGCGCTTTCTCGGTGACGGCAAGGGCTTGATGGTCCTCACCGATGAGAGCGGCGAGTGGGAGTTCACTCGCTACGGGGCCGACGGCCTCGGCCCGGCCGAACAGCTGACGACCGGGGCGAAAGTCATCCGCTTCGACGGCGTCCCATCGCCTGACGGCCAATGGATCGCCTTCGCCGACAAGGACTACCAGCTCTGGCTTTTCAACGTCGCCAAGAAAGCCCTGAGCCGCATCGGCGTCTCGGAGGTGAACATGTTCGGCGACCTGGCCTGGTCCCCGGACAGCGGCTGGCTGGCCTGCGTCGAAGGGGCGTCGAACCTGTTCAACAAGATCGTCCTTTTCGAGGCCGCGACGGGACGGAAGGTCGAGCTCACAAACGACCGCGTCGATTCCTACAATCCCGCCTGGAGCCCGGACGGGAAGTGGATCTACTTCCTGTCCGACCGTTATTTTCAGAGCGCCGTCGGCAGCCCCTGGGGGGCACGGCAGCCTGAGCCCTACTTCGACAAGACGATCAAGATCTATGGCGCTTCCCTGACGGCCAAGGAATCGTTCCCCTTCGCCCCGGCGACGGAGCTCCAAGCCGAAAAGAAGGACGCCGCCGAGGAGAAGGCGGTCGAGGCCAGGCCGGGCGCATCGGCGGCGAAGCCCGCCAAGGAGGCGGCCAAGCCGGCGCCGAAGGTCGTTATCGACGCCGCCGGCCTCCAGGACCGCGTCTTCGAGGTGCCGCTCCCGGCCAGCGTCTACTCCGGGCTCGCGGTCGGCGATAAGATCCTGTTCTTCGTCGACGAGGGATCGAACGCCGCCGGTCAGGCCAAGCTCCAGGCCGTCGAGATCAAGAACCGCGGCGTCCAGGCCAAGACCCTCCTCGAGGACGTCCGGAATTTCGAGCTTTCGGCCGACGGGAAGAAGCTCCTTGTCCGCAAGGGCGGAGACATCTTCGTCATCGACGCCGGGACGTCCCAGCCAAACCCGCAGACCCTGGCGGAGCGGCGGGTCGACCTGTCCAAGTGGACCTTCTCCATCGATCCTCGAGAGGAGTGGCGCCAGATGTTCGTCGACGCCTGGCGGATGGAGCGCGACTACTTCTACGACCGCAATCTCCACAACGTCGACTATCAGGGCCTGCTCGAGCGCCACCGTCCGTTCGTCGACCGGGTCAGCGACCGCTCCGAGCTCAACGACCTCCTGGCCCACCTCGTCGGCGAGCTCTCAGCCCTGCACACGTTCGTCCGCGGGGGCGACCTGAGGCAGCCGGCCGACAACGTCACCCCCGGCTCCCTGGGGGCGCGCCTCGTCCGAGACGAGGCCAAGGGCGGCTATCGCATCGATCACATCTACAGGTCCGATCCCGAATACAAGGACAACCTGTCGCCGTTGGGCAAGCCGATGTCGGCCATTCGCGAAGGCGAGATCATCACGACCATCAACGGCGCGTCGACGCTCGGCGCCCCCGATCCCTCGCTTCTGCTGAGGAACACGGCCGGCCAGCAGGTGCTCCTGGAAGTCAAGCCGGCCGCCGGCGGGGCGGTCCGCAAGGAGATCGTCGTACCCATCACGCCCTACGCCGATTCCGATCTCCGCTACGCCGAGTGGGAATACACCCGCCGTCTCGAGGTCGAGCAGTCCGGGAAGGGCAACATCGGGTATGTCCATTTGAGGGCCATGGGCAACGCCAATTACACGGAATGGGTCAAGAACTTCTATCCCGTTTTCGACCGCAAGGGCCTGATCATCGACGTCCGCCACAATAACGGCGGCAACATCGATTCCTGGATCCTCGAGAAGCTGATGCGCAAGGCCTGGTTCTACTGGCAGGACCGGGTCGGCAAGCCGACCTGGAACATGCAGTACGCCTTCCGCGGGCACATGGTCGTCCTCTGCGACGAGCGCACGGCCTCGGACGGCGAGGCCTTCAGCGAGGGCTTCCGGCGGCTTGGCCTGGGCAAGGTCATCGGGACGCGGACCTGGGGCGGCGAGATCTGGCTAAGCTCGTCGAACGTCCTCGTCGACCGGGGCATCGCTTCGGCCGCCGAGGAGGGCGTCTACGGACCCGAGGGCGAGTGGCTCATCGAGGGTCACGGAGTCGATCCGGACATCGTCGTCGATAACCTGCCGCACGCCGCGTTCGGCGGCCGGGACGCACAGCTCGAGGCCGCCGTCAGACACCTGCAGGAGCTCATCGCCAAGGATCCGGTCGAGGTGCCCAAGCACCCGCCCTATCCCGACAAGAAGAAATAGATCGGAGCGTCTCCGCTATTTCCTCGCTTCGATCTCCTGGAGGAGCTTGGCGACGTCCGGCTGGTCCGGGTTCAGCTTGAGCGACGCCCGGAGGGCCTCGAGGGCTTTTTGCTTTTGCCCCAGCTTGTCGTAGCCGGTGCCGAGGGCGGCCAGAAGCCCCGCGTCGCTGTTATAGATGCCGTTCCCCTGGACCAGGCTCTGGACCGCCTCGTCATAGCGTCCGAGCCCCAGAAGGGCCCGGCCCTTCAGGAGAAGGTACTGGAAGCGGAGATTGCCGTCGTCCTTGATGGTCTCGACGACGGTCAAGGCCTCTTCCGGTTTCTGGTCCTTCAGCAGAAAGGCGGCGTAATCCGGGACCTTCTGCCGATAGGACGGGTTGGCCGCAAAGGCCTTTTTGTAGGACGCCTCGGCCTTGTCCCTCAGGTCCACCATCTCGTACTGATGGGCCAGCATGTAGTGGTAAAGAAACACGTTGACGAGCGGGAACGATTTCGCGGCGACGACAGGGTGGGGCACGCTTTTCGAGGGCGAGACGATGAAGTGGGCCTTTTGCCCGTCGAGAGCCTGTCCCTGGGAATCCTTGAGGACGAGCGACAGCTCGTAATAGTCGGGAGGAAAATCGGACGCGGGCATCGAGCCGGTGAAGCTCCGGACCCGGGCCCCGCCCGGATTGTCGAAGGGGATCACGAACGCTTTCTGAGCCGCGGCGCCGCCCGCCGTCCCCGTGATCACGGCTTCGATCCGTCCGCCCTTCAAGACCTCGTCGGTCAGGCCGATGGCGGTGAACTCGTAGACGATCTCGTCCGAGGCGGCGAACAGGCCCTTGGGGTCCGGGTTGAGCTTCTTGCGCTCGGTCTGGAACGGGAGCCGCACGCCGGCCTGGGCCTCGACCATCTTGACCCCGAGGACCGGGCCCACGATCCGGGGCGGGCCGTCGGCAGGCGGGACCACGATGGCGCTCTCAAAGACGGAGAATTCCTTGCCGGCCGTGTTCCTGAGGAGGACCGTCAGGTGATATTGCCCTTCGATGACGGGAAAGGAATCGGCGATCGAGAACCCCATCCCCTCGGTATCCTTCAGCTGGCTCTCGGGGATGGTTACGGGATACTCCTTCGAATACTGAAAGATCGTCTGATCCCCCGACCGAAGGCTGACGTCGATCTGGAAAGCGCAGAAATACTCGTCCTTCGGGGCGTAGTAGTCCAAGGACAGACGCTCCGGGGCCACGGCAAAATCGCAGAAGGCCAGGCCCGTCAGCGGATCGAAGACGATGGCCGCCTGCCCCTCGCTCTTCATATAGTTGGTCAGATATTCGGTGCTGACAACGCCCTTGTAATTCAGGAAATGGGTGGCGTAGCTCTCATCCAAGCCCTTTTTCGGCGATTCCGTGATGGCCGCCATGTAGATCGTGCTATCGAGCGAAGGCTGGAAGCCGGGCGAGCTCTCCCCCGGGATGATGGAGAAGGCCACGATCGCGAGGTCGGGCTGCTTCCTGAAAAGCTCCTGGTACATCGATTGATAATTGGACGGCGCATAATCCGTCATACCCTTGACGAGCAGGCGGGCCGGCCCGTCGGCCACGGGGTCGTAGAGCTTGAACTCCCCGGCATTCTTGTACTGATAAAAAACGAGCTCGAAGTGGGTCGGCATCCCCTTCGTCGTGTCCCCATAATAGGACCAGATCTCGGCCGGATAGACGTCCATGTCCCCTGCGATAGACTCGGTGCTGATGGGCGGGCCGAGAATGATATAGAAGCGGCCGCGGTCAGTCATCCACCCTTCGCGGGCCGAGCCGAACCGGAACCTGCGGTTCGCTTCTTGAAAACGTTTCATGTGCTCAGTTTTAAACTCGTTTTCCGGCGTCCCTGGGGTGGGGTCGCGCACCCGCCAGAACGATTGGATGAAGAGGTCCCGGTCCCGGTCTGAGGTCAAGTGCAGGAAAACGTCCCGTTCCTGGTCCTTGATGATATAGGACGTCAGCTTGAGCCAATCCTGGTATTGAGGCGCCAAGTCCTTGGGATTGACCTTGCCCTGGGCGCCTAAGAAAGCCGCCACTGGCAAGAGGAGCAGGACCAGCACAACCCACAGCGGGGTGGTCGGTCGTGATGTCCGAAAGCTCTCGCTCGGACGCGCGTGTTCCGGCTGCATGGCATTCCCCTGACTGGCGACGACTCTCACGAGTTATATACTTTAAAACTGAATGGAATTCCATAGGTTTCATCCGTCAAGGCCGCCCTCCGGCCCGGGGAACGCAACCCGGCTTTTGGGGGACCCTCGCTCGCCAGCTCCGGCGTTCCTGGAGACGTCCGCCGGCCTTCCGGCCCTAAATCCGATCCTCCAAAGCAAGGGGGACGGCATCCAATAAAATGGGCCGGCTCCAATATCTTGGATAATCTGCTTTGAAGGCGTTTTTTAATATATTTAAATAGAGTAGTTTAGAATTGTTTTGGCTTGGCATATTTCTTGCCGCAATAAAAGTAAATATTTTAGAAAGGGGTGAACCATAGAGGAACTCTAAATTAGAAAGAGGGGTTATAGGGGGCAGTTATTTGCCCCGGGGGAATGGGAACGAGACAGCATGAGGAGGTTCAATGAAGCGACTTTGCATCGTTCTTTGTTGCCTGCTTCTGATTCCGCTCGCAGCCAGGGCGCAACAGAGAACCGGCAACATCTACGGGACGGTCGTCGATAACCAGCGCACCCCGCTGCCGGGGGTCAGCGTCACCCTGACTGGCGCGACCATCGCGCCGATGTCGACCATGACCAACGAGGAAGGGAAGTTCCGCTTCCTCTCGCTCTTTCCTGGCAATGATTACGTCGTCAAGGCCGAGCTCCAGGGATTCAAGGTCAAGACCGAAACCGGCGTCATCGTCAATGTCGCCCGAACGGCCGAGATCACGGTCGTCATGGAGCAGGGCGCCCTCGAAGAGCAAGTGACGGTCGTGGCCCAAACGCCCGTCGTCGACACCAAGAAGACCCAGATCACGCATACCGTCAACTACGAGATGCTCCAGGGACTGCCTTCCTCCAGAGACCCCTGGGTCGTCCTGCAGATGGCGCCCGCCATCCAGATGGACCGCGAGAACATCGGCGGCACCGAGTCCGGCCAACAGTCGAGCTTCGTTGCCCGGGGCGCCACCAATAACGAATGGACCATCGACGGCATGCAGATCACCGATCGCAATTCCGGCGGGTCGCCGACCTATTACGATTTCGACTCCTTCGAGGAGATGAACATCTCCACGGGGACCCTGGACGTCGAGCACCGGGACCCGGGCGTCGTCATCAACATGGTCACCCGCCGCGGCGGGAACAAGGTCAGCCTGGGCGGCCGGTTCTATTGGACCAACAGCAAGTGGCAATCGACGATCTCGGACGCCAGGCTGGCCGAGCTCGAGCTGACCGGCTATAACCGGACCAACGACATCAAGGACTTCGGCTTCAACGCCGGCGGCCCCATCGTCAAGGACAAGGCCTGGTGGTGGCTCGCTTACGGCATCCAGCAGGTCAAGACCTACAACACGGTCAACACGGCGGACGACACCTACCTCAACAACTACGGCGGAAAGCTCAACTTCCAGCTCATCCCGTCCAACCGCCTGGAAGTCCTCTATCAGCTCAACGACAAGGTCAAGTTCGGCCGCAGCTCCTCGGAATACTTCATTCCCGGCTGGCGGCAGGGCAGCTCCGGCTATTTCGGAGCCCCCATCCTGAAGATCCAGGATGAGCAGATGATCGGGGACAGTCTGTTCGTGTCCCTCCGGGGGGGCACCTCGAACGGCGGCTTCGGGATGACGCCCGAGAACGACCTGAGCGCCGAGAAGATCGCCTATTACGATTATGCCGGAGGTTTCTGGCACAATTCCTACTGGTGGTTCTACTCGGATCGCCCGCACCCGTACGCCGTCTTTCAGACCCAGTACTTCAACGACGATCTCTTCGGCACGGCCCACGAGATCAAGGTCGGGTTCGAGATCAACAACAACAGCCGGACCTACTACGGCAACTACTCCGGCAACGGGAACATCGACGTCTCCCAGGATTGGAACACGAGGACCATCGACTGGAATTTGGACGGGACGAGAGATGTCGTCCAGGAGCTGCCGGGTGATCTCGGTTTCGATCTCCAGCGGATCACCGTCCGGCGCTTCGACACCGGCTATCGTGACGGCACGAAGCGTCTCGCCGCCTATTTCAGCGACACCATCTCGTACAAGCGCTTCAATTTCAACATCGGCCTGCGCTTCGACCATGCCAAGGACTACGTCAGCGAAAATACCTATCGGTCCCTCTGGCTCCCGGGACAGGCGCCCACCTACTCGCTCTATTCAAACTATGCCACGCTCACCGAAGATTTCTTCGGCGGCACCGAGACCGTGGACGCGATCGCGTCGCTGCTGCCGGATACGGTCACCCCGTTGGTTACGCCGCCCAAACTCTATTGGTTCTTCTCACCGCGCCTCGGCGTGACCTACGACCTCTTCGGCGACGGAAAAACGGTCCTCAAGGCCGCCTATACCCTTTATCCGGGCGGCGGCTTGGGAACGGGGTACAATACGCCGTTCGGCCAGTACGGCACCCTGCGCTTCTGGTGGGCCGACGGTTACGGGTTCGGCAGCACGCCCGGAAATCCCACCGCGGGTGCGGACGGCGTCGCGACCTTTGACGAGCTCTATTGGGCTTCCTTCGATTCGGTCCGGACCCCCTACCACGCGTTCGACACGGAAGGCACGTTCGTCGGCAACACGGACCGCGAATACGGCTACATGTACAGCGGATTCACCTTTGGGTCCACCGAGCTTTCGCCGTCCCACTCTCTGGTCGACCTCGCCAACTGGAAAACCGACCTGACCCACGAAGTGAATATCTCGATCGAGCATGAGCTCTTCCAGGACTTCGGCCTGAGCCTGAGCTTCAATTGGAAGAGGATGGGCCGGTTCTCCTGGTCTCCGGACTTCTATCCTGACCTGAACCACCTCCGGAGCAAGGACGACTATGTCATCGCCGGCACGGTCCCCGATACTCTCACGAACGGCCTGGGGGACAGCTTCGATCCCGGTGAGGCCGCGGGCAAGCCTTGGTACGTCCTGACGGACAATCCCGAGGGGCTCTACACGGACTACACGAAGACCGTGATGATGGACCCCAAGCGGCACAACACGTACTGGGGCATCGACTTTGTCTTCACCAAACGCCTCACCAACCGGTGGATGCTCAACGGGTCGGTCACCTACCAGGACCAGCGCAGCTATTTCGGCGACAACGGCTATCTGGATCCGACCAACCTGTGGGCCAGCGAAGGGCAGATCTACGCCTTCGACATGGGCGGCGGCAGCGGCAAGATCACTCGTCCGTTCTTCACCCGCTGGATGTTCAAGCTGATGGGCCTCTACCAGCTGCCGTGGGACATCAGTCTCTCCGGGACGGTCTCGGCCCACCAAGGCACGTATTACCAGACCTACTTCAACCTCGAAGACGACACTCTGCCGAATCCCGACTCGTACTACAATTCCATGGCCACGACCAAGTACAACGACCGGACCCACCTGGGCGATGTCTGGGTCGTCAACTTCAAGTTCGAAAAGATGTTCAAGATCGGCGGCCTGGGGAAGATGTACTTCTCGGCTGACGTCTTCAACTCTTTGAACTCCCAGACGATCCTCCGCAAGGAAGACATCGGCTACGGCACGTTCTACTATGAGTCGGGCACGCTCGTCGATTATGCCGATCCCTCGGCGACGAGCGGCTTCAACAACGAGATCCTGAACCCGCTCCTCGTCCGGCTGGGCATGAGGTTCCAGTTCTAGCAGCAGATCCCGCACAAGCAGACGCACGAAGCCCCTTCCGCCTCGCGGCGGAAGGGGCTTTTTTATTGTATAATGTCGCCATGTCCCTGGGAAAAAGGGTCTTTCTCACGGCCGGGCTGCTCCTCGTTGCCGAGGCCGCGGCGGCCGCGGACGTCAACGTCCTCCTCATCACGGTCGACACGCTGCGCGCCGACCGCCTGAGCTGCTACGACGCGGGCCGCGGCCCGACGCCGGCGATCGACGCCCTGGCCTCGAAGGGCGTCCTGTTCGAGCGGGCCTTCGCCCACAATCCGACGACCCTCCCCTCCCACGCCAACATCCTTTCGGGGATGACGCCCCTGTTCCACGGCGTCAGCGAGAATTCGAAATCCGTCTTTCCGGCGCAGTGCCCGACGATGGCCGTCTTCCTCAAGGCCGGGGGATATGCCACCGGCGCGTTCATCGGGGCCTTCCCGTTGGATTCCCGCTTCGGCCTGGACCGGGGTTTCGATGTCTATGATGACAGCTTCCCGGCCGAGGCGGGCCGCGAGTCCGAGTTCAAAGAGCGCCGGGCGTCCGAGGTCGTCAGGGCCGCGGCGGCGTGGATCTCGCGCCAGCCCGGAAAGTGGTTCTGTTGGATCCATCTCTGGGACCCCCATGCCCCCTATGCACCTCCCGAGCCCTTCCTCGGCCGCTACCGGGAGGATCCTTACGCGGGGGAAGTGGCCTATGTCGACTCCGAGATCGGCGCCCTGTTCGGGGAGCTCGGGGACCGCCATCTCGCGGACAGCACGCTGGTCATCCTCACCGCCGACCACGGGGAATCGCTCGGCGAGCACGGCGAGCTGACGCATAGCTACTTCGCCTACAACGGCACCCTCCACGTCCCCTTGATCATCGCCGGTCCCGGCGTCGGCGCACGGCGGGTGGCGGCCAATGTCAGCCACGTCGACATCCTGCCGACGGTCTGCGATCTCCTCGGCCTCCCCTCTCGTCCGGGCCTCCAGGGCCGGACCCTGGCCGGCCTCATGAGGGGCGGCCGGGCCGAGGACCGGGCCATCTATTTCGAATCCATGGAGCCCTATTTCGACAAGGGCTGCGCGCCGTTACGGGGCTTCATCCGGGGCCGGCAGAAGTTCATGGACACGCCCATCCCCGAGGTCTACGACCTGGCGGCCGATTTCGGCGAATCGAAGAACCTGGCCGCGACGACCGACCTCGCTCCACTCCGCAAAGAGCTCGATAGGATGCGGAAGGCCCTGTCCTCTCCGGCGGCGGAGCGCGGCGGCCGGGTGGCGGACGCCCAGACCCTGGAGCGGCTGCGAAGCCTCGGCTACACGGCGGGCCCGGTCCCCCAGCCGAAGGAGTCCTATGGGCCGGGCGACGACGTCAAGAGCGTTCTGCCGTTCGAGCAGAGGCTCGAGCGGGCCATTCTGCTGGGCGACGGCGGCCAGGCGGACGGCAGCGTTCAGGAGCTGGCCGCCCTGATCCGCGAAAAAAAGGACTTCACGCCGGCCTATATCTATCTGGCCCAAACGCTGGTGGCCCTGGGACGGACCGGCGAGGCGGTCCGGGCGCTCGACGAAGGCGTCCGCGACAATCCCGGAAACTATGCGCTTCTGTCCGTCTTCGGGACGCTCCTCGTCCGGGCCCGCCAGGACGACCGCGCCGAGGAGGTCCTCAAGAAGGCGATCGCTATCGTCGACTTCGATCCCGATGCCTGGAATGCGCTTGGGGGCATCAGGATGCGCAAGGGGGATCTCGACAAGGCCCTGGAGTCGTTCGACCGGGCGGTCACCCTGGACGCCTCCTTCACTCCGGCCTATATGAACATCGGGGCGGCCTCGATGGCCCGTTATTTCGGCAGGGGCAGGAACCCCGACGATTTGGCTTCGGCCGTCAAGGGTTTCCGCCGGGCCGCCGCCTTGGAGCCGGGGTCGAACCCGGCCCTGCGCGGGCTGGCCTCGGCCCTGACGACGTCAGGCAACATCGACGAGGCCGTGCCGGCCTGGGAGAAGGCCGTGGCCGCCGATCCCAAGGACGATTTTTCCACCTACAATCTCGGGGTGGCCTATTTCAACAGGGGCGACAAGGCCGGGGCCCTGCGCTGCTTCGAGCGCTACCTCGATCTCCGGAAAGACACGCTGACGGCCGAGGAAAAGAACCGGATCCTGGAGCTGGTCGCGAAGTGCCGCGGCCCTCAGAAAGAGCCGTCCCGCCGGGAGGCGGCTATCGGAGGCGAACGATGAGAGCGCCGGTTCGAGTTGCGGGCCTCGTTGTCGCCTCATGGCTGGCGATCTCGGTCTGTGCCGCCGGAGCGGCCGGCGCGGACACCAACGTCCTTCTGGTGACCATCGACACCCTGCGGACGGACCGGCTCAGCTGCTACGGTCCCGGGCACGCCCAGACCCCCCAGATCGACGGACTGGCGGCGAGGGGCGTTCTGTTCGAACGGGCATACGCCCATGATCCAGAGACCCTTCCGTCGCACACGAACATCCTCCTGGGAATGACGTCCCTGGCCCACGGCGTCTGCGAGAACAGCAAGTCCATCGTGGCTCCGGAATTCCTGACCCTGGCGGAATTCCTCAAGAGCCGCGGCTACGCGACGGGCGCGTTCGTCAGCGGATTTCCCCTGGATTCCCGTTTTGGGCTGGATCAGGGCTTCGACGTCTACGACGACCACTACCCGGCGAAGGCGCTGCCCGGCCGGCTTTTTTCGGAGCGGCGGGCCGAAAAGACCGTCTCCGCCGCCCTGCAGTGGCTCTCGTTGACGAAAGGGAAATGGTTCTGTTGGGTCCATCTCTGGGACCCGCATGATCCCTATGCGCCGCCGGAACCCTATCTGACCCAGTATGCGGACGACCCCTACGCGGGCGAGGTCGCCTACGTCGACGCCCAGCTCGGCCTCTTGTTCGGCGAGCTCGAGAAGCGGCAGCTCATCGACAAGACGCTGATCATCCTGACCGGCGATCACGGCGAATCCTTCGGCGAACATGGCGAGACTTTCCACGGCTATTTCGCCTACAACACGACGCTCCGGATACCCTTGATCGTCTCCGCACCGGGAGGCAAAGCCGTGCGGGTCAAGGACGCCGTGAGCCATATTGACATCTTCCCGACGGTCTGCGATGTCCTCGGGCTGGAGAAGCCGGCGGCCCTCCAGGGCGATTCCCTGCTGCCGTTCCTGCGGGGCCGGCCGAGGAAGTCCAGGCCCATCTACTTCGAAGCCCTCGAATCCTACCTGAACCGGGGCTGGGCGCCCGTTCGCGGCGTCATCGAGAACGGAAAGAAGTACATCGATTCGCCCATCCCCGAGATCTATGACCTGGAGAGCGATTTCGAGGAAACGAAGAATTTGGCCGCGGGCTCTGACCTGGCGCCCTACAAGAAGAGGCTGCAGGAGGTCATGGCGGCCGGCGCTTCGACCCTCGCGGCCCGGTCCGGCCGTCAAACGTCCGACCGGGAGACCCGGGAGCGGCTGCGCAGTCTCGGCTACGCGGCCTCGCGCGTGACTCAGCTCAAATCGTCCTACGGTCCCGAAGACGATCTCAAGACGCTCCTCCCCCTCGAACAGAAGGTCAACCTCGCCACCCGGCTCGAGAGGCAGGGCAAGGTCGCGGAAAGCGTCCGGCTCCTCGAGGACGTCCTCAAGGAACGGAAGGACTTCGCCAGGGCTTATGACCAGCTCTATGAGATCTACCGCGCCCAAGGCTTGATCGACGACGCTCTCCGGGTCTTCGAAAGGACCTTCGAGGCCAACGCGGACAACTTTCTCTTCGTTTCGGAATACGGGATCGCCCTGGTCAAGAACGGAAGATACGCGAAAGGCGTCGAGGTCCTGGAGAAATCCCTCCGTCTCTACGATCAGGACCCGGAGGTCTGGAACTCCCTCGGCGTGGCCTACGGGAGGACGGGAGATCTGGAGAAGGCCCGTGAGGATCTCGGCCGGGCTCTGGCCCTGGCGCCCGAGGATGCCATCTTCAACGACAACGTCGGCGCGCTCTACGTCACGATGGCTTTGAAGGCCAGGAACCCGGGATTCGCCGAGCAGTCGATCGCTTTTTTCGAGAAGGCCGTCGCGGCCGATCCCACCCTGGCCTCCGTGTACAACGGCCTGGCCGGCGCGCTGCGGCTCCTGGGCAAGAAGGACGAAGCCATCGCCAACTGGGAAAAGGCCGCGTCCCTCGACCCGCGCTTCGATCTGCCCCTCTATAATCTCGCCGTGGCCTATCTGGAGAAGGGAGACAAGACCAAGGCCTTCGAAAGCTGCCAGAAATATCTTGCGGCCCGGGGCGCGGCCATCACCTTGGAAGAACAGCGGGAGATCAATGCCATCATCC